>Ga0255336_100663_pt1 | contig 44152 bp, 36 predicted proteins | sample MeOH1_35cm_T3_17_FD_189102 | JGI IMG/M metagenome (GOLD analysis project Ga0255336, IMG submission 189102) | Sandy soil microbial communities from University of British Columbia, Vancouver, Canada - MeOH1_35cm_T3_179 | ecosystem: Engineered > Artificial ecosystem > Sand microcosm > Unclassified ...
TGATTTGAAACAGTGGCTGAAAACATTCAACCGAAGATGATTATGTAAAGAAATCTTGTTGGGACTTTCGTTATTTCAAGGATTTCACCGAAAATCTTTACATAACGGAAGTCTTAACATAACCTTTGAAATCCCCACGATAGGGTGAAGTATTCTCGATGGTGATGTTCAAGTTATTGATCAGGTTTTTTACACCATACCCTTCCATTTCACCCCGGTCCGCAATAATCGCCTCAGGCACATATGAACAAGGCCAATCCCCAAGCTCAATGTTGATATTGTATTTTTTACAAAGCTCAACTTTGTCGGCTACCATAGAATCTAAGGCCATCATGGCCCCGTTCCAAGATGGGGATTCAAGGCCGGCATAGACACCTGTTATCATCCGAGAAAATACATCAATAATTATGTAAACTGTTGGTCTCCCTATGACCAGACTTCGGTCAATCTCGCTGACGATATAGATATCTGCCGTTGTCGCATCAATCTGAAATCTAAATCCGGGCCCTGGTGCTTCTATAGTTGAACTTCCCAGAATCGGACGATGCTTTAACTCGAACTCTTTTTCTCCATACCGTGACTTAATATCTAAAGTAGAATTCTCATTTTTCTTGAACCAATAATAATATTGCTGAAACGTTGGGATGGAATCAGAGCCACGAATGATTTTTTCTATCTCCGTATTTTTACGTACCGTAATAGAATAAAAATCTGCCAGCATCAGACGGTAAACTTGCCTTAGTGATTTTTTCTGGCTTGTACGCCAATATTTATTCGTTGCGATTTCGAAATGCTTCTTAATTGCGTCTGTGACGACAATGCCTTCTGAATCATCTTCACTATAAATACGGTGACGCCCCATCTTTTTTTCTTTAACGTTCTTCTCTTTACCTTTCCCACCCGAATTAGAATAGTCCGGCAGAAGAGCGTTTCGTGTCATACCCCTCTGCCAGAAACGACTAAAGATCCTCCTGACAGTCATCAACGGAATTCTCTCGATTTCCGATATTTCCAAAAAAACCTGCATTCGTGTCTTCTTACTAAGAATGTCGTTCTTACGTGATTCCCAGTACTTTTTGATAATCTGCCAGGCTTCATCTCTCTTGCGAATCTCTATTTCAGATAGATGGTCATCCGACTTTATCTTAAAATACGGATCAAGTACTTCGACAATACTATTGTTGTCATATTCTTTTTCGAGGACGGGAATCATCTCAATGGTTGGCATACTGAGAGTTCCTTCAATATTTACGTATGCACAAAGGTCGTCTTCACGGGCAATATGTATAATACGTATACGATTATTCCCATCTACAAACTGGTAAACGGTATTGAAGCTTATCACGATACTATATCTCCAATCTCTCTTGCCTTTACTAGTAATTCGACTCGGATATGTCTATCCAAACGCAAAGGAGAAAACAAGTCGATACCAATATATTTTTTAGCGACAAGATGCTTGAATAAGGCAATTCCAGCACCCTTATCCAAGTGCAAGTCTCTCTCAAATAACGATGAAATCTGTCTGACAGTTTTATCTGAATCAATCAGTCTTTGAAGAAAGGCAATAATGATATCGTCTCTTTCCTCCAAGCTAATATCTCTAAAGGCTTCATTGTCATTCAACTCATAATAATCAAGGACATCCGATACATTCTGGCTATAGTTCTTATCGACTTCTTCCTCAGTAACTATCCCCCAGTCAAGTCCATGCCGTTCCCAATAGGTTTTTTCGATCGCAAATTTCTCTATGACTCTGCGATCGACAAGGTCCTTTTTATACTTTGTTGTTCGAATCAAATCACGCATAGAATTTCCATCTTTGAGCGTTATACAGAAATCTGATGTCATAGTGATCGATTCTTTTGTAGCAGGATTTATTGGATGCTTTATTCCTAACTCTTCTGCAATTAGTAGAGTTTCTTATTTATCCAACGGGAACTGCTCTCTGATATCTACCACATCTTCTAGGAATTCTAAAATCATGAAGTAATTTCGTTCTAAGTCCGAAAGGAAATCATGCTGCCTTCCTGTTTTGATTCCACAAGGCCTCGATGATCGCCCCAGCGAGGGTACATCTTGTATCACGATAAATGGATGGTAGGCCTTCCCACGAGGAATCAAAGAGTAATCGTCTTCGTAACCTCGGTTTATGTTGGTCCGCTTTCTCTTTTCCATAAAAAACCACCTCTACCAATATTATATCAGTAGGGGCGGTTCTGTTCAATCTTTTTTATATCGTTTTGTTCAATCTTCTTTACTTGTGTTCAAACATTTTTAATATTGTTCAAACTTTTTTACATCGCCACACTATTCCCTTTTCTCCTAGGGATCTTATTCTACCGTAACACTTTTTGCCAAATTCCTCGGTTTGTCCACGTCACACCCTCTAGCTACAGATACATAGTAAGCGAGCAGTTGGAGCGGAATTACCGTCAAGATTGGAGCAAGTTCAGCGACTGTTTTTGGTAAATAGATCACATGATCCACGGATTTAGTAAGATCCTTATTCCCTTGGAAGGTAATCCCGATGACTTTGGCATCCCGGGCTTTGACTTCTTTAATGTTCGATACGGTCTTATCATAGACATCCATTTGGGTGGCAATTGCAATGACTGGAGTTTGCTCAGTAATCAAAGCGAGTGTTCCATGTTTGAGCTCTCCTGCTGCATACGCCTCAGCATGAATATAAGAGATTTCCTTTAGCTTCAAAGCGCCTTCCATGGCGACATTCCAGTCGAGGCTACGGCCAATAAAGAAGGTATCTTCGACTTCAACAAAGGATTGGGCAAAATCTTTGATATCCTTCGCTTGTTCAAGCACTTCTTGCGCTTGAGCAGGAATCTCTTTCAGAGCTGTAATGACTTGCCCGATTTTCTCAGGCGTCATTGTTCCTCGAGTCTGCGCCAGATAGAGACCGAGTAAAACCATTCCTGCAAGCTGGGTGGTGTAGGCTTTAGTGGAAGCGACCGCGATTTCGGGACCCGCCCAGGTATAGATAACATCATGCGCGTCACGAGAGACAGAACTGCCGACGACATTCGTCACTGCAACGACGTGCGCACCTAGTTTTTTGGCTTCCCGAAGCGCTGCCAACGTGTCTGCCGTTTCTCCAGACTGGCTGATCACAACAACCAAAGTATGTTTATCAATCAAAGGTGAGCGATAGCGGAATTCAGAAGCAATATCCACTTCTACGGGTACACGCACCCAACGTTCGATCAAGGTTTTACCCACGAGACCAGCATGCCAGGCCGTTCCGCAAGCTACGATGAAGACTTTGTGGAGGTCCTTAACTTCCTCTGCACTCAGATTAAATTCTTGGAGTACGACTTGTTGTTCCGTCAAACGGCCGGCCATCGTATCACGCAAGGCTTTCGGTTGTTCAAAAATTTCTTTGAGCATAAAGTGGTCATAGCCGCCTTTTTCGGCAGCCACTGCATCCCACTTCACTTCGTATACTTCTTTGGATCTGACATTGCCGTCAAAGTCGGTCACCTTGACGCCGTCCTTGGTTAGAACCACCATTTCCCCATCTTCTATAATATAGGCTTTACGGGTATAATTCAAAATCGCCGGAATATCGCTCGCAACAAAGAATTCTCCCTCACCAAGGCCCACAACCATGGGACTATCCTTCCGGGCAGCCACAAGTTTATCCGGGTTTTGACGACTCAAGACAACAAAAGCAAAGGAACCCCGAATATCCTTCAAGACTTTACGAACTGCAGCTTCCAGATCTCCTTCGTAGTAATGGCTGATTAAGTGAGGGAGGACTTCCGTATCGGTTTCGGAAATGAATTGGTGTCCTTCCTCCATTAACCCTTCCTTCAATTCAAGGTAGTTCTCAATGATTCCATTATGAACAACGGCAAACTTCTCTTGTGTATCAAGATGGGGATGTGAATTAATATCCGACGGGCGTCCGTGCGTTGCCCAGCGCGTATGTCCAATCCCAATACAGGCTTGAGAGTAATTCTGGCCCAGTTTTCCTTCCAAAGCGGCTAATTTACCTACAGTCTTGCAGGTTGAAATTCCCATTTCGTCCAGAATAGCTACTCCAGCTGAGTCATATCCCCGGTATTCCAGTTTTCTTAAGCCTTCTAATAGCACCGGTATAGCCGGTTGTTTACCAATATAACCAACAATTCCACACATGAATTTTTCTCTCCCCTCAACACTAGATCCTTTACAAAGACATATAAAGAAAACTTGGCTTGCGCCAAGCCTCTGGCGTAGGCGGAAGCCTTAGTTGCACTTATGCTATCTGCCAAAAATTTATACTTTCTTACGAAAATGGACTACATTTTCATACCTCCCTGTGAATCGGCAGGTTCATGGAAGTTTCTGTTAGTACAAAAAAGCCACCCTCTAGGCGACTTAGAAAAAATCTTGGCCACAATTAACCAAGGGAACGGAAATGAATGCACCTTCCCCTTGTCTTGAGACTTACGTTTTGTTCCGCAAATTACTTTGCGGTTTTGTCATAAGCTTTACGGTGTCAAGTCACCGAGAGGGACCCGCCGAATTTTTCGATAACCCTCTTCCTCGTCAACCAAATTCGCAAAGTCTCTGCACGTCAATCCGTCATGCTTCAGACTTAGTACCTCGAATATGGCCCAGGCGCTTCATTAGACTGCCAAAATTAATTCTAAATTGTACTTACTATTTACTTATTTTCCTTAAAGCTCATCACCCCTTTCAGAACAGCCTTTTCACTCTCTGCTTAAGGTGAAATTGGTCCATGTACCCTTTATCTCTATTATATTCAAAGCCTGCGCCTTTTTGCACATCTTACCATAATAATAGTCACAAGAGCACACGAACTATTATACGCACGATTCCCTTGAAATAGCTACACCAAATTTTTACATCCAAAATTTCATTACCTTAGTAAGAATACTCCATCGAATAATTCCTCGCTTAGAGATTCTGATTAATCACATCAATAACGGATTGTGCCAATGTTTTAAGCTGATTCTGATCTGATCCTTCGACCATAACGCGAACGAGCGGTTCTGTACCCGAAGGACGGACAAGAATACGCCCATTCTCCCCTAAAACCTTCGCAACTTCTTTCACTTTCTTCAGAACCTCAGGATGATTCATCGATCTTTCTTTATCCTCTACTCGAGTATTAATCAAGACTTGAGGTAATCGCTGCATTTGACTAGCTAAAGCAGCTAACGATTTTCCCTGTTCTTTGATGACGGAAAGTAGTTGAAGCGCGGTAAGTAACCCATCCCCAGTCGTATTATGTTCGAGGAAAATAATATGTCCTGATTGTTCTCCGCCGAGTTTGGCACCCGTCCGTATGAGTTCTTCCATGACATACCGGTCTCCTACTTGGGTCTCAAAAACTTCAATTCCGGCCTTTTGAAGAGCAATCCGTAAGCCAAGGTTACTCATTACTGTAACCACGAGCGCATTTTTCACTAATTTCCCATTAGCCTTTTGCGAGAGCGCACAAATGAGCATGATAAAGTCGCCATCAACGACTTTACCGTTCTCATCTACAGCAATTAAGCGGTCGGCATCGCCATCATTGGCTAAGCCTAAATCTGCCTTATGCTCAAGGACCGCCTTTTGCAGCGCTTCTGGATGAGTAGAACCACAACCTGCGTTAATATTAACCCCGTCCGGCTGGTTACAGATCGGGATAACCTCTACGCCCAGCTCTTCTAAAACCTTCGGCCCGACCTGGGAAGCCGCGCCATTAGCTGAATCTAAAACAACTTTGAGCCCATCAAGGCGTCCGACCGTTTTCTTCAAAAAATCTAGATAACGCCGCTCTGCATCCTGAATTTCAATGACTCGTCCGACTTCGCCGCCGATGGGCACGTCCCAGGGTTTTTCCGCACTTTGATAAACCGCTTCAATTTCATCTTCGATCGCATCTGGTAGCTTAAATCCCGTGGAGGAAAAAAACTTGATTCCGTTATCCTGTACTGGATTATGGGAAGCAGAAATAACAACCCCTGCACTAACATTCAAAGTACGCGTTAAAAAAGCAATTCCCGGTGTGGGCAACACGCCAACACGTAAAACATCAGCACCGACAGAACAAATTCCTGCGATCAGTGCTGCCTCTAACATATCTCCGGAAATCCGGGTATCTTTCCCAATAATAATGCGTGGATGTGGATGTTCTTTACTTAAGACATAGGCTCCTGCCTGCCCGAGATGAAAAGCTAGGTCTGGAGTCAATTCTAGATTGGCCACCCCACGAACCCCATCTGTTCCAAATAATCTACCCAAGATTAGTCCCCTTCCTCAGTTCATATATTTTTCATATCTCCGCTTAATTCTGGGTCCTATTTAGCTATCTATTATTTATTATCCATTTTCTATTCTACTTGATCACGCTTATTTCGGCAAATCGAGCAAGCCCGATTCAACGATGCGCACAACTTCAAGATCTCGTAACTGGGGCATATTGAGCCATGAGACGTTCAGCTGCGCGCAGACCATCCACCGCCGCACTGATAATTCCCCCGGCATAGCCCGCTCCTTCCCCAGCTGGAAAAAGACCTTTCAGCCCTAACGCTTCTCCCTTTTCATCGCGAGTAATCCGGATCGGCGCACTGGTGCGAGTCTCAACCCCTGTCAACGTTGCAGCCTTTCCCACAAAGCCCTTAATTTTATAATCGAAGGAAACCAGGGCACGTTCCAGCACCTCACTCACCGGTTTTGGCAAGACGCAGTGGAGATCGACTGCGGTCACCCCGGGAAGATAACTCGAAGGTAAGGAAAAGTCTGCGCTCACTTGACTGGCGAGAAAATCCGGCACACCCTGCACTGGCGCGTGATAGTTTCTTCCGCCCGCTATAAAGGCTTGATGTTCCCAATGCCGCTGAAACTCAATCCCTGCTAAGGGATGGCTGCTGCCAAAATCATCTTGACCAACGGTTACAACCAAAGCGCTATTCGCGATTCCAGTATCCCGTTGATATTCACTCATACCATTGGTGACCAACCGTTCTTCTTCCGACGCCGCGGCAACGACTTTTCCCCCGGGGCACATACAAAAAGCATAAGCTCCCCGACCTGTCAGCTGATCTTGATAGGTTAACTGATAATCTGCAGGTCCAAGCTTGAGATGTTCCTCTACCCCATATTGAGAATGGTTAATCAGTGCTTGGGGATGTTCAATTCGCACCCCCATGGCAAAAGCCTTTTGTTCAATCTGTACTTCCTGCCCCAGAAGCATTTCATAGGTATCCCGAGCGCTATGGCCAATCGCCAAAATCACGGTTTCTGCTGGAATTTCTTCGTTGCCATTGACTCTGACCCCAGTCATTATTCCGGCAGATTTCTTGAGTCCGGTGAGTTTAGTCCGAAAGCGTACTTCTCCCCCTAAAGCGATAATTTCTTGGCGGAGTCCCTGAACCACTTCTTTGAGAATATCCGTTCCAATATGCGCCTTTGCCAAAAAGAAAATCTCGGCTGGAGCGCCCTGCTTGACAAAAGCTTGTAAGACTTCCTTAATTCGGCGATCGGAAATTCGGGTGGTTAATTTTCCATCGGAAAACGTGCCAGCTCCACCCTCCCCAAATTGGACATTACTTTCCGTGTCTAAGTTCCCTGATTTCCAAAATTCATCCACTTTCCGTGTCCGCTCGACGACTTCATCTCCCCGTTCGAGAACTAGCGGAGCATACCCTTTTTGAGCCAGCGCTAAAGCCGCGAAATAGCCTGCGGGGCCAGCACCAATAATAATCGGGCGGTGGGTTAATCTTTTCTCAGGTTTAGGGAGAAGAACCATTTCTTCTCTAGCTTCTGGTTTCAAATCTCGATTCCGGCTTAAGACCCGTTGGATCTCTTTTAACGGCAATTCTAAATTAAAGACTAAAGTATACGAGAAAAAAAGCTGCGGCTTTTTCCGTGCATCCACCGAGCGGCGCACGATGCGTAAGCCTGAAATACATTGAGGAGGGACTTTCAATCTACGCACCATCCGCGCAAGAAGAAGAGACTCTTCTTCTTCCACAGGTACGCGTAAGTTTGTCCAAATGAGATCCAACCTATTACCTCCCGAATGGGTAGATGGAGTTCAAAATTCCACCTAAAATAAATTTCTTTACTCTTTTGTTTTTAAGCTATAGGAAATATTCGGTACGGAGATCAGGTCAACTCCAGGCGGAAGCTGCCAAAATACTTTTACATCCGCATAACTTCCTGCAACTTGTCCATTAGCATCAACCCAGAGCAAGATTTGACTCGCCGTTAACTTATCCAAAACTTCAGGTATAGCTTTGACCGTAACATCAATCTTACCCGGAGCCTGGTCAATGATCAAATTACTTGGAATGTTTTTGACTTCAACAGGAATCCCCGTCATAATTTTCGATTGAGGTGCCTTTCCTATACTTGCAACTACCGTAAAGCTCGTCCCCGGACCATAGGAAACTCCGTTAGGCAGGCTCACTTTATCCGGGGTAATTTGAAAGGTTTTATTCTCAGTTAAACCTGTGATATCCACCGTCCCGAGATTGATTGCATCTACGCTCTTCAGCGCCTCAGGTGTTCCCCAGACTTGAACCCGATCCGGTACGGCCAGGAATGAGCGCAAAGTCATTCCAGCTGCTGGCTCCCCTTTACTCATGACTTTAAGAGGAATTGTTTTACTGGCCGATCCCTTAGCCATAATAGGTACGATCACATCAACACTACTCGGGCTTGCAACCAAGGTCTCCATACTTGGATCCGAACCAAAAATAATCTGACCCTGCTTATCCCTAAATAGAACTGGGAGAGACTTAGTGATTGAATCTGTGGCCCCTGCCACATTCATCTCAACAACAACTTTATCGAGGCTGGCAAGAACAGAACCCGGTCCTCGGACATTGACAACGGACGGTTTGATTATCGGATTCCCTACTTCCATGCCTTCGGCAGGACTACCCGAAATATTAGACTGAACCGGAAGCATCTTTTCCTGAACAGTATCAATACTTAAAGTAACGCTTTTGGGAGTCAGTTCCACGATCTGTATTCCCGGGATGGGGTCCATTTTTATCTCATATTGATGTTCGCCTGGAGTCGCTCCCGTCAGATCAACATAAGTATAAAGGTCTTTGACGTTTATACTCGGATTTGTCCCCTGCAATCGAACTCGGACGGAGGGGATTTTAGTCATAACGACTGAATTTTCCGGGAGATTTTTTGTTACTAAGAGGACGCCGTTCAGGGTTTGATCCCCACTTAAGGTTTGAGTGGATCCCATATTTGTTACCCAGAGCCAAAATAGAATGGCCAAGAGCAGGGAAACTATTTTATAACCTAGATTCCTTTTTAATACCTCATGCATTTTTAAGACCTCCAAAAAGGTATATAGCTCTTGCTCGATTTCACTTGCAGTTCTCTCTTTAATAACTCTCTAAGCGTTTTCTCATCCAAGAAACGCGTGAGCGCTCCATCGAGTGCAACAGAAATTGCACCCGTCTCCTCAGACACGATGATAATTAAAGCGTCTGAGACCTCAGTTAACCCAATTCCCGCCCGATGACGGGTTCCAAGTTCCTTTTGGATATTTGAATTCTCCGATAAAGGCAGAAAGCAGCCCGCTGCCGCCACCCGATCACCACGAATAATGACGGCTCCATCATGAAGAGGTGTATTCGGGATAAAGACATTGACCAAAAACTCAGAAGAGACGACGCCATCAATCTTAATTCCGGTTTCAATAAATTCTTGAACTCCGGTATCTCGTTCAATCGCCATTAAGGCCCCAATTCGGTTTTTCGACAATACCTGACTACAGCGCACCAGCTCTTCAATCAGTTGATCAAAAGCCTCCGGTCCCAGAGATAAAGGATGGCGCACAAAAAAGTGACCGCGACCGAGTTGTTCAAGTGCCCGACGCAACTCGGGTTGGAAGACAATGGGTAAGGCCACAAAAAACATATTCCAAACTCGCTCCATTAGCCAGCTGATGGTATTCAGATGCAAAATCTGTGCAAGATTGGAAACAATAAGGAGAATGGCTATTCCCTTTAAAAGTTGAACTGCACGTGTCCCTCGAATTAGCATAATTAACTGATAGAGAACGACCGCGACAACAGCAATATCAACGGCACTGCGCCAATCAAGTGGTACTCGAATCTGCGAAAGAAACTGGGCCACGGTCTACCTCCTCCGTTAATTTCAAAAAATTAATCTATTACATTCGATTCTACATTAAGGCACAAATCCCTTGCCTGTCCCAAAAATAAATTTTACACTTTAATCCATAGAATTGAAATAAGAAAACAATGGAAAGACCATTTTTCAAATATCTACCTACTCAAGGACCTTCTAAATAAGATGGAGTCCTTTGAGAAGCCCAAAGCATCCTGTCAACATCATATCTCCATAGGGAGCCGCTTCATACCAATGAAGTGGTTTTACCATATCACGACGCGGTCCGGTAACTGCCACAAAATCCCAACCTGCCTTCATCTCCGGGTGCATTGCCACCCCATGTCCACCCGCTTCAAACACTTCCTCATGCGTTAAGATCGCGTTTTGGAAACGTAGTACCAGAGCTTGTAACGACGTAAGATCTAGGGTACTAGTATGCTGTTCGAAAATTCCATAGACCCGATTCCCGCGGATTGCCGCACCTAAAGTGTGTGAATTCCCGATATTTAAGGCCAGAATTCCCTGATCTAAATATGCTTGGACATTTGGATCCGATAATATGCCTAACATCGCTGCTGTGCCTGTATCTGTAACTATGATCTGAGGTTCAATCTCTCGTAGGGCACGCATCCGGGTATAGACCTCTGGAATCTCAGCCTCAAAAATGAGTTTCTCGAGGTCTCCACCGTTTAGGATAAACTCCTTCCACAAACGGAATCTCACGGTCCGATTGCTTTCCTGCATACTATATCCGTGGTCTTGAAGAGCAATTGCAAATTTACCTGGTAGCTCTAAGCCGAAGGCGCCCAGCGCTTGTCGTAGGCTCTGGATATCCAAGTCACCCAACCATAAGGATGCTGTCCCTCTCGGTGCTTTTGGGCTAATGATAACCCCCATTTCTTTGACTTTAGTCAAGTTATCGTGAAACGTTAACGCTGTCTGCTCCGTAGCATAGGCTTTAAACCCTGCTTTTAAATGCTGCCTTAATGCCAGTCCGCACGCACCTCCGCCCATCAAATGACCATGCAGAAATAGGTCTTGACCACGCGCCGTGGCCTGACGTATTTGGGCCGCCACAATTTGCGTCCGACTGGGAACAATGAATTTGGGGCAGTTTTCTATATTCTTTCCCGGTTGGTACAAGAGTATATCCTGCGTCCCTGAACCCACATCAATGACCAGAATGTTTTGATCGTTCAGTTTATGATTCACGGCCTAACAACTCCCCGAATATTTCTAAGGTGAATTCGCTTATTTACTTCATTATAACTTGTTTTAACTTATAAGAAAAATTCAGCGTAAAAAAACAGTTGAGTTTCGATTCTACGGCAAGTAGATTCTATTTCCCAACTGTTTCTTAAATTATTTAAGTTTTGAAATCAAGTACCAATTCGGTACCATCCTCCAACAGGGACAAAGATATTCTTTCAGCATACTTATACATAAGACCAAAACCCGCACCCATCGAATTCTTTGTCGAATAACCATGAAGGAAAATGAACTTCGGTAGTTTCTCGAGATTCATTCCCGGGCCACGGTCCGAAATGCAGACCCTGAGATACCCTCTAACCTTGCGAATCACTAAGGATCCGTACTTAGCATGCTTAATTACATTGGTGGTCGCTTCGGAAACGCAAAGAATGATATGATATCTTTCCTTGGGCTCAATTTGTTGGTCTTGCAAAATCCGGGTCATTAATTCACGCGCATTATTAACATCTTCGGGAACATTCAAATCGATTTGGCCTAAAAGTATCCCTTCTTGGCATAAAGGCTGAATTTGTTCAAAGTCAAGTAAATTGAATTTCCCCTGAGTAATCGAGAACATTACATCACTGTACACCTGATAGATTTCTTGTTTTTGTTGTTGGGCCCGAGTTAACTTGTCTCTGAGCGAACGTGTCAAATGAGATCCCTGTATCTCATCTTTTTGTTTTCGATGGAAAACACGTATCCCTATTGGTTTATCCATAACTGTTAACGAATAAGTTAACTTATCTAAGATGATCTTATACATAATTCGAGTAATTACAAAAACTACAGCAATAATTAAAGATGTAGTGATAGGGTTGAGATCTTTCTTGTCAAGTCCAACTGGTCTTTTAGATTTATGTATCATGCGATTTTCACCTATGTCTTTTGTAATCCAGAAAATTACTTAATTGCATCTCACAGAATAACCTAACAGTTAACGTTTCAAAACACGCCTAATCCGGGCCTCCAACTCAGCCAGGGAAAAGGGTTTGGTCACATAAGTAATTTGAGAATTTTGTTTTCATCATCGACTATGAGAAGCGTCTTTTTAAGCTCGCTTCTTTGTCATTATCTTTCTCTTCAATCATATTCTGCCCCCATTCGGTGTTCTAAAAGCAGCTTTTTATAGCTTATTTGCTTTTAAGAAAAAGATCGCGTCCAAAAATTTCGGGTAGTCCCAGAATATCGAAAATTTCAAATACATCCGAAGAAATATTGATGATCTTGATCTTTCTATGGCTGGCTTGGAACTGTTTTATGACATGAATAATTCCACCAACACCTGTCGAATCAATGAACTTAACCTTCGCAAAGTCGATTATAAGTTCATGAACGTCGTTTAAATTGTCCGCAGTGCTCTTTAAAGCGTCCACGGTCGAAATATCCAGTACTCCCGATAAACGTAATAGCTCAGTTTCATTTTCTTTATGACTTCCTATGTCCAGTAGCATCCTCAAAACTCCTTTACGAAATCCTGTTCGCATAAACAATGAGATGGTTGTTCTCAACACGGGCTATTAAGTTATGTCCCATCTCCTGAACAATTCTAACATTGCTCCCATGCTTGATGGTAATTGCAGGCCGGACAGTATCAGCTTGCAAACTGCAGTTATCTATCAAAAGAATATTAACTTCTGCATCTTGAGTCGATCCTAACTCTGAAACTTTAATCGAATCTCTAGCAATCAGCTCTCCTCCTCTTACGACACCCTTCGCTACCATTATTTTGGCACCTGCTTCAAGGCGTGATGTAATGACTCCCTGACCCGTTACGACCACATTGCCACTCGCTTTAATGTCGCTATTTTGAGCATAGCTTAGACTAATATTTGCTGAATCTGTTATGATAAGGTCAATCTGTTCGATTACCGCCTCGACATTATCTCTTAAGATTTCGATTTCACGATCTTCCCTAATACGCATCGGGCCAAGATTACACAAATTCTTGCCCAACTGTTGGGCAACCTCCACTATTCCATGAAGAAACCCCTGGTCACTTTCAGAAAGGATAATTTGAATGAGATCTTGGACTAACTTTGGGACATCTTTAAAACTAAAATCCATTAATAACTGAATAAGTTGCCCGTCTCCTTTTTGACGAAGATCAGCACTGGAAAAGGACGGTTGACTTTTAATCTGTTTAAGAGCCTTGATCATATCTTCTAAACGCAGAGATATCTGTAGAAAGAGCTTATGAATCTTTTTATAAGCTAAAGTATTGCACCCCGCTTGAAGCTTTGATGAAATCACTTTTTTGTTAATCGAAATATTTCCATTCGCAAAGAGAAAGGCATGCAGTACGTCTCCATAGACTTGTATATTGCCACCTGCCTTAACTGTGAATCCATCAAGTACACTATCGAGAATTACGATATCCCCTTCAAACTCAATATTTCCGATACTAAGATCAACATTACCCTCGACAACGTAAACAGGACGGACCGATAAGAACCGTTTATTAAAGCCTTCAAGCGTAGGTCTTCCCGATCGTGTAGCAATTGCTACAGCCCCATCACTAATGAGCTTAACCCCATCTCTGATTCGAATTTGGACATCTTCAGGGGTCCTCGCTGGAATTTCTTGCCCTGAGACATCCACCCCAGGGCTACCCTGTACAGGCGGTCGCTTAATGGCCAAAATTCCACCGACCGACACGGAATGGATTTTCCCGGGCCCATAAGGATTTATGACCTGTTCGTGTGAATTTTCTTCGTCTAAGTTATACCTTATTGTTGCATCTTCACTCGCACCCGGATCAATGCCTCGAGCTACCTCGATGTTTACGACCTGTTCCTCGCTGGCAATTCCGCAACGAATGGCCTCTTCATCAATTCCAAAAACTACACCCTGCTCCTGCAATAGATTCATCACTGTATCAAATTCTGGAGGGGCGGGTTCTTCTTCGCTTACGCATTTAGCCTTAATTTTTAGTTCAGTCATCGGTTGACTATCGGCCAAAACATACTTTTTCCCGGGCAATTTTTCAATGGTTAATCTAGCTTTAAGTTTATCTTTAGATATACGCACTTTAAAATTGATACGCGGCTCGGTGTCTTTCGTACAGATACCTAACGAATCTCTGTCACTGACTACAATAGGATGTTCAACTTCTTGCCCCTTAAGAAGGATAACCACATTTTCTCCGGCCATAACCCTAGGAAACTTACCAAATCCTCGTGGCGGATTAATGATGAGCTCCCCGTTTTTCACTTCTGCCGTACCGTCAAATATACGGTCTGGGTTGGATTCTTGTGCAGCAAGCTTTTTAAGATTGCGCATAGAACTTTGATTGGGTCTGCTAGGGCTCATTTCTATGCACCTCCATTTAAATCGTCAACTTTAAAAACGATACAGCTCAAATCATCTAATTGGTGATAACTTCCAATGTGTTGTCCAATATGTAACCACAAATTGTCCAAAATCTCGGGAGCCTTGTAAAACGAATTTTTAACAACAACATCAATAAGATTATTTAAACCGAATTGCTCATTTTGCGCGTTAACCGCTTCGATCAACCCATCGGTATAAAAAATGAGAACATCCCCTTGATTTAACTTGATTGCGTTGGACCTAAACTCGTAATTAGCTTTTCCCCCAATGTATGGCCCATTGAGCTTGAGTACTTTATGTTCTCCAGATGTGCTTTGGATGAGTACTGGGCTATAATGACCAGCATTCGCAAATACTAACGTTTGCTTAACCGGCTCATACCAGGCATAAAGCAAGGTCAAAAACATATCTTGCTGAGATAAATCCTCATATAAGGTCTGATTAACTTCACTGATCACAAGATGAGGCAGAAGGTCATCTCTCGCGGCAACGCGCAACGTTGCCCTCGCAACAGTGGTCCATAAGGCTGCTGGTATACCCTTACCCATAACATCACCAATAGCAATTCCTAAGTTATTTTTCTGAGTGAGAAATAGATCGACATAATCCCCCCCGACTTCATTGGCCATCATATTTCTTGCAGCAACCGAGATGCCCCTTATTTTTGGTATACTCTTAGGCACCAAATCCGTTTGCATTTTACGGGCGAATTCCAGCTCTCTGTTTAATCGTTGCTGACGACTATTTGAATAATACTTATAATTATAAATTGCCGAGGTAAAGTCGTTCGTCAACTTTTGTAACAGGATACTATTATTACAGTAATTATGATTGCAACAACTGGCTTGTTCTAATTTATACTTACACCAAATATTTATGACGCCAATGAATTCGCTTTTTGTAATTAAAAGAATTGACGTAATTTTTAAATTCTCTTCCACTTCTTGAAAGTTTCGATCCAGTTTTAGATTGTAACAGATGAACCCTTGCTTCTTTTTCGCGGCGAGATTTGCTATTTTGAAATCAAGAGTTGGTAAAAAACTCTTGATTTCTTGGCTGGCTTGGTGATAGGCAATTCTTCGAAAGCCGAATCCATTTTGAGAATTTGATACCCACAAACTACTAGCTACCGCTTTAAAGGCGGTACACAGATTTTGAATAATACGGGGAAATAGTTCCTCATTTTCTTGAGCTTTAATCAATTGCGAACAGGTTTCATATAAAAACCTAAATTCTTCAACCTCATCCATTCTCCGATCCTTCTTCCGCAACCCTGAGAACACAAATCTCAGAATCATCGATTAAATCAATATCATAAGAAGGATTTATCTTTTTACCCACTTGATTATATAAGATCCTGACTTTAGGGCGAGTTGGGTACTCCTTATGGGCTTCTACCACTATTCCCATACTTCCAGTATTTAGAGTGACTCTTGTTCCCAGGGGGAAAATAGCAATGATACCTAAGAAGGCTTTCACAATATCCGGATCAAAGAAGTGACCACTATTAACAATGAGAATCTCAATCGCTTGAAAGGCTTGATAACGAGGCTGTCCACTTTGATAGGTCGTCATTCGATCATACAGATCACAAACACTGACCACTCTAGCCAGTTCACTTATTTTTTTTCCTTTTAGTCCTCTCGGAAACCCAGTCCCGTCATATCTCTCATGGTGTTGTAGCGCAACATGTGCAGAAGCCAAATTAAAATATGTTAATTTGCGTAAAATATCGAACCCCAGATTTGGATGAGTCTTCCACAGGTCTTCTTCTTCAGGGGTTAAAGGTTCCTTTTTCAGTAGAATGTTCTCAGGTATTATCGTTTTGCCAATATCGTGAAAAAGAGCCCCTAAGGCGAGATTCTTGAGTTTTTCATAATCAAATCCCATTGATAAGCCCGTAATAATTGCAAGCACAGTAACATTCACACTATGGCTGAAGGTATGATCATTTAAAGCACGAATCTCAATAACATTAATCAATACGTTTTTATTCGTCAGCAATTCATCAATGATATTATTCACAACTTGGTTAACCTTGTAAATGTCAACATTAGAATTTAGTTTAATGTTCGTCATCGTCTCTTTTATTACTTTAATGGCCTCGAGCCGAGTTCTTTCGGTTACAACATCATCAATTTCGATCCCTTCTGTCTCTTCATCCTCGATATACACTGCAATAATCGCTAATTCTTTCAGCCTTTTAATATAAAAGGCGGTTAGAGAGATCCCTGCAGCGAGCAAGATCTCCCCATTAGAGCCATATATACTTTTGGCCATCTTCATACCTTCTTGAACATACTCAAGCGGAAGCATCTTCATCATTATTCACCTACTTAATAAAAAATCATCATACCCAATTAAAGGTATGATGAATTAACCTGTGCGGGAGCCCGGCGATCATCACCTTTAGTGGAAGACCCGTAACTTTGCGTCGCCGACTTTCGCCGGTTTTGCCCTTTTCGCAGAATATTTAAAGTGACATAATATCCTATTTTTCGACCTAATTTGATTATACACTAATAAATTGAAGCTTTCTACTATAATTTTTCGATTTATTTTGATTTATGTAAGAAGTTTATAGAAATCTCCGATTTTTTAGGATTTTATCTTTTTTCACTCTAAGTCCTTACACCTACTTAAACAAAGTTCGTCCCAACCTTGGCCTTACGATTTCAACGGCTTGGCGAGGACAGAGCTCCTGACAGCAAAAACAGCGGATGCAGGCGTCGAGATCAACCACAGGGCGATTCTGTTCATTCATCACAAGAGCCTTGGGAGGACAATTGTTAAAACAGTCTTTGCAACCAATACAAAGCTCATGTTGAAAGTGCGGCCGCGGGCGAACCCGATTCAGCAGGAAGTTCTTGGCACTCTTCGGCAGTGGAACCATGTCCAAAAAATTGACGGAGGTGGTTTTCGGAAGGGCGAAATTCTGAATTCGCCAAAGTAAACGTACATCTCCAACCCACTCGACCTCTTCTAACCGACTAGGCAGACCTCGTTCTCTAGCCGCCATAATCGTGGGGACCTTTTCCGGTTTAAGTCCGATCAAGTGCGAAGCAACCACATCTAAGGCGAAAGGATTCTGACTGATCAAAAGCGCACCGACAGAACGCGGTTCTCCAGCCGAAGGGCCATCTCCTTCCATACCGACGATCCCGTCCATGATGCTCAAAGCAGGTTTAATACAGGTCGCGATATCCACTAATAAATCAGCAAAGTTCCGTAAATCAGACATCTTTAAATGGTATTCCGCTTTTAAAAGCCCTGGGATCACCCCAAACAAGATCTTGACGGCACCAGTAAAAGTCATCATTCCATGGGTTTTAAGTTTGGATAAAGTAATAACGACATCGGCATCGGTTACACTCTTCGTAACCATAAGGCTCTTCACGATTTTACCTTCCGGATTAGCAACCACTGTTTGCCCCACATCCAGATTCAGGAGAGCCCCAGTACGTTCAGCGACTTCTTTAAGTCCTGAACGATCATAAATTCCCTGCAAAGCCCCTACCGTATAAGGACCACCAGGGCTATCCCCGATGATCGGGATCCCGCCTGCCTCTTGAACTAAATGTACGACGGCCTCAACGACACTAGGATGTGTTGTTACCGCTTCTTCAGGTCTTTTTTTCATGAGAAGATTCACTTTGAGCAGTACTTTCTGCTCAGGCCTTACAAAAGCGGACATTCCTCCCAACTCTTTTAAACCTTGACGTAGAATCTCCTCAACATCTACCGTATATTCTGGGCAGTATTTCAAGACAACTTTCGGCAACATCTAAGCCTCCACTTTCGATCTCGGAGCATGTCCGCTATACCCTTAATAATAGAAATATTATACTCCTTCTCTTAACGAATCGGAAATTTCCTATATTGAAATTGGAACAATGTACCGATAGGTTTACCAAAAAGCTGATGCTGCCATGGCTGCCTTCATGGGCAGTGCTGGCCATAAAGCCAATATTCTCAATACCAGTTATACTCACGTTGGTGTCGGTATCGTTTACAGTAGTGCAGGAAGTTATTATGTTCAAGAATTTGCACGAGAATAGAGTAGAAGAATAAGAGAAGAATAGCATCAAAGCGCGGCAAGTCCGCGCTTTTCTTTATATTTAAAACTAAAATTTAGCTTGGTTATACTCTATCTCACAACGTTCGAACATATTCTATACCAAGAAAAAGAGAACAACATCGACTATATAATTGGAGGAATCGAAGTGCCTACGATCATTTATCCCCCGACCCTTCCTTGGAATTGGAAATGACTGGCGGAAAAGGGCAGAGGAAGTTCATCAGCGTCTTCAGAACCATTGCCCCTAACCACTGAGCCTTTCTAGTAACACTTAAATCATGATCAGAATAAAATATCCCGAAACTAGAATTAAAGGAGGGAAATTTAACAAATGACAGATGTATTCCCGTTCGATCCATATCAAGAAAGAGTCTGTATCATCGTGGAAAAAGTATACTTTAGTTGCCAGCAAAGAGAATCTTTCCCCGACTTCGAAGTAGCACTCCCTCAGCAAGGTGGCCCGTTCACGTTCGTCAGTATCGCCTTTAACAATGGTGTAATTCTCCCCGAGAGCATTGTCATTACCCCGATCCCTGGCCGTCCTAACTTTGCTCGAGCCCGATTTACTGTTCAGATTTGCTTCACCGTCAACGTCAGAAATGCTGCTGGTACCCTTATTACGATCACAGGTTGCTTGCCTGATATCCACAAAGACATCGTCATCTTCCATCCGCCGACACGCTCAGAGTTCGACTTCAACCTGAGAGTCGAAACCCGTAGTGAACTTTTAGTCCCTGCAAGGGTTGTAGGAAATACCCTCATTATCACAGTTGGCTCCTTCGTTATCTCTAAACTTACAGGATTTGTGCAGCTTTCCATCGATGCTTTCAGCGATTGCCCAGAGCCTCCGTTCTGTGAAGAATACCCATCCGAAACCCCTTGCGTTGACTTTCTGAACCCAAATCTTACGCCTTTCCCTACAGATTTCTTTCCACCTCAATTACCGGGCACGGGCTCAACGGTTCTTTAACCATCTTAAACTATTTCTAGTCTCTTTTCCCTCCAGAGATCCCCATTATTATTTACTTCATCGCGCTAGGGCTGTCTCAGGACAGCCCTAGCCTATAACAAGGAGGTGTGTAAGTTGCCCCATTTCCCTCCAGCCTCTCAAACATTAATGATTAACCAAGACTCATCCTTTTTCCTGGAAACGAGTAATGAGGGACTTTCTTTATATACTGACTCGAATAAGGTCCTCCTTTTCCAGCTGAAGGAACCTATCCTTCTTGCTCAAGGGATCGCAGAAGACCCCAATCAAATTCATCTAGCTTATCTCAAAGGGACAGGTGAACTGTGTTATTCGATCATCTCAAGAGTAGGTGAGCATCAGACTACGACACTTGGAAAACTTGATACCAAAAATAACCGTTATGATCGACTCATTCTTCTTCCCATAGATAAGGTGATACATATCTTTTATGCCACCTCCCACCTTGCTCTTCCTGATGTGTGGCGTATCACCCATCTTCTGTGGAATGGGCAAACGTGGAAATCCGTGCAATTAGGTGAAGTCGTCCACCCGCGCCATCCGCTTTACCATGTCCTCCTTGATTCAAAATCTAATCTTCATCTGCTCATGATGACCTTCCTCGGCAATCGCTCTGTTTTATTATCTAATTTCTTTAACGGAAGCTATCATATTTGGACAAAACACCAAGAAGCCCTAAACGTTCCCCGAGAGGTCATTGATATGGCTTCCCTCATTACTCCCAGCAATACAGGGTACCTATTTTGGGGGGCTAAGCAGCCGGGTACCGATAAGTTCGAAGTGGGCTTTGCCACTCAACCAAATCTGTGTGACTTTATGAGCACTTGGAGAATTGAAACGAATCCCATTAATGATATTAACGGCCCCTGGAAAGGCTTTGGAGTATTAGATTCCGAAGGGGTTCTGAGTCTACTCCTTAACACGGATCAAGAAAGACTGTTTCAGTTCAAGCAGAAGTACTGGAGTTTCATATCAAGTTCACCACCTAAGCATTCAACCCTCCACCTCATCAGAAAGGCAGAATCTGTCATCAATTATACGGAATGGCTCCTCAATGACAAGCCCTTATTTGCTCCTTTATTCTTCAGAGAAATCCAATTTGCTTTTCAACCTACCGAGAATGTAACTCTTGAAATACCTGCTATTGAAGCCTTAAGCTCAGTCCCCGTATTCAAAAACCTCTCTCCAACCCTTCCTCAACCCAAACTTGATTCTGACTCCCCCTACGAAACATTACCACTCCCCCCAGAAGCCACCGTACCCAACGATACCAATAATAATAACGATAATAAGGATAATAAGGATAATAATAAGGAAGCAGTTATCGCCCTGCTTAGTGCTATTAAGGAAACTACCTCTTCCCTTACCGATAACCTCGAATCATTGGGTAAAAAAATAGACGAAATCTCTGAATCATTTGAAGTATTAATCGAAGAAAAAGTAGCTGCGCTCCCTGAAGCTATTGAAGGTCTGAAACAAAGTATACAAGTGCTTCCGGACGCTATGGAATCCCTTACCGAACAAAGCATTGAGACTCAGCAAGCCCTCCGTTCTCTTGAGGAAAAAGTTCACGCGTTAGAAGCTGCACAACAAACTAAAAAAAAGAAAGGATTTTGGGAACGATGGTAACATCAATGGAAAAAATGAATTTAGGGGAACTCTTTACGAATCACCCTGAACTTAAGTCCGTCTTTCTCAAATATGGGATTCCGGTTGCCGGTTGAAGAGCACGGTATTTACTCTTTATGAGTGTTGGGCAGGTTGCTCAACAATACAACGTCAATCTCCAGCCATTGATTAAAGCTTTAAAAGTCTATGCTAAATCTACGCATTAATTGATTGAACAAGGGGTTTTTAATGTGAAAGTCCTTTTTCAAGTCCGTCCGGATTATCGCAAGAATCCTGCCGGAGATACCGTCCAGCTCTTAGCAACCGCTCAGGCCCTTCAAAAGCTGGGCATCCAAGTTCACGTATCACTCAATCCCAATATCCAACTCGATGAATATGACTTAGTTCATATTTTCAATGTTACACGCGTATCCGATACCTCAATGTATTTGGAAAATGCGAAACGACAGAAAAAGACCGTCGTTCTCTCGCCAATCTATTGGAATATGCAAAAGTTTTTAGAACAACGAGAAAGCAACGCCATGGCGTTAGCCCAATGGGAAGCAAATCAACCTTGGAGAGGGCAATTGCTCCAAGATTGTGATCTTCTCCTCCCCAATGGCCAATTGGAAATGGATATGATTCGAGATGATTTTCAAGTAGAAACCCCCTATCAAGTCATTCCCAATGGTTTTCCTGAAGACTATCTGGGCATTGATGAATCCCTTTTTCGTGAAAAATGCCCCAATTTGCCCGAACAATTCGTTCTTTCCATTGCCCGTATTGCGTCACGTAAAAACCAAGCCCTACTTGCTCGCAGTTGCTATGAATTAGGGCTTACCCTGGTCTTGGCCGGGCCTATTAATGACCCCCCCTATTTCGAACTCGTCCAATCATATTCCAACGTCATCTATCTTGGCACCTTACAGGGACGGCTTCTTGCCTCTGCCTATGCTGCTGCCAAAATTCACGCGCTCCCCAGCTGGTTTGAAACGCCAGGGCTCTCAAGTCTGGAAGCAGGAGCATGTGGAGCCGTAATTTTATCTACTGATCAAGGATCGACGACGGAATACTTTAAAGATATGGCTATTTATATGAATCCTTTCCAGAAAGAGAGCCTCAAGATCGGCTTAGAGAAGGCCTTAACCTTTTCACCTGAGCCTTTAATGAACCACATTCGCCAAAACTATTCATGGTCAAAAATCGGTGAAATGACTCTCTCTGCCTATAATTCTGTGCTTTAGCGTAATATGGGATGATAAATCAAATCATAAAACGAGGTAGTCCACTTAAGACTGCCTCGTTTCGTTGCATTGACGTTGTTAAAGCTTCCCTATCCGGATGAAATCAAGGACCTTTTGACAAGTATCATAACGGGTTTCCCCAGAAATCAATTTCACCCTGTCGAGTGGCTTAGCGGTCCCCCCGATGACGTAAATGTTCTGGGCAGAATTCAGATCCTCGACCTGAACTGCATCAAGATATGCTACAGGGGCTTGCAGATAATCCGCCAAATAACCTGCTGCTCGCTCATCCGGACCATGCCCTACGAGAATCAAATTTTTCACCTGATCATTCCCTCCCAATTGACCGCTTTTGATTGTTTGAATTTCCTGATCGATAGCCGCTAGAAGGCTAGCCCAGGTACGTCCATAACGTGCTAAATATCCAATCGGGTCAGTATGATCGGTCTCCTGGTACATCTTTGATATATCCTGATGTGAAAAAATATGGACATTAGTCGACCATCCATAGCGTACACAAGCATCAGCGACTAACCAAACGATACGTTTCCAGGCCTCTTCAAAGAGCGCCTGATCCTCCCCGTAAGGTTCACAGATTTCTACAGAAAGGAATTTCTGATTTGCAATCGGCCCCGCATGCCAAGCTACTTCATTCTCTGGTATCGTCTGAATAATTTGTGCCCAATCCACAAAATAGTGAGCCGAGGCTCCACGGTAAGTACTATTAAAATAGTCAAATTCATTTTGAGCCGTTGCGCCTGGAGTATCCGTCGAATGAATAACAAAACCTTGAGGAAGCAAAACTTCGTGGGAACGATTATTATTTAAAAACTGTTGCACGACTGGATAAACCGTATTAATCACCTCTTATTTGTTTCTGATTAATAAAATGAAAGAAATCATGAGCAAAATTAGATCCCTTGCCGATGACTAACCCTGTAATGACAACTTCCACGCGAGGGTCAAGGGTCTCAACCCCCACCAAAGTAAGTGCGTTAATATTGGTTTCATAAGCGAGAATAAGTCCCACTCCTAAACTAATAAGCTCCAGCGTAAGCGGCTTCAATTTTTCGGGAAGAAAGGGTAGAGCATTCACCAGGGTCTTAAAGAGGTCAACCAGCTTCTCGACACCAACAGCTAAAATGAAAATTGTGCTTATACCATCCACTGCCACTCCTCCTTTTAGAAGATAAGCGCTCGCAAATACCTCAAGATAACTTATTCAAAAGGTCTCTCTTTGGTGTTTGTAAAAAAAAGGAGAAGTGTATTCTATGTTACTATTGATAAGTATAAGCTATGTTAAGGACATTTTCCTGAAAAATATAGGACCTTTTCGAATATTACATAAAAGATTCTGAATATTATCTAGCAATTGTATCTAATTCTTAGAGGATTTCTTAATTTTAAGTCGAATAGAATAAGTTGGAAGTAAAAGGATATTTTTGGAGGTTCTAGCGTTGCTTAGCCATCAACTGAAAGGTAAAGATCTTAAACAAGAACTTAATACCGAAACCCTTTTCTCCTTGCTCGATGAATTACCATATTTCGTCTATATCCTGGCTCCTGATTTTACAATTCCTTATGCCAATGGGGCTTTCCTCAAAATCTTCGGGAATCCGGAACAGAGGAAATGCTTTCAGATTATTAAAAAAAGCGATCAGCCATGCCTAGACTGTCCCTCATTTAGTACCTTTGCTTCTTCGGAACCCATTCATTGGGAAATGTTGACCCCAGATTCCCGGGTGTTTGATATTTACGAGCGTCTTTTTGTCGGAAAAGAAAATATACCGTATGTTTTTAAGAGTGGCGAAGATATCACCGCTAAAAAAAAGGCAGAAAACGATTATGCCCGTCTGGACCGCCTAAATCTCGTTGCCGAGATGGCCGCCGGAATTGCTCACGAGATCAGGAATCCTATTACCACCGTCAAAGGATTTCTCCAGATGCTGGGATCGAAAAGCGAGTTTAAACAATTTCGGGATTATTATGAAATAATGATTGGTGAACTGGATCGGGCGAACTCGATTATTACGGAATTTCTTTCTCTAACCAAAGATCAGAATCAAGATATACATCTCCAAAATCTCAACACAATCATTCAATCCCTTTTTCCTTTAGTCCAGGCTGACGCTCTGCGTTCGGATATCACACTAATTGAAGAATTGGGAGAAATCGAGGAAATTCAACTCAATGAGAAAGAAATTCGTCAACTCATCCTCAACTTAGTCCGAAATGGTATCGATGCCACAGAAACCGGTAAACACCTGGAAATCCGGACCTATATGGATTTAGACCAAGTCGTCTTAGCCATACACGACGAAGGCACAGGTATTGAACCAGAAGTATTCGCCAAACTTGGTGTTCCCTTTTTTACGACCAAAGAAGGAGGCACTGGCTTGGGGCTAGCGATTTGCTACAATATCGTAAAACGTCATCAGGCACAAATGGATATTGTGACTTCTTCCCAAGGGACAACTTTCTATATTAGGTTCAAGCCTTCACAAGATAATAAGCCTTAAATTAACCATGAAACCTGAAAATAACGAAATAAAAAAAGCTCTGTAGAAAAGTAAAATCTACAGAGCTTTTTATTGACATATGGAGCCGATGGCAGGACTCGAACCTGTAACCTGCTGATTACAAATCAGCTGCTCTACCAATTGAGCTACATCGGCATGTCTTCAGCACGTCCGTGACACTTGCATATAATATCATAATATAAATGGATTTTCAATAACGCAGCCAAAATATTTTATTGGAAATTCATCCGAAAATTCATCTAATATGAGCACAACGAGATTGACGTCTTTGATTAATTGTGCTAATTTTAAAATTAGTTGATGTATCAACTAATTTTAAAAAGGGGCCTACACATGGATATCACGAAAAGGTATATTTCCAAAATCGCTCGTGAAGCACTGCGCTTTGCAAGATTGAGCTTACTAGGCACTAATCTCGGCACATCTGAGTGTGAGTGCTTACACTATGTGCGAAAAAATAAGGGCATCAGCCAAGAAAAGCTAAGTAACCTTTTAAGTATCGACAAAGCGGCAGTGACTCGTATGGTTGTAAACCTTGAAAGGAAGGGCTATCTTTACCGACTGCAGGACGAAAATGACAAACGCGCTAAAAAGCTTTTTGCGACTGATAAGGCAGTTAACATGAAGAACACGACATCATCAGCGGAATCTTTCTTTTATGAATGGCTTCTAGAGGATATTAAGGCGGATGAAAAAGAGGCATTTCTCAACGTACTGAAGGATCTTTATCTAAAAAGTAAGAAGGAACGTCAGGAACATTTTGCAAACATTAGGAAAAAAGAGGTGAGCGATGATGGCAAAGTTGAAGATTGAGCCGATGAAGCAACCCGATAAAATCATTAATTATTGGAAAAAGGAGAAATTCGTTGTCTTCTGCATCGTCATATTTGGTCTTTCCTTTAATAGCGCCACCATCCTAGGCCCAATTTATCAAGGCAAGCTGATTGACGCTCTTGTTCGCGGGGACAACCTATCTGCTGTAATCAAACTGGCGGTTTCTTTTGTCGCTCTCATTAGCATGATTCAACTCCTGCGCTACTTTAAGCGCTTTTACATAAGACGATTCGCCAACAGCACCAGCGCTACTATGCGGCTGATGATTTATAACAACATTATGAATAAAAGCACTGCCGAGTTGGATAACGAAAACACTGGTAACTTAATGACCCGAGCTATTTCAGATGTTGAGTTGTGCGTCGAGGGAATGCGAAAATTTACCACCGAGATCTTCGATACAGGTGTACTCATGTCCGCCTATTTCATATCCATGCTTGTTTATGATGTACGAATCACGATTCTCTCCAGTCTCTTTATTCCGGTTGCTATGCTCCTCGCTGAAAAATTAAAAAGTATAATTTACACATTTACAATTGCCTTTCGTAAAAAAAGCAGCGAGATCACAGATATAACCTATGATACCCTTGAAAATGCCCTCCTTTATCGTGTTAATGGCATGGAAGCTCAAAACAGAGCAAAGTATAACGTTGATTTAGAAGATCTGCAAGACAAGGCTATTAAAGCCGATCTTTTGGAAAATTCCATGCTCTCCGTCTACAATGTTATCGCCATGGTGGGTATAATTATGGTCATCACCCTTGGTGGCACAAAGGTGATTAATGGAGTCTGGACCATAGGTATTTTTTCAACCTACCTTATAATGTTTACAGCCCTGGCTAATAAGGCGAGCAAAGCGGCTAAACTCTTTAATTCTGTCCAAAAATCGCAGATATCCTGGAAACGGATTAAGCCCTATCTTACAGAATACAAAAGTAAAGAGACCACATCTAACATTAACAAGGATAACACCCAACTATCCGTGGAAAATCTCAGCTTTTCCTATCCCCGCAGTAAGGAGACCATCCTTGAAAATATTCATTTTAAAGGAAAGCAAGGCGAAATTATCGGTGTGACCGGTTCGATTGCCTCCGGCAAATCAACTCTTGGACTCGCTTTGCTTGGCTTATATCCCTATCTTGGAAGCATCAAAATCGATGGTAAGGAATTAAAGGATTACTCTGAATACGAGTGGAGCCAGATGATTTCTTATCTCAGTCATAAACCTCAATTGCTTTCGAATACCCTTTATAGCAATATTACGTTGGGCAAGGACCAGGACATCACCTCTGTTTTAAAGGATGTTTGCTTTGATACAGATTTAGCCGCAATGCCTGAGGGAGAAAATACCTTAGTCGGCAACGGTGGGATTAGGTTAAGCGGAGGTCAGCAATCGAGGATAGCTCTGGCCAGGACGTTGTTGAGCAAAAATAAAATCATCATTTTAGATGATCCCTTTTCGGCGGTTGACATGAAGACCGAAGAAAAAATCATTGAAAATTTGAAAAGTAATTATCCGCAAAGTTTAATTATCCTCATCTCACACCGCTTAGCCATCTTCAATCGAATCAACCAAATTGTGTTACTTCATGAAGACAAAACTGCCGATTACGGAACCCATCAAGAGCTGATGAAAAGCTCTTCACTTTATGCAACCATCTTTAATTTACAATGCAGCGAAGGGGGTGATGACGTTGGCAAATAGTTTGGTCAAAAAGTCGATTCTTAACGTCCTCAAGAAAAACCCCCAAATATTTATGGGGTTGATCTTGGTCATTGGCGGCGTCGTTATTGCCAGTTTAATTCCTCCGCAAATTTTGAAGCATGTCATTGATTATAACCTTGTACCCAAAAGCAATGACAGACTCGTTTTCTTCGCCCTAGCTTATCTGGGTGTGCTCTTCTTGATAGGCATCTTTGGTTTTATGAGAGATAGTGTACTCACCGTTTTAGGTCAAAAAATCACCAAAGAGATCCGCCTAAGAATGATGGAGAAGCTTGAAAAAGTCAATTCCCTGTTCTTTACTGCCAATGAGTCAGGAGTGGTCGTCTCCCGTTTTACCAACGATGTCGATACCATCAATGATCTATTCACGGATGGCATTATCGGAATGATGATTGACTGCTTAAAAATTCTCGGTATTATCGCTTCAATCTGGATGTTCAATGATAAGCTCGGCCTGCTTACATTACTGCTGCTACCTATTATTTATGGAATTACTCGGCTTTTTCAGAAAAGAATGCTCAAAGCTCAGATCGAAAACCGCATCTTATTGGGCAAGGTCAACAATCATATTTCTGAAAGCCTGAAAAACATCCAGATGATAAAATCCTTCAGTAAGGAAAGCTACATGGAAAAGAATTATACAGCGTATTTGCTCGATAATTATAAAACGGTTGAGAAAGTAAATTTCTATGATTCTGTGTATTCTCCGATCATTATGCTAATTCGTGCAGTTGTAATCGCAGCTATCGTCATTTTATCCTCCCAACAGCTGAATTATTTAGGAATCTCCTTAGGGATGGTTGCCGCCTCCATCGAATTGATCTCCAACTTATTTAGTCCCATTGAATCTCTGGGGATGGAGCTTGAAACTATTCAGCAAGCCGTTTCCGGTATTCGCCGGGTTGATGACTTTTACAATGAGCCGGAGGACGACTGTAAAAACGTGGAATTGCAGGTCAGCACAATTATTCCCAGACGCCAAGATATTGAACTCGCCTTTAACAACGTAACCTTCCATTACCAAGAAGGAACTGAAGTTTTACAAAACATTGATCTTCATTTAAAGCCCCAGGAGAAGGTTACCTTCGTCGGCCGAACCGGGGTTGGTAAATCCACCTTATTCAATTTAGTTATGGGCTTACTTAAACCTTCAACGGGAAGCATCGTCCTCAATGGAATTGACGTTTACACCATTCCCAACCTCGAAAAACGCAAGATATTCGGCTATGTCAATCAAAACTTCCATCTGATCAAAGGTTCGGTGGCAGAGCAAATCAGTCTACAAGACCCGACTATCACACGAGAACACATTGAAAAAGCGTTGGACTTTGTTGGGCTGACGGATTATGTCGCCTCTTTTGAAGACGGCATTGACACGCAGGTCAGCCATGACACTCTTTTCTCACAAGGGCAGAAGCAACTGCTTGCTATTGCACGAGCAATTGTGACAAATCCTCCAATCTTGCTGCTGGACGAAATCACCGCGAATCTTGATTCAATCACGGAAGAAAAAATTGTTTCTGTCTTGCAAAAAGCTAGCGAGGCTCACACCATATTATCGATATCGCATCGTTTATCCTCAATGATTGCCTGCGATACCGTCGTTATTCTTGAAAACGGGAAAGTCAAAAATTCTGGCTCGCCTGAAGTACTCTTACAAAAGGATGAGTGGTACCGTAGCCATATTGCCCTGGAGAGGCTGACCTGGAGTTAAATTGCAAGATGCATGTAAATGCTTAGAAAAGCCTGCTTTTCTCGCCCGAAAAGTAGATGACTAATTGATGAAGCGCCCGGGTAGATGCGACATAGAGTAACTTCCGGTCAAAATCAGTGTCATAATGACTCTTGTCCGCGTTATATACAATCACAACATCAAACTCCAAACCTTTAGCCGTATAGGAGGGGATTACCATCGCCCCTTTTTCAACCTGTCCTTCATGGTTCTCGATAAGATGAATATTGAGTTCGTTCTCTCCCGATAGTTCCTGAACTTTTTTCAGCAATCGAGAATAAACATTTTTTGCCTCTTCCCCTGTTTTGCAGATGACCGCTAGGGATTCATACCCTTGTCCCTTGTAATAAGCAAGATCCCGAAGAATCGCCTGATCCATCAAGTCCTGAGTTTCTTGATAAACAACCTTAGGCTCATCGCCATGTCGTTCAAAGCCCTCAGCTTCGTGTTCAATCCCCAAAAGCTTCTGAGTGAAGGCATTGATTTCATAAGAGGAGCGGTAGCCTTTTTTTAAATCAAGTTTTGCTGTTTTAGTCTTATGAAGAATCTCTGAAATCTCAGCGTATAACGACAAATCCGCCTCTTTTTCGAGTGTCTGATGGATATCTCCTAGAACGGTATATTGAGCATTCTTAAAGAGAAGTTTAAACACCTCGTATTGTAAAGGCACATAATCCTGTGCCTCATCAATAACCACCTGACGGATCTCCGTAAATGAATCATTGCCCTCCAGCTTGAGTTTAAGATACAGGAGTGGAGCATACTCCTCATAGTCCTCATAGTTGATCTGTCCCTTTTCTAAGTTTCGCTGGGTCAAGCTCAAAAGTTGTTTTATATTTTGGGGAAGGTCTAATCCCTCAGCAAGCTTGAAGAATAGCTTTTGATCTTTGAACAGGCTCGCATAAAGTTCCCGATAGTCTACTGTCGTAAATCTCTGAATCCGCTCTAATAAGGCCTTCGCTTCTCGAATAGCAAGCAATCGGCTAAAGGACTTGATTTCGAGCAAGTGCTCTGGATTCCGGGCGACAATCTGAGTGATTTTCTCCAGCCTTTTTTTCTGTACGGGATGAACGCGGTCCAGAAGCGTTTTTTCAATTCTCTTCATTTGCTTGGCCATCGGGATCCCGATCTCATTATTGAGAAAACGAGCCTTGATCTGTTGTTTCGTTGCAACGGTGATTCCATTAAAATAAACATCTTCAAAGGGAATCACGTGATGTCCATAATGCCAAATTAAGCGATCTAGGATCTGCATAAAAGTTCTTGAACCTTTAAATGCAATACTTTCGTGTTTAAGTTGGCCCCGTTCTTGTGCTCCTTTTTTTTCATCTCGAAGCTGAATTAGTGTTTCAAGTTGCTGTTCTCGGGTCTCCAGTTTAAACTGACCTTGAAAAGCCTCCGTTAAAATATCCTGAAACGTTATTTGTCGGACATTCTCTTCCCCTAGCTCAGGGAGAACGCTTGAAATGTATTGACTGAAAACCTCATTAGGGGAAAGGATCAGGACGTTATGAGCGTTCAGATTCGTGTTCAATCCCTGGTAAAGCAAGTAGGCAATCCGATGCAAAGCAATTGAAGTTTTTCCGCTGCCAGCAACTCCCTGAACAATGAGAAGCTCATGCTCCGTATCTCGGATAATCTGATCCTGTTCCTTTTGGATGGTTTCCACAATATTTCGCATTTTGGAGGAAGAGTTATGGCTTAGAACTTCCTGCAGGATATCATCCGTAATGCGAACACTCGAGTCAAAAAAATACCTCAGTTTAGAGTCCGTAATTTTATACTGTCTTTTTAGAAAGACCTCTCCACCCATCCATCCACCAGGTGCCTCATACGCTGCTTTTCCCACTTCATACTGGTAAAATATACTAGAAATTGGGGCCCGCCAATCGTAGACATAAACCTCCTGTGTTTTAGGATCGATGACATTGCCCAAACCGAGATAAATCTTTTCTCGTTCGAAACCTTCTTCTTTAAAGTCAAACCGCCCAAAATAAGGGGTAGCCAACATTCGCTTATACTTTTCAGCGCGTTGTGCTGAATTCGTATAGCCCTCAGTCTGTTGGTTGATCTCAAAAAGATATTGATTCATATCTGCCTGTTTTGTAAAGTCATACGCAGAATGTGAGGTATTTTCCCACATGTCCTTTCTCATCGCGACAAGTTTCCGCTTGCGCTCCGATAAATTTTCAGCTTCAGAGTCTAGCTTATACTGAAGCAATCTCACAGTTTTATCGAGATAGTTGATCTCTTCCTGCAGTTCCTCTGGGTAATCCTTCATAAACACGCTCCCTTGCCTTTTCTACTCCTGCTTGGCTAACTTAGAATTGCGATTTAGAATTATGGCTATTCCCCATTTGACAAGACTTGGCTTTTATGATAATATAATTATGGGAATTTATATTATCATATATCAATGATATTAATCCTTCTTATTATATCTAAAGAAGCTTTTCAAGTAAAGAAATTCTATAAAGGCTTATCCAACGGTTTTAACCGAATGGATAAGCCTTTATTTTTATGCGATTACTCTATTTTACTTTGTCTTCTTATATTCACTTTGAAGCATTGCCAAGCAAATCGTATCACGATACTTACCCTTAACGAAGAAGTTTTGCCTTAAACGTCCCTCTTCAAGGAAGCCTGATTTAAGATAACAACGGATCGCTCGAGCATTAAAATCGCGCACTTTGATTTCCAAACGGTTTAAGTTTAAAGACTCAAAGACAAAACTTTGAAGAATCTTCAGCGCTTCAGTTCCAATCCCTCTTCCTCGATTCTCTTCGGACCCGATAACTATTCCGATCTCCGCAACCCGGTTCTTCCAATCAATATAGATTAAATCGACTTGCCCAAGGTAGGTTTCGGTTGTCTTATCCGCGATAATAAAATGAGCATTGTCTTTTTCATTTCCCAGAAGCACGGAATTTAGGAATGCTTCTGTATTGTTTTCTGTATGCGGAAATAAGAAAATATCGCTTAAGTACTGAACCACTTCGGGATCATTCACCCATTTTCTCATTTGAGGAAAATCCTCTTTTTGATATTCCCGCAACATAATTTGCTCCCCATAGACTCGTGGCATTCAAATCCCCCCTTACCTAATCTTCCTTAAGGCTTTGTAACCTTACCTCATAACTTATCACTTTTTTCCAAAATTGGGTAGTCATTAACTAGAAAATAAAAAGGGAACTGTAGAGCTCACCCTGTAGTTCCCTTTTATGTGTAATTATCTCTCTATAGTTTTAGGAAATTTCATTGAAATAAGTAACTTCATCCGCCTTTAAGCGTATCGTCGGATGCCCCGGTTTTGCCGCCTTGCCGATCGGAATCATGAGAACAATGATGAAATGGTCAGGAATCTTAAACGTTTTGCGCAGCTCTTCAGCATTGAAGCCAAGCATAGGATAAAAATCTGCATTTGGTTTCAACTTCTTTTCCATTTTTACAATTCCTCCAGTAAATGATACTCACTCTAATCGATTGAAATGAAAATAGGTTTTCGATTCTCAAAAAGACAATAATACTTAACGCCGGCATCTCGAAGAGCTTGGAATCCTTCTTCCATCATGTTCATTGATCTGATATGATGCGCATCCGTTCCTAAAGTTATGATCTCTCCCCCTAATTCTTTATAAAGACGGAGGATCTTAAAATCTAAGTCGATGAGAGGAACACGCGTGTTCAATTCGATTCCCTTGCCTTGAGCGATTAAATCCTGGAGAATAGCTCGGAGAAGGTCATCATAATCACCCCATACAAAATCCTCAGGACTCACTTTCAACTGCTTGAAAAAGCGTTTAAACAGGGTGATATGGCCCAGAACGGAAAAATCGAAGATCGAAATCTGATCATCAAGGGCCTGGAAGTATTCTCTGATCGCATCCTGAATTCTTTTCCCTTTAAAAAAATCACCATTAAATAGATCTAAGTTATCAATCCTGTGCATAGACCCAATCAGAAAGTCAAAGTCCTTACCTTTAAAATATTCTTCAATCTGGTTCTTGGCATTTTTGTCAAAACCCACTTCGAGGCCCATTTTAATCGATAATTGCTTCGCAAACTTTGTCCGGGCTGCATCAATCGAGCGCCGATATTCTCCGTAATCAACCCAATAATTTTGGGCAAATTCAAGATGATCCGTAAAACATATTTCCGACAATCCAAGCTGGATCGCTTTGTTACAGGCATCTTCAATTGTCTGCATTCCGTCTTTGGAAAATTGGGAATGTAAATGGTAATCTGCTATCTTCATCTTTATATCCTCCGTAATCATTATAGCAAGATTTACTCCTCGCTTCCAATCAAAGCATATTGTTAAACTGCCTAACCATGAAAAACGTTCTTTGTCACTATTTTAGAAATATTACAACTTCCTCTAAACTAAACTCTTTAAATTCTAAAAGTTGTATAATTAACACGCAAATTACATTGTGCTTTATAAATTTAATTATCGAGGTTATGAAATGAGCATTTTCGAAATCATCATGTTGATATGCTTTGGAGCAGCTTGGCCTTTTTCCATTTACAAATCTTACACTTCTCATTCGACTAAAGGCAAAAGCGTATTTTTCCTGATCGTCATCATGGTAGGCTACGTCGCTGGAATTTTGAACAAAATCTTTAATCATTATGATAGCGTGATCTATTTGTACCTCCTAAACCTTGTCATGGTTGGTGCAGATCTTCTGCTTTACTTTCGCAACAGTAGAATGGCCTCTGCGAACTCGGAAGCTCATTCGTCAAAAATGGATCACTCCGTTGAAGCCGCAAAGTAAAAAAAGCGTAATCCTGACACAAACATGAACCCTCCAGCAGGCGACTAAAATCGCTGTGGGAGGGTTCATGTTTATGTCTCATCGTGTAGTGTACAGTTTAGAGTGAGAAAATCTCCAACGTCCGTTCCAGTATTCCGTTTAGATAAGCTAAGACCACTCCATAATTGGTAATTGGAACCTTTCGTTCCCGGCAAAAGCGGATCCGAGTCTCCATCGTTTTCTTGTTGAGCATACACGAACCGCAATGGATCACTAAATCATAGTCTTCTAAGTTCGGCGGAAAGTCATGTCCCATTTTGAAATCATACTTTAAAGTTTTTCCCGTCACTCGATCTAATAAATGTGGAATCTTATAGCGGCCAATATCCTCATGTGAATGATTATGAGTACAACTTTCAGCAATCAGGATGCGGGCAGAATCCGGTAATTTCTTGATGATATGAACCCCTCGCACCAACTCTTGGAGATCTCCTTTATGCCGGGCAAAGAGGATGGAAAAGGAAGTCAGCTTTATCTCTGGGGATAGGATTTCATTAACGCGTTTGAACGCCTGCGAATCTGTAATCACTAAATCCACCTGTTTCAAATCCTCTAAAGCGGATTTCAATTCCGTATCTCGTACAACATAACTTTTAATACCATGATCTAGACAATCCCTAAGAACCTGAACTTGGGGCAGAATGATTCGCCCCTTGGGCGCCTCCGAATCTACGGGTACAACAAGGATTACGGTTCCGTTTTGGGGTATCAAGTCCCCTACGATTGGGGGGTCTTCCTTATCTGCCTGAATTCTTTCCACGAGCTCGTGTTTCAACTCAAAGATTCCCACTCCCTGGCTGGCTGAGACAAATAAGGCCTCTGGATAGGGTTTACTAACTTCTTTCAGTTTTGCTTCGGAAATAACGTCTATTTTATTAATGACCGTAAGAAAAGGAATATTAAATTCCTTAAAATGATCCACCATCGCACGGTAAGGAAAAAGGTCAAGATCTTCACTATCAAAAACATAGAGGGCAAAATCCGTCTTTTCTAAAACCTTATGCGTTCTCTGGACGCGCAAAGCCCCAAGCTCTCCCTCATCATCCAAACCGGCAGTATCAATAAAAACGACAGGTCCCAAAGGGAGAAGTTCCATAGTCTTGCTGACCGGATCGGTTGTCGTCCCTTGAATTGGGGAGACCAGAGCGATGTCCTGCCCAATGATCGCATTAAGCAAAGAAGACTTACCGGCATTTCTTTTTCCGAAGAGCGTAATATGGGGCTGGTTTGCCGTGGGGGTCTGAGCTGCTAATAGCGCTCGTTGATTTATGGGTTGAACATTGAAGTGAGAGCCTAAAAATTGACTCATGTCGATCTTTTCCTTTCCTAAAGAAAACCCGGCTTTCGCCGAGCTTAGCGATAAAGAAGACTTGGCCAGCGCCAAAGCGATGGCCTTAGTCGCCTTATCCTGCCGGACTTAACTACTTGCATCGTAGGAAAGCGAAAACCGCTGGTTGCACTTATGCTATCTGCCCAAAATTTATACTTTCTGTTAGTACTAAAAATATAAGTCTCTTTCCCCTGCTCTGATGCGTTCGAGGTTTCGAATTAAGCGTATCTTAACCTCTTCCCGCGGAATCACTTGAACTTCGCGCGCAATGACCTCTTCCCCAAGCTTCAGGATTTCTTCGTCACCATAATCTAAAAGAAATTCCAAGAGCGTCATCAGGGCATTGGGAGCGCATACATTTTGAATCTGGCCAGACTTAGCCAAGGGCATAAAGCGATCCCCAGTTCGCCCTTGACGGTAACAGGCTGTACAATAGCTGGGAATAAATCCATCCTTCATTAAAGATTTAAGAACTTCGATCGGTGTTCGATGATCCTCGAGCTGGAATTGATCCTTGGCGATCCTCAACCTTTGCGCCTTATAGCCCCCGACACCTACGCTAGAACCCGCGCTAATCTGGGATACCCCATAATGGATTACTTCATTGCGAATTTCTGCAGGTTCCCGTGTAGAGAGAATCATTCCGGTAAAGGGGATAACGAGTCGGATTAACGCTACAATCTTCTTGAACATTTCGTCATCGACCAGATGCGGAAAATCCTCGAGTGCCATTCCCTCAGCCTTTCTGATGCGGGGTACGGACACCGTATGAAAGCCGACTCCAAATTTCTCTTCGAGATGATCATTATGAAGAATTAAAGCTAACACTTCGAACTTATAGTCATAGAGCCCAAGGAGAATCCCACCTCCCACATCATTAATCCCCGCTTCCATCGCGCGATCGAACGATGTCAGGTGGTACTCATAATTATTTTTGATGCTTTTCTGATGTACTTTAGTATAAGTCGGCTCATGATAGGTCTCTTGAAAGAGGATATAAGTTCCAATATTTTTCTCCTTTAGTTTTTGATAATTTTCTATCGTTGTCGCGGCTATATTCACATTAACTCTCCGGATCTTGCCGCGCTCGTTTTCCGTATGATAAATCGTCTCGATAGCCTCCAAAACATAATCGATATCGCAATGCTCCGGATCTTCACCCGCTTCTAAAGCCAACCTTTTGTGACCCATTTGTTCTAAAATCTTTACTTCTTCCTGGATCTCCTCTTGGGTAAGCCTTCGTCGAAGGTACGCATTATCCCTTTTATATCCGCAATACATACAGTTATTCACACAGTAGTCACTAATATAGAGAGGGGCAAATAGGACAATCCGGTTGCCGTAAATCTTTCGTTTAATCTCCCCTGCAATCTCAAACATTTCTTGGAGAGCCGCTTTATCTTCAAGCTGTAAAAGCCTGGCCAGCTCAAGATGGGTTAATCCTTTGGCTTCTCTGGCTTTATCAAGAATTCGTTGAATTTCTTCTGGACTCGCTCCTTCCCCTTCCTCTAATAGCTTGTAAATATATGAATGATCGATAAACATACCCCTCTACCTCCTCCAAGCAAGATGGTCTCCTCTTCCCATGTTCACCTGAAATCCTGATGCTTCGATCCGGCGTTCGATACATAGCCTGCATTCGGCAGCCTCGTCACTGGTACAAATTTTATGAGGATAAAGCTCATATTTAGCCCGTACTTCCGTAGGAGAAAGATTGGGCATCACGACATTGGCTCCCGCTTTAAGCGCCTTTTCCCTGCCCCTCGGATGCAGCGTGCCGAGCGCAGTTGTTGCTGGAATCAAAGCGTCGGGTAAAATTAAACGAGTTAAAGCGATAAGAATCAAGGTCTTTTCAATAGTTCCTCCAGGATATCCGCCCAAGGGCGTTTTCGGATGGGGAAGAAAAGGGCCAATTCCTACCATCTGAGGCTGGAGTTCCTGAAGGAATAATAAGTCCTTAACCAAATCCTCATTTTCTTGCTCAGGTAACCCCACCATAAATCCGGTCCCAATCTGATATCCTATCGCTTTTAGCTGCTGGAGGCATTGTCGTCGATTCTGAAAGCTCATTCCCGGATGAAGCTGCTGATATAACGTTTCAGAGGCCGTCTCATGCCTCAAAAGATAGCGTTCTGCCCCTGCTCGGTAAAGTCGTAAATAACTTTCGTAACTTCGCTCCCCAATCGATAAGGTAACAGCTGCCTCCGGGTAGTTAGTTTTGATTTTCTGGATCAGCCTAACTAAACGAGAATCGTCATAATACGGATCTTCTCCGCTTTGTAAAACAAAGGTTCTATATCCGAGTTGATAGCCCAAGGTACAGCATGCCAGAATTTCCTCTTCTGTTAACCGATAGCGCTTAACCTCCTCATTACTCCTCCGAATTCCGCAATAACAGCAATTACGAACACAATAATTGGAGAACTCGATGAGTCCTCTTAAATAAACCTCCAATCCATATTTTTGAATCCGGATTTCCTGAGCCTGAAAGAATAAGATTTCGGCAGTCCGCGGATCCAAGTGCTCAAGCAAATAGCGCAATTCCACAGGCCCCGTCCTATGCCTTTCCGCCAAGTCTATAAGAATCTTCTTAACCTTTGTTTGCTCGCTCATCCACGTCCGCTTTCTCCTCCAACAAGTACGAGACTTCTTTCTTATACTACAGAAACTTCCATGAACCTGCCGATTCACAGGGAGGTATGAAAATGTAGTCCATTTTCGTAAGAAAGTATAAATTTTTGGGCAGATAAACTCTAAGTGCAACCAACGACTTTCGCTCTCCTACGATGCAAGTGGTTAAGTCCGGCAGGATAAGGCGACTAAGGCCATCGCTTTGGCGCTAGCCAAGTTTTCTTTATCGCTAAGCTCGGCGAAAGCCGGGTTTTCTTTACCTTATATATTCTTGCTGGAGCAGAATCATACACTGAATGCATAAGGGGGCAAGCTCTTTCAGAAGTTTAATTTTTCCGTAGGAAGGCGGACATACTAGGAGTTAGGATTATACTAGGGGGATTAGGCATGAGTAAAACGACTTACGAAGAAATTTTCAATCGTTTAGTGAAAGCATCCTACAACGGAAATCTCGAACAGGAAATCAAGAAAATGCAGGCCAACGGAGATGCTACGACCCAAAAATATGTTTATTACGCCTTAGGAAACGGCGACCCGGATAAAGTTGTCTTTCAAGTGGAAGAGGATAACGAAAATTCAGGGGAAGATCATCACCCGGAAGCACCCTGCCTCTTTGATGACATTATCTACGACATGGAAGGTAAGGTCGTGATTCAAAATCGAAACTGCTCGGAGTGTGGCCAATTTATCGATACGTGTTCCTTTAATAACCTGATTGACAAAAAGGAATTTATTCCACTCATTGACGTCCTCAAGAAAAAAGAGGTTCCGGTTTATGCAATCGTTGCTCCTGCGATCATCGGTCAATTTGGGGAGCACGTAACCATGGGGCAACTCCGCTCTGCCTTTAAACATCTTGGTTTTTTTGGCATGATCGAGGTTGCTATGTTTGCAGATATCCTCAGTTTGAAGGAGGCCCTGGAATTTGACCGATCGGTCCATACCCAAGAAGATTTCGTCTTAACCAGTTGCTGCTGCCCAGTTTGGGTGGCTATGGTGAAGCGGGTTTATAATACACTAATCCCTCATATTCTACCTTCCGTCTCCCCCATGGTAGCCTGTGGAAGAGGCATCAAACGGCTTCATCCTGAAGCGAAGGTCGTTTTCATCGGGCCATGTATTGCCAAAAAGGCTGAGGCCAAAGAACCAGACATTCGCGACGCCGTCGATGCGGTGCTCACCTTTGAAGAAGTCAAACAAATCTTTGAAGCGACCGGAATCAACCCTGCAGAAATGGAGGATATCCCAAGCGAGCATTCTTCAACTGGAGGACGCATCTATGCCCGAACAGGTGGCGTAAGTAAAGCAATTTCGGACACCTTAGACCAGCTCAGACCAGACAAAACCATTCGAATCAAAGCCGTTCAAGCTAATGGAGCTCGGGAATGTAAAGAACTTTTGCAGGCCATTAGCAACGGAGATATTACGGCAAATTTTTATGAAGGAATGGGCTGTAAAGGTGGATGTGTGGGCGGCCCGAAAGCGCTCCTCAATCCGGAACTTGGGACGCTCCATGTCAACACCTATGGTCTCACGGCCAATGCCCTTACCCCCGTTAATAACCCCTATGTCATGGAACTCCTCAACCATCTGGGGATTGAGGATGTGGATAGCCTTCTCGAAGGGGAATCCGCTGCTATTTTTCAGCGACAATTTTAAAAGGCAACCTAAAGAAAACCCGGCTTTCGCCGAGCTTTGCGAAAGCGAAAACCGCTGGTTGCACTTATGCTATCTGCCAAGAATTTATACTTTCTGTTAGTATTAAAAAGGGTCGCTTCCAAACATTAACCTGCTTGGAAAACGACCCCTTAACTATAACTACACGCTTAATTTTACTTAATCCAGTATTTTTCTGACGACATCAATGACAGTTCCATCCCGATACTCAACGATTGCAACGACTTGATCTCCCACTTGAATCGGTTCAGGTTTTCCCGTTAAGCGTTCTGCCAGATTTTTAAGCTCCTCAATCGGCATCACGGGTAGGTCAGTTGCTTTGAGTTTTTCAATGAGATCCGTTCTCCGCGGATTAACTGCAATTCCTCGTTCTGTGACCAGGACATCAACAGTCTCACCTGGAGTGGTGACTGTGGTCACTTTATCTTTGACAACCGGTAAACGCCCTTTAGTCAAGTTCGTTACAACAATCGCGATTTTGGAACCTGCTGCTGTATCATTATGACCACCCGAAGCCCCGATAATCACACCATCAGACCCGGTCACAACATTGACATTGAAATCGGTGTCAATTTCCGTAGCTCCTAGAATCATGACATCTAAATTATTAACCACTGCACCTTTGTTATGCGGATTGCCATAAAGTGAGCCGCTCATCCATTGGTGTTTCTCGTTATCACGCAATGAAGCAATCGCTTTGAAGTCAAAACACTGCACATCAAAGAGTGTCCGGAAAAGCCCCTCTTTGAGCATATCAACCATATACCCTGTAATTCCACCCGCAGCAAAACTTCCCACCACGTTCTTTTCCTGCATGAATTTTCGGACCTCAGCAGCAACAGCCAAGGATGTCCCCCCCGCACCTGTCTGGAAGGACATGCCATCTTTAATATAACCCGTTGCCTCGATCACTTGAGCCGCCAGCTTAGCAATACGTAAACCCACAGGGTCTTTAGTCACCGTCAAGGTCCCTGAGACGATACCATTCGGGTCCCCAATCGAATCCACCTTCACGACGTAATCCACAAAATCCTGAGTGATCTCAATCGGACAAGCCGGATAAGGGACGAGGTTGTCCGTGACTGCGACGACGCAATCTGCATACTGAGCATCCGGAACTGCATAGGCTAAAGTTCCGCAGGCTGCATTCCCATAAACACCATTTATGTTACCATAAGAGTCTACCGTGGGAGCAGCAATAAAGGCCACGTCGATATGGATATCCCCACTTTCGATGGCTCGGGGACGTCCGCCATGACTCATTAATACGGCAGGATTTTTCAAAAGCCCTTTGGAAATTGCCTTGGCTACCGGCCCTGGAGCGATATAGTTGACATTGATTCCGGTAACCGTCCCGTTCTTAATATATTCAACGAGAGGTTCATGAATCGGGAAGATTCCGGTCGCGGCAACCGTAATATCTTTGATACCCCTCTTGGCAATTGCTGCCATGACCTGATTCAGCACATAGTCTCCGTTTCTCAGATGGTGATGGAACGAAACCGTCATACCATCCCGGATTCCCACTCTGTCCAAAACCGCATCAATCGTTTCCACAACTTTGCTTTCACCCGGTTTTACGGAACGCAGTTTCACAGATACTCTACGCCTCTCACCATAATTGGCAAAGGCCCCCTCAAAAGGCTTCACTTGACCATAACTTTCAATATAATCTGGAATTTCACGTCCTACACTATTCTTCATGCAATTCCCCTCGTTTCAATTAATAATTAAGTAAAATTAAGCAAATACGCGATGAATAATATCAATTTGGCGGCCATTGATGGCTGCTTTACCGGTAAAGCCTAAGTTCCGAGCTTTGCCCGCATCCTTTTCCAAACCCTCAGTATCATTGCCATCATTATAAGGTGTATCAAAACTATCCAGACCCGCTACCCGACAGGCCATGGCCACTTTACTACGAGCATAAAGGATTTCTTCGCCATCTTTAGTTCGAGTCATTCCAAGTTCTTGCGCCAGTCCATCCGCATTGAAAAATGCTCCCACTACTCTCGTTGAAACACTGAGAATAGAAGAAACATTTTCAAGCGCTTTGACCGTTTCAATAACAGGAAAGAGTAGGATTTTTCCTGGCTCAAGCCCTGCTTCTTTTTCAACTCCAGCAAGAATTTTCTCGACGTCTTGAAGCTTCTCCACGCTTGCCTGAGGAAGCATTAAAGCTGCAGGTTTTACCCGGGCGATAACTTCAATATCTTTTGCGCCAAAACCGGATTCAAGCGTATTAATTCTCACAACGATTTTAACCTTTTCGTAATCCATAAAGCCAATGGCCTCTTTAACCAGCAAACGAGCACTATCTTTTTCTTCGTCCTTCACTCCTTTTAAATCCAGCACGAGTAAATCCGGATTAAAAACAGAGGCGTCTTGAAGCCGTTTGGGACTATTCCCTGGCATAATCAGCATACTTCTGTAATGACTCATCTTCGATTCTCCCTTTCACTTAATCTTAGATCTACTACAAAGCTCTCTCAAGAGCCGCCTGAACTCTTGCCCGATAGGTATAATCTAAAGCCCCTTTATCCTGGGCTTTGACGATTACATCTTCAACATTAAGTGCTTCGACTGTCTCGCGAATCACTTTCTCAATTTGTTGACCAAATTGTTTCTCAATGACTCTTTTCGTCTCCAACTCAATCTTAATCCCACCCTCAGGGTTGGGCGCAACTGTAATTAATACATCACTTGATTCTACAGCCCCAGCCTGTGCTGTTTTAGTGATTTTCATTGTTATAACCATTCCTTTCGCTACGCTCAGGCACAAAACGTTATGAAAATGGTTGCCTTTGCGTTAGCCTGTAATTGGTCGTGCAAGTATACTACAGAGCACGGGGAGGTGAGTGCGTCACCCTACTCTTTTTGGGGAGACCGCATTGTTATATGTGTCGCTCTGCCTGTCAAGCACAAATAAGTGTGGCATTGACCACGTAGATTTATCTTTGTATGAACAACTCCTTTGTTTATGGAAGGCGAGCAGTCAATGCTTGTGCGACCACCATACCATCTGAGAGAGGGAGTGTTTATGCTTAAAATTGTTTACCCTATCTGTTGCGGCATCGATGTTCACAAAACCTTCGTCGTCGCTACCATCGCGACCACCGATCGCGAAAACATCACAACCTACAAAACCAAACGCTTTTCCACCTTTACCCAAGATTTGAGAGCCTTAGCGCTGTGGCTTTCAACTCATCAATGTGTGTATGTCTGCATGGAGTCAACTGGCAAATACTGGATTCCCGTCTACAACATTCTGGAACTTTCCTGCCAGATCACCTTGGCCCATCCGAAATATGTCAAGGCAATCCGCGGCAAGAAGACGGACAAAAAGGATTCCATCTGGATTGCAGACCTCCACAAGCATGGGCTGGTTCCCGGTAGTTTCATTCCTCCAGCAGATATTCGCGAAATTCGCGACTTGATGCGCTACCGTTCCAAACTGGTTTCCTTTGCGTCTAGCGAAAAGAACCGAGTGCAAAACTCCCTGACCGTTTCCAATATCATGCTTTCCAGTGTAGTGTCCGATACCTTTGGCAAAAGTTCTCTGGCTATTCTTTCTCATCTGTTGAAACATCCTGAAGATAAGGACTTCGATTTTCGGCCGCTTTTACACGGCTCGATGCTTAAGAAGCAAGATGATATCGCCTTAGCTATTGACGGCACCATCAGCGATGTTCAGGCGGGTAAAGTCACCCTGTGTTTGAGCCACATAGATGATATTAAAAAGTATATTGCTCAGATAGAAGAAACGGCCATGCGCTTAGCTGCTTCTTACTTCGTTGCCCTACGAATTATCCAGTCTGTTCCTGGGATTAGTGAGCTTTCGGCACTTGCTATTCTCTCTGAAATCGGTGCCGATATGTCCACTTTTCACTCGTCCAAGCATCTTTGTTCCTGGGCAGGACTCGCTCCCTCCAACGACCAGAGTGCCGGCAAGAAAAAGTCGGTACGCATTAGTCGCGCTGGCGTTTACATCAAGCCCTTACTCGTTCAGTGTGCCAATGCAGCTATAAAAGATAAAGACTTCCCGCACTATCGCACCCATTATGAAACGATTAAGCGCCGTCGTGGCCACAAGAGAGCCATTATCGCCATTGCTCGAATGATGTTGACGGCAATTTATCACATGCTTTCAACGGGTGAATTGTTCAACACGACACTCTACGAAAAATCACAGTGCAAACCTGGTTTCGTCGCTTCGTCAGAAGAACATGCAGTTAAACTAT
>Ga0255336_100664_pt1 | contig 43987 bp, 39 predicted proteins | sample MeOH1_35cm_T3_17_FD_189102 | JGI IMG/M metagenome (GOLD analysis project Ga0255336, IMG submission 189102) | Sandy soil microbial communities from University of British Columbia, Vancouver, Canada - MeOH1_35cm_T3_179 | ecosystem: Engineered > Artificial ecosystem > Sand microcosm > Unclassified ...
TGGTGCTGTTCGAGAAGAACGACTACGTGGGCGGCCAGATCATGCTGGCCGCGAAAGCGCCGCAGCGTGAACAGATGGCGGGCATCGTGCGCTGGTTCGACATGGAGACGAAGCGCCTCGGCGTGGAGCGGCGCCTTGGTGTCGCCGCCGACGAGAAAACCATCATGGCCGAGAAGCCGGACATCGTCGTGCTCGCCACGGGCGGATCGTCGTTCACGTCGCAAGTCGCGGCATGGGGTGTCGAGGAAGGCCTCGCCGTGAGTTCGTGGGACGTCCTGTCGGGCAAGGTCGAGCCGGGCAAGAACGTGCTGGTGTACGACGGCGTCAGCACGCATGCCGGCGCGGGCGTGGCCGATTTCATGTCGAGCCGCGGCTCGAATGTCGAGATCGTGACGCCGGATGTGAAAGTGGCCGACGACGTAGGCGGCACCACGTTCCCGATTTTCTACCGCCGGCTCTATGCGCAAGGCGCGATCCATACGCCGAACTACTGGCTCGACAAGGTCTACGAAGAAGACGGCAAGAAAATCGCCGTGCTCCGCAACGAGTACACCGAAGAGCAGGAAGAGCGCGCGGTCGATCAGGTGGTGATCGAAAACGGCAGCACGCCGAACGACGAGTTGTACTGGAAGCTCAAGCCGGAGTCGGTCAATCGCGGTCAGGTCGACGTGCATAAGCTGTTCGCGTCCGAGCCGCAGCCGTCTTTGAGCGAAGAACTCGGCAATGGCCGCTTCCTGCTGTTTCGCGTCGGCGACTGCATTTCCATGCACAACATTCACGGCGCGATCTACGACGCGCTGCGCCTTTGCAAGGATTTCTGACGATGAGCCCCGTGTTTGTCATCACCGTCCTGCTGTGGTTGTCGGTGGCGGGTCTGGCGTTCGCGCTCGTCAAGCGCGCGGCATACTGGCGCGAAGGCCGCGCCACGGCGGCGGGCGCCTACGGCTGGACCAATCTGCTGGCGATTCCCAAGCGTTACTTCGTCGATCTGCATCATGTGGTGGCGCGCGATCCGTACATCGCCAAAACGCACGTGGCGACCGCGGGCGGTGCGATTCTCGCGATGGCGCTGGTGTTCGTCAACTACGGTCTGGCGATCTACTCGCCGTGGCTCGACAAGCTGATCTTTCTCGCCGCACTCGTGATGCTGGTCGGCGCGGTGTTCGTCTGGCGCCGCCGCCACGGCGCGAAAGCCGTGCCGGCGCGGCTCTCGCGCGGGCCGTGGGATCATCTGCCGCTATTGCTCGGGTCGTTCGCGCTCGGTCTCGTGCTCTTCGTCGCGCTGCCGGCTTCCGCGATGTCCGGTGCGCTCGCCGTCATCGTTGCGCTGCTGATCGCGGCGGGCGCGTTTGCGATGACATTCGGCGCGGCGCGCGGCGGTCCGATGAAGCATGCGCTGGCGGGTTTGCTGCACCTCGCATTTCATCCGCGCCAGGAGCGCTTTGCCGAACGCCACGACAACGACGTAGTACCGCCTACCGCATTGAAAGCGCCGTTGCTCGACGCGAAGGAATACGGCGTCGGCAAGCCGGTCGAATTCCGCTGGAACCAGTTGCTCAGTTTCGATGCATGCGTGCAGTGCGGCAAGTGTGAAGCGGCCTGTCCCGCGTTCGCAGCCGGCCAGCCGCTCAATCCGAAGAAGCTGATTCAGGATCTGGTCACCGGCATGGTGGGCGGCACCGACGCCGAATATGCGGGCAGTCCCACACCGGGCATTCCGGTCGGCAAGCATGGCGGTGCGCCGGGTAAGCCGTTGATTTCCAACCTGATCGAAGCGGACACGTTGTGGTCCTGCACGACCTGCCGCGCCTGCGTGCAGGAGTGTCCGATGCTGATCGAGCATGTGGACGCGATTGTCGATATGCGTCGCAACCAGACGCTGGTTGAGGGCAGCGTGCCGGGCAAGGGGCCGATCACGCTCGCGAATCTGCGCGAGACGGGCAGCTCGAACGGTTACGACATCGGCGCGCGGTACGACTGGGCGGTGGATCTGCAAGTACAGGTCGCGCAGCCGGGGCGTCCCGTGGACGTGTTGCTGATCGCCGGCGAAGGCGCGTTCGACATGCGCTATCAGCGCACACTGCGCGCGCTTGTGAAGGTGCTGAATCGCGCGGGTATCGACTATGCGGTGTTGGGCGGCGTGGAAACCGATACCGGCGACACGGCGCGGCGTCTCGGCGACGAAGCAACTTTCCAGCAGCTCGCGCACAAACTGATCGGCACGCTTTCGCAGTACTCGTTCCGCAAGATCGTCACTGCGGACCCGCACGTGCTGCATAGCCTGCGCAACGAATATCGCGCGCTGGGCGGTTTCTACGAGGTGCAGCATCACACGGCGCTGATCGAGCAACTGGTCGCAAGCGGCAAGCTGACGCCGCGCGCGGTGGCGGCCTTCGCGGATCGCAAGATCACGTATCACGACCCGTGCTATCTGGGCCGCTATAACGGTGAGACGGAGGCACCGCGCCGCTTGCTGAAGACGATAGGCATCAAGGTCGTGGAGATGGAGCGCAACGGTATGCGCGGACGCTGCTGCGGCGGTGGCGGCGGTGCGCCCTTGACCGATATTCCGGGCAAGCGGCGAATCCCCGATATTCGTATCGACGACGCGAAAACAATCGGCGCGGAGATCGTCGCGGTGGGCTGCCCGAATTGCACCGCGATGCTCGAAGGCGTGGTCGGGCCGCGTCCGGAAGTCCTGGACGTTGCCGAACTGGTTGCAGCGGCGCTGGAGTAACGCGATGAACACTCTCAAACGAATCGATCCGCGCCGTCCGTTCACGATCACGGCGGAAGGACTCAGGCGTATCACACTCGGCGTGACGGGTGTGGCGGCTGCACCAGAATTTGCCACGCACGGCGGCGCGTCGCATCGTGAGCAGGCCAAACCGCGCCGCACCACGGCAACGCCTCAGCGCGTGATGCTGGTCGCCGCGCATGCGGACCGCGGCGCGCTGGACGATCACGCACGCCAAACGTTGGCCGGCGCCGCCCTGATTGCGGACGCAACGACCGAAGTAGTGCTGTTGGTATTCGGCGAATTCAGCGGCGACGCTGCCGCGCTCGGCGCCGACAAACTGATCGAATTGCCGATGTTCGGCCGCCGCACCTTCGCCCCAACCGACGAGTTGCACGCGCTGGCCGCGTGCGTTGCGGCCTACGCGCCGGTGCATGTTTTCCTGCCCGATAACGCAACCGGCGACGGCGATCTTGGCCGCCGTTACGCAGCCGCCGCCAATGCAAGCGTCGCGACGCACGTTGTCGAGATCGACGCCGCGCATGTGGCGGCCTATGTTCAGGCGAATACAGCGTTCGCCGTGCGTGCGTTGCCTGAGGTCGTTCTGCTCGCACCCAACGCGGTCGATCCGAAGCTGCCGTTCGTCGGGGCGGGCGAACGGGTCATGTGGCGCTTCGACGGCGCAGCGGTTTCGGCGGGCGGCGCGGTGCGCGATCTCGGCATCGAGGAAATCGACGCCGCGCAACTGGCGCTAGAAGAAGCCGATTTCATCGTCTCGGCGGGCAATGGCGTGAGCGACGTGCCGGCGTTCGAGTGTCTGGCGGCCACCTTGGGCGCCGCAATCGGCGCGAGCCGCGTGGCCGTGGACGACGGCAAGTTCACCCGCGACAAACAGATCGGCGCGACCGGCAAGACCGTCGAAGCGAGCGTTTATATCGCTTTCGGCATTTCCGGCGCGGTGCAGCATCTGCAAGGGATCAAGGATTGCCGCCATGTGATCGCGGTGAACCTCGATGCCAGCGCGCCGATCGCCAGGCGCGCGAATCTGACGGTAATCGCGGACGCACAGGAAACCATCGCGGCGCTCAACGAAGCGGCGGCCGCAGCGCGCACGGCACGCGGAACCGGTGCGGCGCTGCTGAATTCAACGGCTGTGGCAGAAGGAGCGCTCGCATGAAGATCGCCGTACTCGTTTCCGTCGGCCGTCATCCGGTGAGCGGCATCGCGCGCTACAGTCGCAACGATGCCGCCGCGCTGACAATGGCGCTAGCGCTCGCCAGAACGCACAACGCGACGCTCGATGTATTGCATGCGGGCAATCCGTCCAATCCTGCGCTGAAGGAGTACCTGGCGCTCGGCGCGCGCTCGGTCGAAGTGCTTGAGATAGCCGCAACGTCTGAATTGCAGGCCGACGCAGCCGCTCCGCTGGCGGCCCGCCTGCGCGGCTACGACCTCGTTCTGACCGGCACGCGCGCTGAAGGCGCATTCGACACCGGCATGCTGCCGTATCGCGTCGCCAACGCACTGGAGCTTCCGCTCGTCGTCGCCGCTGTAGACATCAAGTTGCGCGACGGCTGCGCGGAAGTCCGTCAGTTCATGCCGAAGGGTTTGCGCCGCCGCGTGGAAGTGCAACTGCCCGCGCTGATCGCCGTGCATCCGCTGGCCAATGCCGCTCCCAGATACGCCTACGCGCGGTTGCGTGAAGGCACGATCCGCCCGGTCGCCACGCGCGCCGCCGCCAACCCCGGCGACCTCGCCTGGACTGTCCGCCCGGCAACCGCGAAACCGGTGCGTCTTGCCGCCGCCGAGAAGCGTTCCGGCCACGCCCGCATGCTGTCGGCCACGACGACCGAGAGCCGCGGCGGCAGCGTCGTAATTGAAGGGAGTTCCGTCGAAAAAGCACAAGTGATTCTCGCGTATTTGCGCGAGCATCAACTCGTGGATTACTGATTTCCGGTTCGGGCGAGCATGCGACCAGGAGGGCCTGGCGCGGCGCCAGACGTGACATGCAACGGAGCACACAATGAAAGTTTCGGCAGACGTTCGCGCAATGATCGAACGCCGTAAGAAAAATTACTCGCTGGAAGCGCCTTTCTATACGAGCGAGGAGATTTTCGCGCTCGACATGGAGGCGATCTTCCGGCAACACTGGATTCAGGTTGCGGTGGAACCGGACGTGCCGGAACCGGGTGACTACATCACCGTGGATATCGGCAACGATTCGATCCTGATCGTGCGCGACGACGACATGCAGGTGAGAGCGTTTCACAACGTGTGCCGGCATCGCGGCGCGCGCCTGTGCAATACCGACAAAGGCTCGCTCGGCAATATCGTCTGTCCGTATCACAGCTGGACGTATAACCTGAACGGCGATCTGATGTTCGCCGAACACATGGGCGAACAGTTCGACCGCTGCAAACATAGCCTGAAGGCCGTGCATGTCGAGAATCTCGCGGGCCTTATTTTCATTTGCCTCGCGGACAATCCGCCTGCCGACTTCGCCGTGGTGCGCGCGGCAATGGAGCCGTACATGCTGCCGCACGATCTGGCTAGCTGCAAGATCGCCGCCTCGATCGACATTATCGAAGAGGGCAACTGGAAGCTCACGATGGAAAACAATCGCGAATGCTATCACTGCGTCGCGAACCATCCCGAACTGACCATTTCGCTGTACGAATACGGCTTTGGCTATCAGCGCACGCCGGCCAACGAAGAAGGCATGGCCGCCTTCGAAGAGACGGTGGCTCGCCGCACCGCGCAATGGGAAGCCATGCAGTTGCCGTCCGCGGAAATCGAACGGCTTGCCGATCTGGTCACGGGTTTTCGCACGCAACGCCTGCCGCTCGATCGCGACGGCGAATCGCAGACGCTCGACGCGAAAGTGGCCTCGAAGAAACTGCTCGGCGGTTTCGCGCGGGCCGATCTCGGCGGACTCTCGTTCTGGACGCAACCCAACTCGTGGCACCACTTCATGAGCGACCACATTGTCAGCTTCTCGGTGATTCCGCTCTCCGCAGGCAAGACGCTGGTGCGCACCAAGTGGCTCGTTCACAAGGACGCGCGTGAAGGCATCGACTACGACGTGGACAACCTCACGGCCGTGTGGCGCGCAACGAACGACCAGGATCGCGCGCTCGTCGAATACTCGCAACGCGGCGCGACGAGCAGCGCGTACGAGCCGGGTCCGTATTCGCCGTTCACGGAAGGCCTTGTCGAGAAGTTCTGCGAGTGGTACATCGGCCGCATGGCGGATTACAGCAATGCGCCCCAAACCCACGACGCCGGCGATACCGCGCCGGCTTTGCACGGCGAGAAAGTCGTGTCCTTCATGCGCTAAGCGCGGCGCCGCAACAGGAGTCGGAGAAAACAATGATGCGCGATCAGGCGACGCTTCAGCTCAGCCCCGAGCCGGCTCCAGACCACGCTGCCAGCCGCGTCACGCAGCCGCGTTTCTGGGAGACGTTGCCGGCGCGCTGGAACAGCGATACCGACGACACGCTGGTGTGCTGCCAGGTTCGCCAGGAAACGCACGACGTAAAGAGTTTTTTCTTTCGCGCACCGTCCGGACGAGCATTCGTGTTCGAGCCGGGGCAGTTCATCACGCTGGAACTGGAGATAGACGGCGAGTCGATCAATCGCTGCTATACGATTTCTTCGCCGCCCACGCGTCCGCATACGATCTCGATTACGGTCAAGCGCGTGCCGGGCGGCAAGGTTTCGAACTGGCTGCACGACAATTTGCACGCGGGCGCCGAGGTTCGTGTGCTTGGACCGGCGGGCGAGTTCACCTGCGCGCGCCACCCGGCGCGCAAGTTTCTATTCCTGTCGGCGGGCTCGGGTATCACGCCGCTGATGTCGATGAGCCGCGCGCATCATGAACTCGGTGAAGATAGTGACATCGTATTCGTGCATAGCGCCCGCACACCGGACGACATCATCTTCGCACGCGAGCTCGATCTGATCGCGTCGAATCAGGCGCATTTCCGCACTGCGTTTGTTTGCGAACGGCTCGGTGCGCGCACGAACTGGCCTGGTGTGACCGGTTTTCTGACGTTGCCGCTGCTCAAGCTCATTGCGCCGGACTTTCTGGAGCGCGAGATTTTCACCTGCGGGCCCGCGCCGTACATGCAGGCGGTGCGCAAATTGCTGGACGAGGGTGGTTTCGATCGCAGCCACTATCACGAGGAAAGTTTTTCGTTCGAGACGGTCAGCGAAGTGGCCGCGCAATTGACTACCGCGCATGTCGCGGACGCATTGCAGAGCGCGAGCGCACAGGTGACTGCCGAGAGCTTTATCGAGGCGCGCGAAGAAGCGCCGGGCTTCACGCCCGCATCCGCACCGGCGCCCGCTGCCGGCGAAACGGAAACCCGCTTCAAGGTGAGTTTCGCGAAAAGCAATCGCGAGATCGAATGCGGCTCCGGCCAGAACGTGCTCGAGGCGGCGAAGAAAGCGGGCGTACGGCTACCCGCGTCGTGTACCCAGGGTATGTGCGGCACCTGCAAGGTCAAGCTGGTGTCGGGTGAAGTCGCGATGAAACACGCCGGCGGCATTCGCCAGCGTGAGATCGATCAGGGCATGGTGCTGCTATGCTGCAGCAAGCCGTTGACCGATCTGGTCGTGGATAAGTAAGACGAGACGCACGGCCTCCAGTGGCCGAAGTCGCCTGCGGACAACTGGATGTCGGAAAACAACGCTACCCGGCAATTCTGGCTGGCGATTCTAAATGCTCATTAGGTTGTTTTGACGGCAAACGGGAGAACGGCGATGAGACTGATCAGAAAGATATTCGTGTTGAGCGCTTTGAGCGCGGCGCTGGCGGCAAGCAGCGTGAGCGTGTCGGCTGATACCAAGCCGACCATCAAGATCGGTTACGTGGAAGGCTGGGACGATAGCGTCGCGACCTCGAATGTGGCCGCGCGCGTGATCGAAAAACGCCTTGGCTACCAGGTGCAACTCGTGCCGGTCGCGGCCGGCGTGATGTGGCAGGGCGTGGCGCGCGGCGACCTCGACGCGACGCTGTCCGCGTGGCTGCCGGTCACGCACGGCGCGTACTGGAACAACTTCAAGGACAAGGTGGTCGACCTCGGTCCGAACTTCAACGATGCAAAGATCGGCCTGATCGTGCCGGATAACGCCGACGTGAAGGGCGTGGGCGATCTGGAGGCGAAGAAGGCCGAGTTCGGCGGCCGTATTGTCGGTATCGACGCTGGTGCCGGCGTGATGCAGAAAACCAGCGAGGCAATCAAGGCTTATGGACTCGACTACACGCTGATGCCGAGCTCGGGCAGCGCGATGACCGCTGAACTGGCGCGTTCGGAAGCGGCGAGCAAGCCGATTATCGTAACCGGCTGGAAGCCGCACTGGATGTTCGCGAAGTACAAGCTCAAATTCCTCGACGATCCGAAGAAGGTGTTCGGCGATGCAGAGCATGTGGATAGCGTCGTGAACCCCGAACTCGAGAAGAAGGCGCCGCCGGTCGTCGCGTTCCTCAAGAAATTCCAATGGAAGCCGGGCGAAATCGACAGCGTGATGCTGGCGACGCAAAACGGTGAGAAGCCGACTGCCGCCGCTGATGCGTGGATCAGCGCGCATGGTGATCGCGTGGATAGCTGGGTGAAGTGATTCTGTTGTTACTGTGAATGGGTTGCCGCTTCGATAAAGCGGCAACGCTCCGAAGAAAACGCCGCTAAAAAGCGGCGTTTTCGTTTATTGCAGCACAACGGTCCGATCGCCATTGATGAACACCCGCCGCTCGATAAACGCTTTGACCGCGCGCGCGAGGGTGATGCATTCGACGTCGCGCCCGGTGGCAAGCAGACGCTCCGGGCTATACGAATGATCGACACGCTCTACCACCTGCTCGATGATCGGACCTTCGTCGAGATCGTCGGTCACGAAGTGCGCGGTCGCGCCGATCAGTTTGACGCCGCGCGCGTGCGCCTGGTGGTACGGTTTCGCGCCCTTGAAGCCGGGTAGAAACGAATGGTGGATATTGATCGCGCTAGCCGCGAGTGCACGGCTCGTTTCACCCGACAGAATCTGCATATAGCGCGCGAGAATCATCAACTCCGCACCCGACGTCTCGAACAGATCGAGCAGGCGCGCTTCCTGTTGCGGCTTCGTATCGGCCGTGATCGGCAGATGGTGGAAGGGCAGGCCGTGCTGCTGCGCCAGCGGTTCGAGATCGCGATGATTCGAGCCGATACCGACGATATCCATTTTCAGCTCGCCCATGCGCCAGCGGAACAAGAGATCGGCCAGACAGTGCTCGAGTTTCGACACCATGATCAGAACCTTCGGCCGCGTGTCGACGTCATGCATCGCCCACGTCATGCGGAAACGCTCGGCAATCGGCTCGAATTCGCGCTTGAGGGCCGCGGCGTGCAGCGTCTCGTTACTGTTGACGCCGTGGAACACGCAACGCACGAAGAAGCGCTCACTGAGGTCGTCGTCGAAAACAGTCAGCTCGTCGATATAGCAATGATGCCGGTCGAGAAAGCCGACGACGGCGGCAACCTGGCCCGCCGCGCTCGGACACGCGACGGTGAGAACCAGTTGATCGGGACGGGAATCGGCGGACATGCACTCTCCACTTGGACGATAGGGCGATGCCGCAGGGCGCGGCATGCATCATCGCAGTAGAGCAAATCAGGCGAGTGCGCGGATAGAAGCTAAACGCCGTCGCGCTGGAACGGGAACGCCAGATGCGCCGAGCGGTGCTCATTCGGCGTCGAGCCCGCATTCATCGAGCAACCATTGACGAAAGGCGCTGACCGCGGGTGTTGCCGCCCGCTGTGTGACGAGCATATAGCCGCGTTCCGTGACGACCGGCGGATCGAACAGTTCGACGAGCTGCCCCGTGGCAAGCAGTTCGTCGACGAGCGGCGCCCAGCCGAGCGCGACGCCCTGGCCCATGATCGCCGCATGGGCGACGAGCGTAAAGCTGTTGAACGTGATGCCGCGATGCGCGGCGGGAGCGTCCAGTGCGTGCGCGGCGAACCAGTCGGCCCACGAGAGCCAGCGCGCCGGCTGGGTTGGTTCGAGATGCAGCAGCGGCAGGTGCAACAGGTCGGACGGTGTGCGCAATGACGGATGCGCAGCGATAAAAGCGGGGCTGCACACCGGCGTGACGCGTTCGGGAAACAGCTTGACCGCGCCGCGCGCGCTCCAGTCCGCGTGTTCGTCGCCGAATGCAATGGCGATGTCCGTTTGATCGTGCGACGGATCGAATACGTTTTGCGACGTGATGATCTTCACGTCGACGTCCGGCATCAGCGCCTTGAACTGCGACAGGCGCGGCATCAGCCAATAGGTCGCAAAGCCGAAATCCGTGGAGAGCGTGAGGGTTTGCGGCGTGCGTCGCGCGCGGATTTCGGTGGTGGCGAGGCGAATCGTGTCGAGCGCATGGCGGACCGCTTCGAACAGACGCAGGCCGTCTTCCGTGAGCGTGACGCCGCGATGGCCGCGCTCGAAAAGCGGAGTGCCCAGCGCTTCTTCAAGCTGCACGACGCGCTGACTGACAGCAGGCTGCGTCGAGCCCAATTCGCGCGCGGCTGCTGTGAAGCTGGCCAGACGCGCCGCGGATTCGAACATGGTCAGCGCCTGCATCGGCGGCAAGCGATCCTGCCTCGACATAACACCCCCTTATAGGCACATAACGAATTGCCGTCTTCACAGTGGCGAATTGAACGGCAATAGTGGTGCGCATGACGGGCCCGGCATGCCGGTCGCCCGTTCGCCGCTGCAACTCATAACACCATCTGCACCGACACTTGCGATTCTATTCGAGGCACGCACTCATGCTTGAGACCAAAAAGAATATTCTTATTCTGATGGCAGACCAGATGACGCCGTTCGCACTAGCCGCATACGGACACCGTCTGACGAAAACCCCCAATCTCGATCGCCTCGCAAAGCAAGGCGTGGTATTCGAATCGGCCTATTGCGCGAGCCCGCTGTGTGCGCCTTCGCGGTTTTCTTTTCTGTCGGGCAAGTTGCCTTCGGCAATCGGTGCCTATGACAATGCAGCGGAGTTTCCGTCGCAAACGCTGACTTTCGCACATTATCTTCGCGCCGAAGGGTATCGCACCATTCTCTCGGGCAAGATGCATTTCTGCGGTGCCGATCAGTTGCATGGTTTCGAAGAGCGGCTCACCACGGACATCTATCCGGCCGACTTCGGCTGGACACCTGACTGGGAGCATTTCGAAATGCGCCCCACGTGGTATCACAACATGAGTTCCGTGATCGACGCCGGCCCGTGCGTGCGCACCAACCAACTCGACTTCGACGACGAAGTCACGTTCACGACTCGCCAGAAACTCTTCGATATCGCACGCGAACGTCATGCCGGCAAAGATGCGCGGCCGTTCTGCCTGGTCGCCTCGCTGACGCATCCGCACGATCCCTACGCGATTCCGCAAAAGTACTGGGACATGTATTGCGACGAAGAAATCGACATGCCCGCCTTTCGCGATTCGTTCGAAGACGCCGACCCGCACTCGAAGCGCCTGCGCCGTGTCTGCGAAACCGACCGCACACCGCCCACCGACCAGCAGATCCGCAATGCGCGCCGCGCCTATTACGGCGCGATCTCTTACGTCGACGATCAGTTCGGCGCGATCCTCGAAACGCTGGAACAATCGGGACTCGCGAAAGACACGGTGATCGTGGTGACTTCCGATCACGGCGAGATGCTGGGCGAGCGTGGGCTCTGGTACAAGATGACCTTCTTCGAAGGCGGTTGCCGCGTTCCGCTGATCGTGCACGCACCGCAGCAATTCGACGCGCATCGCGTAGAGGCGAGCGTCTCGCATCTCGATCTGCTGCCCACACTGGTCGAGCTGGCGCGCGGCGAACAACCAGCCGCGTGGCCCGATTCGCTCGATGGACAAAGCCTCGTTCCGCATCTGCTGGGCAGGCAAGGCGGCCATGACGAAGCGATCGGCGAATATCTGGCCGAGGGAGCCGTTGCACCGATCGTGATGTTGCGGCGCGGCCGCTTCAAGTTCATTCACACGCCCGTCGATCCGGATCAACTCTACGACGTCGCCGCAGACCCGCTGGAGCGCGAGAACCTTGCCACGCGCAGCGAATACGCGTCACGGGTCGCGGCTTTTCGTGAGGAGATCGCGCAACGCTGGGATCTCGCCGCGCTGCACAACGAAGTGCTGCAAAGTCAGCGGCGCCGTCTTTTTCATTTCGCCTCCACGACGCAGGGCGTGGTCGCGTCATGGGACTGGCAGCCGCACGTGGATGCGAGCCAGCGTTATATGCGCAATCACATCGATCTGGATTCGCTCGAAGCGATGGCGCGCTTTCCCGCCGTCGTGCGTTGACCATCGCACTGCTAACCATGCAACCCACCTCACGAACAGGAAGCCGACATAATGAAAAAGCTCTTCAAACAGGCGGTAATTGGCGCTGTGCTGCTTTGCGCGTCGGGCACTTTCGCATACGCCGCCGAGCCGCAGTCGTGTGCGCAGGTCAACATGGCGGGGCCGGGATGGACCGACATCGACGCCACCAATGCGATGACCGGCGTACTGTTGAAAGCGCTCGGCTATAAGCAGAACGTGGCGAACCTGTCGGTGCCGATCACCTACCAGGGCTTGAAGAAAGGTCAGATCGACGTGTTTCTCGGCAACTGGATGCCGGCGCAGGCACCAGTCGTCAAGCCGTTCGAGGAAGAAAAGTCGATCGAGGTCGTGCATCCGAATCTGACCAACGCCAAGTTCACACTGGCTGTGCCCGACTATGTGGCCGCCGCCGGCATTCATTCTTTCGCGGATCTGGCAAAGAACGCGGACAAATTCGACAGCAAGATCTATGGCATCGAGCCTGGCGCGCCGGCCAATCAGAACATCAAGAAGATGGTCGACGACAAGGCGTTCGGCCTCGGCAACTGGAAGCTCGTCGAGTCGAGCGAGACCGGCATGCTCACGCAGGTAGAGCGCGCCGTGCGCGAGAAGAAGTGGATAGTCTTTCTCGCGTGGGAACCGCATCTGATGAACACGAAGTTCAAGCTCACCTATCTCGACGGCGGCGACAAGTACTTCGGGCCCAATTACGGCGGTGCCACGGTCAATACGGTGGCGCGCAGCGGCTATGCCGAGCAGTGTCCGAATGTCGGGCGGCTCTTCAGGCAACTTACCTTCAATGTCGATCTGGAAAACGGCGTGATCACCGAAGTACTCGAAAAGAAGTCCACCGTGGATGCAGCCGCGACGCAAGCGCTCAAGCGTCACCCCGAATTGCTGAAGTCGTGGCTCGACGGCGTGAACACGGCCGGCGGCGCCAATGGCTTGCAAGCCGTGCAGACCGCACTCGGCGTGAAATAACAGCGTATTCCTAACAATGAGGTCGCCGGGCGACAGATTTATGTCGCATCCGGTCGAATCCCTGTGAATCTGGACTCGTATTCTTGATCTCGTATTCTTGATCCGGCGATGTAGGGCGACTGGTCATTGCATGCATCGCGAATAGCTTCAATCCGTTTTACTCGGCCTCAGCCGGTTTCGAACTGCCCGTCATGCGAGAAGCGCCGCGCGTTGGTCAACAGCGCGCAGCAGGGATCGCTTTATCCAACGAAATACGCAGGCAAAGAGCAGGGGAGAATTAGATGAAGAAGAGCAATGCCGTCAGCCTTTCGGGACTCGCTATCGCGGCAAGCGCCGTATTCGCGCCGACAGCGGCCCATGCGCAAAGCAGCGTCACACTGTACGGCATTCTGGATGCCGGTATCACCTACGTGAACAATGCCGGTGGTGCCCACCAGTTCAAATTCGACGACGGTATTTCATACGGCAACCGGATCGGCTTCAAGGGCGTGGAAGATCTCGGCGGCGGCTTGCAGGCCGTGTTCGTACTCGAGTCGGGTTTTCACGTGGGTAACGGGCAATATGCATTCGGCGGCGCCGAGTTCGGCCGCCAGGCTTATGTCGGCCTGAAGAACAACTGGGGTACGCTCTCGCTAGGTAACCAGCTCGATATGACCGAAGAATTTGTCTACCTGTATAACATCTCGGCATGGGCGAGCGGCTACGCGATCCATCAGGGCGACTTCGACCGGATGAATGGCGACCGGCTGCCGAATTCGGTCAAGTTTCTCTCCAACGACTATGCCGGCTTTTCGTTCGGCGGCATGTATTCGTTCGGCAATACGGCCGGCGACTTTCATAACAAGAGCGCCTGGAGCGTGGGCGCACGTTACGAGCACAGCGCGTTCAACATGGGCGCCGCCTATACGCAGTTGAACAATCCGTACGGCATCTACGCATTCGACCCGTACGCGATGATCGGCACGCGCACGTTCCTCGGCAAACCGACCGTTTCTGTCGATCCGGCAACCGGCGCGGTGACGGATCTGTATAGCTCGTCGTCGTTCCCGGTCGACGAGCAAGGGGCGTTAGCAGTGGGCGCGGCCTACACGATCGGCAAAGTCATGTTGAGCGGTGACTTCACCTACACGACGATCAAGGGCCTCGGCGAGACCTCGCATATGCAAGTCTATGAAGCGGGCGCTTCTTATACCTTCACTCCGGCGTTGATGCTGTACGGCGGTTATCAGCACACGCGATTCGAAGGGAACCACTGGAATCAGGGTTCGCTCGGGCTGCATTACCTGCTGTCCAAGCGCACGGACGTCTATATTTCCGGCGACTATCTGCGAGCTTCAGATGGCGTGAACGCGGTGATCGGCTATAGCTTCACACCGTCCACCTCGAACACGCAGACCGATGTGCGGATCGGCATGCGGCATTCGTTCTGACGGGTATTTCTAACGCGCAACAACAGGGCGGTGTTCCATGTGACGGGGACCGCCCGCGCCATCACGATGTGCGTTCGAGCTGCTTCCTGAACGTCTCGATCAGCGCACGCACCTTTGCCGGCGGACGGCGTATCGGGAGGACGTATCGACATGGACGCATTGAAACGCGTCCTGCCTTTCGCCGACTACGACTGTTATCTGTGCGGACCCGGACAGTTCATGCGTGACCTGTACGAAGGGTTGCGCGGACTGAATGTGGCGGATGAGCGTATCCGTTTCGAGGCCTTCGGTCCGGCGAGTGTGAAGCGCACGACTGTCGTCGAAGTGCAGATCGAACCCGGTGCGGCGCTAATTTGCATGGCGCATCCGGTTGCCGGGGATCCCGGCGCGGGTGCGGGCGTAACGCTGGATCTCCGGGGGAGGCGAACGATAGCGTGGCCGACGTCGCGCGCGGCGTCAGTGAGCCGACTCGCGGACCTCGGCGCCCGAAGCGCTCGACAGGCAGCGCAACGCGCGATCGCCATCGCTACGGGCCGCCGCCTCGACCGGGAAGGTTTCCTTGCTGAATGCAACCACCTTGAATCCGGATCCCGCCGCGCGCGGCGTGGTGATACCCCAATGCCAGCCGCCATCCTGCTCGAATACATGCAGAACAGCCGTGTTCGGCACGTGTAAAGCCTCATAAGTCGTCATGGCACATTCCTCCGTCACAGCACGACCGTGAGTGCAAATTGCAGACTCCTGATTCGAGTTTAGTCGCATTTTGCTGCACCGCAATATTTAGTTTGTTGTAGAAACGTTGAATTAGTCTGCGGAGCCCTAGCCGGCGGGGATGGGCGCGCACCAAACCCGTGGGAAAAGCACAAACGGCACGGGCCGGCTCCGCTGTAAAGCGAATGCCGGCCCGTGTTGCCTGCGTTAACCGCCTGGTGTCTGGCGGGAGAGGAGGGTTGTCAGAAATCGAGTCCCGGGCCTCCTGCGCCAGGGCCGCCCGGCTGACCCGCGGCTGGTGTATCTTTCGGTGCCTCGTGGACGGTGGCGTCGGTGGTCAGCAGCAAGCCGGCTACCGAAGACGCGTTCTGCAGCGCGGTGCGCGTGACCTTGGTCGGATCGAGTACGCCCGACTCGACCAGATCGCCATATTCGCCGGTCTGAGCGTTGTAGCCGAAATTACCCGTGCCTTGCGCCACCTTCGCGACCACCACGCTCGCTTCCTCGCCGGCATTCGTGACAATCTGGCGCAACGGTTCTTCGAGCGCCCGCAGCACGATCTTGATGCCGGCGTCCTGATCGGCATTCGCGCCCTTGAGCCCGCTGATCGCCTGCTTCACGCGAATCAGCGCGACACCGCCGCCAGGCACGATGCCTTCTTCTACCGCGGCGCGCGTTGCGTGCAGTGCATCGTCGACACGGTCTTTCTTTTCCTTGACTTCGATTTCGGTTGCGCCGCCCACCTTGATCACCGCCACGCCGCCTGCGAGCTTCGCGACGCGTTCCTGCAGCTTTTCGCGGTCGTAGTCGGAGGTCGCTTCCTCGATCTGCGTGCGGATCTGCTTCACGCGCGCTTCGATGTTTTTACTGTCGCCCGCGCCGTCGATCACGGTGGTGTTTTCCTTGCCGACTTCGATGCGCTTGGCCTCACCCAGTTCGGCGAGCGTCGCTTTTTCGAGCGACAGGCCGGTTTCCTCGGCGATCACCTGGCCGCCGGTCAGGATAGCGATGTCTTCGAGCAGCGCCTTGCGACGATCGCCGAAACCGGGCGCCTTCACCGCAACGGTCTTCAGAATGCCGCGAATGTTGTTCACGACCAGCGTGGCGAGCGCTTCGCCTTCCACGTCTTCCGCAATGATCAGAAGCGGACGACCGGCTTTCGCGACCTGTTCCAGGATCGGCAGCAGATCGCGAATGTTCGACACCTTCTTGTCGTGCAGCAGCACAAACGGGTTATCGAGTACGGCGACCTGTTTATCCTGATCGTTGATGAAATACGGCGACAGGTAGCCACGGTCGAACTGCAGACCTTCCACCACGTCGAGTTCGTCGTCGAGCGACTTGCCGTCTTCCACGGTAATGACGCCTTCCTTGCCGACGCGGTCGATCGCTTCTGCGATACGCTGGCCGATCGACTCTTCGCCGTTGGCCGAAATCGTCGCGACCTGGGCGATTTCCTTGCTGGTGGTGGTCGGCTTGCTGATCTTCTTCAGCTCGTCGATCGCGGCGATCACCGCCTTGTCGATGCCGCGCTTCAGATCCAGCGGGTTGAGGCCCGCCGCTACGTATTTCTGACCTTCGCGCACGATGGCCTGAGCGAGCACGGTCGCCGTCGTGGTGCCGTCGCCCGCGGCGTCGCTGGTGCGCGAAGCGACTTCCTTGACGAGTTGCGCGCCGATGTTCTGCACGCGGTCCGACAGTTCGATTTCCTTGGCCACCGAAACACCGTCCTTGGTCACGACGGGCGAGCCGAAGCTGCGTTCCAGCACCACGTTGCGGCCTTTCGGACCCAGCGTGACCTTCACCGCATTGGCCAGAATGTTGACGCCTTCGACCAGCCGCGAGCGGGCGACATCGCTGAAAATAATTTCTTTTGCTGCCATGATTTGACGCTCCGTTCGTTATTGAGTGACGACTGCGACCACATCTTCTTCGCGCAGCACGAGCAGTTCGTTGCCGTCGACTTTGACCGACTGCCCGGCGTATTTGCCGAACAGCACGCGTTCACCGACTTTCAGATCGGGCTCGATGCGTTTGCCGTCGCTATCGCGCTTGCCCGGACCAATGGCGATCACTTCGCCCTGGTCGGGCTTTTCCGCGGCGCTTTCGGGAATGACGATGCCTGAAGCGGTTTTGGTCTCCTGGTCGAGACGCTTGACGATCAGGCGGTCATGCAAGGGACGTAGGCTCATGATTCGATTTCCACGGTTAATTTCTGGCACTCGTCGTTGGTGAGTGCTGACCGGGATCGAGTATAGAAATGAGTCGCGCGTTGCTCCAATAACGGATTCATCGATCCTTATCCGCAATTCGCATTTCACAATCGCGAATATTCATAGCTCGATTCGCTGGTTTTGCGCGGGGAGCCACGTCCCTATACTGGTCCGTTGCATCGGCATGTCCTATTGGGGCGCCGGATCACTCTCCCAACTCAACAGTCGGATCGCACGCGATCCGTGGGCTTTTACAAGGAATCAAGGCATGCAGGTCTCACAGGACACCACGGCGCGCGCCAGGCTTGAAGCGGCACTCGCCGGGTTGCCGGCACTGGCTCAGGCGATCGGCGAAGACGCCGCGCAACGTGAATTGCGGCGCGAGTTGCCATTCGACCGCTTCGCGTTGTCTCGTGAATCCGGTCTCGGCGTACTCCGCTTTCCGGCCGAGTGGGGCGGTCTGGGCGGATCGCTGGAAGATCTCTTTCATGTAATCGCCACGCTGGCCGCGCATGAGTCGAATGTCGCGCATGCACTGCGGATTCATTTCGACCAGACCGAGCAATTGCTGCTGTCGCCGCGTTCCGCCTTCAACGACACGCAGATCGAGCGCATACGGGAAGGGGCGATCTTCGGCGGTGCGTCTACCGAGTTGGGCACGGCGCGGCCCGGCGAAATCGTCACGAAGCTGGTGCGCGACGGCGAGCATTTTCGCGTGACGGGCAGAAAGTATTACTCGACCGGCACCGCGTTTGCCGACTACGCGCGGATCAACGTGCAGGACGAAAACGACGAGAAGGTGTCGATTGTGATTCCCGTGTCGCGCGAAGGGTTGCAGGTACTCGACGACTGGGACGGCATGGGGCAACGCATGACGGCAAGCGGCAGCCTCGTGCTAGACAACGTGCAGGTCTTTTCTCACGAGGTCGCGACGCGCGGCTATACGACGCTCGCCGGCCGGCACGGTAGCGCATTGCGGCAGTTGCACCTGGTGTCGGTCGCGGCAGGCATTGTGCGGAACATTGTTGCTGACGCCCGGCGCTACGTGACGCAATACGGCCGGCCTGTGCTGCACAGCCCGGCACCGTCGGCACGCGAGGACGGTTTCGTGCAGCAGGTGGTGGGCGATCTCGCGGCGCACAGCCTTTCCATCGATGCACTGATCGCGGCAAACGCACGCACGCTCGACCGCTCGGCGAATGCGATCCACAGCGGCGCGGCGAACGCGGAAGAGCTGGTGCTGGAAGGGGCGCTAGCCACCGCCAAGACGCAACTCGTGGTCAGCAAGCTGGCGCTGTATGCGGGCGAGCGTCTGTTCGAGATTGGCGGTGCATCGGCCACCGGCCGCGCGCACAATTTCGACCGCCATTGGCGCAATCTGCGCACGATCTTCAGTCATAACCCTTTGCTGCACAAGGCGCGCGTGATCGGCGATTACGAGCTGAACGGCGTGACCACGCATCTGACCGAAGGACGTGTGTTCTAACGCACGGCCATCCATTCACACCTTTTCGAGCATTGCACATCATGAGCCGAGATCTGCTGTTACTGCTGGAACCGGGCTTCACCGATCCGAACCATCCGGGCGAGCGCTTTATCTGCCCGGACGGAGCGCCCATTGAAGGTTTGCTGGCGGGCGATCCCGAGCGCAACGCCCGCCTCGACATTCGCCGGCTGCCGTTCCCGCGTCCTCGCACCGCGGTGATCGAGGCACTGGACGCCGAGCACCAGGGTCTGCCAGTGCTGATTCTCGGCGACGAGCAACCGGCGCCTGCCGATGCCCAGACGCTCGGCAACAAGCGCTTCGTGACCGACACGCGCCGTATTCTCGATCTGCTCGCGCAGCGCCACGGTTTTCCTAAAGTGCATTGATGTAGTCGGCCCGGTGACGGTTCGGGGTCTTCTGCTTTGCTTCTGGACGTCAGAACATCGGAGCAGATACATGACCCCGGCCGAAACCGCCACCTGTCGACCATAGATACGGAATCCTTATTCTCACCCGCCACCCGGCGACGATATCCGGCGCGCCTTTCCTCCCCACCGTGCTTTGCATATACATAACGATTGGTTCTTTTACCGCCGCTGCGGCTTTATCGTAAGCGCTGCGGCAGCAGCATTGCCGACACCACGACATTTCATTTCGGCCGACAGGGGCCGAAGCATCGGCAAAGGATCTCGATTACATGGCACGGTTGAATCGACGCGAATTTCTTATTTCATCGGGCGCGGCGCTCGCGGCGGCCGGCATGCCGGCCCTGGCGCTTGCCCAGGGCGAGGCGGGCGCACCGAAACGGGGCGGCACGCTGAACATGCTGATCAATCCGGAACCGCCCGTACTCGTGTCGATCTTCCAGACCACCGGGCCCGCGCTCGTCGCGAGTTCCAAGGTGCTGGAAGGCTTGCTGGCTTATGACTTCGACCTGCGCCCGAAACCGCAATTGGCCACCGCGTGGACCGTCAGCCCCGACGGACTGAAGTACACCTTTACCTTGCGGCAAAACGTGAAATGGCACGACGGCCAGCCGTTCACGTCGGCCGACGTCGCTTTCTCGATCGATCTGCTCAAATCAGTGCATCCACGGGGCCGCAGTACTTTCGCGAATGTAACGGGCGTCGCCACGCCCGACGCCCGCACCGCGGTGATCGAATTGTCGAAGCCGGCGCCGTATCTGTTGAAAGCACTCTCGGCCGGCGAATCGCCAATCGTGCCAAAGCACCTGTACGCGCAGGGCGATCCGCTGTCCAATCCCCACAACAACGCGCCGATTGGCACCGGGCCGTTCCGTTTCAAATCATGGACGCGTGGTGCCAATATCGTCTATGAGCGCAACCCGGGCTACTGGGACGCCGGCAAACCGTACATCGACAGCCTGGTTTTCAAAGTGATTCCCGATGCGGCCGCCCGTTCCGCCGCGTTCGAAACCGGCGCGCTCGATCTGGGCGGCGAGAATCCGGTGCCGCTCACGGATCTGCCGCGCCTCACGCAACTGCCGCAACTGGCGGTCGAAACGCGCGGCTACCGCTTTCTTGAGCCGCTCTCCGAGATCGACTTCAATCTCGATCATCCGATCCTCAAGGATCTGCGCGTGCGCCAGGCCATCGCGCATGCGGTCAACCCGCAGGTCGTGCAGCGCACCGTGGCCTATGGCTATGCCGATCTGTCGCCCACGCCGATTACGCCGGGCTCGCCCTATCACGACGCAAAACTCGTACCGTATGCGTTCGATACCGCCGAAGCGGAGAAACTGCTCGACGCCGCGGGCTATCCGCGCAAGGACGGCGGCGTGCGCTTCCGTCTGACGCACGACTTTCTGCCGTACGGCGACATGTACCGGCGCCAGGCCGACTATGTCAAATCGGCGCTGGGGCGCGTCGGCATCGACGTCACGGTGCGTTCGCAGGACCTGCCTGCATTCCTGAAGCGTGTGTATGCCGATCGCCAGTTCGATTTCACGAGCATCGGCGTCAATACGCTATTCGATCCGAGCGTGGGCGTTCAGCGTCTGTACTGGTCGAAGAATATCCGCCCCGGTGTGCCGTTTTCGAATGCGCCGCATTACAGCAATGCGGAAGTGGACCGGCTGCTGGAAAGCGCCGCGGTCGAAACCGACGAGAGCAAACGCGTGGTGCTGTACCAGCAGTTCCAGCAGATCGTTTACCGCGATCTGCCGATCCTCAACCTGGTCGCGCCGCGCATGGTCACGCTCGCGAACCGTCGTGTTCACAACCACACGGTGTCCGCGCAAGGCCTAGAAGGCAATCTCGCGGATGTTTATCTGAGTGCATGACAGGAGCGGCACGATGAGTCGAGGTTTGCGTTTCGGTGCGATTCTCCGGCGTACCGCATGGCAGGCGCTGCCGACGGTGATCGGCATTGTGATCCTGAACTTCTTCCTGCTGAAGCTGATGCCGGGCGACGCCGCCGACGTGCTTGCCGGCGAGTCCGGTTCGGCGACCGTGGAAACCATGCAGGTGCTGCGCGCGAAGTTCGGGCTCGATCAGCCGGTGCTGCATCAATTGTGGTCGTACCTCGCGCATCTGTCGCACTTCAGTCTCGGTTATTCGCCGCGCTACGACATGCCGGTGATGCAGTTGATCCTCTCGCGTTTGCCCAATACGCTGTTGCTGATGGGCGTGGCGTTGTCGTTCGCGATCGTGACGGGCGTGCTGCTCGGCGCGGTGATGGCGCATTGGGCCGGCAAGTGGCCGGACCGTGTGCTCTCGGTACTGGCCTTGCTGTTCTATTCGACGCCGGGTTTCTGGATCGGGCTGCTCGCAATCGTGCTGTTCTCGGTGCACCTCGGCTGGCTGCCGAGCGGCGGCAATCTGACGCTCGGCGTGCAACTGCACGGCTTCGCCTATTTCGCCGATGCCGCCCGGCACGTGCTGCTGCCGGCCGCCACGCTGGCGACGTTTTTCGTCGCGATCTACGCACGGCTGACGCGAGCCGCGATGCTGGAAGTGCAGCGTCAGGACTTCGTGCGCACCGCGCAGGCCAAGGGCTTGCACCCGTGGCGCGTCACGGTGCGCCATGTCTTGCGCAATGCGCTGATGCCGCTCACGACCATCGTCGGGATTCATTTCGGCACCTTGCTGGGCGGCGCCGCGGTGACCGAGACGGTGTTCAGCTGGCCCGGCCTCGGGCGGCTCGCGCTCGACGCCGTGATGGCGCGCGATTTCAGCGTGCTGCTCGGCGTGCTGCTGTTGTCGTCGCTGCTCGTGATCATCGCCAACGTGCTGGTCGATCTGCTGCAGGCATGGCTCGACCCCCGCGTCGCGTGACGGATCACGCTGACGCCACCCGTTTTTCCCAGAGGGATGACATGCCTTCCGATTCTTCCAATCTGATTTCCACGCCGCCCGAACCTGCGGTGTCGCCGTGGCGGCGCCAGTTGGCCGGTGCGCTGTTCGGCCTGCGCCGCAGCAATACGCCCGTTGTGGCTGACCGTGATGCAGCGGGGCGCGGAGTCTGGCGCGCACTGCTGCGCAATCCGTCGGCGCTCGCCGGCCTCGTGCTGCTCGCGGCATTCATCGCGCTGGCGCTGAGCGCGGGGCATCTGTTTCCCGGCGATCCGCTCGATATGGTGGCGGCGCCATTCGAATGGCCGGGCACGGACCCGCAATACCGGCTCGGCACCGATTCGCTCGGACGCGACGTGGCCGCCGGCATTGCGCATGGCACACGCGTATCGCTGCTGATCGGCGCGGTGTCGGCCGGGATCGGGCTCGTGATCGGCACGCTGGTCGGCGCCGCGGGCGGCTTCTTCGGCGGTCTGATCGATGACGTGCTGGTACGTATCACCGAATTGTTCCAGACCGTGCCGTCGTTCCTGCTGGTGATCGTGATCGTCGCGATCGGCCGGCCGAGCGTGACGATCATCGCATTCGCGATCGGGATCGCGTCATGGCCGACCGTCGCGCGGATCGTGCGTGCGGAATTCCGCTCGCTGCGCCAGTCGGACTTCGTGCTCGCCGCGCGCAGCCAGGGGTTCAGCAACGCGCGCATTATTTTCGGCGAAATTTTGCCGAACGCGTTGCCGCCGGTGATCGTGACCGCCTCGGTGATGGTGGCGAGCGCGATTCTGATCGAGTCGTCGCTATCGTTTCTCGGCATGGGCGATCCCAACGTGGTCAGCTGGGGAGGCATGATCGGCGCGGGCCGCGATTCGCTGCGCACCGCATGGTATCTGACCGCCGTTCCCGGCGCGGCAATCGTGCTCGCGGTACTTGCGCTGAACCTGCTCGGCGACGGCCTGAACGACGCACTCAATCCGCGCCTGCGCGAACGCGTTTGACAATGCCTTGGCCGATTACCGGGCCGACAGCGCGACCGACAACCTATCCGAGGATGCACCGTGGCAAACCTGCTTGAAGTACGCGACCTGCGCGTCAGTTTCGGCGCGCACCAGGCCGTGCGCGGCCTGAGTTTCGATATCGCGCAAGGAGAGACGCTGGCGCTGGTCGGCGAATCGGGTTGCGGCAAATCCGCGACGGCGCTTTCGTTGATGCGGCTCGTGCCGACGCCGGGACGCGTGACGGGCAGCCTGCGATTCGACGGCCGCGAGTTGCTCGATCTGCCGGCACGCGAAATCCGCGACATTCGCGGTCGCCAGATCTCGATGATCTTCCAGGAGCCGATGACGTCGCTCAATCCGGTGCTTTCGATCGGCGCGCAGATCGTCGAAACGTTGCGCCAACACGAAAGTCTCTCCAAAGCGGCGGCATGGAAGCGCGCGGTCGAATTGCTCGAACTGGTGCAGATTCCCGACCCGCAGCGGCGCGTATTCGATTTTCCGCACGAGCTTTCCGGCGGCCAGCGTCAACGGGTGATGATCGCAATGGCGGTGGCCTGCCGGCCGCGCCTGTTGATCGCGGACGAGCCGACCACGGCGCTCGACGTCACGATTCAGGCGCACATTCTCGACCTGCTCGATGGGTTGCGGCGCGAGTTGTCGATGTCGTTGCTGCTGATCACGCACGACCTCGGCATCGTCGCGAAGCATGCGGACCGCGTCGCGGTCATGCTGGCGGGTGAGAAGGTCGAGGAGGCGCCGGTCGCGCGGCTCTTCACGCAACCGCAACATCCGTACACGCGCGGCCTGCTCGGCGCCTCGCTGAATCTCGCAGACGATCTGCACTATCGCGGCTGGAAACTGCCGGAAATCCGCCACGGTATCGACGACGACGGCAAGCCGAGCTTCGCCGTGGTGCCGCGTTCGGTGCGCACCGGAAACTATGTGGCGGATGTGGACCCCGCCGCGCGTGGTGCGTCGGCCAGCGAAGCGCCGTTGCTCGAACTGCAGGACCTGCGGATCGACTACCCGCAACGGCATCGCAAAAGCACGCTGCATGCAGTGGACGGCGTCTCGTTGCAGATCGCTCGCGGCGAGACGGTCGGACTCGTCGGCGAATCGGGGTGTGGGAAATCGACACTCTCCAAGGCGATCCTGCGGCTCGTGCCGACCGCGAGCGGCGCCATCCGTTTGCGCGGCACCGATCTCGTGCCGCTCGGCGAGCGCGAGTTGCGGCCGTTGCGGCGCCATGTGCAGATGGTGTTTCAGGATCCTTATGCATCGCTCAATCCGCGCCGCACGGTCGCGGAGATTCTCGATACGGTGCTGGTGGTGAACGGTATTGGCAATGCGCAGCAGCGCCGCGCGCGGATCGCCGCCATGCTCGATCGCGTGGGTTTGCCGGGTTCGGCACTCGGCCGCTTTCCGCATGAGTTCTCGGGTGGCCAACGGCAACGTATCGGGATTGCGCGGGCATTGGTGCTCGAACCAGATCTGCTGATCTGCGATGAACCGGTATCCGCGCTCGACGTGTCGATTCAGGCACAGATTCTCAATCTGCTGGTCGACCTGAAACGCGACCTAGGGCTCGCGTATCTGTTCATCTCGCATGATCTCTCGGTGGTGCGTTATATCGCCGATCGCGTGCACGTGATGCAGGCGGGGCGCATTGTCGAAAGCGGGCACCATCGGGATATCTGGCGAGCGCCGCAGCATCCGTACACACGCACGTTACTCGAAGCGATTCCGGGCCGGACTTTCGACGCGCAGGCAGCATAGTCCGCGCGGCTGACAAGGGCGGCTAGCACCGCCCCTACCGTATTCAAACCTTCTCACTCGTTGCTGAAATACGCCGGCAAGCGAAAGCCGTCGTAAAAGCGATTGCTGCGAATCGCGCGCTGGAAGTCCGCTGACTGATACGCCTGCACGATGTCCTGAGTCGCGCGTGCATTGCGGTTGGAAGCCTTCACGACAACCTGGTTGATATACGGCGGCGTCATCTCTTCGAGCGCGAGCGCATCGGTCAGCTTGTGACCGCTGAAGATCGCGAAATTGCCCTGAATCGCGGCGTAATCGACATCTTCGAGGGCGCGCGGCGCCTGCGCCGATTCGAGCGGCACGATCTTGATGCCGGCCGGATTGGCGATCACGTCCCGCTCGGTGACGTCCACGGGATTGGGGTTCGGTTTGATCCTGATCCAGCCGATACGCTGCAATATCTTCAGCGCGCGTTCGAGATTGACCGGATCGTTCGGCACCGCGACGCGGGTGCCGGGTTTGACCTCCGCGAGCGAATGGTGCTTGCTCGAATAGAGTCCCATTGGCGGCGTGGGCACCTGCACCACGCCAACCAGATCGGTCCCGTTACGGTCGTTGTAGGACTTCAGATAGACCTCGTGCTGCATCACGTCGGCGATTATCTCGCCTCGGTACACGGCCTGGTTCGCTTCGAGGCCGGTGCTGAACTCGACGTACCTGACCGCGTAGCCTTTCTTGCGCAGTTGCGGTTCGACACCCGCCTTGAATTCGTCGGCGTAGGGGCCGGGCACGAACCCGACGCGCAACTCCTGTGAAGGGGCGCCGCTATCGGCGGCGTAAGCGGTTGGGGCGGTGAAGCCTGCAAGCGTGGCGGCCAGCAGTAGAGCGCTGGTGATGCGTCGACGCGTCGAAAACTTGATGCCGACGCTGCCGGATTGTCTGTATTCCATGTAGGCGGATTTCCTTGGGAGAGTGAATCGGAAGAAGTTCAGCGTTGCAGCCACACGTCGGCGAAACTGGCCGAGACGCCGTCCGGCGAGATCGTATGGTTATGCACCGCGCGCGAATAGACCGTCAGGTATTGCGGCGACACCAGATTGATGTCCGGCAGATCGCGTTCGAGAATGCGCTGAATCTGCGAAAAGAGCTGCTTGCGCTTTGCCTCGTCGGTTTCTTCGGCGACCTGCGAGAACAGTTGATCGATTTCCGGATTGCTGTAATGGGAGCCGGTGGTGAACGGAGTGGGGCGGGGCAATGCTCGCGTCAATGCAGTAGATCATGCAAGGTTTGGAATGCAAAACAATGAATTCTGCTTTTCAATTGAAGTACCCGATGCAGCACAGCCGTGCTGTTATAGCGGAGATACTGCGTATGCCGGCGCGAATCAGGATTGGGCCTTCCAGACGATGTCGCGCACATTGACCTTCTTCGGAATGAGGTCAAGGGCGAAAAGAGCGGACACCGCAGGCGAACTGCTCCGCGATCAACGGATTCGCAATGCTTATCTCGGCGGATCGCTTGCGGCGGAAACTGCGTCGTGAAAGGAACGCTATAGCGTCCCTTGCGGGAAATGCAGGCTTGAGCCGTCGGTTAAGGGACGATGAGTTCGCGTCAGAACGCGAGTCGCCCTTCCGCCGCGATCACGGACAGTGGATTGCGCTGGCTCTGTACTTCACGCGCCTGCAACGCTTCCGGCAGCGAGGCCTTGTCGCCCGCCCGGCCAAGCGCGATACCGGCCTCTATCGAGTAGGCGTCCGGCACGGCGAGCTCGCGGCGGATCGTTTCGCGTTCAATGCCGGCAAGCCCGTGCGCGTGCCATCCGGAGAGACTCGCCTGCAGGGCCAGATAGCCCCACGCGGCGCCGGTATCGAACGAATGGGTCGGCGCGGGCACTTCCGCCGCGCCGCCGGGCGGCGTGAACGTGCTCTTCGACAGCACGATCACAATGGCTGCGGCGTGTTTCGCCCAGCTCCGGTTGAATTCGTTGAGGAAGCCGAGAAACTGTTCCCAATGCGGCGTATCGCGTCGTGCATAGACGAATCGCCAGGGCTGCGAGTTATAGGAAGAGGGCGCCCAGCGGGCCGCTTCGAGCAGCGTCAGCAGTGTTGCTTCGGGGATCGGATCGGAACTGAATGCGCGCGGCGACCAGCGCTCCAGGAATTGCCGGTCAATGGCGTGTTCGGCGGTTCGTGAGTTCGATGTTGTCATGGGCTGCTCCTGAAAAGAAAGGTTCGACGTTCGAGCCTGCGGGGCACGCGGCCCGAGGCGATGCCGGATCACTTTATCCGCAGGTACTGCGCGACCGAACCGATTTATTTTCGCAACGTTATTCCGCCATCCCACACGCCCGGCGTGATTAGCGTTTGATCCATTCCACGAAAACCAATCCACAAAACCTTGTTTGCGCTTCTTTTTTCAGGCCGCTAGATTCGTTCGTATGGCAATGAATCGACGGAGGCCATATGGCCACGCTTTCAGCGACATTCTTCCGGGTCGGACTCCTGCATTCTGTGCGCGCCCTGAAAAAGCGCCTGTCAAGGCGCGCGCCGATTGCGTCTGATCAATCCGGCAGCGAGACGCCTGGTCCCGCTTATGGTGCCCAATCGCCCGAGCGGCTCGAACGCATTGCGGCTTACGCACGCTCCGGCTACTTCCATACGGAATACACCGCGGGCATGTTCGTTGTGCCGATCGAGATGCCGCCGGAATGACGGCGCGGCCGGTGGTGGCAAGCGGGAGCGGAAGCGTTGCGCACAGGCAGCCGTGATGCCTGGCGGTTTTGGGCGGAAGCGACCAAACCGGTGCTTCTTTAGAAATCACAATTAATTGGTTCGACTTCGGCCGCAAATCTTTCATAGTGTCTCCTGATGGCTATAGGCGGTTGATTTCGCCGTTGCCTTGAACCGGCGCGTAAGGATGCGCGCGATATCGAAGGAGACGTCATGACGCTTGAACTCGTAGAACGACCCACCCACGTGCTGCTCGAAGCCGCCCGCTCCCGCGCGGCTGAAGCCGGACTGTCCTACGCGGGCGGGGTCTCGCCGCAGGATGCATGGGAACTCGTTCAGGCAGGCGACGCGGTCCTCGTGGACGTGCGCACCGCCGAAGAACGCAAATTTGTTGGACTCGTGCCTGGCAGCCTGCATGTCGCGTGGGCAACCGGCACGAGCCTGACGCGCAATCCGCGCTTCGTGCGCGAACTGGAAGCGAAGACCGGCAAAGACGCCGTGGTGCTGCTGCTGTGCCGCAGCGGCAACCGCTCGGCGCTGGCCGCGGAAGCCGCTGCGAAAGCCGGCTTCACGCAGGTTTTCAACGTGCTGGAAGGTTTTGAAGGAGAGCTGGACGACGCGCAACGGCGCGGCGCCAGCAATGGTTGGCGCTTTCACGGGCTGCCGTGGATTCAGGACTGAAGCGCCCGATCGTCTGCGCTGCACTTTAGGGGAGTCACCGCTGTGGCTGTGTTCGATGTCGATGAAATCGTGGCGGCGCTTCAGACGGTCCGCCAGCAATGGCGCGAAGTGCAGAAGCGCTCGCTCGAACCGGGCGGGCGCGAATTGCCGGGGCGCGAGGCGCTCGCGGAGATTGTCGATACGCTCAAGGGCGTGCTCTTTCCGATGCGGCTTGGACCGCCCGATCTGCGTCAGGAAAGCGAAAACTTCTATGTCGGGCACGCGCTCGATGCCGCACTGCATGCGCTGTTGAGCCAGGCGCGGCTGGAACTGCATTACCGCAGCCGGCATCAGCCGCCGCCGGCCGCCACGATCGAGGCTCAGGCGGGCATTGCGGTGCGCGCGTTCGCAGCGCGCCTGCCGGCGATCCGCAGCTTGCTCGACAGCGACGTATTGGCGGCGTTTCACGGCGATCCCGCGGCCGGCAGCGTGGACGAAGTGCTGCTGTGTTATCCAGGCGTGCTGGCGATGATTCATCACCGGCTGGCACACGAGCTTTACGGACTGGGCTTGCCGCTGCTGGCCCGCATTGTCGCTGAGCTCGCGCATGCGCAAACCGGTATCGACATCCATCCGGGTGCGAAGATCGGTGCGGGATTCTTCATCGATCACGGCACGGGCGTGGTGATCGGCGAAACAGCGGTCATCGGCGAGCGCGTGCGTCTTTATCAGGCCGTCACGCTGGGCGCGAAGCGCTTTCCACGCGATGCACAGGGCCATCTGGAAAAGGGCCACGCGCGCCATCCGATCGTCGAGGACGACGTGGTGATCTACGCGGGCGCGACCATTCTCGGGCGCGTCACGCTTGGACAGGGTTCGGTGATCGGCGGCAATGTCTGGCTGACGCAGGACGTCGCGCCGGGCTCGCATGTCACGCAGGCCGTGTCGCGCAGCGAAGGCTCCGGCACTTCCGTGAGCGCCGGGCGCACGCCGCGCGATCAAACAGACCCTGTCGCTGTCCCAGTCGCGGCGGCGGGAGCGGCGCGATGAGCGGACTCGTCAGGGAGTTCGGCGCCGCGGTGCGGCGCCTTCGCGAAGCACGCGGGTGGTCTCAGGAGCAATTGGCCGAGTACGCCGGACTCAACCGCTCATATGTCGGCGAGGTCGAGCGCGGCTCGGCGATCGCGTCGATCGTCACGGTCGACAAACTGGCCCGCGCATTCCAGGTGCCGATCGAACACCTGCTTACCCCATCGTCCAATGCCTCGGGCATTGCCGTGCTCGCGCACGCTGCGTTCGTCGATCCGCCGTCGGTGAGCTAGATCAACGCTTGCCGTCTATAGCATGTTGAAGGGCCGGGGTGGCCTCTCGATAATCACTTTTACTCATAAGCTTTCCCGCTTTTCTTCTATCAACCCCGGAGCTTCAGATGACAGCAACAGTGGGCGGCCTGACGGCGCTCGGCGATAACGCAGCACGGCAACTAGCCAATGCCACCAAAACCGTTCCGCAACTTGCCACGATCACGCCGCGCTGGCTCACGCATCTGCTGCAATGGCTGCCGGTCGAGGCAGGCATCTATCGTCTGAACCAGGTGAAGAATCCGGAAGCCGTGGTGGCCGCCTGCACCGCGCGCGAAGACGAAAGCATCCTGCCGCGCACCTTCGTGCCCTACGAAGAGCAACCGCGCGAGTACTTCCTGAATGCCGTCAGCACGGTGCTCGACGTGCACACGCGAATCTCGGATCTGTACAGCAGCCCGCACGACCAGATCAAGGAACAGTTGCGCCTCACGATCGAGACGATCAAGGAATTGCAGGAAAGCCAGCTGATCAACAACCCGGACTACGGCCTGCTCGCCAACGTGGCGGAAGAGCAGCGCGTGTTTCCGCTGACCGGCGCGCCGACGCCCGACGACCTCGACGAACTCCTGACCAAGGTCTGGAAAGAGCCGGCGTTCTTCCTGACGCATCCGCTCGCGATCGCCGCCTTCGGCCGCGAATGCACGCGCCGCGGTGTGCCGCCGCCGACCGTCAGCCTGTTCGGCTCGCAGTTCATCACGTGGCGCGGCATTCCGCTGATTCCGTCGGACAAGGTGCCGGTTGCCGACGGCAAGACCAAGATTTTGCTGCTGCGCGTGGGCGACAAGCGCCAGGGCGTGGTCGGCCTGTTCCAGCCGGGCGTGGCCGGCGAGCAGGGCCCGGGGCTGTCGGTTCGCTTCATGGGCATCAACAATCACGCGATCGCGTCGTATCTGATCTCGCTCTATTGCTCGCTCGCCGTGCATTCGCCGGACGCGCTGGCAGTTCTCGATGACGTGGAGATCGGCAAGTACCATGACTACGCAGACACCTATAAGTAAGCCCGTGGAAAGCGTGCTGCCGCACGATGTGCCGACCGCTCCGCCTGGAGGCGTGCCTGCGGGATTGCCTGATCCCGCAACGCTGGCTTCGCTGGCGAATGCATTCTTCTCGGCGCTGCCGGGCAATGCGCCGCAGTCAGGCGCGACGCCCGGACTGGCCGGCACGCTGCCGTTCACGGCGCCGGTGACCAGCGAGATCAGCAATCCGGCGCCGGCGGGTTCGCCGCTCGCGGGCCCTGGCGGCACGGGCACCGGCGTGCCCGGCGCGGCGTTGCCGCAAGGGCATGTGCCCGGTGCTAACCTGCTGCCTTCGTCGCCGACGCATGTTCTCGCGCTGGGCAACCGCGCGCCTGCGCTCGCGCCGCATGCAACAGCGCAGAACGGCTTGCCCGATAGCGTCGTGACCATCGCGCCCGCACTCGATCCGCGCTTTGGCGGAGCCGCGTTGGGTGTGCCGGAGGCACACGGCGCGCAGCGTCCGTCCACCGGTGGTGCTGCGCCGCTTGCGCCCGCTTCGCCGGTATCATCGGCATCCGCATCGCCGTTCTATTTCCTGGGCGAATCGGGCCAGCCTCACTCCGCGACAACCGCGTCACCGGATATCGTCGTGCCGGTCTGGAGCGAGGTGAGTGCGCAATCGTTCGGTCTGCCGGGCGTCGATCAGCCTCTTGCCGAGCAACGTTTCCCCTATGACCGTCCCGTTGCCTCGCACGCGGCACCGCTGTCGAAGCCGGCGGAACACACGGGCAGCTCGCACTATTTCCTGAATCTGGGCGAGCCGTCACGTTCCCCGGGCCACGCGCACGGCGTGCCGCATGCCGGCCCGTCCGCGCATCCGCCGTTCGATGTGAATGCGATTCGCCGCGACTTCCCGATTCTGCAGGAGCGTGTCAACGGCCGTCAGCTGGTGTGGTTCGACAATGCCGCGACCACGCAAAAACCGCAGGCGGTGATCGACCGGCTGGCGTATTTCTACGCGCATGAAAACTCGAACATTCATCGGGCGGCTCATGCGCTGGCCGGCCGCGCCACTGATGCGTACGAAGCCGCGCGCAGCAAGGTGCAGCGTTTCATCGGCGCGGGCTCGCCGGAGGAAATCATCTTCGTGCGCGGCACCACCGAAGCGATCAACCTGATCGCGAAGACGTGGGGCGTGAAGCATGTCGGCGAGGGTGACGAGATCATCGTCTCGCACCTCGAACATCACGCCAACATCGTGCCGTGGCAGCAGCTTGCCGCGCAAACCGGCGCGAAGCTGCGGGTGATTCCGGTCGACGACAGCGGCCAGGTGCTGCTCGAAGAATACCGGAAGCTTCTGAATGACCGCACGAAGATCGTCTCCGTCACGCAGGTGTCGAACGCGCTCGGGACGGTGGTGCCAGTCAAGGAGATCGTCGAACTGGCGCATCGCGCGGGTGCGAAGGCGCTGGTCGACGGGGCGCAGTCGGTGTCGCACATGCGGGTGGACGTCCAGGCGCTCGACGCGGACTTCTTCGTGTTCTCGGGTCACAAGGTGTTCGGTCCGACCGGCATCGGCGTGGTCTACGGCAAGCGCGCGATTCTGGAGGACATGCCGCCGTGGCAGGGTGGCGGCAACATGATCGTGGACGTCACTTTCGAGCGCACGCTTTTCCAGCCGCCGCCGAGTCGTTTCGAAGCCGGTACCGGCAATATCGCCGATGCAGTGGGTCTTGGCGCGGCCATCGATTACGTCCAACGGATCGGCATCGAGAATATCGCGCGCTACGAGCACGATCTGCTCGCGTATGCGACGAGCGTGCTGCAACCGGTGCCCGGTGTGCGTCTGATCGGCACGGCGCGCGACAAGGCGAGCGTCCTGTCCTTCGTGCTGAAGGGCTACGAGACCGAGGAAGTCGGTCAGGCGCTCAACGAAGAGGGCATTGCCGTGCGCTCGGGGCATCACTGTGCGCAGCCGATCTTGCGGCGCTTTGGCCTCGAAGCGACCGTGAGGCCGTCGCTCGCGTTCTATAACACCTGCGATGAAGTCGACGCGCTGGTGTCCGTAGTGCGACGATTGTCTTCACGCCGCTGAAGACAGGCGGTGGCCGGTCACGGGGCCGCCGCCTTTTTACCTACGCCACGCGCTCCGCGCCACTTCACGGCCAACCTCGGCCTGCATTCGCTCCCGCCAAGAAACCAAAGATTGATTTCTTGGTTTGGCTTGCGCTGTCGTTTTTGTAAGCTCCCATGCCTACAACCGACAAACCGCCGCCATACCAGAATGGGCAACGGCGATGAGGAGAACCAGATGAAAACTTTCCGCCGTGCATGGTCCACGTTGGCTGCCGTTACTTTGGGCGCTCTGCTTGCGGCGAGCGTAACGGCTCATGCCGCCGATCCGGACAAACAGGAAATCCGTTTCGGTGCGACCGCGGGGCCGTATTCCGACCAGATCCGCTATGGCATCAAACCCGTGCTGGAAAAGCAGGGCTATAAAGTGACGATTGTCGAATTCACCGACTATGTGCAACCGAATCTTGCGCTGGCGGACGGCGTGCTCGACGCGAATGCCTTCCAGCATGAGGTCTATCTGCACAAATTCGCCGAAGACCGTAACCTAAAACTATCCGAGCTGGTCAAGGTGCCGACCGCGCCGATCGGCATTTATAGCCGCAAACACAAGAGCCTCGACGAAGTGAAGGACGGCGCAACCGTTTCCTTGCCCAACGACGCAACCAATCAGGCCCGCGCGATCATCCTGTTGCAGCAACTCGGCTGGGTGACGCTCAAGCCGGGCGTCGACCCGGTGAAATCGTCGGAGCGCGATATCGCCGGCAATCCGCACAAACTGAAACTGCTGCCGCTCGAAGCCGCACAATTGCCGCGCTCGCTGGACGATGTCGACTATGCGTTCGTCAACGGCAACTTCGCGCTGGCTGCGGGGCTTAAACTGACCGACGCGCTGCTGCTGGAAAAGATTCCGCCTTATTACCTGAACCTGGTGGCGGTGCGTACCGCGGATCTTCACAAGCCGTATGTGATCGATATTGCCAATGCGTATCGGTCGGCCGAGTTCAAGCGTGTGATCGACGAGCGTTTCCCCGGGTTCTCCAAACCGGCGGACTGGCATTGAATGCGGTGGTGCGCCTCAGTGATCCCGAGGCGCACGGGCACGGTATCGGCTCGACTAGCGAGCAGGCGAGTCGATTGCGAATCGGCCTGCTTGTCCGCGTTTCGTGAAGACAGGCAGGATCGTCGCGCTCTCTGACGGGTGGTTACCGCTAACCATCATAGGGCCGCTGCCGCCTCGCGTGTTTCGAGGTGGCGGCTCACCGGCCGTTGCAGCCCGAAATGCTCGCGCAGCGTGCGACCTTCGTAGTCGGTGCGGAAAATGCCGCGCTTTTGCAGAAGCGGCACCACGCCGTCCGCGAAGTCCTGCAAGCCGCCCGGCAGCACATCCGGCATGAGGTTGAAACCATCGGCCGCGCCGCCTTTGAACCAGTGTTCGATATCGTCCGCAATCTGCTCCGGCGTGCCGACGATCACCCGGTGTCCGCCACCGCCGGCGAGCGCCCGGATCAACTGCCGCGCCGTATATCCATTGGTGCGTGCTTGCGCCAGTGTGGCGTGGAAAAACGTGTGGTTGCCGTTGCCGCCGCCGGGCAATGAGAGATCTTCCGGCAGGCGCTCGTCGAGCTTCAGCCGGTCGACGCTCACGCCCAATATGCCTGCCAGCCGGGTGAGGCTGTAAGTCCACGGAATCAGATCGACCAGTTCATCGCGACGGCGCAGGGCTTCTGCCTCCGTTGCACCGATGATGGTGGTCAGACCGGGCAGCACGCGGATCGCATCGTCGCCACGTCCCAACGCCGCGGCGCGCGACTTGAGTTCGCGAGCATAAGAGGCCGCTTCGTCGAACGACTGGGACGCGGAGAATACCGCTTCCGCGTGGCGTGACGCGAGTTCGCGCCCGTCCGCCGAGCCGCCGGCCTGAACCAGCACCGGCTGACCCTGAGCACTGCGCGGCAGATTGAACGGGCCGTCCACGCTGAAGTATTTGCCGCGATGGTCGATGCGATGCACCTTCGCCGGGTCGACGAAACGCCCGCCCACCTTGTCGCCGATAAATGCGTCGTCTTCCCAGCTATCCCACAGCGCCTTCACGACGTCCGTGAATTCGGTGGCGCGCTCATAGCGCTCGGCATGATTGGGCACCGCCTCGCGGCCGAAATTGCGCGCCGAGCCGAGATCGGCGGTCGTCACGATGTTCCAGCCTGCGCGGCCCGCACTGAGGTGATCGAGCGTGGCAAAGCGCCGCGCGATGTTATACGGCTCGTTGTAACTCGTCGACGCCGTGCCGATCACGCCGATATGCGTAGTGGCCGACGCAATGCCCGCGAGCAGCACGGTCGGCTCCAGCGCCGTGATTGGCCGGAAGTCGATCTGATCGGCGATCGACGCATTGTCGGCGAGAAACACCGCGTCGAACTTCGCCGCCTCGGCGATCCGCGCGACGCGCACGTAGTGGGCGATATCGACGAAAGCGCGGGGATCCGCGTCCTCGGTGCGCCATGCGGATGGGACAAAGCCCGAGTGAAGGATATTGACGTTCAGATGGAGCTGGCGCGGCGGGTCGGTTCTCATGGTCTTTTCGGATGCAGGAGTTTCGAATGCAGGAGGGGCCGGCAACGAAGGGGCAAAAGCATCTGGCCGGCGCTTCAATTGTCGATTGACCGGCCGTTCGAGACCACTAATGAATTCTGGCATCGATATGTCGGCAAAGACTAAGGTTGGCTGACAGCAGCCACCGTTCGGGATGTGCCGTGCCATTCATAACCATATCGGAACACGGTCTTTCCAAATTTCTGCGAACGCTGCCATGCTTTCACTCAGGCTGTGCGCGAGTTCGCCGCGCGACGTTTAATTTCATAACCGTAGTGACCAACCTTTATCGAGTATGGATCCGCTGATCGAGAGTCTGATGCTGAAAATGAGGCACAACCGCGTCTACACGGCTGTGACTTTCGCCCGTCTGTTCGGCGTATCGGAGAAGGCCGTCGAAGCCGCACTCGCCACGCTGATCGCAAGCGGCAAGGTGCGCACGTGTATCAACGCGCGGCGCGATGTCGGCTATTGCTTATCCGGTGCCACGCCGATCTCCGGTGCGCCGCTGCTGGCGGATGCCACCACCGTTGCCACGCCGCCTTTGACGCGCCGCGTCGATGGCGCGCTGGCGGGCTACGACAGGCAGCTCGACGCGCACCGCTCGCTCGCCATGCTGGTGCGCCGCTGACGTTTTCACGGTGCCGGGCATTATCAGCAAGGCAGCTTAGCACCTGAGAATTGCTTGGTTTGCGGCCTGCGCGAGCGTTGGTAGAGTCGGCGGCTCACGCTCAGGGCAAGCGCCGCTCAGCGCCGTGCGCAGCCCATCAAAACAACAGGAACCACCGCTATGAACCTCAGAGTACTCGGCGCCGTCATTGCCGGCAGTCTGCTTGTCATGTCCGCTGCCGCGCATGCGGATCGCCTCGACGACATCAAGAAAGCAGGCGTGCTGCGCGTGGCGGCATTCGACAGCAATCCGCCGTTCGGCTTCGTCGATCCGAAGAGCAACCAGATTGTCGGACTCGACATCGACTATGCGCGCGCGGTCGCGAACCGCCTTGGCGTCAAGCTCGAGATCCAGCCGACCAATCCGGCCAACCGCATTGCTTTCCTGAAGTCGGGCAAGGTGGATCTGGTGTTCGCCAACTTTACGATTACCGACGATCGCAAGAAGGAAGTGGATTTCAGCATTCCCTATTTTGCGTCGGGCACGCAATTCATCGCGAAGAAGGGCACGCTTACCTCGCCGCAGCAATTGAACGGCTTGCGGATCGGCGCGGACAAAGGCACGACCAATGAGCAGCAGGTGCGTGCGCAATTCCCGGGCGCCACGATCATTGCTTACGACGATACGCCGTTCGCATTCGCCGCGCTGCGCACGGGCAACGTGCAGGCGATCACGCAGGACGGACCGAAGCTCGTCGCGTTGCTGGCGAAAGTGCCGGACAAGGCGAACTACGAGATCCCGCCGTTCACGATCTCCAACGACTACGAAGGCGTGGGCGTGCCGAAGGGCGAGACACGTCTGCTGAATGTCGTCAACGACACCTTGAAGGATCTCGAGGCCAAAGGCACCGCAGGCCAGATCTACGACACGTGGTTCGGTCCGAAGAGCGCCGCGCCGCTGCCGCGTCTGTTCAGGATCGGCGACCCGCAGAAGAGCTGACGCGCGTCGCTTCACCGTCGCCTCGATATGGCCCGGTCATTGCTCGAAACGAGCGACCGGGCCTTCCTGCTGATACAGCACCGCGTTTTCTCGAATGCATCTCATGAACTTCTGGCTGGACCCTCGATATCTCGGCTGGCTCGCGCACGGCTTTCTCATCACGCTGATCCTTTCGGCGTGCGTGAGCGTATGCGCGACGCTGCTCGGATTCGGGCTGGCAATGGCCCAGATCGCCCAGCAGCGCAGCGTTGCTGCGGCGGCAAGACTCTATGTCCTCGTGTTCCGCAATTCTCCGCTGCTGGTGCAATTGCTGTTCTGGTACTTCGGCGCGGCGACGCTGCTGCCGCAGCCGTGGATGACATGGCTGAACACGCCGCATGTCCTGAGCGCCGGGCCCTTTGCGCTGCACTGGCCGAGCTTCGAACTGTTCGCCGGCTGGCTTGGCCTGACCTGCTACAGCACGGCTTTTATCGCGGAAGAGTTTCGCGCCGGGATTCGCGGCGTGGGCATCGCGCAATATCAGGCGGGCGCCGCATTGGGGATGACGCGTTACACCGCCTTGCGGCACGTCATCCTGCCGCAAGCGGTGCGTATCGCCACGCCGCCGCTTGCGGGGCAATACATGAATATCGTGAAGAATTCGTCGCTGACGATGGCGATCGGCGTGGCCGAACTGTCCTACATGTCGCGTCAGGTCGACACGGAAAGTTTCCGGACGTTTCAGGCGTTCGGCACGGCTACGGTGCTGTATATCGGCACCATCGCGTTGATCGAAATCGCCCTGGTGATCTGGCAGAACACCGGTGTGCGCGCGTTGCAGCGGGGGCAGGCATGACCGTGCCCGAGTGGCTGCCGACACTGCGCTATCTGCTGCTCGGTTCATTCCCCAATGGACCGCTTGGCGGCGCGGCGCTGACTGTCGTGCTGTCGGTGGTGTCGGCGTTGCTGTCCGCGGCCGTGGGTCTGGCGGGCGGCGTGGCGCTCTCGCTGACACGCGGCGGCGCGCGTCTGCTGCTGATCGGAATCGTCGCGTTTTTCAGGGCGATTCCGGTGCTGATGCTGATCTTCTGGACGTTCTTCCTGATGCCGATCCTGCTGCATATCGACGTGCCGGGTCTGGCGGCGGTGGTGTGCGCGCTGTCGCTGATCGGCGGCGCGTATCTGTCGCATGCCGTGCATGCGGGCATCGCCTCGGTCGGCGCGGCCCAGCAGCAGGCCGCGCTGTCGCTCGGGCTGACGCGCTGGCAGGCGTTGCGTTATGTGGTGCTGCCGCAAGCGGTGCGCATCATGATGCCGTCGTTCGTCAATCAATGGGTGTCGCTGGTCAAGGATACGTCGCTCGCGTATATCGTCGGCGTGCCGGAATTCACGTTTCTCGCCAATCAGGTCAACAGCCGCCTGATGATTTACCCCGCGCAGATTTTCGTATTCGTCGGCATCGTCTATCTGCTTTTGTGCTCCGCGTTGCAATGGTTCGCTTATCGCGTCCTGCTGCGCGCACCGTCCACTCGCGCGACGCAGCCGCAGGATGAGAAACAGGTGACACCACTGCCGCTCGGCGAATTCGGCGAATGAAAAACCGCGTGGCAATCCGGCGGGCAATATCGGCAAATCGGAACGCGTCATAAGCAAGTTCCAATTCGATAGTAGGCGTGGCGCGCGGGTACTGGTCCAATAGATGATTAGCCCTTCCGTGGCGAGCCGGGTGCGTGCCGCTGCCCTCTGGCACAGGCCGAAACGCCGCGAGCGGACGGGTCTCCACTGTCTGTATGAACCATCATGTCCAGCCCCACATCCAACCCTGCCGTGTCGCGACTGCCGACGCGTCCCGATTCCGCACGCGTCACGCGGATCGCCGATGACGCACAGGCGCTCGCAGCCTCCCGCACACTTGCCGGCGTGTTCGCGTCGGGCGCAGCCGAACGTGACCGCAATCGCGTGTTGCCGTGGACCGAACTCGATCTATGGTCGCAAAGCGGTCTCGGCGCGATTACCGTGCCGCGCGAATATGGCGGCGCCGGCGTGTCGTTCGCGACGCTCGCCGAAGTCTTCGTGAATCTCTGCGCGGCCGATCCGGCGCTGGGGCAGATTCCGCAGAACCATTTCGGCGTGCTGGGCGTGCTGCGCGAAGTCGGCACCCCGGCGCAGAAAGAGCGCCTGTACGGCGAAGTGCTGGCGGGCCACCGGCTTGGCAATGCCGGCCCGGAACGTCGCTCGGCCGCGGCCGCAACGATCCTGCAGGGCTCGACGCGTCTGCGCACCACGCCGGACGGCTTGCGTCTGGACGGCAAGCGGTTCTACTCGACCGGCGCACTGTTCGCACACCGTGTCCCGACGCGCGCAGCCGACGACGAAGGACGCGCCGTGCAGGTCTGGGTGCCGCGCGATGCGCCGGGCCTCACCGTGGTCGACGACTGGAGCTCCTTCGGCCAGCGCACCACGGCGAGCGGCACCGTGACCTTCGAGAACGTGCCGGTCGATCCGCAGGACGTGCTGCCGATCTGGCAACTGGCCGACCGTCCCGGTCTGTTCGGCCCGGTCTCGCAACTGCTCCAGGCGGCGATCGACCAGGGTATTGCGCAGGCCGCCGTCGCCGACGCGCTCGCCTTCGTGCGCGAACGCGCGCGGCCGTGGGTCGATTCGGGCCTCGAACACGCAACCGACGACCCGTACATCATCGCCGATGTCGGCCGTCTGGAGATCGACCTGCATGCAGCGCATGAAGTGCTGCTGGAAACCGGCCGTACGCTGGATGCCATCGCGGCCCAGCCGATCGATGCCGAGGCCAGCGCACGAGCTTCCGTCGCCGTTGCCGAGGCAAAGGTGCTGACCACGCGCATCGCGCTCGAAGCAAGCGAAAAGCTGTTCGAGCTGGCCGGTTCCGCGTCGACTCGCGCCGTCCACAATCTCGACCGCCATTGGCGCAACGCCCGCACCCATACACTGCATGACCCGGTGCGCTGGAAACTGCATCTGCTTGGCAACTATCACCTGAATCAGGTGCTTCCCGCGCGGCACTCGTGGAACTGAAACATGACTATCGATCTTTCTCCCGCAGCTAGCGGCAGCGCCGCGCCGGCCGCGCTGCCTCGCGAATTGCGTTCGCTACCCACCCCCGATCTGATCGCAGACGACGCGCAGGCGCTTCTCGCCGCACGGCGTCTCGCCGAGGCGTTTGCACCAGACGCCGCGCTGCGCGATCGCGAACGGCGGCTTCCGTGGGCCGAGCTCGACGCGTTCGTGGCGAGCGGCCTGTGGGGCATCACCGTGCCGCGCGAATTCGGCGGCGTGGGTGTGAGCAACGGCACGCTCGCCGAAGTCACCGCGACGATCGCCGTGGCCGACGGCTCGCTCGGCCAGATCCCGCAAAACCATTTCTATGCACTGGAGGTGTTGCGCGTCGGCGGCAGTGTTGAACAGCAGCGCTTTTTCTACGGACGCGTACTCGCCGGCGAGCGTTTCGGCAACGCGCTCGCCGAAATCGGCCACAAGGATTTCAAACGCCGCACACGGCTCACGCGCGAGGCGGCCGGCTGGCATATCGACGGCCGGAAGTTCTATTGCACGGGCGCGCTTTACGCCCACTGGATTCCCACGCTGGTCGTGGCCGAAGAGCAGGGCCGCGACGTCACCTATCTGGCGTTCGTGCCGCGCGACACGCCGGGCGTTACCGTAACGGACGACTGGGATGGTTTCGGCCAGCGCGTCACCGGCAGCGGTTCGGTGCAGTTCGATCACGTGCGGGTCGAGCCCGAATGGATCGTGCCGTTTCAGGCGTCGTTCGAGCGCCCCACGACGATCGGACCGCTTGCGCAGATCATTCACGCGGCGATCGATCTGGGTCAGGCGCGTGGCGCGTTCGAAGCCGGCCTGAAGTTCGTGCGGGAGCGCTCGCGCCCGTGGATCGACGCGAAGGTGGAACGTGCCGCCGACGATCCGCTGACCATTGCGCAGTTCGGCGACATTTCGGTGCGGCTGCGCGCGGCAGAAGCGTTGCTGCGCCGCGCGGGCCGCTTCGTCGACGCGGCGCAGGCGCAGCTCACCGAGCAATCGGTGGCGCAGGCGTCGATCGCCGTGGCCGAGGCGCGCGCGCTCACCACCACCGCGTCGCTGGATGCCGGCTCGCGTCTGTTCGAACTCGCCGGCACCGCCGCGACGCTCGACGGTCTCGGCCTCGACCGCTTCTGGCGCAATGCCCGCACTCATACGCTGCATGACCCGGTGCGCTGGAAGTATCACGCCGTGGGCAACTTCTACCTCAACGACAAGCTGCCGCCGCGGCATGGAGCCTTGTGATGGCGAAAAAACAGATCCTGCTCAACGCGTTCAACATGAACTGCGTGGGCCACATCAACCACGGTTTGTGGACGCATCCGCGCGACCGTTCGAGCGACTATCGGCTGCTGCCGTACTGGACCAATCTCGCGCGTACGCTGGAGCGCGGACTGTTCGACGGGCTCTTTCTCGCCGATATCGTCGGCGTGTACGACGTCTATCAGCACAACGTGGACGTGACGTTGCGCGAGTCGATCCAACTGCCCGTCAACGATCCCACGCTGCTGGTGTCGGCAATGGCCGCCGTGACCGAGCACCTTGGTTTCGGCGTGACGGTCAATCTCACCTACGAGCAGCCGTATCTTCTCGCGCGCCGCTTTTCGACGCTGGATCATCTGACGCAAGGCCGTGTGGGCTGGAATATCGTCACGGGATACCTCGACAGCGCGGCACGCGCAATGGGGCTCAGCGAGCAACTCCCGCACGACGAACGATACGACCGCGCGGACGAATACCTGGAGGTTCTCTACAAGCTGTGGGAAGGCAGCTGGGAGCAGGGCGCGGTGCTGCGCGACAAGGCGGGGCGCGTCTATGCGGACCCGGCTAAGGTTCATCAGGTGCGGCACGCGGGCCGGTACTACAACGTCGAAGGCTATCACCTCGCCGAGCCGTCGCCGCAACGCACGCCGGTGCTGTTCCAGGCCGGCAGTTCCGGGCGCGGCCAGCGTTTTGGGGCGCGTCATGCCGAGTGCGTGTTCATCTCGCCGCCGAACCGGCAGGTCGCGCGCGAGACCGTGCGCACGTTGCGCGAGCAACTGGTGCAGGCCGGCCGCCAGCCCGACGACGTCAAGGTATTCGTCGGCGCGGCGGTGGTTGCGGGCGCAACCGAACAACAGGCCCGCGAGAAATACGCGGACTATCTGCAATACGCGAGCCGCGAAGCGGGCCTCGCGCACTTCGCGGCCAGCACGGGCATCGATTACTCGCAATACGATCTCGACGCCCCCGTGGACTACGCGCCCGGCAACGCAATCGAATCGGCCACGCGCACGGCCAAACAGCACGGCTGGACACGCCGCAAGCTGCTGGAGATGTTCGAACTCGGCGGCCGCTATCCGGCCATTGTCGGCAGCGCGGCTCAGGTGGCCGACGAACTGCAGGCATGGATCGAGGAAACGGGCGTCGACGGCTTCAATCTGAGCCGCACGGTGGTCCCGGAAAGCTACGAGGATTTCATCGATCTGGTCGTGCCGGAATTGCAGAATCGCGGCCTCTACAAGACTGCTTATGCCGACGGTACGCTGCGCCACAAGCTGTTCGGGCAGGGCGATCAGTTACCGGCACGGCATGCGGCAGCAAGCTTCAGACAGCACACCGCGGAGGCGGTATGAACACACACACCATCAGCATGGCCCAACGTTCGTCACAGGAGCAGCACGTATGAGTCTCGATATCTTCTGGTTTTTGCCGACCTCGGGCGATACGCGCTATCTCGGCAAGTCCGATTTCGGCCGGCCGCCCACCAACGAATATATGCGTCAGATCGCGGTCACGGCCGAGAATCTGGGCTATGACGGTTTGCTGATTCCGACCGGCAGCAGCTGTCAGGATCCGTGGGTGACCGCCGCGAGCCTCGTGCCGGTGACACAGCGCATCAAACTTCTGGTCGCGTTGCGCACCTCGGTCAGCGGCCCGACCGCCGCCGCCCGCCAGGCCGCCACGCTCGACCAGGCGTTGCATGGACGCCTGCTGCTCAACGTGGTGCCAGGCGGCGACGCCACCGAACTTGCCGCCGACGGCGTATTTCTCCCGCACGACGAGCGCTATGCGGCAGCCGATGAGTTCCTCACCGTCTGGCGCGATCTGCTTGCCGGCGAGACGGTGGACTTCAAGGGCAAATACGTTCACGTGGAGCAGGCGCGCAACTTTCATCCGCCTGTGCAGCAGCCCGCGCCGGCGCTGTATTTCGGCGGGTCGTCGCCGGCCGCGCATGAGCTGGCGGCCAAGCATGTGGACGCCTATCTGACGTGGGGCGAACCGCCCGCCGCCGTAGCCGAAAAATTCGCCGATGTGCAGCGGCGCGCGGCCGCCCACGGCCGCAAGCTGCGACTCGGGGTGCGTCTGCATGTGATCGTGCGCGAGACCAATGAGGAAGCATGGGCCGAAGCCGACCGCCTCATCAGCAAGCTCGACGACGATGACATCCGCCGTGCGCAGGAGAACTATGCGCGCATGGATTCGGTCGGACAGCGCCGGATGGCGGAACTGCACGGCGGGCGCCGCGACAAGCTGGAGATCAGCCCGAACCTGTGGGCCGGCGTCGGTCTGGTGCGCGGCGGGGCCGGCACGGCTCTGGTCGGCGATGCGCAGACGGTCGCCGCGCGGCTGCAGGAATACGTCGACGCGGGCGCGGATAGCTTCGTGCTGTCCGGCTATCCGCATCTCGAGGAGTCGATCCGTTTTGCGGAACTCGTGTTCCCGCTGTTGCCCGGCAAGAAACCGGTCACCTTGCGCGATCAGGTTCTGACGGGCGGCGCCTTCGATGTGCGGGCAAACGCCGGCGCGAGCAAAGAAAGTGAAGCTCGACCCAAGGCGCACGTGTAAAGCAGTCGAAGAGGGCGTGAGTTAGTGCACCGGAATCCCGCGAAGGCGCGGGATTCCGGCAACCGCATCAAGCAGCCGCATATAGCAACCGCATATAGCAACCGCATATAGCAACCGCATATAGCAACCGCATATAGCAACCGC
>Ga0255336_100665_pt1 | contig 43926 bp, 43 predicted proteins | sample MeOH1_35cm_T3_17_FD_189102 | JGI IMG/M metagenome (GOLD analysis project Ga0255336, IMG submission 189102) | Sandy soil microbial communities from University of British Columbia, Vancouver, Canada - MeOH1_35cm_T3_179 | ecosystem: Engineered > Artificial ecosystem > Sand microcosm > Unclassified ...
CCTCCGAAGCGTTAGGTCGTGAGTTCGAATCTCGCCGGGCGCACCATATCTTCTGTTATCTCTCTCAGGGCACCCAGCCCGTCCTATTCGATGAAGTCGGGGACGTGAGCACCAATCGGTACACATGTGGATCGCGTGTCAATTTCTCCGATCCTCCGAACTTAGAGTCCAGACTGAGGATGGCGTTTGCAGGATGAGACTATGCTGCCGTCAGCAAGTTCTCCCACTCGAACGAGGATTCCTCGCCGTACCCAGGCGGAATACGGCGGTCATCTACTGCGTTCTCCACGGCAGACATCACGTAACGCATTGTGGAGCACTCCTCTTTTGAATCGGTTACTCGCGACGATTCGCAGCCTTCACCGTTGCATCGCGTGCACGCCACATATCCGTTATCAACTTCCTGTGATTCCGCCATGACATCCTCCGAGTTCCCCACGATCTCGAATTCAAGGATTGAGATGGTGGCATGAGGGAGCGCGGGGATCAATGCTGGAGTGATGAAAATCACTGAGATGTGTGTCGGGTGCTTGCGCTACGAGTAGAAATCTGCGGAGTGGGCGGGCTGATGCAAAGTCAAAAACCCCACGTCAGCCCGATAAAGCTGGGCAGGACGTGGGACACCAGCGAGTGTTGCCTACTGTTTCGCGGACGGGATGAGAGCCACATGCCTTCATCGGTGAGGGCCGGGAAAGAAGATGGCGATGAAAGCGAGTGCGAGTGGATGGAATATGGACGTTTGGACATGGAATGACTCCCGGCCTTAGCGATAGAGGCGTTGAAAGTGGCTGAATCAGGGCAGATGGCATGGTCGTCTCGAAAGTGGCGGGAGGCAATTAAGAGCTATGGAGAACTATGGAGAAAAGGGAGATGGAATGCTTGAAGCGGAGCTTGAAGTTGTGAGTTTTGGGATTTACTTGGTGCCCGAAAGTACATCAGGATCGAAGATGATGAAGAGCTAGGGCAAATTGGGAAAAGTTTACGAGCAAAGCTATGATATAAAAGGTCGTTCGAGATGCTGCCAGCATCTATGGTACGTGGGGTACTGTAGATGGCGAACACAGGTGCTCCCAGGCAGGAACGCTGGGACGGTTGCTCCGCTTTTTTATATACCTGAGTGCTTGAGAGGGGCTGATGTCCACGACTACAACGCAAAATCGGGGTCTCGAAGATATTATCGCGGGCGTTTCGTCTATTTGCTATATAGATGGCGAGAACGGGATTCTGGCCTACCGCGGGATCGACATTCACGAACTCGCGGACTACGCGACTTTTGAGGAAGTTACTTACCTGCTGTGGCACGGTAAGCTGCCTACGCGATCACAGCTTGCAGAGTTCAGTCTGCAACTGGCACGCGAGCGCAAACTGGATGCACAGATTATCAGTTTGCTCAGGCAGGCTCCTCGACATGCGCTACCGATGGATGTGCTGCGATCGACTGTGAGCTCGCTTTCATTCTTCGATCCAGAAGAGAAGGTGAATACGAAAGAGGCGAACTACCACAAGGCCCAGCGTCTGTTTTCGCAGATCGCTATGATTGTGGCCGCCTACGACAGAATTCGCAAAGGGCTGCCGCTGATTGAGCCGGACCGGTCGCTGACGCACGCGGGTAACTTTCTGCTGATGTTAAATGGCGAGCGTCCGAGCGAGACGGCTATCCGCGCCTTGGATATTTCGCTGATTTTGAGCGCCGATCATGAGTGGAACGCCTCGACGTTTGCGGCACGCGTAACGGCAGCTACTCTGAGCGATATGCATTCGGCAGTTACTTCGGCAATTGGCGCGCTGAAAGGCCCGCTGCATGGCGGCGCGAACGAGGAAGTCTTCAAGATCCTGATGGACATCGATAACAACGGTGCGGACCCGGTGGATTACATCAAGGGCATGTTGAGCCAGAAGGCAAAGGTTCCGGGCTTTGGACATCGCGTGTACACGACGGAAGATCCACGGGCAACGCACCTGCGGCGGATGTCGCGGGACTTGGGATATTCGAGCGGACAGACGAAGTGGTTCGAGTATTCGAAGGCCATCGAGGAGTTTGTCAACGCGGACAAGCATTTGAACGCCAATGTAGATTTCTATTCGGCTTCGACATATCACACGCTGGGTATCGATGTAGATCTGTTCACACCGTTGTTTGCGGTGTCACGGATTTCGGGCTGGACGGCGCACGTGATGGAGCAACTGGCTGACAACAGGCTGATCCGTCCTAGAGCGGAATACATTGGGCCAGCCTATCCGGCGAAGTGGATTCCGATGGACGAACGCGGGTAGGTAGGTACGAGCATCAGGAGCCCGGGCGTGCTGCTCTGTATCGCAGTGCGGCCGGGCTTTTCGGTTTTACTGTGGAATGAGGCTATAAGCAGGGATCAGGGGAACGAATTCTCGGGGCTGCAGTTCGGCGAAATAGGGATTAGTGGTGGTGGGGATGTTCTCGGTGGCGCCTGGAGATTACGCCAATTACGGCGGCGATCATGCAGCCGACTAGAAGGATTCCGAAGAAGACGTGGCCGCCGAGGCCGGGATTGGGTTGGGCCTGCCCAGAGTTGCGGCTAAAGGCGAGCGTGCCGAGATAGCAGAGCGTTCCGAAGAATATGAGGAGCACGGTCCAGACACAAGCGGCTCCGATACGATGCTGACCGACACGGCACGGAGGGCGCGGCGGGAGTGCGGGTGGAAGCCGATTTACGGAATCTGATGTCTGGTCCGACATGTTGACATAGGATGCAGTTCGGAGAAGTTTGAGCACGGGGTGGGAGCTAGAATAGTAAGTAATAATAGGAAGTAACAATGCGGCGAATCTATCTGGATAACAATGCGACGACGCCTCTGCTGGCTGAGGTTTTTGCGGCCATGCAGCCGTACCTATTGGGGAGCTTTGGAAACGCGAGCTCGATTCATCAGCAAGGTCAGCAGGCGCGGGCGGCGGTGGAAGAAGCACGCGAACACGTTGCGGAATTACTGGGAGCGCGGACGAGCGAAGTCGTGTTCACCAGCGGCGGGACGGAGAGCGATAATCTGGCGCTGTTTGGAATGGTGTCTGCGGGCGATCACGTGATCACCTCGACAGTTGAACATCACGCTGTCCTGAACTCCTGCAAACGGCTGGAAGAGATGGGCGTGGCCGTGAGCTATGTTGGCTGCAATGCTGACGGAGTGGCGGCTCCTGCGGACATTCGGGCGGCGCTGCGTCCAGAGACAAAGCTGATTTCCGTGATGATGGCCAACAACGAAACCGGCGCGCTGCAGAAGGTTGAAGAAATCGGGACAATTGCGCGCGAAGTAGATGTTTACTTCCACACGGACGCGGTACAGGTGGCAGGGAAGGTGGCGATAGACGTGGAGCGGATTGGGTGCGATCTGCTGTCGATTGCGGGGCACAAGATGCACGGGCCGCAAGGCGTGGGAGCGCTGTTTGTGAGGCGGGGGACACTGCTGAAATCCGTGCAGGTGGGTGGACGGCACGAACGGGGACGTCGCGCCGGGACGGAGAATTTGGCGGGAATTGTGGGAATGGGCAAGGCGGCGGAACTTGCGACGGAATGGCTGGCCGGGGGAGGGGCCGCGCGCATGAGTGCGCTGCGTGACCGGTTGGAAAAGGGAATCTGCGAGGCGGTACCTGGTACGCAGGTGAATAGTGCGCGGGTTGAGCGTGTTCCGAACACTTCGAATGTTCTGATCGACGGGATCGAGGGTGAGGGGTTTGTGATTGCGATGGACTTGAAGGGGATCTCGGTTTCGACCGGAGCGGCTTGCTCGTCGGGAGCGATTGAGCCTTCGCATGTGTTGACGGCTATGGGGCTGAGTGGGGACGAGGCACGGGGATCGATTCGATTCAGCCTGGGAAAGCAGAACACGGAAGAGGAAATGGAGTACCTGCTGGAGATGGTTCCGGAAGTGGTGAGCAAGCTGCGGGAGATGAGTCCGGTGTGGGCGGGAAAGCAGTAGCTGTGGGGAGCGCGGTGGAAGAAATATTGTTGGCAGAGAAGAAGCAGCAGACGGTGGCGGTAGCAATGAGCGGAGGGGTGGATTCCTCGACGGTCGCAGCGATGATGGTGCGGGACGGCTACAAGGTCATCGGGCTGACGATGCAGTTGTGGAATCAGCGGCGATTGTCCGCGGCGAACCCGAGCGGTGATGAGCCGCAGGCGGGGCGATGCTGCTCGCTGGATGACGTTTATGACGCGCGCTCGGTTGCCGTTCGGCTGGGTATTCCCTACTATGTGGTGAATCAAGAAGATCGCTTTGAGCGGGATGTGGTGCGTCCGTTCGTGGATGACTATCTCTCTGGCAGAACGCCAATTCCGTGCTCACTCTGCAATAATCACTTGAAGTTTGATCAACTGCTCAAGACGGCTCGTTCGGTGGGGGCGGAGATGATCGCCACGGGGCACTATGCGCGGAATGAGTGGGACGAGGGGCGCGGGCGATGGATACTGAAGCGTCCGGCGGATAGAGCGAAGGATCAGACTTACTTTTTGTTTGGACTGACGCAGGAACAGCTGAGCCGGACGCTGTTTCCCGTTGGCGAGATGTGCAAGCCGGCGGTGCGCGAGGAGGCGAGGCAGCAGGGGTTGACGGTACTGGCGGAGAAGCCGGATTCTCAGGAAATCTGCTTCGTTCCGGGTGGAAATTACAAGGCGTTTCTCGATGCATACATGGAAGAGCAGGGGGAAAAGCTGCCGGATCTTTCGGGTGAGCTGGTGACAGTCGCGGGCGAGGTGATTGGGCGTCACGAGGGAATTCATAACTTCACGATTGGTCAGCGGAAGGGGTTGGGCGTGGCTACGGGGTCGCCGCTCTACGTTGTGGAAATTCGTGGAGATCGCAAGGAAGTCGTCGTGGGAGGCGCTGAGGCGCTGTTGTCGAAGTCTCTTCGGGCCAATAAGATGAACTGGATTTCTGTTGCAAAGCTTGAAGGGCCGATGCGTGTGGAGGCGAAGATTCGTCATCGGCATCCGGCGGCCATGGCGACAGTGGAACCGATGGGTGAGGGCGAGGTGCTGGTGACCTTCGATGAGGCGCAGAGGAGTGTGACTCCGGGGCAGGCCGTAGTGATGTATAGCGGGGACGAGGTGATGGGCGGTGGGTGGATTGTGTAAGGCTCGGTTGCTGGTGCGGGTAGTAGGTTTTATCATCACTGCATGCGCAAGCCTACCCTGATGTTGTGCTGTGTATTTGTTCTTTCCTCGCTGGGATTCGGCCAGCAAGCCACAGCCAGACCGAAGAAAATTCTTACCCCCGAGCAGCAGGCATACCAGCAACGTATGAAGGAAGTGGAAGCGCAACGCGAGAACCTGCGCTCAGAGGCCAAACACGCCTTCGACGCGGAGATGGCGAAGGAAAAAGCCGGTGACTGTCCTGACGCGGACAACACGCGCGAATTCAATATCTGCTTTGGTAAGGTGGAGGAATTCACGGATCAGAATCTCAAGGCTTACGAGGGAGCCATTCGGGAGCTCCTAAGCCTGAAGTATCCCAAACTCTCAGCGCAAGCGTCGGAGGCGACGGCAGCCGGAGCGGAGTTAACGCCGGAGCAATCAGCCGCGGAATTTGATCGTTTGGAGCAGGCTTGGCATAGCTATCTTGAGATAGCCTCTAGTGCCGCACTTCATCAATTCGGCGAAGGTAGCGGCGGACCCAGCGTGGAGGTGCAATGCCATCTCCGGCTGGTGCGCAGTCACATGCGCGAGTTGGATGGTGTCTATGGTGTGCTGCTACATCTCTGAGTGATTCGATACAGGCTGAGCGGCACTCCAACAAAAGAAACATAGTCAAAGAGGTGTTTGCCAATCGGCCTCCAACCAACTACGATTTTTGTTCACGCTTTCGGATTTGAAAGCGCATGAGGCCATTATGTCTACCCAACTGGAATCGGCTACTCGTACTTATATTCCCATCAAAGCTGCACGCGGCTCGGAACTCTCCTGCAAGGGGTGGGCGCAGGAGGCGGCGCTGCGCATGCTGATGAACAATCTGGATGAAGAGGTGGCGGAGCGGCCACGCGATCTGGTTGTGTATGGCGGGACGGGGCGGGCGGCGCGCAACTGGGATTGCTACGACGCGATTGTGCGCTCGTTGAAGTCGCTGGAGAACGATGAGACGCTGCTGGTTCAGTCGGGCAAGCCCGTGGGGATTTTTCGCACGCACGACTATGCGCCGAGGGTGTTGCTTTGCAATTCCAACCTGGTGGGGCACTGGTCGAACTGGGAGAAGTTCAACGAGCTGGAGCGGGCGGGGCTGATGGCCTATGGGCAGATGACGGCCGGGTCGTGGATTTATATCGGCTCGCAAGGAATCATTCAGGGGACGTTTGAGACCTTCATGGCGGCTGCGGAGAAGCATTTTCCCGAAGCAGGCGGAGACTTGAGCGGGAAGCTGATCGTGAGCGGCGGGATGGGCGGGATGAGTGGAGCTCAGCCGCTGGCGGCAACGATGACGGGCGCGGCGTTCCTGGGAATTGAGGTCGATCACGAGCGCATAAAGAAGCGTCTGAAGAGCGGGTACTGCGACTTTATGGTGAACTCGCTGGACGAAGCGTTGCGGATTCTGAAGAACGCGGTACGAAAGAAAGAGAATATTTCGGTAGGGCTGGTGGGGAATTGCGCGGACGTGATTCCGGAGCTGGCAGAAAGGGGAGTGGTGCCGGATATTTTGACGGATCAGACGTCGGCGCACGATCCCCTGAATGGGTATGTACCGAATGGGATGACGTTTGAGGCGGCGCTGGAATTGAGGGCGCGTGATCCGAAGGCCTATGAGCAGCGGTCGCTGGAGTCGATGGCGAAGCATGTGGAAGGAATGCTGCGGCTGCAGAAGATGGGCTCGGTCACATTTGATTACGGCAACAATATAAGGACGTTTGCGTTTCAGCAGGGCGTGAAGAACGCGTATGACTTCCCGGGGTTTGTGCCGGAATATATACGTCCGCTGTTTTGCGAGGGGAAAGGGCCATTCCGGTGGGTGGCGCTGTCGGGTGATCCGAGGGATATTGCGGTTACGGACGACGTGGTGCTGGAACTGTTTCCGGAGAATCGCAAGCTGGCGCGGTGGATTGATTTGGCGCGGAAACGGATTCGCTTCCAGGGGCTTCCGGCACGGATCTGCTGGCTGGGGTACGGCGAGCGCGCGGAATTTGGGCTGAGGATCAATGAACTGGTGAAGCAGGGGAAGATCAAGGGACCGATTGTGATCGGGCGCGATCATCTGGACTGCGGCTCGGTGGCTTCGCCTTTCCGCGAGACAGAGGCGATGAAGGATGGAACGGACGCAGTGGCGGACTGGCCTCTTCTGAACGCGCTGCTGAATACAGCTTCAGGGGCGTCGTGGGTGTCGATTCATAATGGCGGGGGCGTGGGGATTGGGTACTCGCAACACTCCGGGCAGGTGACGGTGGCCGATGGTACGGCGGAGATGGCTCGGAGGATTGAACGCGTGCTGACGAACGATCCGGGAACGGGAGTGATGAGGCACGTGGACGCAGGATATGACGAGGCGATTGGATTCGCGAAAAAGGCTGGCGTGAAGGTGCCTATGGAGAAGGGGAAGTGAAGGCAAGACAAAGACAAGTGCAAGGGCAACTACCCCACGTCAGCCCGATGAAGCCGGGCGGGACGTGGGGCACCCGCGAGGTCTGCTAGATTTTCAAAGTAAGGCGAGGCGATGGCGGCGACGAAGAAAGTAGACGAAACGAGACATGAACCAGCGGTGCTGCTGCATCGCATTTCTCAACTGGTAACGATGGGTGGAGAGCCGGGGCAGCGGCGCGGGCGGCAGATGCGCGAGATTGGCGTGGTGGAAGATGCTGCGGTGCTGGTGAGGGACGGGAAGATCGCGGCGGTGGGTGCGGGGCGCGAAGTGTTGCGCGATCCGTGGCTGAAGCAGCATCGCGCCGAGTTGATTGAACTGGATTGCAGGGGGAAGGTGGTGCTGCCGGGGTTTGTGGATTCGCATACGCATCCGGTGTTTGTGGCGCCACGGCTGATTGATTTTGAAAAGCGCATTGGCGGGGCGAGTTACGAAGCGATAGCGGCGGCGGGTGGAGGGATTTGCGCCAGTATCGATGGGGTGCGCGGGGCGAGCGAGGCGACGCTGGCTGAGCACGTTCTGGGAGCGCTGCGGCAGGCGCAGTCGCAAGGGACGACGACGGTGGAGGCGAAGTCCGGGTATGGTCTGGATTCGGCGTCGGAGATCAAGAGCCTGAAGGCGATTAGGCGTGCGGCTGGGCAGTGGCAGGGAACGGTGTTGGCGACTTTTCTGGGCGCGCATGTGCCGCCACCGGAGTTCAAAGAGAATCCGGATGAGTATGTAGAACTGGTATGTGCGGGAATTCTGCCGAAGGTGGCGCGGCAGAAGCTTGCGCAGTTTGTGGATGTTTTCTGCGAGAATGGGGCGTTTACGCTGGCGCAGACGGAACGGATTTTGCGTGAAGCGGAGCTATGTGGATTGCGGACGCGGGTTCATGTGGGGCAGTTGACGAACACTCCGCTGGCGACGATTCTGGCGCGTAGCCCTTTGTCGGTAGACCATCTGGATTGTCTGGAAAAGGCAGATGTGGCGGCTCTAGTGGCGGGGAAAACGGTGGCTACGCTGTTGCCGGGAGCAAATTATTTTCTGGCTACGAGGAAGTATCCTTCGGCACGCAGGTTGATAGACGCAGGCGTGGCAGTGGCGCTGGCAACGGATTACAATCCGGGAACGTCGCCGACGATCAGTATGCCAATGGTGCTGTCGCTGGCATGCACGCAGATGCGAATGACGGTGGAAGAATCGCTGACGGCGGCAACAATTAACGGTGCGTGCGCGCTGGAACTCGATGGGAGGAAGGGAAGCGTAGAGGTTGGTAAGGACGCGGATCTTGCGTTCTTCGAACTGGACGATTATCGAGAGCTTGCATACTGGTTTGGCGCAAATCACTGCGCGGCAGTGATGATGGCTGGACGTTTTGCAGATTTGTTCTGAGCGGGAAGGTGGGGAGATTATCCACAGTTCAGGTTTGCGTACGGTTTGCCTGCTGCTATAATCAATCTCGTTCCAGCAGGCAATTGTTCGCTTCTGTAACCCCTTCCGTAGCACTTCGCTTCAGTGCATCAGGATGGCCAGGTAGCTCAGTTGGTAGAGCAGCGGACTGAAAATCCGCGTGTCGGGGGTTCAACTCCCTCCCTGGCCACCATCAAAACTCTTCAGAATCAATTACAGCAAAGCGCAATTGAATTGTCATGACCCTGTCGTCGATAGGGAATGGCGATCCTACATTGGCATGGGCTCAGGCAGCGGGTTGGTTCCGGGGAAGAAATCCGGGTCCGATCCTGGCTGCGGCTCTGGATCGGGCGGCGGCTCCGGATTTGGCTCTGGATCGGGATTTGGGAGCCTGAGGGAAATTCCCTTCGCTGCGAAGTTCATGCCTGTGTGATGCAATTCCCAACGGCGCGAGATGGAGCCAGCGATATCGAGGAAATAAGGTGGGCACTTGCGCCGGTAGGAGCGAATCGTGTCGGCAGACTTGCGTCCGCCGAAACTGAGTCAAGGTTAAAAGAGCTGAATCTAGTGGACGCGGCCTTTGCTTCCACGCTTGGTTGAGTGCCTCGGGGATTTATGGGTTACTCCGCAGGCATGGCCCGGTTTGTGACAATTGCGCGATGGGCCATCAGCGAATTTGTGGGACTTCTGCAGCTTCTTGTGGGTCCGAGGCTTCAACGGAACGCGAGGAACCGCCTTCACTTTGCTTTCGTCGACGACCGTGGTGGTTCCGTCTGCAGCGAAGTTAGCGCCAGCGGGAACGATCCACAGATCGACCTTCTGGGCGTTATCAACGCCGGTGCGCGGCTCGATGCGCGCGGGGTCAGTGCCCTTATCTTTCTGCAGGTAATTCTTGGCGTTGACGGCACGCTGGGCGGCTTTGTCTTTGTCTTCGGGAGCCGCGGCGTATCCGACTGCGACGCCCTTGACTTCGGGCGAAGCGGCAAGGGCATCGGCATAGCGGTCGAGCGCGCCCTTAGCTTCGTTATCCACGCGAGTCGGGCGTTTGGGGTCATGTTTGAATTCTATGGTGCCGAACTTCGAAACCTGCGTTTTACTGGCAGGAGCGTTGACCTCTACGGAGGCGGTTGCCGATGCTCTCAGGTTGCGGTCATCGCTGACGGTGCACTTGACGGTGACTGCGCCCTGCGCTCCGGAGGTATCCAGGGTGTAGGTTGGGCCATTTCCGGTGAGTTGTCCGGCGCTTGCGGTACAGGCGTAGGTCAAAGGACGATTGTCGGGGCTGCTGCCCTTGGCGGTAATCGTCGAGGCATCGCCCACAGTTACGGAAGCAGGATCAGCCGAGATGGAAAGAGATGGAGGTAGTTTCTCTTTCACGATGAATTCAGCCTGGCAGTTTGCGGTCTGCTGATGCTTGCGCTTTCCGTTGTCTTTCACTGCGGCGGTGACGGTGTATGTGCCGGGCCGCACTCCGGTGGTGTCCACGGAGGCGGTAGCGAGATTCCCTTTGACGGCGCCTCCGGTGCTGGCATAGGAGTAGCTAAGAATGCGCCTGGGCAGGAAGCCCTTGGCAGTCACGCTGACGTTGATTTGGTCTCCGGCATCGACAGTCGATGGATCTGCGCTGCAGATTGCAAGGACTTCGCCTTCATTCGTGGGCAGGCCGAGATTGTAGACGAGTCCCGCTTGCAGGCGGCCGCCATCGAAGTAGTTCTTTTGCGAGTCATAGTAGGTGTGTACAAAAGTGAACTGAACGGGACGGACTGAGATCCGGGGAGTGACTTTTATGTCGACTCCTGCGCCGCCAGCGTAAACGGCTGCGTTCTGGCTTGGGAGCCCCTTGGGGCTGAAATGCTGGACTCCGGTGAACCCTTCTGCGAATGGACGGATTCGAAATTTCGGCGTCTGGAAGCGCAATCCAAATAGATAATCGTGGGCGCTGGCGAAATCGTTGTAATGGCCATTTACGTCAAACACTACTCCCATCCAAGGGCTGGTGTTTACGATAAGCTGGCCCGCCCATCCGGTCTTGAAGTCAGGTACCGTCAGGTTGTTGACTTTGCCGCCTGCACGATAGAAGGAATATCCGCCGAACACTGCGGCCTTCGGTTGATCGGACTTTGACGGCGATCCCTGAGCCAATGAAAGTGGCGGGACGCAAAGAACGACCGTGGTGGCTAGCAGAACTGACAAGACGCGACGCAAGGACAACGGTTCCTCCGGAAAGTGCAGCAGCAACTCACTAACAAGGCATAGCTGATCACAAACTTCGGACATGAGCTCTGGATGGATGAGCTATTCTGCCCGGTTGACGAGACCTGAAGTCTTCAGTGCCTTTTGTTAGGTTCAATAATCATAAGGTGATTAAGGCCATGTACCAAAGGAAAATCTACTTACAAAGGTAACTACTTACGTCCTCCCAGGTCGTCCAGATTGGCGTGTTGAGCAGAATTGGTTTCATCGCATTATGATGGAGGTATGCCGCAGGTTGATGAACGCTATTCAAGACAGGTTCTGTTTCCAGGTATAGGGCCGGAGGGTCAGCAGAAATTGGCTGACGCCCGCGTTGCGATTGTGGGTTGTGGAGCTACCGGTTCGGTGCTCAGTTCGCTGCTGGTGCGTGCCGGGGTGGGGTACACGCGGATTATCGACCGCGACTACATTGAGCCCAGCAATCTGCAGAGGCAGGTTCTGTTCGACGAGCGCGACGCCGCGGAATCGCTGCCCAAGGCGGTGGCAGCACATCGCAAACTGCAGCAGATCAATTCCACGGTGACGATAGAACCGCATGTGGAGGATTTGACTCCCGACAACTGCGACGACCTACTTGAGGAAGTGGATCTGATTCTGGATGGTACGGATAATTTTGAAACACGCTATCTGCTGAATGATTATGCTGCGCGGGAAAGGCGTCCTTGGATTTATACGGCAGCCGTGGGTAGCTATGGCGTGTCGATGAATGTTCTCCCCGGTGAGACTGCGTGCCTTGCCTGCGTCTTTCCGCAGTCGCCAACCGGCGCGGTGGAAACTTGCGACACGGGCGGGATACTGAACCCGGCGGTGAATTTAATTGCGTCTATCACCGTGATGGAAGCAATGAAGTTTCTGGTGGGGAATCGCGCGGCGATGCGGCGGACGCTGCGTTCGGTTGACGCCTGGTACAACGATAGCTCGGAGATTCGCGCGGATCATCCGCGAGCGGATTGCAGCGTGTGCCAGCAACGTAATTTCACTTACCTGTCAGGGCGCGCTCATCCTCACATTTCGCTTTGCGGGCGCAACTCGGTGCAGATACACGAGAGGCATCGTCCTATTAACTTTGCTGAACTTGAATCAAGACTGTCTTCTCACGGTGAGGTTCGCTACACGGAGTACGTGCTGAAGTTCGAGCGAGCGCCGTATGAGCTAACGCTCTTTCCGGATGGCCGGGCGATCATCAAGGGCACAACTGACACGGGTGTTGCGCGGAGTTTGTACGCCAGGTTTATTGGTTCTTAATTGTCTTGCTGCGAACTTATTTGCTGATTTTCTGAGTGACACTGGAAGAAATATTCATTGCGCATACTTTTTCTTAGTATTAATTACTGGCCTGACACAACTGGGATTGCAGCTTTCAATACGTGGAGATGTGAGTATCTTGCTTCCCGTGGGCATGAAGTAACGATTTGTACAGGGCCTCCTTACTATCCGGAATGGCGCGTACCGGCTGAGTATCGGCACAAGTTGCTGCAGACCGAGACACGTAATGGCGTCAGGATTCTTCGCTCCTGGATGTATGTTCCCCAAAATCTGAGCACGAAGAAGAGGATTCTTCACGAGGCGTCTTACCTGGCGTCGTCGTTGCCACGCGCGCTTGCGACAAAGAAGCCCGACCTTATATTTGTGGTATCGCCGCCGCTGGGGTTGGCGGTTACAGCCGTGACGCTCAGCCGATTGTGGCGTGTGCCGTTTGTGTTCGACGTGGAGGATTTGCAGCCGGATGCGGCGGTCGAACTCGAGATGATGAAAGGTGAATCGCTGATTCGAATGCTCTATGGCGTGGAGCGGATGGCGTACGAAAGAGCTGTATTGGTCAGCACGATTACGGAAGGAATGCGGGAGCGGATTGTGGAGAAGGGAATCGATCCGGCGAAAGTCGTGTTGTTTCCGGCACGGGCGGACTCATCTCTTTATACGTTGCGCGATCGCACGGACGGGAGCGAGTTCCGCGAGAAGTTTGGGCTGCGGGGGAAGCTGGTTGTCTCTCATGCGGGGAACATGGGGGTGAAGCAGGGGCTGGCAGTGATTCTTGAGGCCGCGGAGAAGACGTGCGATCGTGAGGACATTGAATACCTGCTTGTGGGCGATGGAGCCATGCGCAGGGAGCTGGAGTTTGTTGCACGTGCGCGCAGCCTGAATCACGTGCGCTTTATGCCACTGCTGGATAACGATCTTTTCCAGCAGATGCTGGCCGCAACCGATATTGCGCTGATTACTCAGCAGCGAGTGGTGTCGGATATTGTTTTCCCGTCGAAGACGGTGACGTTGCTGGCCGCTGGGTGTCCGGTGATCGCCTCGGTGAATTCCAAAAGCGAGGTGGCTAAGGTTATTTTGCGCTCGGGCGCGGGCGTGGTCGTGGAACCCGAAAATGCCGGGGCATTATCGAGCGCAATCCTGGAGCTCTCGAAGGATAAAGAAGCTTTGGCGCGGATGAGCCGCGAGGCGCGGCGGTTCGCTACGGAGCGTTGGGATGAGCGCCGCACACTGCCACAAATGGAAGCCCAGATTATTGGCTGTGCCAGGCAGTGGCACGGACCCGGGCACACTGATCTGGCCTGAAATACGTACGCGTCTTGAGGCGCGTAAAACTTACGGCTGTGATACTCCAACCGGCTCCGATGGAATCGCAAGAGGAACGGCGGTATCGGTGGTCTTGGTTAGGGCTTCGACAGGAAGCTGGCTGATCAAAGTTTCTACAACGGTTGCGGCAGTGTAGGAGTTGACATTTGCAGGCAGGAACCGCAGGATGCTGTTCAGGTCGTCGCCCGTGGTGACCATTCCAGGTTCTTCGGACCCATCGCGACGTATCTGCTGCAATCCGATATCGGCCAGAAGGCAATTGCAGAGACACTTGCGCCCGGCAGTTTCTTCGAAAACGCCGCCCTTGGCAACGTAAATGTTCTCAGGTTCGGAAGCACAGCGATAGGCAATGGTGCCGCTCTCTGTGCGATAAGCTTCACGGAGAATTCCGATATCGCAAATACGGGTGCGGTTACGGTACACCTCTGTCTCGGAGGTCGTGCCTTCCAATTGCGCGGCCTTGAAGGGGAAGCCAGTGGGCGAAGAAAGTGGGTCGGTGAAGACCGAAGCTTCGCCGCGTTTGATCTTCAGGAGCAGCGAGTCCTTGTAATCCTCACGCAAACCGGATTCCTGGCAAAACGCAAATGCGGTGCCGACCTGCACGCCTGTGGCGCCTAACTCCAGAGCTTCGACAATCTTTTCGGGTGTGCCGTAACTTCCGGCAAGCCAGAAAGGCACATTCATCTGACGAATCTTGTCGAGATCGATGCGGTCGCGCTCGCCGTAAACGGCCTCGCCCTTATCACTCAAAACCAGTTGACCGCGCGGAGGGGCATTGTGCCCGCCGGCGGTCGGGCCTTCAATGACGAACCCGTCCACCTTGCCGTTGGAGCGGCGAACCATGGTGGTAGCCAGGGTGTTGGACGAAATGATCGCCAGAAAAACGGGTCGGTGCAGCGGAAGCATGGGTTCGCCAAAAAACTCCTGAGGATCGAAACGCATGAGGCAATCGTCTTCAGGTTGGGCTCCGGTGACCGAAAGGGGATAGGCAGCAGCGCGTCCGGCGGCAAATGCGTCAAGCACTCCGGGAACTTTCAAGGGGATTCCGGCACCCATGAGAACGTAGCCGACTCCGGCCAACATCGCCCCGTAGAGCGAAGCCAGCAGGGGAAGCTGCAGCTTCTCCATGCAGTTTATGCCTACGGGATTGTTGTGGCCTTCACGGGCAAGCGCAACTTCAACAAAATTTGAGACGATCAAAAGCTCGGTTGCTTCTCGCGAGTTGACTCGGGCCAGCATTGGAACGAGACGATAAGGCGCGCCCTTAGCGCGTCCCTCGGGGATGTAATGCTTGTCGAGGATGCGCTGGGCCATTGCAGGAAAGGGGAACATTGCCAGACCGCGACGCATGTGGCCGCCGGGATCGCCATCCTGCAGGCGACGCGCCACAATGGTGTCGAGTGCTGTGCTGGAAACCACTCCAAGCTGCCCGGTGAGAGACACTGCCCTCGCCAGCCGCCAATCAGAAACGCCCGCTCCCATGCCGCCCTGAATGAGTACCGGATACTGAATCATGCTGAGATTTTCGCAGGTATTCAGGAGGCGTTAAGTCACAGTTTTGTATTACCTGAGGGAAGGTATGCGAAGGTCGCTGAACTGTCGGGATTGCGCTCTGAATTTCTCGCGAATGCCTGCGAGAAATCCAGAGCTGAGTTGTTTGTCTCTCGTTATTCGTCCTTCAGGGCGTGGGTGCCGTGAGTGATGGCCGCACCGGCTCGAAGCGCCGCGGAAACGGCCACTACCTCGGAAATCTCCTGGTCGGACGCGCCGGCTTCGCGTGCCTTGCCTGCGTGAATTTCAATGCAGTAGGGACACTGGGTGGTGAACGCCACGGCCAAAGCCATCAGTTCCTTGTATTTGACGGGAATGGCACCGGCAGCCATCGCGGCTTTGTCGAAAGCCAAAAACGCTTTAATGGCCTCTGGCGCGCTGGCTTCCAGCTTCTTTAGCCTCTTGAGATTCTTCATGTCGTACATAGGCACACCTCCAGGTTTTTCCGGAACACCCGGTTCGATGATCTCTGCATAGTCCGGGTTGATCCACCGGCAGCGGAAACCTGCCGGTGGACCTTCATCCTATTTTAGTTCGTAGATCGCAAACTGAACGTGCCAGGTTGTGGACTGGCCCGGGTTCAGGAAAACAACTCCGGTGTCACGATCTCCCCAGAGCTTCTTGTCATATGGATTCGACAGGTTGTACTGCGGCTCGATGGCAACGAAGTTCTTGCTGGAAGGCGCATACATCTGGATCGCCTTGATGTCCTTGGAAATTGCGATGATCTTGATGCCGTACTTCGCCACGGGATCGGTGACGCGTACTTCTGCGTTGCCATGGGCATTGCGTTGCAGATCGGTGAACGCGTCATCGAGAAAATCGGTGCCGAGGGGGCGGCCATCAGCGGCGGTGAAATCAAAGCGGGTGCCCTTTACCGGTTCCAGGGTTCCGAGTGGGAAGGTATCGTCATAGTTGTTTGCCGGAGCGCGGGTGATCGCAGGCATGTGTACCCGCGCCTGAGTACGGTTTCCACTGGGGAAGGCAAAGTAGGGATGCATGCCAATCGCCATTGGCAAACGCTCTTCGCCTACGTTGGTGGCTGTAACCTTGAGGTCGAGAACGTCATTCTTAAGTTCAGCTTGCACCTTGACGTCGGTCTGTGAGGGCCAGTGTCCACCAAAGTCTTTGGCATGGAGCAGGCCGGAGAGCTTGGAACTGGTTGGGCCGTTGTGCAGGACTACATTCTGGAACTTCGATGCGAGAATCAGCCCGTGCATGGAATGGAGCTTTGCGCCGGGATTGTCGCCTTTCCAGTTGGCAGGGAGGAGAACTTTCTGTCCCGACAAGTTGGCCTGAATGCTTTTGCCGTCGTCAGAAAGAGGGCCGAGGATTCGGTTGGCGTATGGCAGCAGGATGGCGCCGCCAATCTTGAACGCTTCGTTGCCATAGGGGTCGGGCGCATCGAGTTTAGCTTTTGTATCTTCCAATGATGGCGAGGCGAGCAGCAGGACTTCTCCTTTGCCCGGCAGATACGCCTTGATCTGCAGCATGTTCATGCCGCGTCCGGGAAGGAAATCAGCTTCGAGGAATTGCGGTTTGGCGGAATTGCGGGCTCGGGGACGGATCAGTTTTGCGACAGGCTGATTGCCAATGGTGATCGGCTGAACTGGGGAGGAGGTGGCGGCAGTGCCCGTTTGAGCGCCTGCAGACGGGGTGAATGAGGCTGCGATAAAGGCCAAGGTGCAGATGAATTTAGGTGACTTCATTTCGCTACAGGCTCCTGGCGCCTCCGATTCTTGATGGCATTGACCGGAGCGCCCCTTTCGAAAAATGACTCAATTACTGGTGCGGAAGAACGCATAAAAAAGGAGCAGAGGCGATGCCCCTGCTCCTTTTTGATGGCTCTGTTTCATCGATGTTCCTAAGTGAACATTTCGTCGTTCGATGTGGCTTTGGCGCGGTTTGCCCTGCGGCCAGCCGTTAGCTGTTGGAAACCGGCCATTACGCCATCCATGAGCGCTGAGAGGTGCCGTCCAGGTGCTGATACAGAGTGCTGCAGTACCCCCGCCGTGATGTCGACGCGCTGCATGGTGCGTGTCGCGAGTTCGTCCGCACGTCCAGCCTGAGCTCGAACAATGCCGACAACCTCAGTCACGGTTTCGTCGATACGACCAATTTGGGACCGCACCAGACCCGAGGTCTCGGTCACGTTGGTGACCGCCGTCCGGATCATGGGCGCGTTCTCATCTACGATTACGCGAACTTTCTCCACCAACGGAAGTACCTGCTCTTCCATGCGGGTTGAGAGCGCTTCCATTCGCTTGCTCATCTTGCGTGTGGAAAAGTACATTCCCGCCAGGATCAACATCTGAAGTACGACCGCAATCGAAGTCACCGCAACAAAAGCGATGAGTGTTTGATCCATGAGGTCCGTCCATTGCTGCGAGGCTCTAAAAGAAGGGCCGCGTTCAGCTTGCAAAGGTTACAGTTTGGGAGCGCCGGGTTCGGGAATAGGATCCTGACTGGCATCGCGATACGCCTGGCGGCCGGCTTCAAAGGCCGAGCGGAGGTTGTCTTTCTGCTGCGCGATTACGTCTTTGCCGCGATCCGCCCATTCCTGCGCCTGTTCCTTGTACTTGCGTGCGTGCTCCTGAACCGTTTCGCGGCTTTCTTCGGCGGCGTGGAGAATCGATTCGCGAGTCTCACGTCCGGATTTAGGCGCGTAAAGAACACCCACGGCTGCTCCTACACCGAGTCCCGCCAAAAACCAGAGAATTCCACCACCACTACAGCTTTCGTCAGCCATGAATTGCCTCCTGAAAACACTATAAAGGATGAATGTTAGCACCCGGGTTGGCGAATTACAAACCAGTGTTGCCAGGTGTTTGTGGCCGAGAAAAAATGAACGAATAAAATGAATGCAGGGTTTCGGCTATGCGATTGCAGCGAGCATACTAGCCACGAACTCCAAACTCGTCCTATTATTGTGATGAACGTCACACTTTGTAGTGATACTTACACTTAGGGCCCCAGCGCTCCTTTGTATAATCAGGAAAGTCCTTGCCGCGTTTTCTGTTAGTCGTGAGAGGTGGGTAAGGATCCATTGTTTATGCCTTTACTCTGGCTTCGAGTTGCGACCGTACTGTATGGGGTGGGTCTGACTCACGCGATCCTGATGCTTCGGCAAAAAGGTGAGCGTTCCGAGCGGATAGCCGCTCCCGCAGTGGGGCTGGGGATGGTCTTCCATCTGGTCTCTCTGGTTGAGACGGCTCTACTCTTTGGATATTCGGAACTGCTGACCATCCGCCATGCGGAATCGGCGCTGGCGCTGATCATCGCACTAATCTTCACTGCTCTCTACCTTCGTTATAAAACCGCATCTCCGGCTGCGCTTATTTTCCCTCTCATCTTTATTCTTACGTTCTCTTCGGCAATCACACAGCATCCTGTAGCATTTTCGTCGCCGAGCTTTCGTAGCGGTTGGATCGTGTTTCACGTTTGCACTCTGCTGTTTGGCTACGCCATGCTCTTCCTGAGCTTTGTTTCGAGCTTGCTTTATTTGATTCTGTCTCGACAGCTGAAACGAAAGCAGTCGGTGAGCTGGGCTACACGTCTGCCCGCGCTGCAGGAGATTGACGAACTTGGGTACAAGGCGTTGCTGATGGGGTTCCCATTCATGACAGTGGGGCTTCTGGCCGGTGCAGTTGTGGCGCAGGAGCGCTATGGAGCGACCTATTTCAGCGATCCCAAGGTCTTACTCTCGCTTCTTATGTGGGGCATTTACCTTGTCCTTCTATACACGCGCTGGAGTGCCGGCTGGCGAGGGCGGAAAGCGGCTTATCTGGCTAGTTTCGGATTCGTTGTCTCAGTGTGCGCGTGGGGTGCGAATTATATGAGCAAATTGCACAGGTTCATCGCCCCATGAACTTTTTCGTGTTGGGCGTAAATCACAAGACGGCACCGGTTCAAGTTCGAGAGCGCTTCGCCATCTCCGAATCGCGGTTGCCCGAGGCTTTGGGCAAGCTGACCTCGATGGAGGGTGTCGAAGAGGGCATGATCGTCTCCACCTGTAACCGGGTGGAGATTTTTGCGCGCTCGCGAAATGGCCATTGCGACCTGCAGCAATTTGTTCGCGACTACTTTGGTTTCGGCACAGGCGAATTCGAGTCGTATATCTTTGAACACCGGGATATCGAGGCCGTGAAGCATGTGTTCCGCGTTGCTTCCAGCCTGGATTCGATGGTGGTTGGCGAGTCGCAGATTCTGGGACAGGTGAAGGAAGCGTACGCGACCGCACGTGCCCTGGGCACGGTGAATTCGCAGCTCGATCAGTTGTTGACGCGAGCATTTGCGGTTGCAAAGAAGGTACGCAACGAGACGACGATTGCATCCTCCTCGGTGTCGATCGCCTCGGTAGCGGTCGAGCTGGCGGAGAAGATTTTTGGCAGCTTGACAGGGAAATCCGTTTACCTGGTTGGAGCCGGTAAGATGTGCGAGCTGGCGGCAAGGCATTTAATCGCTCACGGCGCCAAGAAGATTTTTGTTGCGAATCGCACCTATGATCGCGCTGTTGCTTTGGCCGACAAGTTCGAGGGTGAGGCGATTCCCTTTGAACGCCTGTATGACACGGCTCCGTGGGCGGACATTATCATCAGCTCGACGGGCGCGCCTCATGCCATCTTCCGCAAGGAGCATGGCGAGAAGTTTCTGCAGGCCCGCAAGAATCGCCCGATGTTCTTCATCGACATCGCGGTTCCACGCGACATCGATCCAGGGCTGAATGACCTGGACGGAATTTTCGTTTACAACATCGATGACCTGCAGCAGGTCGTTCAATCCCATCTAGGTGACCGCCGCAAGGAAGCCGTTCGCGCCGAGTTACTGGTGGATGAGGAAGTGCGCAAGTTCGAACAGCGCGCGCAGACCGCTGAAGTGGTTCCGACGATCGTGTCACTGCAGCAGCATCTGGAAAATCTGCGGCAGGCAGAGGTTGATCGCGTGCGGGGCCGGTTGGGGAATCTTACGCCCGAGCAGGAGATGGCTGTCGAAGCACTCTCGCGCGGAATTATCAATAAGATCATGCATACACCGATTACCACGTTGAAATCGGCTGCGCTCGATCCGGGTGCGACCACCGTTGTCGATGTGGTCCGAAAGATCTTCAACCTGCGTGACGAAAAGCCCGAGCCGGTGGATGCGTCTGCGGGGGCATCGGAACAGCCAGCCGCGCCTACTCCGCAGCGGAGGCGGACGGACACGGCAGCACTGACCCCAGTAGCACTGACAAATCAAAATCAGAAATAAGTAAAGGAAGTTGAATGGCTCTGCTTCGTATCGGTTCCCGCGGTTCAATGCTTGCTCTCTGGCAGGCGAATCACATTTCAGGCCTGCTCAGGAAGCAGGGACATGAAGTTGAGCTGGAAATCATCAAGACCACGGGAGACAAGATTCAGGACGTGGCACTCGCCAAGGTGGGAACGAAGGGAATGTTCACCAAGGAGATCGAGGAGGCACTTGCAGAAGGCCGTATCGATCTTGCGGTGCACAGCCTCAAGGACCTTCCCACCGCATTGGCAGGACCGTTTGAGATTGCAGCAATCACCGAGCGTGTGGATCCCCGCGACGCCTTCTTGTCGATTCGGTATAACAGCGTGAAGGATTTGCCGCAGGGCGCACGAGTGGGGACCAGCAGTTTGCGTCGCCAGGCACAACTGAAGCAGTTCCGTCCGGATCTCGAAATTCATCCTCTGCGTGGCAATGTGGACACGCGTGTCCGTAAGCTGGAGGAAGGCGAATACGAAGCTGTGATTTTGGCGGCGGCAGGATTGAAGCGCCTGGGCAAAACTGAGCACATCAAGGAAATCATCGAGCCGGAGATCATGTGTTCGGCCGCAGGACAGGGTGCTCTTGGCATCGAAATTCGTCTAGGTGATGCGAAGACGCGCGAGCATCTTGCGTTCCTCAATGATGAGCCCTCGCGAATTGCCACAACTTGCGAACGCGCTTTGCTGAACCAGCTTGGGGGCGGGTGCCAGGTACCGATCGGGGCTTTCGCGGTTGTCACCGGCAGTGAAATTAAACTAACTGCAATCTGCGCGCGTCCCGATGGAAGCGAGCTGTTGCGCGAAATCGGTACGGGGGCGGACCCGTTCGAACTGGGGCAGCGCCTGGGTACCGCGATCCTGAATCGCGGCGGCGACAAGATATTGCAGGACGTTTATAGCGAGAATGCTGCGAGTACTACTCCACGCTAATCTCTGGAGCGGGCCCCATGAGCGAGAACAACGAGAACAGGACGCCGATCATGCCATTACAAGGCTGGCGCATCCTTGTTTCTCGGGCACGTGATCAGGTTGGGGCGCTTTCGGTTGGATTGCGGGAGCTAGGGGCGGAGGTGTATGAGATTCCATTCATTGAAATCCGCCCACCTCGATCTTTCAAATGTCTGGATGAGTCTCTCGAACTTGTAGCCGAGTACGAATGGCTCATACTGACCAGTGTGAATGGAGTGCGAGCGATGTTTGAGCGCATGGCGCTGCTCAATCTCCCTAAGCGTGTGCTTGCTCATTTGAACATTGTGGCAATTGGACCTGCGACCCGCGCTGCCATTGAGCGCGAGGGGTTAAAGGTTGCGATCACGCCGAAAGAATATGTTGCAGAATCCGTCGTTGAGGCGTTGTCGGATAGGATTCGGGGTAAACGCGTTCTGTTGTGTCGGGCGAAAATTGCTCGCGACGTGATACCTCGCGAGATTCGCCGGATGGGAGCGTTTTTGGATGTGGTAGAAGCGTACGAAACTGTGATTCCACAGGCTTCGCGTGTGGAGCTTCGTGCAGTTTTGCGCGACCCGCAGCGCCGTCCACACATCATCACTTTCACCAGCGCATCGACGGTTAAGAATTACGTGGCGTTACTGGGAATTCGCTCCGGACGCTCCAAGCTGGTGGAAGGCGTGCTGAATGCATCCATCGGTCCGGTTACATCAGAGACGTTGCGTCAATTTGAGTTAAACGTGGATGTGCAGCCGGCAGAGTACACGATTCCCGGGCTAATTGATGCGATCCGGCACGCCTTGGAATCGCACTCCCGGTCGTCTGAATCCATTTCGGTCCTCTAGCGATTCAGGGTAGCTACTTTCGCCGCTGAACTCTCTTGGTCCACGGAGCTAGCTAGCGCGCTTGATTCTTTCAGAGTACTTTGCGCGCACCTTTGCCACCTTGGGAGCTACCGCAAACAGGCAGTAAGGGCGATTTGAATTGTTCGCGAAATAGTTCTGATGGTATCCCTCGGCTTTCCAGAAGGTTTGAGCCGGCTCGATGGTGGTCACAATTGGATCGTCAAAGACTCCGTTAGTGGTCAGGTTGGCGATCATCCGCTCGGCTTCTTTGCGTTGGGCATCGTCGGCGACAAAAATTACTGACCGATACTGCGTGCCGACGTCATTGCCCTGGCGATCCAACGTGGTGGGATCGTGGGCCGTGAAGAAGACCTCGAGCAACTCGCTGTAGGAGATTATCGCGGGATCGAATTCGACACGGACGACCTCAACGTGCCCTGTATTTCCGGAGCAAACCTGCTCATAGGCCGGATGATCGAGGTTGCCACCCATGTACCCGCTCTCGACCCGGAGCACTCCGTCAAGTTGCTGCAGCGCCGCTTCGACACACCAGAAACATCCTCCGCCCAACATTGCCGTTTGTGTGTTTGCCATAACAAATTCGATGCTTTTGCCCTGCAAACGATGCGAGTAAACGATAGCTTGTCCCATCAGGACAATGTCCGCTCTGCTTCGGGGGCTTGAGGGAGATGCGTGGCATAATGCATTGCAAATGTGGAGGTGAAAGATGGTGAAAGCAGTTCCGGATGGTTATCACACACTGACCCCATACCTCACGGTACCGGACCCCGAGCGGATATTGCGCTTTCTCCAGGATGTGTGGAGCAAGGCTCGTGGAACGGTTCAATCGCCCGGATGGCACGCTGAAACATGGTGAAATGGAGATAGGGGACTCCCGCCTCATGCTCGCCCAGAGTAATGAGCAATTCGCTCCGCGTCCGCAGACGTTGTATGTCTATCTTCCGGATGTGGATAACGCCTTCAAACGCGCAATCGATGCCGGGGGAAAGAGCCTGATGGAGGTGTCGAATCAGTTTTACGGAGACCGGAGCGGGGGCTTTGAAGATCCTGCGGGGAACTGGTGGTGGGTCGCAACTCGCGTAGAGGACGTAACGCCGGAGGAGATGCAGCGCCGCCACACCGCTCAAGAGCAGCTTCAGTCACACTGATCCGATGTTGACTGGCTCCTCAGATGCCCAATGCTTTTGGTTATCAAAGCCATAGAAAGAATGAATTTCACAATACCGTCGCGGTGCGTCATGCTGTTTTTGCGGTTGTTGGTTCGATAGCGAATCGGCGGCCATGGAAAGCTTTGACCTCGTTGTGCGGGTCACTCATTCTTCCCCTGAATTGTTTCACTTGGCCCGGCCCATGGCCGGGTTCCTTTTTGCGCGAAAAGCATTGAGCGTCGGCTTGAGTGTACTTATCATTAAGGGCTGTTGTGACGCTGTGTGCTTGAACTACAATGAAGTGTCATGTTGCTCAATGGAATCTTTCCCGCAATCACCACTCCTTTCTACTCCGACGGACCCGTTTACTTTAAGAAGCTGGAACACAACGTCGATCGCTACACAAAAGGCCCCATTACCGGATTAGTTGTCCTCGGCTCGACCGGGGAAGCCGTGATGCTCAACTGCGAGGAGGAGCGGGAAATTCTTCGTACCGCGATTGCCGCTGCAGCTCCGGAGAAGGTGATGATCGCGGGCTGCGGTCACGAGTCTGTGCAGGAGACCGCGCAGGCGTGTGAGTATGCTGCCGCACTTGGCTACGATGTGGCCATGGTGCGCACGCCGCACTACTACCGGGCACAGATGACGCCTACGGCGATGCTGACCTATTTCCGCACGGTGGCCGACCACTCGCCGATTCCGGTTGTGCTCTACAACTTTCCGCAGTGCACGGGCTACGATTTGCCGCTTGAGTTGATTGTGGAACTGGCCGAACATCAAAACATTATCGGCATCAAGGAATCATCCGGCGATCTGGCGAAGGTTGAACGCATGGTTCATCGGACGGCTCACATCAAGCGCGAAGCTCGCGTGACGCACGAATTCCTTCCAATCACCCGGCGCATGATTCAGAAAGCGACCGCTGCACCGGTAGGTGAATTCGTTACGGTCGGAGCGTTGGCGGCCACGGCCTCAAATCCTGCAGCACACAGGGCTGTTGCGCCTTCGTCTTCTGCGGTGGAAGTGATCGGAGGGCTCCGGACCCGGCGCAAGGAAGTGGGTTTTCAGACGCTGGTGGGCTCCGGGCACAAATTTCACGCGCTGCTGAAGGCTGGAGCCGTGGGGGGAATTCTTGCATTTGCAGCATGCGCGCCTACGGCCTGTTATGAAATTTATGCGGCCTTCAAGGACGACGATCAGAAACTCGCGGTGGAGAAGCAGCAACGCATCGAATCCGCTTGCCTTCGCATTGTCAGCGATTTGGGGATCGCAGGGGTGAAGTTCGCCGCTGACCTCAACGGCTTTTATGGTGGCAAGCCGCGCCTGCCATTGCTTCCGCTTACCGCAACTCAGCGGGAGGAAATAGAGCTGTTGATTGCGGATGTTAAGAGCTAGGGGTAAGAGCGGGTTTCAAGGTAAGGGGTGCAGGTTTCAAGGTAAGAGCAGGTTTACTTCGGCGTTGTCGCAAAGATGATGGCAGGAGAGAAAAACTCCTGCCCTGCTTTGTGTTGGATTCAAGGCTTTCGATTCTCAGTTCGCGACTACTTGTTTTTAACTTCGAAACCTTGAAACTTTGAAACCTTGCAACCTTACCTTTCCAACCTTGCCTCTCACGCTACCCGGTTCTTCCTCTGTTTTTCGAGGACTTTGGGCGAACGGTTGGTGCCTTGCATTCCGCCATCGTTGGCGTGGTCAGCGGCTTCGCTGTCGTCGGTTTCGGCGGGATGAGTTCTGCGGTTCATGGGTCTTCCGCCTACGCCGCCAATAGATTTACCGGGAGCTTCGGACTCGCCTTCGAGCCGCACCCGCTCCTCGCGATGCCCGGCCAGTGTACGCTCGACCAACTCAAACTCTTCCTCTGTCTCTGGTTTCAGGGCTGAAGTCTGAGTCTGTTCGTCGATGCCTGGATCGACTCCCCGATCGGCACCGGTACGCGGATCGACGAGGAAGAGCATCTCGCTTAATTCGTCGGCGTGTTCCTCTTCCTCGGCCTTTATGTGTTCGAATAACCGGCGGGTAGTGGGATCTTTCATTCCAAAGTGCTCGATGAAGCGTTGATACACATCAATAACAACGCGTTCGGCAATGAGGTCTTCGCGGATCATCTGGCCGAGCGATTCGCCTTCGATGTATTGCGAAACCGAGCGCTCAACGAGAGTTCCGGGATTGAAGTCGGGTTTGCCGCCGAGTTGCTGAATTCGTTCGGCGATCTCTTCCATGTGTTCACGTTCCTCGTCGGAATGTTTCTTAAAGGTCTGCGCCACGCTCCGCCCATGTACGCCGGAAGCCATGAAGTAGTGATGCTGGTAGCGCAGCACGCATACGATTTCGCTGGCTAATGCCTCGTTGAGAATCGCAACCGATAGGTTTTTGTCGAGTTGATAGCTATCGGTTACGGCACCGTCTTCCAGTTTGCGCATTGCACGCTGCCGAATTTCTTCGACGTCTTTGATAAAGCTCGCCATGAATTCTGCCTTTCCGGGGTGGTTGGGAAAACGAGCTCTGGTTTCGGAACTCATTCGTTCGTTTTGGTTGCCAGAAATGAACGGTGAGATGCCATGGCGCAAGTGGTGCTATGCTCTAAATATGTTTCGCGATCCAGAGGCTCCTGACACGCCCTGCGGGTGTACGAATTGCTACCGGCTCTTCTCCTACGCCGACATCGAAGATTTCTGGGATGAGGGAGAAACCCCCGTTTGCCCGTGTTGCGGCTCGGATAACGTGATTATCTCCACTCCCGAGATGATCGTGGATCAGCATTGCTTGTTCGCCATGCGCAAGACGTACCACTGAGCCGACAGAAAATCTATGAACTACGAGATCACTCCGCAGGAAGTTAGAGAGTTGCAGGCCCGCAACGAGGAACTTTTGGTTCTGGATGTGCGAGAGTTTTGGGAACGGCAGACGGCGAGCATCACGCCGAGCGAGCACATTCCCATGGCGGAGATTCCGGCTCGCGTGCAGGAACTCGACCCTGAGCAGCACGTCGTTGTCTATTGCCATCACGGTGTACGGTCGCTTTCCGTGACCGACTGGTTGCGGAAGCAGGGCTTCGAGAAGGTGCGATCGATGGCGGGCGGAATCGACAAGTGGTCGATGGAGATTGATCCTAAGGTCGCCCGCTATTAGCGTTTGGCCGCCAGCGAAGCTGCGCGCATCCGATTAGCGCAGAGGTTTCATGTCCACCACCCTTCACCATCCCGCACGCTGGTGGGAGACGCTGCCAGACGGGCGGATTCACTGCTATCTTTGCCCCCGGCATTGCCACATTGGCGAGGGTCAGCACGGGTTCTGCTTCATTCGGGAAAACGTCTCAGGCGAATTAGTACAACTGGGCTACGGCAGGCCAGCTTCCATGGCTATCGACCCGGTGGAGAAGAAGCCGCTATTCCACTTTCATCCCGGCTCGGCGATTCTCTCGATGGGAACCGCGGGCTGCAATCTCGGATGCCAGTTTTGCCAGAATTTCGACATCAGTAAGGCACGCTCGGTGCAGCAGAACTCGGGGAGTATGTCACCGGAGCAGATTGTGGATCTGGCAATTGACCACGGCACGCCTTCGATTGCGTTTACCTACAACGAACCGACGATCTGGGCAGAGTTTGTGATCGATATTGCCCGGGCGGCCCACGAGGCGGGGCTGAATACGGTGATGGTATCGAATGGATACATCACTCGGGACGCTTTCTTTGACGTGTACAAACATATCGACGCGGCCAACATCGACATCAAGGGATTCACCGAAAACTTCTACAGTAAGGTCACACTTTCGCATTTTGGGCCGGTGCTGGATGTGCTGCGCTGGCTGCGGAACGAAACGAATGTCTGGTTTGAGATGACCAACCTGATCATTCCCGGACTGAACGATACGCCTGAGGAGACGAATCAACTTTGTGACTGGATTTTGCGGGAACTCGGAGATGACGTGCCGCTGCACTTCACGGCTTTCCATCCTGACTTCAAGATGATGGACCGGGAGCGTACTCCGCCGGCAACGATTCATAGCGCCCGGAAACTGGCGCAGGCGCGGGGGCTGAAGTTCGTGTACGAGGGAAATATTGTGACCCCGGAGGGCGGCAACACGGTTTGTCCGCATTGCGGGCACACCATCATTCGCCGGAGTTGGCATCAGGTGGAAAGCTGCGAGATCGCGCAAGGGCGCTGCATGCACTGCCAAACGGTGATCCCGGGACGATTCGACTAAGGTCAAAACCGCTAATCGAATACCACTGTTTTCTTTCCGTAGAGTAGTACGCGATTTTCCAGGTGCCAGCGTACAGCACGGGAGAGTACCACTTTCTCAAGATCGCGTCCCTTCTGGACCAGGTCCTCTACGGAGTCGCGATGGGAGATGCGCACGACAGCTTGCTCAATGATGGGACCATCGTCGAGCACCTCGGTCACGTAGTGACTGGTTGCGCCAATCAACTTAACGCCTCTCTCAAATGCCTGATGGTAGGGACGGGCTCCGACGAAAGCCGGCAGGAATGAGTGATGGATATTGACGATTTGATTGGGGAATTCCGCAAGAAATGCGGGTGACAGGATTTGCATGTAGCGCGCCAGCACGATGACGTCGCACTGGTGCTCGCGAAGAGTCGCAATCTGCTGCCGCTCGATTTGATCCTTGCTCTCCGGAGTGATGGGAATGTGTACGAAGTTTGCGCCGTAGAATCCTGCCATGCTCTTGGCCGCGACATGGTTGGAGAGCACGACAGGGATATCGCAATCCAGTTCTCCGGCGCGGTGGCGATAGAGAAGATCTGCCAGGCAGTGGTCGTATTGTGAAACCAGAATGCCCATGCGAGGACGCCGAGTGCCTTTGGAGAGACGCCATTGCATCTCAAACCGCTGGGCGATTCCGGCGAACTCATCTTGCAGATTGTCGAGGCTCACGTCCATACCGGCAGGATCGAACTCGACGCGCATGAGGAACAGGTTGGTCTCCGAGTCCCGATGTTCGTCGGCATGCAGGATATTTCCGTTATGGCGGAAGACGAAGTCGGAGATGACGGCAACGAGGCCCCTGCGGTCGGGACAACTGATCAGCAACACTGCGGAACGGCTACTCTGGGCAGTCAAAGGCTCACTCATTCAGTTAATAAGGGTATGAAGAGGAGTGTACCATTGCCGGCGCTCTCGGAGGGGGAGGCGCGAGCAAGGAGTGCTATGCTGCGTTCTTATGGATCGACCGGCGCGCGCTGGCCAACTCTTTTGGCGTGAACTCGTTCTTGCCGTGGGCTTCGCGCGCGTGGGCGCGCATGTATCCGAGGATTTCCTCTTCGGTATCTCCGGTCACGCTCCAGTCGCAATCCTGCTCGGCACAGTGGAAACTGCGGTCGCGATGGGAACCTGCGTCCTGCTGGGCTGCCGGATTCTGGGCTGCTTCGTTTTGGGGATATGAGGTGTGACGCGGATCTCCAGCGCCTCTTGCGTTTGGACTGGAGGCTGCGGGATTGTTCTGGCTTACCTGCTCACGCTTTTCGTCTGGAGTGGTGCCCCAACCCGCCGTGCCGGTTGAGGGCGCAGACGGATTGATTCCACCATCCGAAGATTGAACATTTGGATTGGCTCCGGGATTCGGCGCTTCACCTTCTGGTTGCTTGCTGTTCATCTTGCCTCCTGCGCGCGAGCGTCGCCCCTAACTCTCGCGCTTAGTTCGATGCAGAAAGAACGGTCTGGGAAGGTGGCGTCTTCGTCCGCTCAACGCGCGATGAATTTTGCGCATCCGTCAGCACTTCAGCTACATCGAAAGTAGAACAGGAGAGTTATGGCGGAAAATCATGCGCATCACGCACATCAAGACAGTGGGGAGCTACTGGTTGGGATAACCCGGGACCCGGTGCTGCGGCCAGTAGGCATCATCATGACACTCGTTGGCGTCGTGTGGGCACTTTTTGTGGGGATGGCCTGGGAGGCAGGCACTTACAGACAACCGATGGCCGCCATTGCGCTGATTGTTGCGGGAATGCTCGTTGCTGGTGCGGGAAAACCTGCTGAGCAGATTTAGCTTTGAACCGAAACGGGCCAACGATCGACTGGCCCGCTTCGAGCGCACAGTTTTACTTTTTTAGCTTGGCGATTCTTGCAGCTTCCAGCTGTGCTCTCTTTTTTGTAGCCCAACCCTGACGAATAACTTGCGGTGGACGGGTGAGCCCCAATGAATCATCGGGCACATCGGTGGTGATGCAGGAAGCAGCGCCGATGTATGCGCCTTCACCGATACGGATAGGAGCGATCAGGGTGGTGTCACTGCCGATGAACGCTCGGCTTCCAATGATCGTCTTGTGCTTGTTCACGCCGTCGTAGTTGCAAGTGATAGTGCCTGCTCCGATGTTGGTACGCTCCCCGATCTCAGCATCGCCAAGATAGGTGAGGTGGTTGGCTTTTGCACCACGCGCGAGCTTTGTCTTCTTTGTCTCCACGAAATTCCCAACGTGTGCCTCGGGCCCGATTTCACTGCCCGGGCGAAGCCTGGAATATGGACCTATGATCGCGGCTTCTTCGATGCTGGAATCGTCTGCGATAGTCCCCTGGTTGATGCGAACGCCATTGCCGATGCGTATGTTTGTCAGCACGGAGTAGCTGCGAACCAGGCAGTCTTCGCCGATGTGGGTGTTGCCGAGTAACTGCACAAAGGGCTCAATCACGGTATCTGTGCCGATGGTTACGGTGGCATCGATGAGAACCGTTTCGGGCTTAAAGATGGTGACGCCGTTGTCCATCAACTCGCGTGTCTTGCGCGCACGCAGGATTGAATCGAGCTGTGCGAGCTCGTGGCGGGTGTTGACGCCGAGGACCTCGTTGGCGTGCGGCGTATGCAGAGCGAGGACCGGCTCCTGATCGCGTTGCAGGATGGCAGCGATCTCAGTCAAATAAAACTCACCATGCGGATTGTCGGTCGATAGCTGATCGATGCGGGAGAAGAGTTTTGCAACGTCGAAAGCGTAGATGCCGGAGTTGATTTCGCGAATCTCGTTCTGCTCGGGCGTAAGCTGCTTCTGCTCGACAATGGCTTCGACGCGATCGGTACTTGCACCCTTGACGATGCGCCGGAGGATGCGTCCGTAACCGAAAGGATCAGGCGGCTCGGCGGTGAGGATCGTCATTGCCGCGGAGTTTTCGATATGAAAATCGCGCACTGCTGCGATGGTGGTGGGCCGAATAAGCGGGACATCGCCGCTGAGCACGAGCACGTGATCATAACCGCCAAGCGCCTCGCAACACTGCATTAGTGCGTGCCCGGTGCCGCGTTGCTCGCGCTGTTCCACGAACTGCGTTCCGAGAGAAGCAATCTCGGCGCGTACCCGATCGGCTTCGTGGCCAATGATGCAGAAGATATCGGCGGGAGCAACAATGTTGCTGGCCGCGCGCACGACGTGGGTGAGCAACGGGAGTCCGGCGATACGGTGCAGCACCTTGGGTAGCTTTGACTTGAGGCGAGTACCTTTGCCGGCAGCGAGTATGGCGATTGCAAATCTTGGTTTCGGCATGCGTTGTTATTGTAAAACAGCGGGAGACTGTTCCGTCGTCTGGTAGTGCCACCAGGATGAATCCTGAGGTTAAGCCATTGATTCACACAGGGACGCACGAATGTGTGCCCGTGCGAAGATAGATACAGCGGCTTGAGCGCGCGGGGCAAATGGGGACGTTAACTTTTAATCGGGTATTCAAAGCATTCCAATATCGAGATTTCCGCTTGATGTGGTTCGGTGCCTGTATGTCGAGCGTAGGCACCTGGATGCAGATTGTGGCGCAGGGCTGGCTGATTTATCGCCTGAGTCACTCGGCTTTTTTGCTCGCGCTTGACCAGTTTCTCGGCGGCATTCCTATCTTTCTTTTCTCGCTGATTGGCGGGGTGGTGGCCGATCGCGCCGAGCGACGAAAAATTCTGCTTTTCTCCCAGTACGTGCAAATGTCGACGGCGACGCTGCTCACGGCTTTGGTAGCGACCGGACATATCCATGTGGCGTACATCCTATGTCTATCGTTTGTTTCCGGTCTGGCCCAGGCGTTTGGCGGGCCAGCGTATCAGGCGCTGATTCCCACGCTGGTGGAGCGAGAGGATATGCCAAACGCGATTGCGCTGAATTCGATTCAGTTCAACATGGCGGTGACGATTGGGCCTGCGCTGGCAGGCATTGCGTTGGCGAGGCTTGGGGAGAAGTGGTGCTTTGGGCTGAATGCGATATCGTTCCTCGCGCCTATTCTGTCGCTGCTGGCCATTTCGACACGATTCTTTCCGGAGACTACGACAGAGTCGATATTCGGCAGCCTGAAGGAGGGGATACGTTTCGTTCGAAAGCAAGAATCGATGGAGGCGCTGATTGTGCTGGCGTTCTGCATGACAACCTTGAGCATGCCGATGCGAACGTATATCCCTGTTTTCGTAAAAGATATTTTCCATCGGGGGCCAGAGGTTTACGGGAGCCTGCTTTCACTCATGGGACTCGGCTCAATATGCGGTTCGCTGATTGTGGCCGGGAGAGGCAATATATCGAATAAAGGGCGCGTTGCGCTCCTTATGCTTATCTGCCTGGGTGCGGGGATTGCGGGGTTCGCGCTGTCGCGCTCGCTGCCGTTCAGCTATGCCATGCTGGCCTTGGTGGGCGGTTCCATGATGGCGGTTTTTGCTACGGTGAATTCGCTGGTGCAGTTGATTACGACAAACGAAATGCGCGGTCGGGTGATGAGCGTGTACAACTGCGCGTTTCGTGGAGGGATGCCGATGGGGAATTTGCTGTCAGGGTGGCTGGTCCCGGTATTTACGGCACCGATTGTGCTGGGAGCAAACGGATTGTTGCTGATCCTGGTAGCTCTATACTTTCTGGTTGTGCAACGGAAGGTGGCTGCGCTTTGAGTTGAGGGATGTCCCATCAAGGCGCCGAAGACTAACTCTCGCGGCGAATACGGGCCGGCAGGTTGAGCAGGTCGAGAGAAATACGGTCAATAGCATGGCGAGCGAAATGGCTCGCGTCCAGGTAGTCGCCGAGGATTGGCGTGACTCCGAGGGCGCGAATTTGATCGAGATCGTTATGGAGCGGCTCGGCATTGTCCTCGGCATAACGGGCGAGCAACTCGTTGGGCACCGGAGCGTGGTTGAGCATGACGTAGTCGAAGACTTGGCACTTGGCGTGATCGAAGATGGCCTGTATATGCTGCGAGGCGGTGAGGCCCGTACTCTCGTTGGGCTGGGTCATCAGATTACAGATGTAAACGCGGACGGCCTTGGAATGGCAGATTGCTTCAGGAACTCCGCGAACGAGGATGTTGGGAATGCAACTGGTGAACAGCGATCCCGGCCCGATGCTAATGATATCGGCGTTGGAAATGGCGTCGAGCGCCTGGGGCAAGGGACGGGCGTTGGCGGGGACGAGTCGCAAGCGCGCGATACCACTGCGGCTGGCCGTGATTTTAGTTTCTCCACGGACGCGTTTGCCGTTATGCATCAGTGCATCCAACTGCACGTTGCTACTGGCGGATGAGGGGTAGATGTCGCCGCGGGTCTTTAGAATCGCGGAGCTGAGCTTTACGGCCAGCGAGAAGTCGCCGCAAACGTCGGCGAGGGCCGTGAGAAAGAGATTGCCGAAGCTGTGGCCGTCGAGGCCTCCGCCGCTGAAGCGATAGCGGAAAAGCAGGGAGAGCAGCTCTTCATCGTCGGAGAGCGCCGTCATGCAATTTCGGATGTCGCCCGGAGGCGGAACGCCAAGTTCCTGGCGCAGTCGTCCACTGGAGCCGCCATCATCGGTGACGGTCACAATGGCCGTGAGTCGCGAGACGAAAGGGCCAATTGGCGCGGGCGCAGAAGGTTCAACGGCGGAGAGGGAGATCACATGACGCTTCAATCCACGTAGCAGGGTGGACAGGCCCGTGCCTCCACCAATGGCGACGACTCGAAGACCTTCGATTGGACTCGTGATGGATTGCGGTATCGGCATCAATTTAGCCGGGATGGGAAGCGGAGGGGGCGCGCTTCCCGGCGGATCTATGCTCCGACACTGCCTTCCGGATAGAGCAGCTCGGTAAATCGGGGATCGTCAGCCATGTTCCGGAAATCCGAATCGTTGCGGGCCTGAAAGCGGTTGCCGGGATTTAGCCGGATTGCTTCGGCCAAGTGCTGGAGACTTTCGCTGGTGCGACCGGTTAGGCACTCAAGCACGGCGAGGCCGTACCAGATGAAGTCGAGTCCGGGCCGCTGGCTGGACAGGTTCTCAAGGTGCTCACGGGCGGTAACGAAGTCGCCGAGATTCATGAGAGAGACGGCGAAGTCGTAGTGCTCTTCGGGAGTGTTGAAGGTGTTCTGAATCCGATCCGATTGCTGGTTGCAAATGTTGATATGGACTTTGGCTCGATCTGCCAGCTCGCTTATACCCGATTCGATCACCTTCTCGAATAAGGACTTAGCTTTTTCAAACTTTTGGCTCTGCAGCAGCCGTAAACCCTGTTCGTAGCCCTGCAGAGTGTGAGCATAGCGCACCTGATGCTCATCCGGAGCGTTCTTGCGGGGTTCAGCCTTAGGTTTGGCAGAGGGGCTTTTCGGCTTGACTTCGAGTTTTTTGGTCATGGGCCCTTCCAGAAACATGGTTCTTTACACCCGTCCCGGATCGGTTAGAAGTACGGGGACGGGTAACTATCTAAGAATACAGCTTTATACCGTTTGCAGGGCACAGCGTCAACCTGAGAAGTATTTAGTGGCATTTGCGCAACCCCTGCTGGAGTTCAACGTCTGTATAGAATGAACATAGTTGGAGGACGTGAGATGGAAGAGAACCCGGTTCCTGGCCCGGAGATTGCACCGCGGCAAGTGAAGTCGAGCCAATTAGGCATGAGATGGCTGCGCGAAGTAGTGATCTCGCTGGGGATTTCAGTTTTCATCGTCGTATTCCTATACCAGCCTGTAAAGGTAGAGGGGACCAGCATGATGCCGGGATTGGCGGACCAGGAACGTATCTTCATCAACAAGTTTGCCTATCATCTGGGATCGGTTGAGCGGGGAGATGTGGTCGTGTTCCGCTATCCAGGCGATCCCAGCAAGAATTACATCAAGAGAATTGTGGGAGTGCCAGGAGACCGGATCGAGATTCGGCGCGGAGCCGTGTTTGTAAACGGCAACCGCCTGGTGGAGCCTTACCTGCCGGTCCAGTTTCAGGATCAACGTTCGATGAGCGAGACCATCGTGCCGGAGGCCAGCTACTTTGTGCTGGGCGATCACAGAAACCTGTCCAGCGATAGCCGCGACTTTGGGCCGGTGGAGCAGGCCGCAATATTTGGCAAAGCCGTTTTTGCATATTGGCCGAGCACCATGGTGGGGAAGTTACGTTAGCAGGAAAGAGCGAAGACAAGGAACGACAAGATGAGACTGGCAATTTTCGGTTCTACCGGGGGCACCGGGCTAGAACTGACAAGGCAGGCGCTGGAGAAGGGACACAGTGTTCGAGTGCTGGTTCGCAATCCCAATAAGATGCCGCTGACTAATGCCAATATGCGGATTGTGCTGGGCAGTGTGCTGGACCATGAGAGCGTGACGAAAACCGTGCTTGGAGCCGATGCGGTGCTTAGTTGCCTGGGGCAGCGTAACCTGTTGCGGAATACCCATGTAGTGTCGGTGGGAACTCGCCTGATCTCCGAGGTGATGAAGGAACAGGGAGTGCGGCGTCTGGTGGTGGAGTCCGCATTTGGCGCGGGCGAAAGTCTTGCGCTGACAACAGGGTTACAGAAACTAGTCTTCGCCACACTGCTGCTGGCGCCGTATGAAGACAAAAATCTGATGGAACCCGACGTGAAGAATAGCGGCCTGGAGTGGACGATTCTTCGCCCGACGATGCTGACCAATGGACCGCGAACGGGACGGTACTCAGTGACGGTCGGAAGGCGGCCTGAGACATCCAGAGTCTCAAGGGCGGACGTGGCGGCGGCGATGCTGCGCGCGGTGGAAGAACGGCTTTGGATTGGAGAAGCGCCGGCAGTGACGGGGAGCTAGACCAAAGCCGGGCTTCAAAATTTCAAGGTTGCAAGGTAGTAACAAAGGCAATGGCAAAGGCAGGGTAAGTTGCCGCGTATGCATATTATGCGCACGCGTGCATTGTTATGCATCGCGGGTATGAATTCCGGGGCTTGGGCTGCACGGGGGATTGAATAGCTGATATCATCTAGAAAATCCACTCCCTGAGGATGCGATGCAAGCTATCCTTGCGCTGGAAGACGGTAGAGTCTTTCGCGGCAAAGGCTACGGAGCGCGGCTCGAACGTACGGGCGAAGTAGTTTTTAATACATCCATTACCGGTTACCAGGAGATCTTCACCGACCCCTCCTATGCTGGGCAGATCGTTGTACTGACCAATCCCGAAATCGGTAATTACGGTACGAATCCCGACGACGACGAGGCAGGCAAGCCCTACATTGAGGGGCTGATCGTGCGCGAGTTTTCGCCCTACGCCTCCAATTACCGCTCGCACCAGGTGACGGACGAATACCTGGAGCGACACAAGGTTCCTGTGTTGTCGGACATCGACACACGCGCGCTGGTGCGTCACTTGCGCGACCGTGGCGTGATGCGCGGAGTGATCTCCACTTCTGAGACAGACGTAGACAAACTGGTTGCCATGGCCAAGGCCACTCCATCAATCGATGGGTTGGATCTGGCGAAGCAGGTCTGCACGAAAGAGGCATACCAGTGGACAAAGGGAGACGTAGAGGAACGCATCATCGCTGTGCCACACCCTTCCGTGCAGCAGATTTCAGTGGTGACGACGGAATCGGTGGGAGATCGCAACGCTCCGGCACGCAAGAAGGTAGTTGCCTTTGACTACGGTATCAAAAATAACATTCTGCGGCGGTTGGTGACTTCGGGCTGCGATGTGACGGTGGTTCCCGCTCAGACCTCGGCGGCAGATGTGATGAGTTTGCAGCCGGATGGAGTCTTCCTGTCTAACGGTCCGGGAGATCCTGACGCCGTGGTTTATGCGCAGAAGACGATACGTGAGATGGCGGGGCGCGTGCCGATATTCGGCATCTGCCTGGGACATCAATTGATCGGCCTGGCGCTCGAAGGCAAGACCTACAAATTGAAGTTTGGGCATCATGGCGGGAATCATCCGGTGAAGCAGTTGAAGACCGGAAAGATCGAAATCACGGCACACAACCACAACTATGCGGTCGATCCGGATTCGCTGAAACAGAGCGAAGTGGAATTGACACACGTGGATCTGAACGACGATACGTTGGAAGGGTTGCGGCATCGCACGTATCCGCTGTTCAGCGTTCAGTACCATCCCGAAGCTTCGCCTGGGCCGCATGATTCGCATTATCTGTTTGCGGATTTTGTGCAGATGATGAGTGAGTGGAGGAAGTAACCAATGCTCAGGAGTGGACGTTGAGGCGATTGGGAGTAGTTGCTTCCGTGCTGATAGTGCCGGTGCTGTGTGCGGCGCAGATGATGTCCTCGCACCCGCAAATCGGTGCAAACCCGCATGCGGGAATGGGTAGTGGTCACGGGACTACCCCTTCGAGTCGAACCGTTTTCGGAAAGCGATGCGGTATTGCCGATGTATCTCCCCAGAGCGCGGTCGTACTTTCGCACTCACCCGAGGGGAAGTGGTCGGTGCTCTCGGGAGATAAGCCTGGGGGGCCGAACGACAACGCTGTGGCAAGGGTTTGGCGGGAGTCCAACTGGATGGTCGATCTGCATGATGCGCCCGGCGATGGAAGGACGATTCACACTGGTCAGATGTGCTTCGATGCGAAGGGACAACTGACACACATGATCGACCGCTACATGGATACTCCGGGTTGCGGGTGCATGCGTTACACGTCGTTGAATGTTGATACGAACGGCAAAGTTCAGCAGGAGCAAAAGTTCGTGAAAGTGGATACGGGGGCTGAAATTGCGACTCCGGCTGCGGCGAAGGGATTCCCCGATGTGTTCGGGTACCGGAAGCTGGATCAGTTGCCTTTCTATTCGATCGTGAAGCAGTAAGAAATTGAGTTTGTAGCAGGCAATCATTGCAGATGAGAAAGCATACGTAAATGCCACGTCGCACAGATATTTCGAAGATTCTGATTCTTGGTTCCGGTCCGATTGTGATTGGACAGTCGGCAGAGTTTGACTACTCCGGCACACAGGCGTGCAAGGCGCTGAAGGCCGAAGGATTCGAGGTTGTGCTGGTGAACTCGAATCCCGCGACGATCATGACTGATCCGGAGATGGCAGACCGCACATACGTGGAGCCGCTGACGCGGCAGTACGTGGAAGAGATCATCCGGCAGGAAGTGGAACGCGGCGTCGGCAAAGGTATGGCTGTGTTGCCGACGGTGGGCGGGCAGACCGCTCTGAATCTGGCGGTGGAGTTGGCAGATGGCGGCGTGCTGGAGAAGTACGGCATCACGCTGATTGGCGCGCAACTGGAGGCGATCAAGAAGGCGGAGGACCGTCTGCTGTTCAAGGATGCGATGACGCGGATCGGGCTGGATGTGCCTCGCTCGGCGCTGGTCAACAACCTGAAGGACGGACTGGATTTCTCGACCAAACTTGGTTTTCCGGTGGTGCTGCGTCCGTCATTTACGCTGGGCGGATCGGGCGGCGGCATAGCGTTTAATCGCGAAGAACTGCTCGACTTGCTGGCGCGTGGGCTGGATCTTTCACCGGTTCACGAGGTGTTGATCGAAGAGAGCGTGCTGGGCTGGAAAGAGTACGAACTGGAAGTGATGCGCGATCTGGCGGACAACGTCATCATCGTGTGTTCGATTGAAAACTTCGACCCAATGGGCGTGCATACGGGAGACTCGATTACGGTGGCTCCTGCTCAGACCTTGAGCGACCGCGAGTATCAGCGAATGCGCGATTCCGCGATCAAGGTGATGCGCGAGATCGGCGTGGAGACCGGTGGATCGAATGTGCAGTTCGCGGTGAATCCGCTGACCGGACGCCAGATCGTGATCGAGATGAACCCTCGCGTCTCGCGTTCCTCGGCGTTGGCGTCGAAGGCGACCGGTTTCCCGATTGCAAAAATCGCGGCGCGTCTCGCGGTGGGTTATACGCTGGATGAAATCACGAACGACATCACGCAGAAGACTCCGGCTTGTTTTGAGCCCACGCTTGACTATGTCGTGGTGAAGATTCCGAAGTGGCAGTTTGAGAAGTTCCCGGGCGCGGATGAAAGTCTGGGGCCGCAGATGAAGTCGGTGGGCGAGGTGATGGCGATTGGCCGCACCTTCAAGGAATCGCTGCTGAAGGCCGTGAGATCGCTGGAGACGGGCAAGCGCCTGGAGTCTGAGGCAATCGAGCCGAAGATCATTACCAAACGGCTGGTGTCACCGCATCCTGAGCGCCTGCAGTATGTTCGCTATGCTCTGCGTCATGGCTGGAGCGTTCCGCACGTTGCGAAGTTGACGGCGATGGATCCGTGGTTCCTGTACCAGTTGAAGGAAATCGGCGATGAACTCAACAACTTGTCGGAGAAATCGCTGGAGACTGTTGCCTACGACGATTTGCGCGAGGCCAAGCGCAAGGGAATCAGCGATACGAGGCTGAGCGAGCTCTGGAACCTGCCGACGCGCGAGGGTGCGATCAGCGTGTACGAGAAGCGGCAGGAGATGTCGCTAACTCCGGTGTACAAGCGCGTGGATACCTGCGCCGCTGAGTTTGAGAGCTTTACGCCGTACATGTATTCGACCTTTGAAGATGAGGACGAAGCGCAGCCTACGGCGAAGAAGAAGGTCATTATCCTTGGCTCGGGGCCGAACCGCATTGGGCAGGGAATCGAGTTCGATTATTGCTGCTGCCACGCGGCGTTTGCTCTGCACGATGACGGCATTGAAACCATCATGGTGAACTGCAATCCCGAGACGGTTTCAACCGACTACGACACCAGCGACCGTCTGTACTTTGAACCGCTGACGTTTGAAGACGTCATGGCGATTTACAAGCACGAGTCCAAGGGAACCGAAGACATCGGCGTGATCGTGCAGTTTGGCGGACAGACTCCGCTGAACCTGGCCCTGCCGCTGAAACGGGCCGGTGTGAAGATCATCGGCACCTCGCCGGAGTCAATCGATCTTGCAGAGGACAGGAAGCGCTTTGAGGCACTCCTGAACGAACTGAACATTCCGCAGTCGCCGGGCGGTATGGCTACTTCGGTGGATGAGGCGCTGGCCGCGGCCGAGAAGGTTGGGTATCCGGTACTGGTGCGTCCTTCGTATGTGCTGGGTGGACGCGCCATGGTGATTGCCTATGACTCGAAGTCGGTGAAGGAATACATGGGGCAGGCGGTGGAGTATTCGCAGGACCGTCCAATCCTTGTGGATCATTTCCTGGAAGCCGCAACCGAAGTGGATGTGGACGCGTTGAGCGATGGCGAAGATGTGGTAATTGCCGGCATCATGGAACACATTGAAGAAGCCGGCATTCATTCCGGCGATTCGTCGTGCGTATTGCCAAGTGTCGATCTATCGACACAGGTGTTGGAGACGATCCGCGAATACACGTTCAACCTTGCGAAGGCCTTGAACGTCGTCGGACTGATGAACATTCAGTATGCAATTCAGCGCGAAAAGGTGTACGTCATCGAAGTGAATCCCAGAGCTTCGCGCACGGTTCCCTACGTGTCGAAGGCTACCGGCGTGCCATGTGCCAAAATTGCGGCACGGCTGATGACCGGTCGGAAACTGAAGGAGTTTTTGCCGGAGAACATTGCGCTGCGCAAGGATCTGGATACCGGGGATCACTTTTACGTGAAGTCTCCGGTGTTTCCGTGGAACAAGTTCCCCGGAGTGGATACCGTGCTGGGGCCGGAGATGCGCTCAACTGGCGAAGTGATGGGCGTGGCGGATAATTTCGGCGAGGCTTTTGCCAAGGCACAGTTGGCTGCTGGGCAGGCGCTTCCCGCAAAGGGCACGGTGTTTATCAGCGTGAACGAACGCGATAAGCCGTATGTTGCCGACGTCGCGCGCAAGTTCGTGGACATGGGCTTCAAACTGGTGGCGACGCATGGAACGGCAGAGGCACTGGAAGAGGCCGGGATGCGGGTGGAGCGGGTTTTCAAGGTGAAAGAGGGACGGCCAAATGTGGTCGATCTGATCAAGGGCGACCGGATCCAGTTGATCATCAATACCCCGCAGGCGCGTGGCGAGCCCTGGTTCGATGAAAAGGCGATTCGCCGCGCGGCCATTACGGCGCGCATCCCAACCATCACCACGTTATCAGCGGCGCGCGCAGTGGTAGAAGGCATTCCCGTGCTGCAGGCTGGCGTAATCAGCGTTTGCAATCTGCAAGAACTGCACGCGACGCACGACGCGGTGAAGCGCGATACGGTTGCAAAGGAGTAGCAGGATGGCCAGAAAGACACTGATCCTGATGCTGCTGTTGACATCAGCTTTGTGGTTGGCGGCGCAAGATTCACGTCAGCATCCCTCGTCCGTGGATGGGCTTACGCCGGTAACGCTTCCGAGCGGATTAGCGTATTGGGATTTGGCTATCGGCACCGGGAAAGCAGCGGCCAAGGGCAGCAGGGTGAAGGTCAATTACACCGGATGGCTGCTGGAAGAAGGCACGAAGTTCGACAGCTCCTATGACCGTAAGCAGCCATTGCAATTCACGCTAGGTGCGGGCGAGGTGATCAAGGGCTGGGAACTGGGCGTGGCGGGAATGAAGGTTGGAGGGAAACGCCAACTGAGGGTTCCACCAGAGCTGGCCTACGGATGGCGCGGACAGCCACCCGATATTCCGCGCAATGCTTTCCTGATTTTCGATGTGGAACTGGTGGATGTGAACTAGGGTAAAAAGTATAGAAGAAAGTGAAAGGCGTCCCGGAAGCCGGGGCGCCTTTTTTGGTGGGTGCGCCCGGCAGGGCGCGTCGCGCGTAAGCGCAACTGGAGTAGCTATGGCAGCTACTTCGGACGCTTGGGAATGCCAGTCCGCTACAGGCCCTGGTGGTGGGAACTGTTAGCCGAACAGCAATGGTGTCCGTCGTGAGGCGGAATCTGAAGGAAGCTGTCAGCAAAGCCGCAGCCCGACGAACAGGAACCGAATAGAGGCGGCTTCATCTCTCGATGGCTGGATCAGGCATAGCTGCGGTTGCTGTATGGCGCCGGAGAGGATGGATGGAAATGCTCTCCGGCTTGCCTGAAGATCGAATCGCCTGGGGTTACAGCGCAGCGGCACCCTCTTCCTGATTGCGGATGCGAATGGCCTGCTGCACTTTGTAGAGGAATATCTTGCCGTCACCGATCTGTCCGGTGGAGGCATTGGTGATGATGCATTCGACGACGGCTTCTACCATGTCGTCAGGCACTACGGATTCCAGTTTGATCTTGGGGAGCAGGGTGACGTCGTATTCACGTCCGCGATAGGTTTCGGTGTGTCCTTTTTGGCGTCCGTGTCCGCGTACTTCCGATATTGTCATTCCTTCCACGCCAAGAGTGCCAAGTGCTTCTCTGACGGAATCGAATTTGTTGGGCTGAATGATCGCTTCGACCTTGGTCATCTTTTTTCCCTCATGTTTCAAAAGTAGGATCAGTTGAGGAAGGCAGATCGAACCTGCCTTCCCGCAGACAGCGGGAGAAGCGGCCTAGGTTCTGACCGTCATGTTCCCTTTTTTGTCGACAGCCGTTCCTTGAGGCTCGGCACCGCTGGGTGTGCCGAGAGCCGAGATCACATACTCGGGATAAGCGTTGATGCCGTGTTCGTGGAGATCGAGTCCGTAGAGTTCGCCTTCGCGAGAGACACGCAAGGTTCCGGTTGCGTTCACCGCATACATAAGAGCCAAAGCCACTGAGAAGGTGGCAACGGTGACGATGAAACTACCCAACGCCTGCGCTCTTAGCAGTTGGAATCCGCCGCCGTAGAACAGCCCCTTCAGAGCAGTGGAGTTGTCAGCCGCCAGCGGTCCAGTGGAGCCATACTTGCCGCAGGCGAACAGGCCAAGCGAAAGAGTTCCCCAGATGCCGCAGAAGCCATGCACGGGAACCGCACCGATTGGATCGTCAATGCGGAGCCACTCCAGCAACTCGACTCCGGCGACGACGACTACGCCGGCGATGCCTCCCAGGAGGATGGCACCTGTGGGGCTGACCCAATAGCAGGGGCAGGTGATGGCAACGAGTCCGGCAAGGAAGCCGTTGACAGTGAAGCTGACGTCCCACTTCTTGCTGAGGACATAAGCGTAGGTCATGGCGGTGAGCCCGGCGGCGCAGGCGGCGAGGGTGGTGTTGGTGGCTACACGACCTATGCCTTCAAAGTCCATTGCCGACAGAGTGGAGCCGGGGTTGAAACCATACCAGCCGAACCACAGGAGCAATCCTCCGGAAGCGGCGATGGTGAGGTCGTGTGGCATCATGGGGCCGCCGCCGTCGCGCTTGAATCTGCGTCCGAGACGGGGACCAAGAACGATCGATCCTGCGAGGGCGATGAAGCCGCCGATGGTGTGGACCACCGTGGAGCCTGCGAAGTCATGGAAGCCGGTTCCCATCCACGGAAGGAAGTTGCCGTCGCTTCCCATGAGAGCCAGAAAGCCGTCCGGCCCCCAGGCCCAGTGGCCAATGATGGGGTAGATGAATCCGGAGACGCCCACGGAGTAGATCAAGTCGCCGACGAAGCCGGTACGTCCGATCATGGCGCCGGAGGTGATGGTGGAGCAAGTGTCCGCAAAGGCGAACTGGAAGAGCCAGAATGCCAGGAAGGAGACGCCGGAAGTTTCATAGGTTGCCGGGATTCCCTGGAGGAAGAACCAGTGGTATCCGATGAACCCGTTGCCGTGGCTGAACATGAATGCGAAGCCGAAGGCGTAGAAGAGCAGGCCGCACAAGCAGGTGTCCACGATGCATTCCATCAGAACGTTGACGGTCTCTCGCGAGCGACAGAATCCAGCCTCAAGCATGGTGAAGCCGACCTGCATGCCGAAGACAAGGAATGCCGCGATCAGCGTCCAGACAGTGTTGATCGGGTTGACGATGTCGGCAGCCTTCACGACGGTCTCAGCAGCGAGGGCATTGGTAAAGAAGAGCCCGGACACTACCGTGATGAACATCAGCACGATGCCAACGCCCATTGCTTTTCCGGCAAACAGAGTCAGCCCGTAATGTCGCCATTCGGAATCCTTGAGCCGGGAGGCCAAGCGCGAAAACTTCTGCGCGAAAGATAAGTTGTCCCGCCCAAACGAGTTCTTTTTCGCTTTATGCATTTCAACGTTCTTCAAAGTCGTTATACCTGCCATCCGTATCTCCTGGGTATTAGTCTGCTTTGTTTATCATCTGCGGCGCTAAAGGCTCGAACGGCTTGGTTAAGCCGCCCAGAATTTCTGGTTACTTGGTTTCACTCGGCTCAAGTACAAAGAC
>Ga0255336_100666_pt1 | contig 43812 bp, 44 predicted proteins | sample MeOH1_35cm_T3_17_FD_189102 | JGI IMG/M metagenome (GOLD analysis project Ga0255336, IMG submission 189102) | Sandy soil microbial communities from University of British Columbia, Vancouver, Canada - MeOH1_35cm_T3_179 | ecosystem: Engineered > Artificial ecosystem > Sand microcosm > Unclassified ...
TACAGTATAGATAAATTATATTGAGATATCTATGGTTATCTCCACTATACTATATAATTCAACACAATTGAGGTAGATTCCTGCTTTTTGATGAAAAAATCAGAGGGTTTCTGCACCAGAATCATTTCGTTTATTTTTCATTTAGATGTATTCGTCAATTAGAATAATTTTCCTTCTGAGTCCTAAAAATAGCACTATGTCTTGTCTCCAATTGATCTAAAAAAGAAAACGTCGTAATCGCTCGTTAGCGATTACGGCGTTTCTTATTTAAGCTGGTCGTCCGTTTTAAGGCTTAATGATCACCGGAGTACCCACCCCGACTTGATGGTATAAGGCTTCGACATGAGCATTATGCATGCGAATGCAGCCCTTGGAAGCCATTGTTCCGATACTTGAGGAATTATTCGTTCCGTGAATTCCGTAATGGGGGACTGAGAGTCCTAACCAGCGGCTACCAAACACTCCGCCGGGGTTTGTATATTTACTGGCCACTGAGAAACTCCCGGTTGGAGTTGGCGTGCCGGATTTACCTATGGCAATTGGGTAACGAGCGATCACTCTGTTTCCCTCATAAAGTTCGAGTTGACGACTGGAGCGATGAATAACAATTTGACGTTGAGGCATTAACAGCTCCCCCCCCTTCACTAACAATATATGGTAAGTAAGGATAAAAGAGCTTGATTCATTTTACATTCAGATTAAATGTTTAATATTGCATAATGGAGGGGACTTTTTGCGGAAAATAATAGAGGAGGGAGGCTTTTCATGAGTGATTATGTTGATGGCAAGCTTTTAATTATCGGTGGGGCTGAGGATAAAAAAGGGGAATGTAAGATTCTCAAACGTTTTATTCAGGAGTCGGGTGGCCGAGAAAGCATTATTACGGTTCTAACAGCGGCTACTGAATACCCAGAGCAGGTCGGCGCGGAGTACAAGGAGCTCTTTAAAAAGTTTGGATGTGGGGACGTTCAAGTCCTCGATGTTTCTGAACGGGGGAGAGCTAACCATGAGAGCATTGTTCGAGAATTGGATAAATCGTCGGGCGTCTTTTTTACAGGCGGAGATCAGCTTCGGATTACGGGAATTATTGGAGGAACTCGGCTTGGAAAAACCCTTCACCAACTGTATGAAAGAGGGGTAATTATCGCAGGGACAAGCGCTGGAGCCTCGGTAATGTCGGATACAATGATTGTCGGTGGGGAAGCGGGGACGCCAAAGAAGGATACCTTGACGATGGCTCCAGGACTTGGACTTCTACGCTCGGTTGTTATTGACCAACATTTCGCTCAGCGGGGGAGGATTGGGCGTTTACTGATGGCTATTTCACAAAATCCCTATGTTCTGGGCGTAGGAATTGACGAGGACACGGCAATCTTAGTCCATGCGGATGGGCGATTTTTTGTAGTAGGCAGTAATACGGTAACCGTTGTCGATGCCTCACCGACTATTGCCAGTAACGTCTCCGAGATTTCTCCTGGGCAGGCTTTAGTATTGACCCCGGTGTTAATGCATGTCCTATCAGAGGGCTATGGCTTCGATCTTAAACGCAGAGTGGCTCACCTTCAACCGTAAGTTTTTGAGGGGGAATATTGAGAATAAAAAAGGTAAAACTAATAGATGTGTATTTTTCCTATGCTTAAAGGAGGACAAATAGCGTAATGGAGATAAAAAGTATCCGGGCAATTCAGGGTGCTAATGTCTATAGTTATCGACCGATCATCCGAACTGTTGTGGATCTCCAGGAATGGGCAGAAAGAGAAAGCAAAACACTGGGTGATTTTAATTCACGCCTGATCCAGATCCTTCCGACACTATATGAGCATTATTGCTCACGGGGAAAACCGGGTGGTTTTATCGAGCGGCTCCAGGAGGGAACATTAATCGGGCATGTTATCGAGCATGTGACGATCGAACTCTTAACGCTGACTGGACAAACCATTCCTTATGGTAAAACGATGTCCATTTTGGAATATCCGGGAGAGTATGAGATCATTTTTAATTACGATTCCCTGGAGGCTGGGATTGAGGGCTTTAAACAAGGTTTTGAAGTTGTCGAACAGCTCCTTGCCGGCGAGTTACCTGATATTCAAACGTCTCTTGAACGAATACGCCAAGTTAAAGCCGAGTATGAACTTGGTGCTTCAACCCAAGCGATCCTAAAAGCGGCACAAGAAAGAGAAATTCCGGTTCAACGCTTAAATGAGGGAAGTCTGCTTCAACTGGGGTATGGTCGGAATCAAAGACGGGTCCAAGCGGCAATGAGCGATCAGACGAGTTGTATCGGAGTTGATATTTCTTGTAATAAGGAGTTAACTAAACAACTCCTCCATGAAGGGGGAGTTCCTACTCCAAGAGGGTATGTTGTACGGAGTGAGGATGAGGCCATTGAGAGTTTTCATTGGTTAGGAAGGGCAGCTGTGGTAAAGCCCTGTAACGGAAATCAAGGAAAAGGGGTTACCCTTAAATTAGAGACCGAGGGTGAAGTTCGTGCAGCGTTTAGGGTTGCCCAAACCTATGGCGACCCAGTTTTGCTCGAGGAATATATTGAGGGCCGAAATTATCGACTCCTGGTGATCGGGAATCAGCTGGTAGCAGCAGCTGAACGGATTCCTGCCAATGTGCTTGGAGACGGGGTCTCGAGTATAGGGCAGTTAGTACAGAACGTGAATGAGAATCCGTTACGCGGTGAAGATCATGAAAAGGTCTTAACGAAGATTAAAATTGATCCCGTTGTTATTATGTCCTTAGCTCAGAAGAAGCTAACCCTGGATTCTGTACCTGCCGAAGGGGAAATTATCTACCTTCGGGATAGTGCAAACCTAAGTACGGGCGGGACTGCCCAGGATGTGACAGCGCTTGTTCACCCTGAAAATGCAGAATTAGCGATCTACGCTGCGCAGATCGTCGGGTTGGATATCGCGGGGGTTGATTTGGTAATTGAAGATATCGAAGTTCCCTATCAGGAACAAAAAGGGGCGATTATCGAAATCAATGCTGCGCCCGGGATTCGGATGCACCAATATCCTTCAATCGGGAAACCCTTGGATGTGGGTCGAAGAATCGTCGATCATGTTTATCCCACAGGAAACGGGAGAATCCCTATCGTATCCATAACAGGAACTAATGGAAAAACGACGACAACACGCATGATTGGAAAAATGCTTGCGGATCACCATCTGAATGTAGGTATGACAACCACAGATGGGGTCTATATCGGAGGTAAGCTTTTAGTACATGGGGATACAACAGGTCCAGAAAGTGCACGAATGATCTTACGCCATCCGGATGTCCAGGTTGCTGTACTAGAAACAGCGCGTGGGGGAATCTTGAGGTCGGGCCTAGCTTATGATTATGCGGATGTTGCAGTAATTACCAATGTAGCCAATGATCATTTAGGTCAATATGGAGTGGAGACGCTTGAGGATATTGCCCATGTTAAAAGCCTTGTTGCTGAGGTGGTTAAGCCCCATAGCTATGTCGTCTTGAATGCGGATGATCCTCTGGTTGTCCAGATTGCGCATAAAACGAAAGGACGGGTTATCTTTTTCAGCAGGGAAAAGGATAACCTGACTGTTCGCAAGCATTTGGCATGTGGTGGGACGGCGGTCTTTGTTCGCCGAGGGGTAATTCTACTTTGCCAAGGGGATCAGAGCTATAAAATATGTACGGTCAAACAACTTCCCATTACTTGGGAGGGCAAGGCTATTCATAATTTGCAGAATGCCTTAGGTGCGATTGCAGCAGGTTGGGCTTTAGGATTGACGGCAGAGGATATTCATTCCTCCTTGGGAGAATTCATGTCAGACCCAATTTATAACCGAGGTCGGCTGAATCTTTATGAAATTAATGGAGTCAATGTTTTCATTGATTATGGACATAATGCCGCAGGGATTCAGGAGATTATTAAGACGTTAAAAAAATTCAAGGCTAGTTCACTGGTGGGATGTGTTACAGTACCTGGAGATCGTCCAGATGAAACGATCCGTGAGGTTGCTCGAGTATCAGCTCAAGGATTTCACCGTATGATTATCCGTGAAGATGAAGATTTACGGGGACGCGAACCGGGGGAAGTTGCGAGGATCATCCTTGAGGAGGCGCTCTCTGCGGGAATGGACCTTAAACAAATCTCGGTTGTTCTGCCAGAACGGAAAGCTTTCCAATATGGGCTCGAGCACTGTCATTCGGGCGAGATCTTTGTCATGTTTTATGAAAACCTTAAACCGATTGAAGAAGAAATTCAGCTTCGACTAAGCCAACAGGAGACTGTAGATTTTGATATGGCTCAGAAAGTAGCGACAGGTGAGGCGGGCTAAAGAGATAAAAGGAGATAATTAGAAACAAAAAATAAAAAGAGGTCACTTTCTGACCTCTTTTTATTTTTTCACTAGTAGGATAAAGATAAAGGGGATATAATGAAGAGAAATAATATCCGAACGTTCGGAAAGGAATCCATAATGAAAGAAGATATTCTTGTAACGTTCGCTTATGCGAAGATCAATCTCGGACTTGCCGTGAAAGGGAAGCGTTCTGATGGGTATCATGAATTGCAAACAGTGATGCAGACGATAGATCTTTATGATACGGTAAAAATATCTCTATCCGGAAGTGGAATTGAATGCTTCTGTGGAGGATTAAGCGGGCCGAGAAATCTTGCTTATCAAGCGGCAAAGCTTTTTAGGGAGAGGCTCAATTCCCGTCAGGGTATCCGTATTGAAATTGAAAAGAGGATACCGGTTCAGGCGGGTTTAGCGGGCGGAAGCGCAGATGCTGCGGCAACGTTGAGAGGGTTGAATCAGCTATATAATTATCCCTCTTCTCAAGAAGAACTTCTCCAACTCGCTAACCAATTAGGCTCAGATGTTGCTTTTTGCCTGCAGGGAGGAACGCAATGGGCCGAGGGACGCGGTGAAAAACTGCTTCCTTTAGCTGAAGCTCCGGAGATGTCCTTAGTTTTGGCCAAACCACAGCAAGGAGTTAGTACAGGTGAAGCGTATCGACGATTTGACCAGTTGGGGAGAGGTCATCTTCTTTCCTTTCAGGCCTGGGAAGAGGCATTGCAATCCGGTTCAGTTGAGAAGATCGCTTTATTATTAAGTAATGATCTGGAAGCGGGGTCGCAGGTAATCCTTCCTGTGATCGCGGGCCTGAAGGAGGACTTAAGGAAGGCCGGTTGCTATAGTGCTCTCATGTCTGGAAGTGGATCCGCTGTTTTCGGAATTACTCATTCTGAGGATCAGGCTCAGGAGATTGCGCATTCCTTGAAGCAGAAGGGATATTCAGTTTGGGTGACTAAAACAATAACGCCATGATGGCTGCTTTGTTACAGTATGATTTGAAAGGGGAAATACCGTTGGAAAGAAAGTTAGTTCCAGTTAGACTCGATAGTTATAAACCGCTTCGGGAGGTTGTTTTTGAATCTTTACGTGAGGCCATTATTAGCGGAGTACTTGAACCGGGAGAAAGACTGATGGAGATTCAATTAGCAGACGAGATGGGGGTTAGTCGGACCCCGGTTCGAGAAGCTATTCGTAAATTAGAACTGGAAGCGTTCGTCGTCATGATTCCTCGCAAGGGAGCCTATGTCGCCGGAGTCAGTGATAAGGATGTCGCTGACGTCTTCGAAATTCGCTCGGCCTTAGAGGGGTTAGCCGCAGGCTTGGCAGCAGAGCGGATCACTGATGAGGAAATCGAACAGATGGAGCGGATGATGCTTTATCGTTCGGGAGAAGAAGTTGATCTCAAGAAAATCGTGGAAGCAGATACCGATTTTCATGCACTCGTTTATAAAGCGAGTCGTAACGAACGATTGATTCAGATTCTGGCGAATTTGCGTGAGCAGATTCAACGTTTTAGGGCAACCTCGTTGGCTTATCCTGGGCGGCTAAAGGATGCGGTCGAGGAACATCAGGGAATCGCTGAAGCCCTGGCCAGCCATAATGTTGAAGAAGCCCAGAACTTAGCCATGTCCCATATTGTGACAGCGGAAAATGTTATGTTTGAAGCGTTGCGTTCATCTAAAGTGAAAAAAGAAGTAGATGAAGTCCAGGAAAAAGAAAAGGAATAGGGGATCAGACCATGGATAAAATGAAAAGAGCGGAACGCATGGTTGCAGTCATGCAGATCCTAATGTCTAAACCCAATAGACTTATTCCGTTAACCATTTTGGCGGAGCGTTTTGGAGCAGCGAAGTCGACAATAAGCGAGGATTTACTAGCTTTGAAAGAAAGCTTAGATTCCACGGGCCAAGGTCGTTTGGAAACAGTCTCAGGAGCTGCTGGCGGGGTCCGCTATATCCCGGAAATATCGCAACGGGAAGCAGAAAATTTTCTGCAGGAGCTCGCCCAACAACTCAGTGTCAAAGAGCGGATTTTAACCGGAAGTTTTCTCTACATGACGGATCTCCTCTATGATCCCTCTATTCTGAGACCTTTGGGATTGATCTTTGCAGGAGCTTTTCAAGAGAAGAAACCGGATGTCGTTGTCACAATTGAAACGAAGGGAATTCCCCTTGCTTTAGTAACGGCTGAGGCCTTAGGGATCCCGATGGTCATCATCCGGCATGGAAATAAAGTGACAGAGGGTTCAGCTGTCAGTATTAATTATGTTTCCGGATCCTCAAAAAGAATTCAGTCGATGTCTTTAGGACGGAGGGCCTTGGAATCGGGGAAAAAGGTATTACTGATTGATGATTTTATGAAGGCGGGTGGAACTTCCTTAGGAATGATCAATTTGATGCAGGAATTTGAAGTGAATGTTGTCGGCTTGGGGGTTCTCATGGAAAGCCTCACGGAAAATGAACCTAAAATTGTCCATCATTATTTGTCCCTACTCCAACTTATGGAATTAGATCCGGTGCAAGGAATAGCGATCGTAAATCCTTCACCTGAGTTTTTATAAAGAGAATCAACTTTAGACAACCTTTTAAATTCCATCCTCTTCCTCTGCAGGAAAAACAAAAATGACTATATGGGGCAAAATTTAGCCTAATTTAATTTTCTTTTAGGGAAAAGAAGGAGTTTTTTACCAAATATAGAATTAGATTTAGAAATGATGAATCTTGCAGGCAGAAGGGAAGGGTGGTGATCTTAGTGAATATTACTGATGTACGAGTTCGAAAAGTAAATGTTGAAGGTAAGATGAAAGCAGTTGTTTCGGTAACATTCGACAATGCCTTTGTGGTCCATGATGTGAAGGTTGTGGAAGGTACAAATGGTTTATTTGTTGCAATGCCAAGCCGTAAAACTCCAGAAGGCGAATTCCGCGACATCGCTCACCCCATTTCCTCTGCGGCACGTGAAGTCATTCAAACGGCTGTCTTAAAGGCCTATCAAGAAGTGATTTAGAAACGATAATTGATAATTCACGAGATGTACTTAAACTTAAAAAATGTACTTTGCCAATCTTAGCAATAGATACTTTAATTGATAGAAAGAGACCTGTAGAGGTCTCTTTTTAATCCTACGATGCATGCGGTTAAGTCCGGCAGGATAAGGCAACTAAAGCTTCTGCCTTCACTATGCTTGGCATAAGCTAAGTCTTCTTTATCCTACGATAAGTATATTTTTGCGCGCTTTTCCTTAAAGAGAATTTCTGGATGATAATAAATGAGATATAACCCAAGTTTGGCGACATAAATTACCAATGCAAGCTGGGAGCGGGTTTCAGGTTTCAAGAAATCTTTGTAGTCCCTAATCAAAAACAGAACCCCTTTAGCCCAGTAAAATCAATAGTTCGGAGAGGTCATTTTCCAATTTGGGACTACACTTTCGTTGGCAAACCCTAGAAGCCTTGATATTACTGCGTTTGGAATAAATTGTCGCCAAACTTGGGATATAATAAAGATAAGATGAGAATAAAAGGAGGAATTTTGTGGTTTTTTGACGAATAATTTTATTTCAATAGTTTTCGGTTAAACTAGGGTTGGAGGCGAAAAGCCATGCCTAATTGGGCAGCAGTCATCCTGGCTGCGGGGAAAGGAACACGAATGAAATCTAAGCTTCCCAAAGTGATGCATCTCTTGGCAGGGAAGTCGATGATTGAGCATGTCCTGGATCTAGTGAAAAAGAATGAAGTAGAACGATCTTTGGTTATTCTAGGACATGGACGAGAAAAAATTGAGGAATTTCTAGCTGGACGAGCTGAAATTGTTATTCAGGCGGAACAGTTAGGGACAGGTCATGCCCTGATGCAGGCCCTTCCTTATCTTGACGGAGTGGATAATATCGTAGTTTTAAGTGGCGACCAACCTCTAATCCGGCCAGAGACCTTAGCTGAACTAATTCGGATTCATACCGATTCCCAGGGAGCAGCGACGCTTCTCACAGCCCAGTTCGATAATCCTTATGGATATGGTCGGGTTGTTAAAGATGGGGAAAAGTTTGTTAAAATCGTGGAAGAGAAGGATGCAACCTCTGAAGAACGGGCCATCAGGGAAATTAATACTGGAACCTACTGTTTTAACGTGGCCAAACTCAGGGAAGCTCTACGGAGAATTAAGCCTCAAAATGCCCAGGGTGAATACTACCTAACTGAAGTCTTTGATATATTTGTGACCCAGGGGGAAAAAATCACAACTTTTTGTACTAAAGATGGGAATGAGGCATTGGGGATCAATAGCAGAGTACAATTGGCTGAAGCCGAGCACGTGCTTCGCGAGCGTATTCTTCACTATTGGATGGATGAGGGGGTTACGATTATCGATCCAGCCTCTACCTTCATTGGTTGTGAGGTTAAGCTGAGCCGTGATGTGGTAATCGAACCCTTCACTACCTTAAAGGGTAAGACTCGGATAGCCGAGGATGTTATCCTGGGCCCACAGACGACCTTAGAGGATTGCGTCTGTGAAACCGGGTGTCAAGTGGCACACTCGGTGGCTAAGAAGGCGCAAATCGGTCCTAGGTGTAACGTCGGGCCTTTTGCTTACCTTAGGCCTGGAACGGTCTTAGAGGCAGGAGTTAAAGTTGGGGATTTTGTGGAGATCAAAAACAGTAGGATCGGTCAAGGAAGCAAAGTTCCGCATTTAAGCTATGTTGGTGATTCCCAAGTGGGCCAATCCGTCAATATTGGGGCTGGGACTATAACGTGTAATTATGATGGGATCAACAAACATCAAACCATAATTGGGGATAATGTATTCATTGGAAGTAATACTAATCTCGTAGCCCCTGTGGAAATTGGCGAAGGGGCTGTAACGGGTGCTGGTTCAACGATTACCAGAAATGTACCCGCTTATGCTTTGGCTGTTGAGCGGAGTACCCAGAAGCTAAAGGAAAATTGGGTTCGCAATAAGAAACAATAGGGGGATAAAAAAGGAATGTCGGTCAAGGAGTTAAAAATATTTTGCGGTAACGCTAACCGCGAACTTGCGGAAGAAATCTCAGAATATCTAGGGGTCCCGCTGGGAGAAGCTAAAGTTAAACGCTTTCAAGATGGCGAAATAGCAATTGAAATCAATGAAAGTGTACGGGGAGCAGACGTTTTTGTTCTGCAACCAACTTGTAATCCAACCAACGATAATATTATGGAACTTCTGATTATGATTGATGCTTTAAAACGGGCCTCTGCTCGCCGTATTACTCCAGTGATCCCCTATTATGGGTATGCCCGACAAGAACGAAAGTCAAGAGCGCGTGACCCGATTACCGCTAAGCTCATGGCCAATTTAATCACGACTGCAGGAGCAGACCGGGTGGTAACGATGGATCTTCATGCCCCGGCTATTCAAGGATTCTTTGATATTCCCGTGGATCATTTGCCAGGTGTACCGATTCTTGCTGAGTACTTCCTAAATAAAGGACTTAAGGATGTAGTCGTCGTTTCTCCTGATTTAGGGGGAGTGCAACGATCACGTAACCTAGCTGAGCGAATAGGAGCAACACTCGCAATTATTGATAAACGACGTCCAGAACCGAATGTCTCACAGATTATGAATGTCATCGGCGATATTCAAGGTAAAACTGTGATCATGATCGATGATATAATTGATACCGCGGGGACTATTACCCAAGGAGCGCAAGCTTTAATGGATCGGGGAGCGAAAGAGGTTTTCGCCTGCTGTACGCATCCTGTCTTATCCGGTCCCGCACTCGATCGACTTGAAAAATCGGTAATTAAAGAGGTCATTGTTACGAATACGATTCCGCTCGATCCAGAACGCAGGATCCCCAAAATCAAGACACTTTCGGTGGCTCCTTTGTTGGGATCAGCGATCGTCCGCATTCATGAGGATCTTTCCGTCAGCAAGTTATTTAGTTAATTGAGTCCCCTGGGGTTAACCCAGGGGTTCTTTGGTTGTTGGATTTGGCATAGGAGAATCAGGATTCTCGTTAGAAGTACTTTCTAAGGGTTGCGAGGCAATGTCTGTGTTTCTGATTGGCTCGGGAGTGGATTCCTTAAGATTCTCTGCCTCTTGTGCCAGAGGAGAGTCTTCCTCCTGAATCATTTTTTCAGCCAGGCCTAGTGGTTTTCCTTTTTTGAAATGCTTACCTAAAGAATGTGTCGTTTCGCTGGCCAGATTCGAGGTGGAATGGATCAGAGATTTAAAGCTGTCGCTTATTCCTTTGTCCGCCGCCACAAGATGGGCTTCGCTCCCTTTTTCAGTAACGATGACGTCTTGACCAATAGTCAAAATATACTCCGCTTGCAAGAGGGCCTTGCCATTCAGAAGACCCTCCAGCTTGCCGCCAGAGATCTCAATCCGGGTAATTCGGCCTGTTTCTGGATCAATATAATATTCTTCAGCGACTCCGAGGGTTTTACCACTTTGGGTAATGACGCGTGTGCCAATAATTGAGAGCTTTTCTTTAATTAAGCTAAGGATCTCCGGAAGACTGGCTGATTTCTCGACATGATCGCCTTTGTCAATGGTAATGGCATCATCTCCAACACTGATTACTTTACCGTAGGGAATGATGCGTTGGTCCTTAAAGAACCCTTTAAGGTCAATGACGAGAGCAGCTAAGGACTTAGTATGCGCATCAATCACTAGGCTTTTGACATAACCGACATGTTGCCCTTCGCTTAGAGAGACAATCGGCAAAGATAGAAACTTACGGCTTGGTTTCAAGTCTATTCGCCCCCTTATTTTACTTATTTAATCCTACGATGCATGTGTTTAAGTCCGGCAGGATAAGGCGGCTATAGCTTCTGCCTTCGCAATGCTTGGGACAAGCTAAGTCTTCTTTATCCTACGATGCATGTAATTATGTCCGGCAGGATAAGGCGACTAAGCAGCCGCCTTCGCTAACGCTTGTCGCCAGCTAAGTCTTCTTTATCCTATGATGCATGTAATTATGTCCGAGAGGATAAGGCGACTATTCTTTAATACAGTAGAGAACTGTAAACTTGTTTTTCCTTCAAAACTTATTCATGAGATGTTTTCAATATGCTTAAAGGAAGTGAAATAGATGAAACTTATTGTAGGGTTAGGAAACCCAGGTGCGCAATATGCAGAGACTCGACATAATGTGGGGTTCTTACTCTTGGATACTTGGGCTGAAAAGCTGAAGTTGGATTTCCGGCCCAAATTTCAGGGGCTAATGGCGGAAACACAAGAGGCGGGAGAAAGGGTATTTCTACTCAAACCTCAGACCTTTATGAATCTCAGTGGTCGCTCAATTCGTGAACTGACTCAATTTTATAAAATTCCTTCAAAGGATATTCTCGTTGTCCATGATGACATGGACTTACCTTTGGGTCGGATTCGTCTCCGACAATCGGGGAGCGCTGGCGGGCATAACGGGATCAAGTCGACGATTGCTGAAATCGGAACAGAGGAGTTCTGGCGCCTGAAAATCGGAATTGGTAGGCCGCTAGCCGGATGGGACCCTGCTCGTTATGTACTGGCTTCATTCACAAAAGATGAAGTTCCCTCGATGGAAGATGTGCTGGATCGCGGACAAGAAGTCTTGCGACTTTGGGTTCAGGATGAGAGTAATAAGGCAATGAATATGTATAATCGCTAAACAGTAGTACAGGCAAGCTAACTAGCATGAATTCTAGAGACTACTCTGCATTCGGGTATAACCTTGCGAAGTGAAGGTTAACCTAAGAGGAGGAGGTGCTGGGTAATGTTAGTGCTAAAAATCTGTCAAGCCTGTGATCGAGTTCTCGGCGAACTTGAAGTGGATGACTTGACCTCTGAACGGCCTGATTCTATAATAAATCTCGTGGGTAATGTTGCGTATGCTTTATGCCCAGACTGCCTGGGCCAATTAGAAGTGGAGCAAGATCGACGATTTAATTAAAAAACCTATAAGATTGAACGGGGGTATATTTTAAATATACCTCTATACTCTTCTTGTGTTTAAATGCGCTATGAATGGGGGTCCCAGCTCGGACGTTCAATTTTTTTGTGTGAGTAAATGAGTTTGAAAGGATGGACGGGTTGAGTACAATTCATCATTATCTCCGGCAGGGTCTGGATATTGACGAGATTCAAGCAGCGCTTGTTCGAAAAGAATGGCCACAAATGGTTTATAATTTATCGGGAAGCCAAAAGAGTGCGCTGGTTGCAGAACTTTTAAGTTCGGGTAAAACGGGGCTAATCCTGACTTACTCGGAGGAAGCAGCCCAAAAGTGGGCAAATGATTTGAAGGCTTGGTTACCCGATAAATCCATTCTCTATTTCCCGGCAACGGAGTGGTTACCGTTTGAGGTTCTCGGCCGGAGCAGGGAGACTACGGCTGAGCGGATTAAGGTTTTAAACCAGCTTGCTCAAAATAAGCAACAGATTGTAGTGACTCCAATTCTCGCAGTGGATCGCCGGATGTATTCTGAGAAGCGCTGGAAGGAGTATACGCAGGAGTTTAGACAAGGAGAGGCCTATGTACTGGCTGATGTGATAGCAAAGCTTGTAACGGCGGGTTATGATCGCTTAGAGCTTGTCGAGGGGAAAGGCCAGTTCGCTCTTCGAGGCGGGATTCTCGATATTTATCCTTTAGATGGGGAACCCCTGCGGATTGAGTTTTTTGATGATGAGGTCGATTCAATCCGTATCTTTGATTTAGATACTCAAAAATCGACCCAACCCTTGGACCACGTTTCAGTTCCTCCGGTCCTTGAATATGTTGTTCGTCCCGAGGAGCTGGAAAGTCTACGGTGGGAGGTCCGGGCTCAAGCGCGCAAGGTAGCGGGACGCTTTAATCGGAGCGGGAGGACGGAAGCTTCGGAACGGATTCAGGAGAAGGCGAAACACCTGGAAGAGCGGCTAAGCCAAGGGATTTTGGATGAAAACGTTTATCCATATCTAAGTTTGCTTGAGAATTCTCTGGATCCATTTTTTTCACTACTGGCGAAGGAAAGCTATGTCATAATGGATGAACCCTTGCGTCTGAAGGAACAATTAGAATTTCAAATGAAAGAACGGTTAGAGGAGTACACACAGGCTCTGGAAAAAGGGGAAAAATTCATGAGCCCAGAAGCTCAATTTATAACCTATCCTGAGCTCATTCAATATGGAATAAGCCAACCGTTTGTGCTGTTGTCCACACTCCCACGTCAAATTCCCGGGATTTCCCCACGTCGGATTTATAACCTTACGGCACGGACCTTAACCGGGTTCATGGGCAAGACGGGGGTCTTGGCTGAAGAAATTGAAAATTGGCGGAAAATGGGCTATGTTGTTTCCTTGTTTGCTGGAGATGAAGAACATGCTGAACGACTCATTCAAGGCTTAAGAGATCGTGGATCGATGGCCCACCTCAAGCAGCTAAACGAATCTGTTCAAGAAGGGGGAGTTTTTGTCTATGCCCTTTCCTTAGATCAGGGCTTTGAGTTGCCAATTGATAAGCTCGTCGTGCTGAGCGAGGCCGAGATCTATAAAAGGGAGAGAAAAGCTCCGTCCAAGCGGCCAGTGGTTAAGGAAACGAAGACAGTACGACTTCAGTTTTCCGATCTAAAACCGGGTGATTATGTCGTTCATGTCCACCATGGAATCGGGCAGTTTTTGGGGATTGAAAGGCTGACGGTTAGTGGCATAGCTAAGGACTACTTTACCGTAAAATACGCCGGAGAAGACCGGTTGTATGTTCCACTCGATCAGTTAAATCTTCTTCAGAAATATTTGGGTAGTGATGCCGAAACTCTCCCCAAGCTCTATAAATTGGGTGGCAATGATTGGAAAAAAGCTAAGAATAAAGCGAAAAGCGCGATCAAAGAGATGGCCTTTGATTTGGTCAAACTTTATGCTGAGCGGGAGACTGTTCAGGGGTTTGCCTTTTCCCCTGATAATGTCTGGCAACAGGAATTCGAAGAGAGATTTACCTATGAGGAGACTCCAGATCAGTTGCAAAGTATTAAAGAAGTAAAACAGGATATGATGCGTCTACGGCCGATGGATCGGTTGCTCTGTGGAGATGTCGGTTATGGAAAGACGGAAGTTGCTTTACGAGCAGCCTTTAAAGCGGTCATGGACAGCAAGCAGGTTGCCATCTTAGTTCCGACGACGATTCTTGCTCAGCAGCATTTTAATACCTTCCGGGAGCGTTTTATGGGCTATCCTGTTACGATTGAAATGCTGAGCCGTTTCCGCTCAGCTAAGGAACAGAAAGGGATTATCCAGGGTCTTAAAGAGGGAAGCATTGATATCGTAGTCGGAACGCATCGCCTCGTCGCAGATGAAATTAAGTTTAAAGACCTGGGGCTTTTGATTATCGACGAAGAACAACGCTTTGGAGTATCTCATAAGGAAAAACTCAAAACGTTAAAGGCTAATGTAGATGTTCTTACCCTTTCGGCAACACCCATTCCGCGGACACTCCATATGTCCCTAGTGGGAGTTCGGGATATGAGCGTGATTGAGACCCCCCCAGAAGATCGTTATCCGGTTCAAACTTATGTTGCCGAATTTCGCCCGGATCTAGTGCGTGATGCTATCCGTCGGGAAATCCAACGGGGCGGACAAGTTTTTTTCGTGCATAACCGAGTTGAAGATATGGAACAAGTGGTGCACTTCTTGAACGAGCTCGTGCCTGAAGCGCGTTATGGAATAGCTCATGGTCAGATGAGAGAGACCGCGCTAGAAAAGGCAATGATCTCTTTTCTCGAGCAAGAAAGCGATGTTCTCGTGTGTACAACGATTATTGAGACAGGCTTGGATATGCCGAATGTGAATACCTTAATCATCGACGAATCAGATCGGTTAGGGTTAGGGCAGCTTTACCAACTCCGAGGACGGGTGGGTCGCTCGAACCGTAAAGCCTACGCTTATTTTCTTTATAAGCCCCAGAAGATTCTCACTGAAGTGGCTGAAAAGCGCTTAACCGCGATTCGCGAATTCACAGAGTTTGGTTCTGGGCTAAGAATTGCGATGCGAGATTTAGAAATTCGGGGAGCGGGGAATTTGATTGGGGCCCAACAACATGGACATTTAGCAACTGTTGGGTTTGAACTCTATAGCCAAATGCTCAAAGAGGCAGTCCAAGAGATTAAGGGGGAAAAAGTTGAGGAAACAATTGAGCCCAGTATTGAGGTTCAAGTAGATGCCTTCTTACCTGATGATTATATTACCGATCGTCAGGCGAAAACCTCACTTTATCAGCGGATGGTGATGATCTCCACTGAAGGGGAACTCAGTGATATGGTGGATGAATTGATCGATCGCTTTGGCAATCCACCCCGCGAAGTGGAAAATTTATTAAAAATTATCCGGATTAAATGGGTCGCCGCAGAATTGAAGATTGAACAAATTCAACAGGTGAAGCAACAGGTGGTCTTCAAATTTGCTTCCGATCCTGGGCTAACAGGTGAGAAATTGATGGTTGTTGCCTTGGAGTCTCCTTTCCCCGTCTCCTTTGGAACGACCGTAGAGGGAAATTTAGAGATTAAAGTTCGTTTGCGTTCAATAGTTCAAGAAGAGATTTTAGAGGCTGTCCATCGTGTTTTACTGGTATTTAATGGTATTGCTTCGGGGACGACGCCCTGATATAATGGCAATTGATGGATTCGAAAGGGTGTGACGGCATGAAAAAATTCCGGACAAGTCTAGTTGCCGGAGTCTTAGTTTTAGCATTAAGTTTAACTGGATGTTCCTCTTTGGGCGGTGCAAAATGGGTGGCCAAGGTTAATGGCGAGGCTATCTCTTTAACGGATTATAATACCCGGATCGCCGATGTCCAAAAGGCCTATGAACAACAAGGAATGGCTTTTGATACCGAGCAAGGGAAAGCGACCTTGAAAAAGCTTCAAGCCGAAATCCTCAATGGCATGATTGGCTCCGTTTTGGTTACTCAAGACGTTAAAAAACAGGGACTGAATCTGGATGATCCAAAAGTGAAGACGGCTGAAGATAATATTAAGAAACAGGTTGGGGATGATGCAGCCTTCGCAGCCTGGCTCAAGCAACAGGCAATGACAGAGCCAGAAGTGAAGAACTATCTGGCCTTATCGGATAAGGTCACGACGGATGTTAAAGTTACCGACGCAGAGATTAAACAATATTTTGATAGTCACCAGGATCAGTACGGGGGTCAAGCGGAACAAGTGAAAGCAAGTCATATTCTTTTAAAGACAGAAGACGAAGCGAAAGCAATTATCGTTCAACTCCAAAAGAGTACCAACCTGAATGCTGATTTTGCACAACTGGCCAAGGACAAATCTACTGAACAGGGAGCTAAGGATTCTGGTGGAGAACTCGGGTACTTTAGTGCTGGTACGATGATTCCAGAATTCGAGAAGGCAGCTTTCGCACAGAAAGTAGGAACCTTCTCAACTATACCCGTGAAAACAGATGTCGGGTATCATGTGATTTTAGTTGAGGATCATAAACAGGCTGTGAAGGCTGACTTTACGAAGGTAAAAGATCAAGTGGCTAGTGATGCTTTAAATAACGCCAAGAGCTTGAAATTTGAGACCTATTTCAATGACTTAAACAAGAATGCCAAGATTGAATACGCGAAGGGGTATAACCCTCAGGATGCGACGACTACCCCTTCGACTAATACTCCTGCAGCTAATACTCCGGCAACTAAGCCTTAAGGGAATTTATTAAATCAAATCTTTGAGAAGCTGTTGATTTTAAATTAATCAACAGCTTCTTACTTTCTAATCGTTATTCCATCGCTGGATTTACTAATCACCTTATTTCTTTATTTATGGAAAAAAATGAATAATAGAGATTCGGTAGATATATACTATCAATGAAGTTAAGTCACGCGAAATTCCCGACGAACGGGGTATTCCGCATCAATAAACAGAAAAGGTTGATGGTTACCGTGTCCGTAACGGCTGAAGTGAACAGCTAGGTTCGCTCGTAAACGACAGACAATAAGGAGGGAAGAGCGTCCATGAAAGCAACAGGCATTGTAAGAAGAATTGATGATCTTGGTCGTGTTGTAATTCCAAAGGAAATTCGTCGGACACTTCGCATAAGAGAGGGAGATCCACTCGAGATCTTTGTTGATCGCGACGGGGAAGTAATTCTTAAGAAGTATTCTCCTATTGGGGAACTAGGCGAGTTTGCCAAAGAATATGCTGATTCTCTTTATGAGGCTACAGGACATATTTCCTGTATAGCAGATCGGGATGTCATTATCGCTGTCTCAGGTGCTTCGAAAAAAGAGTACATAAATAAGCCGATCTGGGTTACGCTTGAACAAGCTATGAATGAACGAAAGACCATTCACTTAAAAGCTGGGGAAACAGCGAAAGGGACGGAGGATGAAGACGAACAGGCAAAACTCACGACACAAGTTGTTGCCCCGATTATTGCAGAGGGAGATCCAATAGGTGCGGTTATCCTCATGTCCAAGGATCCCAATGTTAAGATGGGAGATTTGGAGCTCAAGTTGGTTGAGACAGCAGCGGGCTTTCTCGCTAAGCAAATGGAACAATAACAGAGAAATTAAAGCGGCAATTACGCCGCTTTAATTTCTTTGTGTAACTGGGCGGCCGCCTTCGCAAAGGCTTGCATCGGCCAATTTTCTATCTTAGCATTTATTACTGAATGTGATAGAATACAGCCGGGAGGTGGACTCAGTGAAAAGCACGTTACATGTTCTTGGTTTAGGCCCGGCAGGATTAGAAAGTATGACACTTGGGACGTATCGTTTAATCTTGTCTGCGGATAAAGTCTTCATGCGTACTTACAATCATCCGTGTGCTCAGGATTTGCTTCATGAAGGGGCTAAGCTTGAATCCTTTGATGAGTATTATGAGCAGGGTGAATCCTTTGAAGAGGTCTATGAAAATATTGTCAGGCGGTTGGAAGATGAGCTTACCAATCATGCAGAAGTTATTTATGCAGTACCAGGTCATCCGGCAGTTGCCGAACGGAGTGTCCAATTAATTATGGACAAGCTTACCCCGCAATATCGTGTCCTTCTTCATCCTTCTGTCAGTTTTTTGGATGCAATTTTTACAGCTGTTCCGCTGGATCCAATTCAAGGGTTACTGATCCGGAACTATGACGCTTTAAAAGGTTCTGGGTTGACGGGGAGTGAGTGGCTTATTATTCCCCAAGTCTATAGCTCTTTAATTGCCTCGGACGTTAAACTGGACCTGATGGAGGTTTATCCTGACGAAGCTCCAGTGATGATTGTTCAAGCTTTAGGAACTCCTGACCAGGTGGTTCAGAAAGTTAAGCTTTATGAACTTGATCATCAGAAGTTTGATCATCTGACGACAGTCCTTGTTCCTCCACATCAGGACGTTATATCCCTGACTAAGCTCCAAGAAGTAATGAAGACTCTTCGTGCTCCAGGGGGTTGCCCGTGGGATTTTGAGCAGACCCATGAGACGTTAAAACCTTACTTGATCGAAGAAAGTTATGAGGTTTTAGAAGCCATTGAACGGAAGGATATGTATAATCTAACGGAAGAATTGGGAGACTTACTATTACAAGTCGTATTTCACGCCCAAGTTGCGCATGAGGCAGGGGAGTTTGAGTTTGATGATATATTAAGAGGAATTATTCAAAAATTGATTCATCGTCATCCGCATGTCTTTGGTGAGGTTCATGTCGATAATTCAGAAGAGGTTCTGCAGAACTGGGAGGAAATTAAGAAACAAGAAAAAGGGGAAGAACGGGCACAAGGGTGGTTCCACTTTCCTCAAGCTTTACCCTCTCTAATGCTCGCAGCAAAGACCCAGAAAGCAGCTGCGAAGGTCGGCTTTGATTGGCCAGATTGGGAAGGACCCCTAGCAAAGGTACAGGAAGAGATTAAAGAACTTCAAGAAGCGATGAATTCTGGTGAGGGGATTCAGGAGGAATTTGGAGATACCCTTTTTTCTCTCGTTAATTTAGCCCGCTTCCTTAAATTAGAACCTGAGGATTCTTTACGTAAGGCCGTCTATAAGTTTCAAACTCGCTTCGAGAAGATGGCCGAGTTGGCTTTGATCGAAAGTAAAAAATTAGGAGATATAACCCTCGAAGAGATGAATTTTTATTGGGAAAAGGCAAAAATGTATGAAAAAAGTGGAAAGATTATTGAAAAGACATGAATTTTAGCAGGAGTTTAGCTATTTATCGCGAAATATAACGCGGAATACATAATACAAGTTATGGGAGGGAATTGTTTTGAATAAAGCTGATCTTGTAGCAACAGTGGCTGAAAAAACAGATATGTCAAAGAAGGATTCGGAGAAAGCTGTGAATGCAGTATTTGGTGCAATTGAAGAGGCACTTGCTAAAAATGACAAGGTGCAACTCGTTGGGTTCGGAACCTTTGAGGTCAAAAATCGTGCAGAACGTACTGGCCGGAACCCACAAACCAAGGAAAGCATTGTTATTCCTGCTTCCAAAGTTCCTAGTTTCAAAGCAGGCAAAGCGCTTAAGGATGCTGTACAACATTAATTCTAAATCAGGCATCTAGGTTTAGACGATGCGAAATCAGGTTCTTTGAACCTGATTTTCATTTATCTTTCTTTAATCGAGGTAAGGAATATGCGTATTGATAAATATTTAAAGGTCTCTCGCCTGATAAAACGGCGTACAGTTGCTAAGGATATTTGTGAGGGTGAGAAGATCCAACTTAATGGCAGGACGGCTAAACCCTCAGCAGAGGTTAAACCCGGGGATAAGATAATGATTGTGATCGGAAGTCATATTCTTGAGGTCCAGGTGGTCTCGACGCCTAACAGCGTTAAGGCGAATGAGGCGCATCTTTTGTATGACCTCATTCGGGATGAAAAACGAACGACAGCAGAAGATCAGTTGTAGGACTCGGAGTCTAGCGCAAGCTGGGCTTTTTATTTTACTAACAGAAAGTATAAGTTTTGGGCAGATAGCATAAGTGCAACTAAGGCTTCCGCCTACGCTAGAGGGCTTGGCGCCAGCCAAGTTTCTTTATTCTCCAAGAAAATATATCTGTGCCAATTAAGGCACGGGCAATGGAATAAAGTACTGAAAGGCGCGCGCAGAGGGAACTGATGCGCGCTTTCTTTATCCTACGATGCAAGTATTTATGTTCGGCAGGATAAGGCAACTAGGGCTTCTGCCTTCGCTTACGCTTGGCACAAGCCAAGTTTTCTTTATCCTACGATGCATGTGGTTAAGTCCGGCAGGATAAGGCAACTAAGGCTTCTGCCTTCGCTTACGCTTGGCACAAGCCAAGTTTTCTTTATCCTACGATGCATGTGGTTAAGTCCGGCAGGATAAGGCAACTAAGGCTTCTGCCTTCGCTTACGCTTGGCACAAGCCAAGTTTTCTTTATCCCCTGAAGTCTAAAGGAAAGTCTTTAAGAATAACGTTTAAGAAGAGAAGAAAGAGGGGGCTGAACAGGGTGGATAAGAATGTGGATAAAGTTCACCGACTAACCATGAATAACCGGGAGATTCTTTCGCTGACCGGAGTATTGAAGGTTCAGTCGTTTGACCCTAAAGAGATTCTGATCGAGACCGTTCAAGGTATGCTGACGATCAAAGGAGATAAGCTAGGAATTAAACACCTGGATCTTAAAGAAGGGTTAGTTGAAGTTGAAGGATTTGTTGAGGGTTTAATCTATCCTCGTCAAGCGGGCGGTTCGCGAGGAAATCTATGGGGCCGGATTTTCCGTTAAGAGGGGGAGAGTAAAATATCAGAGTTTCAGGCGTTCTTTTGGGTTGTAATAGCCGGAGTTATAGTGGGCGTGCTCTTTGATTTCTATCGTTCCCTTCGCCGCTATTTAAGATGGGGGCGTGTCACCACTTGGGTAGGTGATTTACTCTTTTCCCTAATCACCTTCGTGATCCTTTTTCGATTCTTTCAACGGGCGAACTCTTTGGATTTCCGGATTTATATCTTGTGGGGAAGTATCTTAGGGCTTTTCCTCTATCTTCGCTTTTTAAGTAGGAGCCTTATTAAAGTATACCTTTGGCTTTTCCATCTTATTTCTTATCTGCTCTGGCTATTAAGACAAGGTCTAAAGATTCCGGTTAGGGGAGTATTTATTCTGATGCGTCCACCTTATGCGCTCTTACGTTGGTTTAGCTTTCTGATTTATCGTATTCTCGAGGCACTTTTGGCTCAACCCCTCAGGCAAACGAGGATTAGGCTCTTCAATTTTGGCAAGAGGTTATTTCCTCCTAGGACTAAAGGGTAGAAATTAGCAGAAAGGATTGATTACTTATTTATCACTCGGTATAATGTAATTATCCACAGTTTGTAGTTATTTTGTACACTGTTTGTCCATGATTTGTCCACAAGTTATCCACAATCTGTGTATAACTTGAAATCTCTGTGGATAAAGAAAGCTTGATATAGGTTGAGAAAAGCCAGTTGGCAGGCAAGGGTGGAGTCGAGTGCATTTTGAGATACGCGGGTTAGAAAAACTAAGCTTTCGGGAGCGCCAAGTGGTTGTTTTGAAAGAAAAGGGGCTTTCGACCGATCAAATTGCCAAAAAACTGCATCTCAGTGCAAGTTCTGTAGCAACCTTACTTGCAAGGGCTAAGGGAAAAGGGTATGAAATCGTCTGCATTATACCAGAAGGAGAATTGGGCCTGGGAGGGAATGATTTCGATGAAGAGGACACAGAAGACAAATGAGACCCGGCCTAAAAGAATACAGAACAAAAAGAAACCAAAATTTCATCTCGGGCATCTTATCCTGTTCACTTTTCTGGCGACGGTTTTTGCAACTTCGGGATGGCAGCTTTATCAACTAGAACATCATGTTAATGGGAAGATAGCCCAGCTCAATACTGAGGAACAGAGTCTTTTGCAGGAAAAAGCTGGATTAGAAGCGGAAATTGTTAAGCTGAATACGCCGAGCTATGTTGAACAGTTAGCACGGGAGCAGTTAGGACTCGTTCGCAAAGGAGAAATCATAATTTCTCCGAAAAAACAGTAAAAATTTGTTAATGAACAAAAGGCTTGTTATCTTGACAGTTCTCTTATAAGACAGATATAATAAGATTAAGTATCGAGACTATCACAAGGAGGAGTTTGCTTCGTATGTCCATAACGGTTGGCAGCATTGTTGAAGGAGTGGTGACGGGTATCACCAATTTTGGGGCTTTTATAGAGTTGCCAGATAAGGTCACAGGACTCGTGCACATCTCGGAAGTAGCAGATGCTTATGTAAAAGATGTAAGGGATTATCTCAAGGAACAGGATCATGTAAAAGTTAAAGTGATTCATGTCGACGAGAAGGGGAAGATTGGGTTATCCATTAAACAAGCCAATCCGAGTCCTCACGTTAATCGTGAACGGCGTCAGCCAACCGTGTCTTTTGAGGATAAAATGGCTAAGTTCATTAAAGACAGTGATGAGCGTCAGTTGGATTACCGCCGCGCGACAGAATCCAAGCGAGGTGGACGAGGGTCCGGTCGGTATTAATGCATATTAGTTTGAAACGCTGGGGGAAACCCAGCGTTTTTGTGTTGGTGGCTTCAAAAATGTTGGATATATTGCTCTACTTTCCGAGAATTCTTGGGTATTCTAAGGCTATTGCAGGATTAGGTCGAAAGTTGTTAATTCCAGGTGACCTCACTAGACAAGCTTCTCCAACGGAATCCGTTATAATGTTTACATAAATTGGTAAGAAGGTGACATTATGGCGGAATGGGCGTCGTTAAAACCCAACCATGGGTTGCGCAGGGACAAACTCGTTTGGGGAGGGCAGCTTGTTTGGCAGACATTACTCGGCTGCCTGGTGGCGAGAGGGAATATTTTAGAGGTATACCCTTTTGGAATTGCCTTTGGGGCCGCTCTTTTGCTGAATGGTCAGAGAGGGGCATCTTTAGGCTTAATCGGGGTTGCACTGGGGACTATGTCCTTAGTCCTTGGCGACCTGGTCGGAACCTTACAGACACTTCTCGTTTTAACGATTTTAAGCTTAACTGTTCCCACTTTGCGCGGGAAGAAGAGGGAAGGGGCTTATTTGGGGATAATAACTGCACTCGCGTGCGGTGTGATCTCCTTTTTAGTCTTGAGTTTCTCACACCCTGATCTAGAAATGGGAATCAAGGGGTTACTTTTGAGCCTTTTTGCTGGGGCTTTAGCGATTATCTTTTGGTTTGCCCTTCGTAATCAGGAGGCGCTTTGGCGAGGAAACTTCACGCGTGAACAAGGTACAGTCTGGTTGCTCCTTCTTGTAGGCGTGATTAGCGGTCTGCAAGGAGTGAAAATCGGAGAGATTAATTTCGAAGTTACAGTTTTAAGTTTTTTTATTCTTTTTGTTGCCGAGCGGTTTGGTGCGGGACCTGCAGCTGGAGTGGGGGTAATGCTCGGCTTTTTGCCACACCTCCAGGTAAATGCCCAGAACCTCATGGAGACAGGTATTTATGGCATAGTAGGCTTTAGCAGCGGTACTTTCCAAAAGTTAGGGAAGTTAGGAATTGGCGTAGCCTTTACGGGTGTTATTCTCATGTTAACGGTTTCCTTACGCCCAGAGGCGGTTTATCCCCAACTTGCTTCCTCTGCTCTTGGACTTTTACTGTTTTTACTCTTTCCGAGTGCTCCAGCCAAAACTGATTTTCTTAAATCGAAACCGATGCCAGAAGTGGAAAGTACGGTGACAAAGGTTAAAACCGTTGCCGAGATTTTCCAGCAAATTGCGTATAGCGCTCAAGCTGCAGAGGCAGAGGTCCATCTTTCAAAACCGGATATTCCCGAACTCATGAATGTTCTGGTGGAACGAGTTTGCAAAACGTGTCCAACTATTGAAACGTGTTGGACTCGAGAATTTTATAAAACTTATCATTTTTTGTTTAGCCTATTTGAAGAAATTGAACGTGCGGAAGAAGTTAAACCTCAGGATCTACCGGTTGAGTGGAAACGCCATTGTGGACGACTGAAGGAAATGGTCTTGGGCGTCCAATTCATTATGGAACACGAAAAAAGTTTAGAGGGTTGGAAAGCCCGTTTAGCCGCGAATCAAGATGCTTTATCCCGACAGTTCCAAAGTGTTTCTCAAGTTATGGGGCATCTTGCTAAAGAACTTAATACAAGGCATAATTTTGAACAGGTCAAGTATTCGGGAGTGGCTCGTCGACGTCGTGAGTTTCTCGATATGGGAGTAGCCTCTTTCACTAAAAGCGGGAATGCCATGAGTGGAGATAACTATGCCTCCCTGGCCTTTTCTTTGACCCAGCATGCGGTAATTGTCAGTGATGGCATGGGTGTTGGGGATAGCGCAGCAAAATTAAGTGCTACAGCCTTGAGTCTTCTGGAACAACTGCTGAATACCGGCTTTGAACCGGAAGGGGCAATCCAAGCCCTTAATTCCATTTTAGTTCTGCGCTCGCCCGAAGAAAATTTTGTGACGATTGACATGGCCATCCTAGATCTTGAGAACAATGGACTGAGATTAGTTAAGGCCGGGGCATGCCCTTCTTATATTATAGGAATGAACGAAGTACGCGTGCTTCACTCTTCGAGCTTACCAGCCGGAATATTGAACCATATCGATATCCCCGTTTTGGAAGAAGAACTCTTACCAGAGGAAGTTTTGGTTTTGGTGACGGATGGGATTCAAGATCTACACAAGGATGGAACAGATTGGTTGAAAAACTATCTTGAAGAGCTGGAATTAACATCCTCCCAGAAGATTGCTCAACAAATTGTAGACGAGGCTCGGCGTGTGAGTGCGGGTCAAATGTTCGATGATGGCGTGGTTCTCGTTGTACGTAAAAAATGGGTGGATTAATGGTACACTAAAAGGGAAAGGGTGTGGGGGAATAAACATGATTTACGAAAAAATGCGGCAGTCCGTTTTGCCACTACTTCTTCCCCCGCAAGCACGGATTCTCGTGGCTGTGTCTGGTGGACCAGATTCAATGGCGTTAAGTCATGTTCTATGGAGATACGCTCAGGAGGCCAGAGAACAAGGAATTTCCCTAGTTTTAACGCATGTCCATCATGGTGTTCGCCGTGAGTCTGATGAGGAAGCAATCATGGTTCAAGAAATGGCCAAGCGTTGGGGGCTCCCCTGTGTGATTCATCGGTTTGATGCTCAGGCGTATGCTCAAGCATCAGGGCGATCTTTTGAGACGGCAGCTCGAGAATGGCGCTATACTCGGTGGAACGAAGATATGATCGAGTACAGCTGTGACTTGCTTGCCACAGCTCACCATTTGGGAGATCAAGTGGAAACCGTTCTCTACCGTCTCCTCCGGGGAAGTGGAACTGCAGGGCTAGCGGGGATTTATCCGCGCAAGGGCAAGATTATCCGCCCTTTTTTAACGATCAAGAAAGAAGATATTCTGGACTATTGCCAAACGGAGCAGATTCCTTATGCTGTGGACTATACTAACTTTCAACCTCTTTTTGTGCGTAACCGCATTCGGTTAGAGTTATTACCTGAATTAAAGAAGAATTATAATCCTAAAGTCTTAGAGGCAATTGGCAGAACTGCTGAAGTTCTGCGTTGGGATGAGGAATATTTAGAACAGCAGACCGATAAGGCATGGAAAATCTATTGTTTATCCTGCGAACATAAGCAGGTGCAATTGAGTCGGGAGGTATTCCAGGAGCCTAAAGCGATTCTCTCACGTCTGATTCGTCGGGCTGCGGCTCAGGTCACGGGTGAGCCGCGGGGTCTCGGTTTCACCTATGTTCACCAGATTTTAGACTCGGGCGGACAAATTGGCTGGAAGCAAGACTTACCTCACTTTACGGTACATATTCGCTATGATGGAATTTGGTTTTTCTGGAGGGTAAGTGTCGAACGGGCGAGCCAGGCAGAAGAGCGGCATGTCGGGGAAAACGTGAAACAGGGTAGGGAGATACCCGTTCATATGGACGTTTGGAGCGAACTGACGAGGTTTAATGCCTGGGCAGGGCTTTTTTCTGTCGAGGGGCTTAATCCCGAATTCATGCAAAATGAGGATATTCTCGCTTGGGCTGATTTTGATCAAGAAGAATTGTCAAGACTACAAGAGAATCTTATTTTTCGTTCTCGCAGACCTGGAGATGAGCTGTGGATTCAAGGAGTAGGGCATAAATCTCTGAAGAAGATTTTTCAAGAGGCGAGAATTAATTCAGAAGAGCGAGGAAGAATTCCATTATTAGCAGTTGAAAGACAAGTTTTGTGGATTCCGGGTGTCAAGCAAAGCGATTCTTGTCGAGCTGGGATTCGGCCCAAAGTTAGAGTGATTATCCGGCGCTAGCCCTGAAATAAAGCGCATTTATTACTATTAACGATTCGTTGTAAAAGCAGCGTTCTCGTGGTACAATATCTAATATTGCTTCGAAAATGAGGCGGTTTTTCCATCCATTAGAGGGGAGGACCTTAAGGTTGAAGTTTTTTAAGAATGCAGCGATTTACGTATTCATTATTCTTCTGGCCATTATGCTGATAAAATTGGCTAATCCACCGGTAAATGATAGTTTAGCGCTGGATTATACGAGTTTCAGCAAGGCCATCGTTGCGGATCAGGTTCTAGATGTAACCGGGACTACCGATCGCAGTGTCACTACCTACAAAGTGAATATGAAAGATGGTAAGAAGAACACGGTCATCGGGCCTTTAGCAAATGATGCTCTTGTACAAGATATGGTGGCACATAATGTCACCTATACTATGGAGCCACCTGTGGAGGCGCCTTGGTGGATGAGTTTACTCTCCACTTTAGTTCCTATGCTCCTCATTGTTGGCTTATTCTTCTTCATGATGCAACAGACCCAGGGTGGGGGAAACAAGGTGATGCAATTTGGGAAGAGTAAAGCACGTCTAGTCGGCGACGAGAAAAAGAAAATTACCTTTGAAGATGTTGCCGGGGCAGATGAAGTAAAAGAAGAATTACAGGAAGTTGTTGAATTCTTGAAGTTCCCGAAGAAGTTCAATGAACTAGGAGCAAAGATCCCGAAAGGTGTTCTCCTTTTTGGACCTCCTGGAACAGGTAAAACCTTGCTCGCTCGGGCAGTTGCCGGGGAAGCGGGAGTTCCATTTTTCAGTATCAGTGGCTCGGATTTTGTAGAAATGTTTGTCGGAGTTGGAGCCTCTCGGGTACGCGACCTATTTGAGCAAGCCAAAAAAAGTGCTCCCTGTATTGTTTTTATTGATGAAATCGATGCTGTTGGACGCCAACGGGGTGCCGGTTTAGGCGGCGGACATGATGAGCGGGAACAAACCCTGAATCAGTTGCTCGTTGAGATGGACGGTTTTAATGGTAATGAGGGAATCATCATTATTGCAGCAACAAATCGCCCAGATATTTTAGATCCAGCACTTTTGCGTCCAGGTCGGTTTGACCGTCAAGTTTCGGTCGATGTACCTGACGTGAAAGGTCGCGAAGAGATCCTTAAGGTGCATGTTAAAGGCAAACCTCTCAGTCAAGATGTTGAATTAGGCGTATTGGCTCGCCGGACTCCGGGTTTTACCGGGGCGGATCTTGCGAACTTAGTTAACGAAGCAGCCTTACTTTCGGCACGGCGGAATGATACCGAAGTTAAAATGCAGGCAATGGAAGACTCAGTTGAACGAGTTATTGCGGGTCCAGAGAAGAAAAGCCGTGTTATCAGTGAATACGAAAAAAAACTGGTGTCTTACCACGAAGCTGGGCATGCTCTTGTGGGGGAATTGTTGCCTCATACCGATCCCTTGCATAAAGTATCGATTATTCCTCGCGGACGTGCAGGTGGATATACGCTTCTCTTGCCGAAAGAAGATCGGAATTATATGACTAAATCTCAGCTCCTCGATCAAGTCACCATGCTTTTGGGGGGACGAGTGTCAGAAGCTTTAGTCTTGCATGAAATTAGTACAGGTGCCTCGAATGACTTGGAGCGTGCAACAGGTTTAGTCCGAAAAATGATCACTGAATTAGGAATGTCTGATGAACTTGGGCCACTGACCTTTGGCCAAAAAGAAGGGCAGGTTTTCCTCGGAAGAGACATTGGTCATGAACGGAATTACAGCGATGCAGTGGCCTATTCGATTGATAAAGAAGCTCGCCGGATCATTGATGATTGTTATCATAAGGCGCAAGAACTACTTCAGGCGAATCTGCCCAAGCTTGAGGTTATTGCTCAGGCGTTGATGAAGAGGGAAACCTTACAAGCGAAAGAATTTGCTCAGCTTATGGCTCAGTTTGATGAACCTAAGAGTGGAGACCAACTGCAGAAGGAAACTGAGACCACGGAACAAGTGAGCAGCTCAAGTTTAGCTTCTGAAGAAGTACAAGAGCCAGCGGGTTTAGAAAGTCAAGTTTTAGAAGAAGAGAATAACACGATAGATTGAGGAGGGGACAGGGTGGAAAGGACTTTTATCATGCTCAAACCTGACGCTGTTCAACGGGGTCTGGTGGGTCAAATCATCGCTCGTTTTGAATCCAAGGGATGTAAATTGGTAGGTATGAAACTCGTCAAGGTCGATCGTAACTTAGCGGAAGAGCATTATGCCGAACATAAAGGTAAAAGCTTTTTTGAACCAACGGTTAATTATATAATGTCCTCTCCTGTTGTCGCCACAGTGTGGGAAGGAAAAAATGTGATTGCAATTGCCCGTGAACTAATGGGATCAACCAATCCTGCTAGTGCCAACCCGGGAACGATTCGGGGCGCTTATGGCATGGATATTAGCCGTAATATCATCCATGGCTCTGATTCAGTGGCAAGTGCGGATCGGGAAATTGCTCTTTATTTCCGACCAGTGGAAATCTTAGAATATGACAAGGCCGGAGAAGAATGGCTTAGCGAATAAGAGCAGTGTGTAAAGGGGAGAGGACACCGCATGTGGTGTCCTTTTGCTTATACTAACAGAAAGTATAAGTTATGGGCAGATAGCATAAGTGCAACTAAGGCTTCCGCCTACGCCAGAGGCTTGGCGCAAGCCAAGTTTTCTTTATACTAACAGAAAGTATAAGTTATGGGCAGATAGCATAAGTGCAACCAGCGGTTTTCGCTTTCGCAAGCTCGGCGAAAGCCGGGTTTTCTTTATAGTACAGTATAAACAGTTAAAGGAGGGCGCCGGTATGCCGTGGTCCAAGAAGGGCAAATTACTGATAGCAATGGCATCGGGCATTGTCGGGTTTATATTTGTTATTCTCCTGAAGTCGACTGGGGTTCAAGGTGTCCAAACGGTAAGAGCGGATACTTCTATTCCAAGTTTGGTACAGACCGAACAGGAAAATCAGCTAATGGCCAATGATAACGAAAAGCTGAGACAGGAACTGAGCCAATATAAGGAAGGACAAAATGCGAACCTCTTGGCTAATCAACAACTTCTGAAGGCGCAAATCAATGCAGGGTTGAACGAGGTTAAAGGATCAGGCATTCGGATTACCTTAGATGATGCGCAAACATTTTCGAATACTAATAATGATCCGAATTATTATCTCATTCATGAGGAATATATCCGGCAGATTGTGAACTGGCTTTGGAACGGGGGAGCAGAAGCTATCGCTGTCAATGGTCAACGGATAACGAGTACGACCGAGATCTTTTGCAGTGGATCCTATATTCAGATTAATGGCACCCGGCAGATGGCACCTTATATAATTGAAGCTGTGGGGGACGTGCATAATCTTCAATCGGCGCTGAAATTCTATTTCTGGGATCGTCTCGGAGAGTACCAGCAGCAGTATGGAATTACTCGCAGACTCGAGGTTCCGACTGAAACGATAACGATACCTGCCGGACAGCTCAAGAAATTCAAATATGCTGAGCCAGTTAAGGGAGGTTAAATCATGCGTAAGAAGGTTCTAGCCGTATCGGTTACCTGTGTGGCGATTGCTTTAGGTTTTTTGATCTCTCTGTCGATTCAGACGCAAAAAGATGTCGAGGCCTTGGACTTGCTTCAATCCCAACGGCTATCTTCGGTCAAAAATCTTCTCGTCGCTGCACAAGCAGACGGCACTCGGCTCAAAGAAGAGCATAACAATTTAATGCTTCAACTGGATCAAGCACGTAATCAAGGGGGAACCAGTCCAGAGTTACAGGCTCAACTCGATCATTATCAAATGATGGATGGAACCACAGCCGTTCAGGGGCCGGGAATAATGATTACCATTGATGATCGCCAACAAGATCATAAAACTGTTTTCCCTTTAACAACGGATGACTTGATGGCGATATCTAATATCCTTAAATTCGCGGGTGCAGAGGCAATTAGTATCAATGGCCAACGGATTGTCGCTCCAACAGCGATCGTCATGAGTGGAAGTACAAAATTAATCAATCAAGTTCCCATCACCCGTACGGAAGGAATGCCTTACGAAATCTTAGCGATTGGCGATCAAGATCAACTCGTTGATTATTTTAGTAAACTTGAAGCAACAGGTCTAAAACAATCGGGTATTTCTGTGAGTATTGTTCGTAAGACATTGCAAATCCCTTCTTATAAGGGAAGTTATAGCGTAGGTAAGGGGAGTTAAAGAGTATTCTTATTACATCAAATATTCAAAAAAATTTACTGATCTGCAGGGAAAACTCCCTCACTCTCGAATAATATAAAATGTTAATGTTTTTTATAAAAGGATAAGGGAGTGGAAGAATGAAAAGCGACATCGAAATTGCCCAAGAAGCCACAATGAAACCCATTATGGAAGTGGCAAGCACACTTGATCTGTTAGAAGATGAAATCGAACTGTATGGTAAATACAAAGCCAAGGTTAATCTTAGTGCCGTTGAGCGGCTAAAAGATAAGCCTGATGGTAAGCTTATTCTGGTTACGGCAATCAACCCAACTCCAGCAGGGGAAGGAAAAACAACAACAACGGTTGGCTTAGGTCAGGCTATGGCCAAATTAGGTAAAAAGGCGATGATTGCTTTACGTGAACCTTCCTTAGGACCTTGCTTTGGAATCAAAGGCGGTGCAGCAGGGGGTGGTTATGCGCAAGTCGTGCCGATGGAGGATATCAACCTTCATTTTACAGGGGACTTTCATGCGATTACGACAACCCATAATCTTCTGTCCGCTTTATTAGATAATCATATTCAACAAGGAAATCTTTTAAATATCGATCCCCGGCAGATTGTTTTCCGTCGCGTGATGGATATGAACGACAGATCACTTCGCAAGATTATTATTGGACTGGGCGGACGAACCGAAGGAGTTCCCCGGGAAAACGGTTTTGATATTACGGTTGCTTCCGAAATTATGGCGATTCTCTGCCTATCTAAAGATCTGATGGATTTGAAAGCGCGTTTTGGACGGATCGTTGTTGCTTATACCTATGAGGGTAAACCGGTTACCGCTCATGATCTTGAGGCTGAAGGGTCAATGGCTCTGCTTATGAAAGACGCAATTAAGCCGAACCTCGTTCAAACCTTAGAGAACACGCCAGTCTTTATCCATGGTGGACCGTTTGCTAATATTGCCCATGGGTGCAACAGTATTGTTGCTACTCAATTAGCGTTAAAACTCGCCGATTATGTTGTTACGGAAGCTGGTTTCGGTGCTGATCTCGGGGCTGAGAAATTCTTTAATTTGAAATCCCGTTTTGCCAACTTGAAACCTGCCGCAACTGTAATTGTGGCTACGGTCAGAGCGCTCAAGATGAACGGTGGGGTTGCCAAGGAAGATTTGGGAGCCGAAAATCTCCAAGCTCTGGCTAAAGGGATTGTTAACCTTGAGAAACACATCGAGAATATCGGTAAATTTGGTGTTCCGGCTGTTGTGGCCATTAACCGCTTCCCATCAGACACGGATGCCGAGCTGAAATTTGTTGCTCAACGCTGTCGTGAACTGGGTGCTGAATTTGCGCTTTCCGAAGTATTTACTAAGGGTGGAGAAGGCGGAATCGAATTAGCGAAAACAGTACTCAATATCGTGGACAACAAAGAATCCAACTTTAAAGTTCTTTATGAACTGGATCAGCCAATCGAGAGCAAAATCGAGAAGGTCGCTAAAGAAATCTATGGTGCCGATGGAGTTAACTTTACGAAAGAAGCTCAAAAGGATATCAAGAAGTATACAGAAATGGGATATGGAAATTTACCAGTTTGTATGGCCAAAACTCAATATTCGCTCACGGATGATCCCACTCTCCTTGGCCGGCCAACCGGATTCAAGATCACGGTACGTGAAGTCCGTCTCTCTGCAGGCGCTGGCTTCGTAGTTGCAATTACAGGCGCAATTATGACGATGCCTGGCTTACCCAAACGTCCAGCAGCGTTGAGAATGGACATCGATGCAGAAGGCAAGATTACTGGCTTGTTCTAAGAAGTAATTTTTTAGTTCAAGGAGGAGCCTCGGAGTATTTCCGGGGCTTTTTCTTTGTGCTAACAGAAAGTATAAATTTGGGGGCAGGCAGATAGTATAAGTGCAACCAGCGGCTTTCGTTCTCCTACGATGCATGTATTTATGTCCGGCAGGATAAGGCGACTATGGCTGCCACCTTCGCTAGGGCTTGGTTCTAGCCAAGTTTTCTTTATCGCTAAAGCTCGGCGAAAGCCGGGTTTTCTTTATTTAAACGTATTGACTTGACCTGTTTCACTTTCTATTTTTAGAATTTCCTGAAGGAATGCTTAAGTATTTTTTGTCAGAATTTAGCGAAATGATTATAATGGGCTTAAGCTGCTGAATAGGGAGGGAAAAACTTGGTTTCTGTTCCTCGTGTTAATTTAGTAATTGAACATCCATTATTTAAAGAATACGCCCTCAAGAATGCTCAGGCAGAAGAGAAAAGATTGTTTTGCAAACATGGCTTTGAGCATGGTTTAGCAGTAGCACGGATTGCCTATATTTATCTTTTGGAGGAAGGAAAGACGTCACTCTCCAAGGAGGTTGTTTATGCGGCAGCGGTGTTACATGATTTGGGACGATGGCGTGAATATGAAACAGGAGAGGATCATGCACTAGTGGGTGCGGAACTGGTAATGCCCATTCTCCTAGAATCTGGGTTCAACCTTGAAGAGGTGAAGGTTATCGTCCAAGGAATCAGCGAACATTGCTTTGACCCGAAACATGAATTAAGTCTTTTAGGGAAAGCATTAGCCTATGCTGATGATTGGGCTCGAGATTGTCGGAGCTGTATAAGCCAAAAAGATTGTTATAAATATTCACGAGAAATGGATGAAATTAAGAGCTAGGGAGCAAGTGTAAAGAAGAGGAGTGTTTTAGCATGAGAGATTTTCGGATGCGTTGGATTAAACTCGATAATTTAGAGGAGGCTAAACGGGCTATCACCGAGATCGGAACAGACTCGGTCGGTGTCGGCCAAATGGCAGGCAAATCCTTGGGACGTGCTATAAAAGTCGAGAATGTTCCGTTACCTATCGCCCATATTTTAAAACAGGAAATGTTATCTGTTGGCGGAGATGCTGCAGTTCATCGTGATGTTATCGTCAATAAGGTTGATGCGACAGATGTCCTCCTTCTTGGAACAGTGAGTCAATTCGGTCATTTCGCTCAAAAAATCTTAGCCCAACCGTTTGGTTTAAAAGAATTAGGACATCAACTGAAGGTTGCGTTAAAGGGACTTGAGCCTCCTCAAGAAAGGACGTTGGATTGTAGGGGGCGAGAGCTGGTGCTTGGAAAGCGGACATTAGTAATGGGGATCTTGAATGTCACGCCGGATTCCTTTTCTGACGGAGGGAAATATGTTGACCTTAAAGATGCACTGAGCCAGGCCGAGCGGCTGATTGCGGAGGGTGCCGATCTCCTGGATATTGGGGGCGAATCCACCCGCCCAGGTATAGTGCCGATAAGCGCGGAAGAGGAATGGAGTCGTTTGGAACCGGTTCTAAAGGAACTGATTCCGAGGATCTCGGTACCGGTCTCGATTGATACCTATAAGGCGGAAGTTGCCGAGAAAGCCTTAGTAGCAGGAGCACATATCATCAATGATATCTGGGGGTTACAGGGGGATCCTGAAATGATCCGGGTCGTGGGAAAATATCACGCCCCAGTTATCGTCATGCACAATCAGGAGGGGATAAGTCAGCAACTGATGGGAGATATGACTGCCTTCTTCAGACGAAGTATCCAGTTAGCGGAGGAGAACGGGCTCAGCGGGGATGAGATTATTATTGATCCGGGAATCGGCTTTGGCAAAACGCGGGAACAGGATCTCGAAGTGATGAGTCGGTTAGACGAGTTTAGGCTCTTAGGGCATCCGATTTTATTAGCCACCTCCCGGAAGCGAATGATTGGGAATATCCTGAATTTGCCTGTTGATCAACGGGTCGAAGGAACGATTGCGACCAGTGTGGTGGGGGTAGCGGCTGGAGTCGATATGGTTCGGGTCCATGATGTCCTGGCGAACCGTCGCGCAATTGATATGTCAGATGCAATTTATCGGAAGCTGAGGGGGAGAAACTTTGCGGGAGCGTGATGCAATCCACTTAAAAGGGCTGGAGTTTTATGGTTATCATGGCGTAATGCCCGAGGAAAAAGTCCTTGGACAGAGATTCATCGTAGATGTGGATTTATACCAGGATTTACGGAAACCTGGATCTTCAGACCAGGTGGCAGATACGATTAACTATGCTGAAGTGTATCAACTCATCAAAACGATCGTGACAAGCGAACCGTTTCACCTTCTGGAACGGTTGGCGGAAGAAATTGCTAAGCAGATGCTGAACGCGTTTTCTTGCGAAGCGCTTCGAGTTGAGATTCATAAACCTCAAGCTCCAATCCCCGGCCTTTTCGAGGATGCTTCAGTTGAAATTTGGCGGGAGAAAACAAAATGAAAGCTTATTTAAGTATCGGAGGGAACTTGGGGGATCGTGAGCAGAACCTCGCCGAAGTATGCCGCAGATTAAGGGAACACCCACAACTTAAATTAACAAAGGAATCTTCAATCTATGAAACGAAACCGTGGGGAAAGATCGATCAACCGGATTTCTGGAATCAGGTTCTCGAGGTGGAGACAGAATTATCTCCTCTGGATTTGTTAGAGGTTTGTCAACAGATTGAAAATGACCTCGGACGAGAAAGAATTGTTCATTGGGGCCCAAGAACTGTTGACATTGACATCCTAACTTATGATAATAGGGTGTATAAAGATGAACGACTTACTTTACCTCATCCTCGGATGGAGGAAAGGACGTTTGTCTTAGCTCCTTTAAGGGAGATTGCCCCAGAATTCATTCTTCCCTCGGGTTGTCGAGTTAAAGATGTACAGGGAGACGGAGAAGTTCAAAAATTGAAAACTAACGAATGATGTGGATGACAGACAATATCCCGAGTGGAGTTGTACTGGGAGAGATCCGCTTTTAGATGTCAGAGATTGCCGCTTGGATCAATTTGACCGAGACGGTGAAGGAAGCCTAACACAGGAGCACCTTCACGTTTTGTGGGGTGCTTTTTCTATATTCTGAGGGAGGGGTTAGATGAAAAAATTTGGAATTATTGGCACCGGAATCGTAGGGACAGCGATTGCCGTAAGTTTGGAGAAGGTAGGGTATCAATGCCTCGGGGTAGAAACGCGAAGCGATTATTCTTACGAGCGCTTTAGCCGGTATTTGCAGAAAGAAAGGCTTCCTTTGGAGCAATGGGTTCCAGAGGCGGATCTTGTTTTTATAACCACCCAAGATGGAATAATTCATTTAGTGGCTGAAAATCTAGCACAGCGAAAACTCTATAAACCCGGCCAAATTTGGATTCACTGCTCAGGTTCCCTGAGAGCACAGATCCTCAAGAAAAAACCCGCTCTTCCAATCAAAACCCTTTCCCTGCACCCTTTGCAATCCTTTGCTGATGTAGATGAGGCCTTACAGCTTTTACCGGGGTCACATTTTGGATTAGAGGGGGAAGCGGAAGAAGAAGGAGTTCAGATTGTTCAAGCCTTAGGGGGGATTGCCCATCGAATAGATCCTGAGAAGAAACCCCTCTATCATGCGGGAGCAGTAGTGGCTTCCAATTATCTTGTTACGCTCGCAAGCATGGCCGTCCAACTGTTTGGCCTAGCGGGAATCCCTCAGGAAGATGTGCTTCAGTCGTTACTCCCTTTAATGCAAGGGACGTTACGTAACTTAGATAAAGTCGGCTTACCTCAAGCATTGACTGGGCCGATTGCTCGGGGAGATAGTGAAGTTGTTCGTTCTCATCTCGAAAGTATACCTTTCGAGCTTGAACAAGCTTACCAGATCCTTGGACTTTCGACCTTAGAACTGGCTCAGGCTAAAATGAAGCAAAATAGTAAGGAATACCCAAAGGAAGCTTTGCTGAAATTAAATGAATTATTAGGAGGAAAGGAATAATCATGGAAATCGTCGAACGGATCTCAGAAGTAAGGGAGATTATCGCTGGGCAAAAGGAAAAAGGAAAGCGCATCGCCTTGGTACCGACAATGGGGTATTTGCACCAGGGCCATTTAACGCTAGCAAAACAGGCGAAGCAGAAGGGCACTTTTGTGGTGATGAGTATTTTTGTAAACCCTTTACAATTTGGACCGAATGAAGACCTTTCACGCTATCCACGGGACTTAGAACATGACGCCAAACTTGCCCAGGAAGCAGGGGTTGATCTGATTTTCCATCCTTCTGTTGAGGAAATGTATCCTCAAAAGAATCGGACAACCGTTCAAGTCAGTGAATTAGGGAATGCCCTCTGCGGATTATCTCGACCTGGACATTTTAACGGAGTAACGACGGTTGTAAGTAAGCTTTTTCATATCGTTCAACCAGATTACGCTTATTTTGGTCAAAAAGATTATCAACAATATCTCATTGTTCGGCAGATGGTTCGCGATCTTAATTTTTCGATCGAAGTCATATCTGTCCCGATTGTTCGCGAAGAGGATGGGCTCGCTTTAAGCTCAAGAAATGTTTTTCTGACCCCAGAACAGAGGCAGGAGGCAGTCGTTCTTTCCCAATGTTTAGCCGAGGCCGAGACGTTCATCCGCCAGGGAGAACGGAATGTAGAGCAAATTGAGGAGAAGATTCGGCAGAAAATCACGGGGGAAAGTTCAGGCGAAATTGATTATGTTGAAGTCCGTTCAGCCGAAAATCTAGAGAAACCTGAAGTGATTACTGAACCCATTGTGATCGCCTTAGCCGTTAAATTCGGGACAACGCGCTTAATTGATAACCGAATCGTGGAGGTATAAAGTATGTTTAGAACGATGATGAAATCTAAGATTCACCGCGCTAAAGTTACTGAGGCCAATCTCAAATACGTCGGTAGTATCACGATCGATGAAGATTTAATAGTAGCGGCGGACATTCTTCCCAATGAAAAGGTTCAAATCGTTAATAATAATAATGGAGCTCGGATGGAGACCTATGTCATACCCGGCGAGCGAGGAAGCGGGACGATTTGTCTAAACGGAGCCGCTGCGCGCTTGGTCCAGGTGGGAGACGAAGTGATTATTATTTCCTACGGTATTTTTACAGATGAAGCTTCCCAGGATTACCAACCGAAAGTTATTTTCGTCAATGGCGAAAATAAAATTGTGAAATTAACGCATGAAGAAATTCATGGACATGAGGAGTAAATCCTCGAGCAGCCGGTACAAAAAGGAAGTGCATTTCGTGCGCAACGAGATTTTAAATCTCTTGACCAGCCGACCGGGGAAATATATTTCTGGAGAAGCGATCAGCCAGAATTTAGGGATTACACGAGCAGCAGTCTGGAAGCAAATCCAGGTATTAAGAGAGTCGGGATACGACATTGAGGCTCAGACGAAAAATGGATATCGCTTGGCCAAGACCCCTTTATCCTTAGAAGAATGGGTGTTGAAGCGAGGCTTAGAAACAAAAACTTTAGGCCGTGAAATTCACTTTTTCGAAGAACTCCCATCCACCAATGATTATGCCAAAACGTTGATTCGCCAAGGAGTCCAAGACGGGGCTGTTATCTTAGCCCAACGGCAAACAGAAGGACGGGGGCGGATGCAACGCGCGTGGGAGTCTCCAGAGGGCGGAATCTGGATGTCCATTATCTTGAAGCCTCATCTCTCGTTAGCAGATGCGGCAAAATTGACTTTGAGTACAGGGGTTGCCTTAGCACGTACGTGTCGTAAACTTTACGGGTTAGATATTCAAATCAAATGGCCCAATGATCTTGTCTATCGAGGGAAAAAAATAGCGGGTATCTTGGGAGAAGTGGTCGGGGAATGGAATACGGTTCAAACCTTGATCCTAGGGGTAGGGATCAATGCGAACCTGGAACGTGCAGATTTACCCTCAACTCTACCTGCTACGACATTCAAAGAAGAATTGGGACAACTGATCAATTTAAACGATTTGGTCATCGCATTTCTCGAAGCGTTAGAAACCGAAGTCGAATCCTTAGAAGAGGGTGACATTGACGGATTGCGAGCGCGTTGGCTCACCTACGCCGCGGGACTCGGTAAGGAAGTCCAGGTTGAACGGGCGGGACACGTTTTTAAAGGTATCCTTAAAGGAATATCGACCAGCGGGGAACTGATTTTGGAAGAGAACCATCAGGAACTGCTTTTTTCCTCGGGTGATGTTAAGCTTCGTACATCAGAAGGCTATATCTGATCCTAGGACTTAGAGGTAGCGAATTTCGAGGACAGCTGCAATTGCTGCTTTAACCTGTTTAGCAGGAATGATTCTAAGATGGGATTCGCCTGCATGGGTTCCTTTTAGTATTTTACCTGTGATGGTGCTTTTGGCGGGGATTTTTTCCTTTTATTCTTGCGGATGTCATTAAAGCAGGAATTGCGGCTTAGGTGGGGAATCAAATGGTACGCAGTCGAGCCGACATAGACCATGATAAATAAAGGGGAATGAGAAATGATCCTAGTCTTTGATGTGGGAAATACAAATATTGTTCTCGGTGTGTATGTAAATAGAGAGCTAACGCAACATTGGCGCGTTTCAACTGATAAATTGCGGACAACGGATGAGTATGCTGTAGTCATTAAAAATTTTTTTGATTTCAGTGGACTAAAGTTTGCAGACATCAAAGCCGTTGTAATTTCTTCGGTCGTACCTCCGGTTATGCCTACTCTTGAGTCATTAACCCGCAAATACTTTGGGGTAGAGCCTTTAGTTGTTGGCCCTGGGGTGAAGACAGGGATGCCAATTATCTACGATAATCCGCGTGAGGTCGGTGCCGATCGAATTGTGAACGCCGTTGCTGGTTATCATAAATATGGCGGTCCGCTCGTGATTGTGGACTTTGGAACTGCGACGACGTTTTGCGCAATTTCCCAACATGGTGAGTATCTCGGCGGAGCGATTGCACCAGGAATCGGGATCTCGACAGAAGCTCTGTTCCAACGGGCTTCCAAGCTCCCTCGCGTCGAGTTGGTGAAGCCTAAGCGGGTTATCGCTAAGAATACGGTTGCTGGTATGCAATCCGGAATTTATTATGGATTCGTTGGACAGGTTGACGGAATTGTTCGGCTGATGAAAGAAGAATTAGGAACAGAGGCTAAAGTGATTGCGACTGGTGGTTTAGCCAGATTCATTTGTGAAGAATCCCGGGAAATTCAAGCCATCGAGCCCTTTTTAACCTTGGAAGGGTTATTGCTCATTTATGATCGGAATAATTAGGCTGGGGACAAATACAATGTTAATCAGGGAGAAGAACCATGAAGCTTGGTCAGTTTGAAATGGAGAAACCGGTCTTTTTGGCACCGATGGCTGGGGTTACGGATAAGGCCTTCCGGGAAACCGCACGCGCCATCGGTGCTCGCTATGTCTGGACGGAGATGATCAGTGATAAGGCCTTAACCTATCAAAATTCCAGGACCCTAAATATGCTTGATCTGACAGGTGAAGAATCACCACGGATTGTGCAGATTTTTGGTTCAGAACCCTCGGTCATGGCGCAAGCTGCGTGTCTGGCAGTCGAGCATGACGCAGATATTATTGATATTAATATGGGCTGTCCTGCTCCGAAAGTCGTGAAAAATGGGGAAGGTTCAGCCTTGCTACTGGATTTGGATTTAGCACAACAGATTGCCAAAGCTGTGGTTAAGGCCGTAGCTGTCCCAGTGACTGTGAAAATGCGCTTGGGTTGGAAAGATGGGGAATGTGTTGCTCCTGAGTTGGCGCAACGATTGGAAGCGATAGGGGTTCAAATGGTGACCGTACATGGTCGAACCCAGGAACAGTTTTACGCGGGTCACGCTGATCCGATAGGAATTCGTAAGGTCAAAGAAGCGGTTAGAATTCCAGTCATTGCGAATGGGGATATTTTTACTCCCCAAGACGCCAAAAAATTGCTAGAGCAAACCAGCTGTGATGGGGTCATGATTGGACGTGGAGCCCTAGGGAATCCTTGGCTCATTAAACGGACGGATAGCTATCTACGGGAAGGAGTTTTAGAACCCGATCCTAGCTATCAAGAGAAAATTCAGGTCGCACTGGCTCATTTTGAGCGTGTTTTACGCTATAAAGGGGAACGAATTGGGCTGAATGAGATGCGTAAACATGCGGTCTGGTATATCAAAGGAATTCGTAATGCGGCTCAATTACGGGATCAAATCATGCAAACACAGACCCCACAAGAAATGCGTGATGTCTTTACTCTCATCCTACGATGAATGTGGTTAAGTCCGGCAGGATAAGGCGACTAGAGCCATCGCTTTGGCGCTGGCTAAGTCTTCTATATCCTACGATGAATGCATTTATGTTCGGCAGGATAAGGCAACTAAGCAGCCGTCGGCGCTAAGGCTTAACGTCAGCAAGTTTTCTTTATACTAACAGAAGGTATAAATTTCCGGCAGATAGCATAAGTGCAACTAAGGCTTCCGCCTACGCCAGAGGCTTGGCGTAAGCCAAGTTTTCTTTATATTAAGAGAAAATGCATAATTTAACGGGTTTAACGTAGAATATGAGGGCATCATCTATGAGGAGGGAGCGAGCAGAATCCTTGACAATATTTTGCAGTGAAATTATAATACCAGTAATGCCAATCAAGAGGTATTTATGCGATGCCCAGGTTAGTGCATGTGGGAGCACGGAAGAGCATTTAAAGTATCTGGAAAGCGCGCATTCTAAAGACGCGCCAAAAACAGGACGAGAAAAGGGAGCGGATATAGAATGCCTGAAAAGGAAGTTATCCTTACATTAGAAGGCCTAAAGAAACTTGAAAGTGAGCTAGAACTTCTTAAAACCGTAAGAAGGCGTGAAGTGGCGGAGAGGATTAAGCAAGCTATAGATTTTGGAGATATTAGCGAGAACTCCGAATATGATGACGCTAAGAATGAACAGGCCTTTATTGAGGGTCGGATTCTTACATTGGAGAAAATGCTGAGAAATGCTCGGGTAATTGATGACCAGGAAAGTAAAGAAGTCGTAGGATTGGGCTCAACAATTATCCTTAAGGATATTGATTTTGGCGACGATGAGGAATATACGATCGTCGGTTCCGCCGAGGCAGATCCTGGGGTAAATAAGATCTCGAACGAATCTCCTGTGGGTAAAGCCGTACTTGGCAACACTAAAGGAACGGTTGTTGAGGTTAATGTTCCGGCAGGACTTCTTCATTATCAGATTGTGGATATTAAATAAGAGCTAATAATTTCAAACGGCTTCAGCCATCAAGAAAGCTCGGCGTCTGCCGAGCTTTCTTGATGTTCTTGTTTAATTATGTGTTAATCTGCTAAAATGTTAGAATAAGATATTTTGGAGGAATGTTTAAATGGAAGATATGAGCGATCTTTGGCGAATCAGACTGGACAAGCTTGAAGCACTTCGCCAACAAGGGATCGAACCTTATGCAGATCGTTATCAACGAACACATATGGCCCAAGAAATTATTGACCAATTTTCCGATTTAGAAGGTCAAGAAGCCAAGGTTGCGGGACGGATAATGTCCAAACGGGACCAAGGAAAAGTTATCTTTGCCCATATTCAAGACTTTAGCGGTCGAATTCAGATTTATATTCGTAAAGATGATGTCGGAGCAGAATGGTTTGAGCTGATTTCGAAGTTTGATGTCGGGGATATTATCGGGGCAAAAGGAAAGGTTTTTCGAACCAAGCGGGGCGAAATCTCCATTCATGCGGAAGAAGTGCAGATCCTTTCGAAAGCAATGCGCCCCTTACCAGAGAAATTCCATGGGTTAACCAATGTTGAATTACGCTATCGACAACGCTATCTGGATTTGATCATGAATCCAGATGTTAAGGACGTTTTTGTGATGCGCAGCAAGATTATCCGAGCCATGCGCGAATATCTTGAAAGCAAAGAATTTTTAGAAGTTGAGACGCCTACACTGCATACGATTCCCGGAGGAGCGGCTGCCCGCCCCTTTATAACGCACCATAATGCTTTGGATATTGATTTGTATCTACGGATTGCGCTCGAACTGCCGTTAAAACGCTTGATCGTCGGAGGTTTTGACCGTGTGTTTGAAATCGGTCGGAATTTCCGTAACGAAGGAATCTCGATTAAGCATAATCCGGAGTTTACAATGATGGAACTTTATCAAGCCTACGCGAATTATGAGGATATCATGGAATTGACGGAGAATATGATCGCTTACATCGCTCAGAAAGTTCATGGCAAATTAGAGATTGAGTATCAAGGGGAAACGCTCAACTTTACGACTCCGTGGCGTCGGTTACCGATGCTCGAAGGGATTCTTGAATATTCTGACGTTGACTTCCGTCAGATTTTGACGGATGAAGAAGCTCGTAAGGCGGCTCTGGAAAAAGGAGTGCATGTTGAAGCGAATGCTTCACGTGGAAAGATTATTAACGAGTTTTTTGAGGAATTTGTAGAGTCTAAGCTAATTCAACCGACATTCGTGACGGGGCACCCCGTCGAAATCTCTCCCTTAGCGAAACGGAATGCGGAACACTCGGAATATACGGACCGTTTCGAAGTGTTCGCCTATGGTCGTGAACTCGGGAATGCGTTCTCCGAGTTAAATGACCCTATTGACCAACGGCAACGTTTTGAGGTACAGGCCGCTGAGAGGGATAAGGGTGACGATGAGGCACATATGATGGATGAGGACTTTGTCCAAGCCTTGGAATATGGACTACCTCCGACAGGTGGGTTAGGGATCGGGATTGATCGCTTAGTTATGCTTCTAACCGATTCCGCATCCATCCGGGACGTCATTCTTTTCCCAACCATGAAACCAAGGGAAGAAGAATAGGGTGGTCGTGAATTATTCATAAGTAAGAGCATCAATAGTGTCAAAGAGACGGGGGGGTGGTGGAGACCATCCCCCTCTAAGTTATATAGATTTCATTTCTTAATTCTCTATTTACCAGGAACACATTTAAAGCTACTCGGAAGAAATCAAGATAGAGTACAAACGCATGAGAAGCCGAAAACTGAGAAGAATGACATGTGTAATTGCATAATTTCAGGGATTATGGCAGGATTAAGGGTTTGAGAAGTAGCATAAAAAGCGATATAATATTGTTCGTTCGGTTGTGGCGACGCAATCAACGAGAAACAGATGGTAGTTGACAAACACACTCTGAAATGCTATCATTTACAACTGTGACTCCGGTCTTTGAAAACTAAACAACAAAGGAACAGCCAAGTGACTCGTTAACGAGTTTGAGATGAATTTGAGCAATCAAATTTTCTTCATAAATTTTATGGAGAGTTTGATCCTGGCTCAGGACG
>Ga0255336_100667_pt1 | contig 43685 bp, 39 predicted proteins | sample MeOH1_35cm_T3_17_FD_189102 | JGI IMG/M metagenome (GOLD analysis project Ga0255336, IMG submission 189102) | Sandy soil microbial communities from University of British Columbia, Vancouver, Canada - MeOH1_35cm_T3_179 | ecosystem: Engineered > Artificial ecosystem > Sand microcosm > Unclassified ...
CGCTGCCGATACCGCCTGCGCGGGATCGCCCTTATACACCGTGTAGGTCTGCACATCGTTGGCGAAGCTCTGACCTTCCACATTGTATACGGTCGTGACCGTAACGGATTTCGAGTCGTGCGTTCCGGTTACGGTGAACACCACATTCTCACTGGTGTAGCTGATGGAGCCGGAGCCCGAGGTGAGGGCCGTATTGAACGTATAGTTCTCGGAGCCTGTGAACGCCGGGACTGCCGCTGCCGATACCGCCTGCGCGGGATCGCCCTTATACACCGTGTAGGTCTGCACATCGTTGGCGAAGCTCTGACCTTCCACATTGTATACGGTCGTGACCGTAACGGATTTCGAGTCATGCGTGCAGCTGATGGTGAACGTCACGCTGGTATGGCAGCTGTCAAGAGTGGCCCTGCCTTGCGTTACGATGGCGGCACCATAGGAGTAATTCTCGTGCCCGGTGAAGGTGGGGGCGGCAGGGGAAGCCATGTAGCTGCCGTCCTCGGGAATTTGCACCTTCTCAGTGCTTCTTTGCAGTTCGATAGAGCCGCGCTTATAAACGGTGGTCACGGTACCGGTAACAAAATAGGAAACTTTTACGTGGCCATTCACTTTGGCGCTGGCATTAGGACCGGAGTCCTTTCCGGAGAGGCAGACGTCGTTAGCGTCGGGTATGGAAAGAGCGTCAGTGTTTACTTTGATATCCGAGCCGCCATTTACATCGGCGTTGGCATTGCCGCCATCCCCGATTCCGATCCAGACGTGATCACCGGCTACCGCCTGACCGCCGGCATAGATGTCGGGTGCCAACGGCGTATCGCTTATACTGCCGCCGGTAATGTTGATATCGGTGCCGCCGTTGACCTGGGCCTTGGCATCCCCGCCGTCTTTGAGGACAGTGCCCTCGCCGCCCTCGGCCAAGCCGCCGCCGTAGACGTCACCCTTTACCGTGCCGCCCGAGACCGTGACGTCCGTCCCTCCCGAGACGTTCGCCTGCGCCGCAGGGGCGTTGCCGATTCCGTCCTGGCCCTCCGCGTGGCCGCCGCCGTAGACATCACCGTTCACAGTGCCGCCGGTGATCTCGACAACCGCACCACCCGTAACGTTTGCGGTAGTGCCGCCGTTGGTGGTGTCACGGCCGCCGCCGTATACATCGCCAACCGTGCCCCCTGCGATGGTGACGTCGGTGCCGGAAACATCCTGGTTCAGGCTGCCGCCGTAGATGCTGTAGCCGTTTACATTGGGCGTGCCGGCAATCGCGCCGCCGGCGGTATCCTGATAGACCGTGTTTCCGTCGTCGGATGTCACGACCGTCGTGTTGGCGCCGGTACCCGCGGATACCGTAACGGCGTTGCCGTTCGCATACACATTCTGGCCGCTCGTATCGATAGTGATCGTTGCCGCCAGCGCCGAGCTGCACAGCAGCAGCCACGCCATCGCGCCGGAGAGGATTGCCAACGGTTTTTTCCTCATAGCCCTTCCTCCTTCTTTTTTTGTATTTCTGGAATTTCTTCCAAAGATAACTTTGGTATCTACAGTAAACCACAATCTGTTCACAATTCGGTCTCATGAAAAGGCGGACGCCGGTCTCATTTTGGTCTCATTTTGGTCTCACGAGGCATATTTCCCGGAATCCTGTCCAATCCCGCCGCACACGGCCGGCCGGGGGAAAGGCGGAGGCTGCCGCATGAAGCATTTTCAATGCATCATGCAAAGGATGTTTCGCCTGCGGCGAAACCCCGGGGTTCTAAAAAGGCGTCACTGGCCCCTTCCCGCTCATGTTTTGCGCTTTTCCGGCATATGCTGCTTGTGCCGAATCCTTCGCGCATTGCACAACGGCCGCGGGTGCGGTAAAATAGGTTACGTTACAATAGGCTCGTTGCGGCCTTTTGAGCTTTGGAAGGATGTGTCGTGTGCGTATGCGCGCGCTTTTTGAAGAGCTTGCCCGTCTTGATATCCGCCGCGACGTGCCCATGCGGGAGCTGACCACCTTCCGGCTGGGGGGCCCGGCCGATCTTGTGGTGTTCGCGCGCGGCGGGGAGGAAGTGCGCCTCGCGGCCGGCGCGGCAGAGGCGCGCGGCGTGCCGTTCTATGTGATCGGCAACGGCTCCAACCTCATCGTACGGGACGGCGGCATCCGCGGCCTCGTGATCGTGATCGGCGCGGAGATGGCGGAAATCAGCCTCGAAGGAACGGCGCTTACCGCCGGGGCCGGCATACCGCTGACGGAGCTCGCGTGGGAAGCGGTGCGGCGCGGCCTTATGGGCATGGAATGGGCCTGCGGCATCCCCGGCACGCTGGGCGGCGCGTGCGCCATGAACGCCGGGGCCTACGGCGGCGAGATGAAGCAGATCCTGCGTTCGGTCCGCTATATCGAGCGCGGCGAAATATCGGAAACCCCCGCGCGGAAGGAAGAGCTGGGCTACCGCGTCAGCCCCTACTGCGCGCCGGGGCGCATCGTGCTCTCGGCGACGCTTGCGCTTTCACCGGACGACGGCGGCGCCGCGGACCGGCAGAAGGATTACCTTGCCCGCCGGGCCGCCAAGCAGCCGCTGGAGCTTCCCAGCGCCGGGAGCGTCTTCAAGCGCCCGCCGGGCCGCTTTGCGGGCGCGCTCATCGAGGGCGCGGGCCTCAAGGGAACGCGCGTGGGCGGCGCCGAGGTCAGCGAAAAACACGCCGGTTTCATCGTCAACCGCGGCGGGGCCACGGCGGGCGACGTGCTCCGGCTCATCGAGTTCATTCAGGAACGCGTGCTCGCCGCCTACGGCGTGGAGCTGCAGTGCGAGCAGAAGATTATCGGAGTGGATTAGGAGGACGCGCGATGTCCCAGTTAACGCTCATCATCGTCACCGGCCTTTCGGGCGCGGGGAAATCCCTGGCGCTGCGGCGGCTGGAGGATATGGGCTACTATTGCGTGGACAACCTCCCCGCCAGCCTTGTGCCGGCGTTTTTGGAGCGGTGTGAGAACGCGAACCCCGTCATCACGCGCGCGGCCCTCGCTATCGACAGCCGCGAGAGCGCGTTCGGCGCCGATTGGGACAAGCTGCTGGATTGGCTGACCCAAAGCGGCGTTTCGTACCGCGTTTTGTTTCTGGACAGCCGGGACGACGTGCTGCAGCGCCGCTACGTCGAGACCCGCCGCAGGCATCCCCACGCCGCGGGCGGGGATATCCTCTACGGCATCGCGCACGAGCGCGCCATGCTCGCTAAGCTTAGGGAGCGCGCGCACGCCGTCATCGACACCAGCGGCCTCAAGCCGGTGGATTTCTACGCGCGGCTGGAGGAAGCGCTTGCCCTTGCGCCGTTCGGCCAGCCGCTGCTCCTGTTCATGAGCTTCGGCTACAAGCGCGGGCTGCCCGTGGACGCGGACATCGTGCTGGATATGCGCTTTTTGCCCAATCCGTTCTACGAGAGCGCGCTCCGCCCGCTTTCGGGGCTGGACGAGGCGGTGAAAAACTATGTGATGTCCGATCCGTGCGCCCCGCCTTTCTTTGACGCCGCGGAGAATATGCTTCGCGCCGCGCTGCCCGGCTTTGCGGCGCAGGGCAAGCAGCGCGTGATGGTGGCGTTCGGCTGCACCGGCGGGCGGCACCGCTCCGTCGCCGCGGCGGAGGAAATGGCGCGCCGGTTCGCGGGCGGGGCGCGCACGGTGCGCTGCTTCCACAGGGACCTGGGCGCCGAGGCGGAGGACATCCGCGAGCGGTTCCATCCGGAGGAGGGGAAGCCATGATCTACGCCGCAAGCACGCATATCGGCCGCCGCCCGCGCAATGAGGACAGCCTGCTTGTCCCGGACGCCGGGGCGCCGCCGCTCGCGGCCGTCGCCGACGGCATGGGCGGGCACGCGGCGGGGCAGCGCGCCTCGAGCCTTGCCGTGGAGGAGCTCAAAGCCGCGTTTTCCGACGCCGCGCAGGACGATCTCCTGCGCAGCCTCCGGCTGGCGATCAACGCCGCCAACCACAGCGTATACATGCACGCAGAGACCGAGCCGGGCTGCCGCGGCATGGGCACCACGCTGGTGCTCGCGCTCGCCCTGCCGCGGGAATATATCGCCGCCAACATCGGGGACAGCCGCCTTTACTGCCTGCGGGAGGGGGTCCTCACGCAGATCACCGAGGACCACAGCCTTGTGAACATGATGGTGGCCTCGGGCGTCATCACGCGGGAGGAGGCCGCGCGGCATCCGCAGCGAAACATCATCACGCGGGCGCTGGGCACCTCCGCTTACGAGGAGGCCGATTATTTCCGCCGCCCCTGGAACGAGGGCGACCTGCTGCTGCTCTGCTCCGACGGGCTGCACGGCGCGCTGACCGACGAACAGATCGCGGAGGAACTCCTTTTGACGCGGCCCCTCCAGGAAACCGCGGACGCGCTGGTGCGCCGCGCGCTGGAGGAGGGCGGCACCGACAACGTCACCGTCGTGCTGGTGCGCAACACGGGAGGTGACGCCGCATGATCGGCACCGTGCTTTCGGGAAAATACAGGATATTGGAAAAGATCGGCTCGGGCGGCACGGCGGACGTGTACAAGGCGCTCCAGCTCATAAGCCCGCACCGCACCGTCGCCATCAAGATATTAAAAGAAGAGTTCCGCGAGGACGCGGCGTTCCTGCGCCGGTTCGAGCAGGAAGCGCACGCGGTGCTGGGCCTTAACCACGAGAACATCGTCCGCTCCTACGACGTGGGCAGCGACAACGGTCTCCCCTACATCGTGCTCGAGTACGTGGAGGGGAGCACGCTCAAGGAGTGCATCCGCGCCCAGGGCAGGTTCCAGACGCGCTCGGCCGTCAACCTGGCCGCGCAGGTGCTCGACGCGCTTTCCCACGCGCACGAGCGGGGCGTCATCCACCGGGACGTCAAGCCGCAGAACATCATCGTCAATTCCCGCGGGCACGCCAAGCTGACGGATTTCGGCATCGCGCGAAACGCGGACGCCTCCACCGTCACCTACGCGGGGGCGAACATCATCGGCTCCGTGCACTACCTTTCGCCCGAGCAGGCGATGGGAAAATCCGTCACCGCCGAAAGCGACATTTACTCCATGGGCGTCACGCTGTACGAGATGGTGACGGGCACGCTCCCCTTCGAGGGGGAGAACACCGTTTCCGTGGCGCTCCAGCATATCCAGGCCGAGATCACGCCGCCCATCGCGCTTGTGCCCACGCTCCCGCCCGCGCTCAATGACGTGATTCTCAGGGCGACGAACAAGCAGCCGGCGCTTCGCTACCACAGCGCGCGGGAGATGCGGCAGGACCTTTTGCGGGTGCTGCGCGAGCCCAACGGGGACTTCGCGAGGATCAAGCCGAAGGAACAGCGCAAAAAGCCCGGGAAGAAGCGCGCCCGCGGGGTGTGGCGCATCGCCGCCGTGGCGGCGGCGGTGTTCTTTTTGCTGGGCACGATGCTGATCATGGAACAGGCCGTCACCCAGCAGCGGGCCGTCAGCGCCGTGGAGCTGGTGCCCAAGCTGACGGGGAAATCCTTGGAGGAGGCCGTGAACATCGCGAAACTGCGCGGCTATACCGCCAACCCGACCTATGTCGCCAGCAACGAGTACGCCAACGGCACCGTGATCTCGCAGGACCCCGCCGACGGCAGCACGCTCAAGAACGGCGGCGTGATCGAGATCACCGTAAGCTCCGGCGCGGTGATGCCCACCATGCCCGACGTTACGGGCAAAACGCTGGAGGAGGCAGAGGCCACCCTGCGCCAGGACGGCATCAAGATCGGCGGCGTGGAATACCGCACCTCCGAAGCGCCCGTCGGCACCGTGTTCGAGCAGGATCCCCTGCCCGACACCACGCTCCTCCAGGGGGACGACGTGCAGCTCTACGTATCGGGCGAGCCGGCCCGCAGCATCGAGATGCCCGAGGTCGCCGGGCTCCCCCTGCCCGACGCTCTCAAGCTCCTGAGCGACCGCGGCTTCATCAGCTTCCGGGTGCGGCTGGAGAGCCTCGACAACCTCGGCGACGACACCGTCGTCAGGCAGGACCCCGCGCCCAACGAGCTTTTTGCGAGCACGGACCTCGTCGAGCTTACGGCGGCGGGCGTCGGCCCCGACAAATACTCCGCCAATATCGCGCTGACCGTGGATGCCAAGGAAAGCGGCGCAGAGCTCCTTGCCGTGCTCCCGCAGCAATCCGGGGAGATCCCCTACGAGCTCGTGGCCTACGGGGCCAAGCTCAAGGCGGGCGACAAACAGCAGATTTCTTTCCCCGCCGTCGCGGCGACGGGCGGGGAGCAGACGCTCATCGTCTACCTCAACGGCGAAGAGATCAGGAGGACGACCGTTATGTTCACCAACCTGGGTTAAGGCGATGCCGGAGGAAGGCTTGCTCTTAAAAGGGGTGGGCGGGTTCTATACCGCGCTGCTCCCGAGCGGCGAAGAGCTCACCGCCAGCGCCCGCGGGAAATTCCGGCACGAGCGGATCACGCCCGTCTGCGGCGACCACGTGCTGCTGGAGCGCCAGCAGGAGGGGCTGGCCGCGCTCGTCGAAATTTTGCCCCGCAAGAACCTGCTGCTGCGTCCCCAGGTCGCGAACATCGACCAGCTCGTCGTCGTGCTTTCGGCGTCCGCGCCCAAGCCCGACCTGCTCCTGTGCGACAAGCTCCTGCTGCAGGCGCTGCCGCTCGGCATCGAGCCGCTCATCGCCGTCAACAAGTGCGACGAGGGGGATTCCGCCGCCGTGGAGGAGATTTTTTCCGAGTACGGGCCGCACTTTCACACGCTGGCGCTCTCGGCCCGCACGGGCGAGAACGCCCCCGCGCTTTCGGATGCGCTGGCCGGGCGCGTGAGCTGCTTCGCCGGGCAGAGCGCCGTGGGCAAAAGCTCGCTTCTCAATACCCTGCTTCCGGCGCTGCAGCTGCCCGTGGGCACCCTGGCCCGCCGCACCGAGCGCGGGCGGCATACCACCCGCACGGCGGAGCTCTGGCCCTACCGCGGCGGCGCGGTGCTGGATACCCCCGGCTTCTCGCTGCTGGAGCTTTCGGAGATCGATCAGGAAACGCTCGACCGCGCCTACCGGGAGTTCGGGGACGCCCCCTCCCGCTGCCGCTTCGCCGGATGCACCCACCGCGCCGAGCCGGACTGCGCCGTAAAGGAGCTGCTCGCACAGGGTACGCTCTCCCGCGGCCGCTACGGCCGCTACGTGGAGCTCTGCACCGCGTTTGAAGAGATGCGGAAGAACCGATATAATTAAGGGTGAACGCGGCGTCCTGCGGGCGCGTGTTCGCGCCCGCAGGACGCAATGAATAATGAATAATTGTCGTTGAAAATAACAGGACGGGATGGGGGGACCCAGAGATGGCTTTCAATTGGAAACCCAGCAGGTTTTTTACCTGGTTTCGTACCCAGGGGGCGCGGGGGGCGGAGCCCTCCCGCTATTAAATAGAATAACCCTTCGTCGCCGCCGTAGGCGGCGATACCTGAATGGCTCATTCTTCATTGTTCATTATTTTCATCCATTCCCATGAAAGGAACCGAGCCAAATGCCAACGTTAAAGATCGCCCCCTCGATACTGTCCGCGGATTTCGCGGAGCTGGGCGCCGCGGTGCGGATGCTCGAACAAAGCGGCGCGGATTGGGTCCATTTCGACGTGATGGACGGCCACTTCGTCCCCAACCTGACGCTGGGGCCGATGGTGCTCGCGGCGCTCCGCCCGCGCACTTCGCTTCCCATCGACGTGCACCTCATGGTGTCCCGCCCCGGCGACTGGATCGATCCATACCTCGAGGCCGGCGCGGACTGCATCACCTTCCACGTGGAGGCCGAGCCGCACATCCAGCGGCAATTGCAGCGCATCCGGGATGCGAAGAGGACCGCGGGCCTGGTGCTCAACCCCGCGACGCCCGTTTCCGCGCTCGAGTGCGCGCTCGAATACTGCGACATGGTGCTGCTCATGAGCGTGAACCCGGGCTTCGGCGGCCAGAGGTTCCTGCCCGTCGTGCTCGATAAGATACGCGCGCTGCGGAAGATGGCCAAGAGCCGCGGCATCCCCCTGGAGATCGAGGTGGACGGCGGCGTCAACCCCGAGACCGCGCGGGCCTGCGCCGACGCCGGCGCAACGGTGCTGGTGGCGGGAAACGCCGTATTCACGGCTCCCGATCCCGCAAAGATGATCCGCACGCTGCGGGGGGAAGAGGTTCGGGAATAGCCGCGCCGCATAGATTGGTAAGGGCGCTGCAAAACGCGCCGCCCGGCGTCTCGGGGGTATGTAGGCTGCCCGCGGCCGCCGTTTACCGGGTATTCGTAAGGAGAGAAACATGGTAGATATCGCCATCGTCGGCGGGGGGCCCGCCGGGCTGACCGCCGGGCTGTACGCGGCGCGCGGCGGCGCTTCGGCCGTGCTGTTTGAGGAGGTTTTCGCGGGCGGCCAGGCGGCCAAGACGCACAAGATCGACAATTACCCCGGCTTTGAGGAGGGCATCGAGGGCATGGAGCTGGGCCAGCGGATGCAGCTGCAGGCGGTGCGCTTCGGGTTGGAGATGCGCTACGAGCCGGTGACCGGGCTGAGGCTCCTGGAACCCGTCAAGGGCGTGGAAACGTCCGCCGGCGTGACCGAGGCGCGCACGGTGATCCTCTGCACCGGGGCTGTTCCCCGGAAGCTCGGCCTCCCCAACGAGGAGGCGCTGATCGGCGCGGGGGTTTCCTTCTGCGCCTCCTGCGACGGCGCGTTTTTCCGCGGCAAGGAAGTGGCGGTGGTGGGCGGCGGCGATACCGCGCTGGGCGACGCGCTCTATCTTGCGCGCTTCGCGTCCAAAGTGTACCTGATCCACAGGCGGGATGAGCTGCGCGGCTGCGCCATGCTGCAAAAGGCGGTCCGGGCCGAGCCTAAGGCGGAGCTTCTCTTAAGTTCCGCCGTCACCGCGCTTTCGGGCGAAACGCTGCTCTCGGGCATCACCGTGGAGGACCTCAAAACCGAAAAAACGCGCCAATTGCCCGTTTCCGGCCTGTTCGTGGCCGTCGGCGCCGAGCCCCGCGTCGAGCTGGTGCGCGGCGCGCTGGAACTGACCGAGTCCGGGTATATCGGCACCGACGCAAAGCTCCATACCTCCGCCGCCGGCGTGTTCGCCGCGGGGGACGTTAGGGATACCCCGCTCCGGCAGGTCGTCACCGCCGTGGCGGACGGCGCGCTCGCCGCCGCGCAGGCGCTCGAGTACCTGACGCTGGCGGGGCGCCCTTCGGGCGCAATGAACAATGAATGCGGCGCCTTGCGGGCGCAATGAATAATGCACAATGAACAATGAACAATTGCTGAAAAAACTCCTGACGGAGTTTTATTGAATAACAAGGCGGCGTATACTCAAAGAAATCCCGGGAGCTTTTTTCCGAGGTTTTTTGGAGGATAGAACGGTTCACGTGCTGCGGGGACAGCTTTCAATGAAAACCCCGCACGGGGTTTTTACCTGAATTGTTCATTGTTCATTTTTTTGATCAACTAAGATTTAGGGAGAAAAGAACAATTATGCCCAACAAGCTTTTCGGGACCGACGGCATCCGCGGCATCGCGAACGGATCGCTCAGCTGCGAGATGGCCATGAAAATCGGCGCGGCGGGCGCCTATGTGCTCACCAGCGAGGTGCATTCCCCGCGGATCTTGATCGGCATGGATACGCGCAAATCCGGCGATATGCTTTGCGCCGCCCTGACGGCGGGCATCTGCTCGGTGGGGGGGGACGCCGCGCACGTGGGCGTGGTGCCGACCCCCGGCCTCGCGTACCTGGTGCGCCTCTACGGGGCCGACGCCGCGGTGATGATCTCCGCCTCCCACAACTCCATGGAGTACAACGGCATCAAGTGGTTCGACGGCCGCGGCTTCAAGCTCTCCGACGCGCTGGAGGACGAGATCGCGCGCATCGTAAACGAGGATACGTCCCTTCCCCGCCCCACCGGCCGGGAAATCGGCCGCGTGACGCATGTGCGCCGCGCCATGGACGAGTACCGGGAGTTTTTGGTCGCCACCGCCGATACGCGCCTGGACGGCATGCGCATCGTGCTCGATTGCGCGAACGGTGCGGCGAGCGAGATCGCGCGGGCGGTGTTCACCGACCTCGGCGCCGAGGTGATGAGCTTTTCGGATGAGCCGGACGGCTACAACATCAACGACCGCTGCGGCTCCACCCATCCCGAGCGCATGCAGCAGCTGGTGTTCGAGCTGGGCGCGGATATCGGCCTCGCCTTCGACGGCGACGCGGACCGGCTCATCGCCACCGACGAGCGCGGACGCATCGTGGACGGGGACCGGATCCTCGGCATCTGCGCCGCCGACATGCACGCGCGCGGCGCGCTCAAGCAGGATACCCTCGTCATCACCGTCATGAGCAACCTCGGCCTCAAACAGCGCATGAAGAAGGCCGGCGTCCGCGTGGAGGAGACCGCCGTCGGCGACCGCTACGTGCTCGAGCGCATGCTCGAAAAGGGCTTCAACCTGGGCGGCGAGCAATCCGGTCACATCATCTTTACCGATCACCACACCACCGGCGACGGCATGCTTTCCGCCATCCAGCTCATGAATATCTTAAAGCGCAGCGGCAGGCGCATGAGCGCCCTCGCCGCCGAGATCCCCATTTACCCGCAGGTGCTCGTGAACGTCCGCGTCGCGGAGGAAGAAAAGCAGGACGCCATGGCGGACCCCGAGCTTGCCGACGCCATTCGCGATACCGAAAAGAAGCTGCGCGACGAGGGCCGGGTCCTGGTGCGCGCCTCCGGCACCGAGCCGCTTATCCGCATCATGCTGGAGGGCCGCAACGAGGAGGAGATCAGCGCCCACGCCCTCGCCCTCGCACATATCCTCGAAAAGAACCACGAAGGGAAAATCAAGAGTTGATGCTGGACCGCGAACAGACGGCCCTCGCGCTTGCGGCCTTACGGCAGGCGTACCCCAACCCCAAACCGGAGCTGCACTTCACGACGCCTTTTGAGCTGTTGGTTTCCACCATGCTCAGCGCCCAGTGCACCGACAGGCAGGTCAACCTCTGCACGGCGAAGCTCTTTCCCGTGTACAATACCCCCGCGCAGTTCGCCGCTCTCGGTACGGACGAGCTCTTCCCCTATATCAAGAGTTGCGGGCTTTATCAGACCAAGGGCCGGAACATCATCGCCGCGAGCCGCATCCTCGTTGAGCGCTACAACGGTTCGGTGCCCGCCGACCGCGACGCGCTGACCACACTCCCCGGCGTCGGCCGCAAGACCGCCAACGTCGTCGTCTCCAACGCCTTCCATATCCCCGCCATCGCCGTGGATACGCACGTGTTCCGCGTCGCCAACCGCATCGGCCTCGCCCAGGCGCGGGATGTGCTCCGCACCGAGCAGCAGCTTATGGCCGCCATCCCCGAGGCCGACTGGAGCGACGCCCACCACTGGCTCATCTTCCACGGCCGCCGCGTCTGCCACGCCCAGCGCCCCGATTGCGGCAGCTGCTGCGTGAACGCGGTGTGCGAGTATTACAATAAACCAAAGGAGTAAGAGGGTACGGTTCTTTTCTTTCACAGGAAAGAAAAGAACCAAAAGAAAGCGAAAACAATAAAAAATATCCCCGGGGTGCAGGGGTGGAACCCCTGCATCCTTCGTATCCTCCCCCCGTTCTCACTATTTTGGAAAGGGACTTACCAATGCAGTTCATAGACCGCGCAAGGATCGTTATCAAATCGGGCGACGGCGGCGACGGATACGCCGCGTTCCACCGGGAGAAGTACGTGCCGCAGGGCGGCCCATCGGGCGGGGACGGCGGCAACGGCGGAGACCTGGTGCTCCTGGCCGACCCGGAGCTGACAACGCTTCTGGATTTCAAATACAAGCGCCACTTCCGAGCCGAAAACGGCGAAGCGGGCAAGGCGGAGCTTTCGCGCGGGAAGGACGGCGAAACGCTCTTGGTGCGCGTGCCGGTGGGCACGGTGGTGCGTGATGCGGAAACGGGCGCCGTCGTCGCGGATATGAACAAGCCCGGCAAGCGGCGCACGCTGCTAAAGGGCGGCAGGGGCGGCAAGGGCAACGCGCGCTTCGCGACGCCCACCCGCCAGGCGCCCCGGTTCGCGCAGCCCGGCGTAAAAACATTCGACCGCGAGGTGGAGCTGGAGCTCAAAACGATCGCGGACGTGGGGCTGGTGGGCCTGCCCAACGTGGGCAAGTCCACGCTGCTCTCGGTGCTGACGGCCGCGCGGCCCAAGATCGCCAACTACCATTTCACCACGCTCACGCCCAACCTCGGCGTTGTGCAGCGCTATGAAAAGAGCTTTGTGCTGGCCGATATCCCCGGCCTGATCGAGGGCGCGGCCGAGGGCGCGGGGCTCGGGCACGAGTTCCTGCGGCATATCGAGCGCACGCGGATGCTCGTGCACGTGGTGGACGTCAGCGGCAGCGAGGGGCGCGATCCCGTGGAGGATTACGAGGCCATCCGCGCCGAGCTCGCAGCCTACAGCGACAAACTGCCCGCGCTTCCCGAGATCGTCGCCGCCAACAAAATGGACCTGACCGGCGCGGAGGAAAACCTGAAGCGCCTTACCGGTTTCCTCGCCCCGCGCGGGGTAGAAGTGTATCCCGTTTCCGCCGCGGCGCATAAGGGACTGGAGGCGCTCCTGGACGCCGCCGTGCGGCTTCTTTCCGCGCTGCCGCCCGTGCTGGAGTTCGAGGAGGAGGAGCTCGCGCTCCGCCCCCAGTACGCGCCCGGCTTTACCGTAGAAAAGGAAAGCGGCGGCGCGTACCTCGTCACGGGCGGCGACGTGGACCGCATCCTCGATACCACCGACCCTGACGACGAGACCTCCATGCGCCGCTTCCAGCAGCTCCTGGTCAAAACCGGCATCGTCGCCGCGCTCAAGGAGGCCGGCGCCGCGGACGGCGACACCGTTCGCCTGGGCGGGTGGGAATTCGAGTTTTTGCCGTAGCGGATATAAATAACCGCGGCGCTGGCTTTCCCGTTATAAAGCCGCTTTTCGGGGCCCGCCCAGGGGAGTGGGGGCAGAGCCCTCCCGCTATGAAATAAAATACTCTCTCGCCGCCGCAGGCGGCGATACCTTGTATATCACGGCGGGAGCAAGCTCCCGCCGCTTTTATGTTTCTGTAAACCTTTTCCGGCTCCCGTTTTTCCCCGCACGGCCGGAACGGGCCCGCCGCGTGGAAAACCGGATTTTTACGCTTCAACAAAATAGCGGTTTTGGAACGGTTTTGTTTGGCCCTTGTAAACTGTGGGTTTACTATATGCGCACCCGAAGATCCGGCGGCGAGGGGCGGGCTTTGCATATTTTTTATAAATCGCGGCGATTCGGCCGTTTTCGCCCGCATTCCGGCCGGAATCGTTCCAGTATCGCGCGCCGCGCGGGCTGTTGACAAGCGTGCGGATATATGCTTTAATAAATAAGATTTTTGTTTAGGGAAAGTAAACGGCCGGTTTAGAAAGACTGTAAGGAGTGATATTTGTGCAGATCGGCGAAAAGCTCAAGCGTATGCGTCTGCGGCTGAATCTCACCCAAGAGGAGCTGGCCGCGCGGACCGAACTCTCCAAGGGCTTCATTTCCCAGCTTGAGCGCGACCTCACCTCCCCGTCCATCGCGACGCTGATGGATATCCTCGAGGCGCTCGGGTCGGATATCGGCAGCTTTTTCCATGAGGCCCCGCCCGAAAAGGTGGTCTACGGCGCGGCGGACGTATTCGTCAAGCTCTACGAGGAGGAAGGCGCAGAGGTCTCCTGGCTCGTTGCCGATTCCCAGAAGCACGCGCTCGAGCCCATTCTCGTCACGCTCGCTCCCGGCGGCGGCTCTTTTGTGCACGATCCCCACGAGGGCGAGGAGTTCGGCCATGTGCTTTCGGGCGCGGCGACGCTCGTTTTGGGGGACAAGCGCTACAAGGTCAGGAAGGGCGACAGCTTCTATTTCCGCGCGCAGAGCGTGCACCATATTGAAAACAACGGCAAGAAGGAGGCTCGAGTGATTTGGGTATCATCCCCTCCGACTTTTTAATCTCGCACAAATGCCTGCGGCATTTGCGCGAGATCCCTTCGGGGATTTTTCTCACAGCCGCCTAAAACCGCTGCGGCGGTTTCCGGGCGGCGGCTGCGCAAAGTGTCAAAACCGGCGTACACGCCGCCGGTTTTGACGATTAAAAGCCAAACGTTACGCTTAGGTTTGCCGTTGCGCAAAACGTGGAGCGTTTTGCGCTGGGGATTACCTTCCTTGTTCGCTTTCTTTTGGTACTTTTCTTTCCCGTGAAAGAAAAGTACCGTACCCTATCGATGGAGGATGCCTGGTAAAATGGGCGACAAGCACTTGATCGAGCTGTTCGACGTCTCCAAGGATTACGAGGGGGACGCCGCGCTCAGGCACATCAATCTGTACGTGAAGGACGGGGAGTTTCTGACGCTGCTGGGTCCTTCGGGCTGCGGCAAGACGACGATGCTGCGCATCATCGCGGGGTTCGTGCTGCCCAGCTCGGGCAAGGTGCTGCTCGACGGCGCGGATATGGCGCGCATACCGCCGTACAAGCGGCGCGTGAACACGGTGTTTCAGAAGTACGCGCTGTTCCCGCACCTGAACGTATTTGACAACGTGGCGTTCGGGCTCAAGATCAAGAAGCTCCCCAAGGCGGAGATCGACAGCCGCGTTCGGGCGATGCTGGAGCTTGTGAACCTCAAGGGGTACGAAAAACGGGGGGTGGAGCAGCTTTCGGGCGGGCAGCAGCAACGCGTGGCCATCGCGCGGGCGCTGGTGAACGAGCCGGAGGTGCTTTTGCTGGACGAACCTCTGGGCGCGCTGGATCTGCAATTGCGCAAGGACATGCAGGTGGAGCTGAAGCGCATGCAGCAGCGGCTTGGGATCACCTTTATCTATGTGACGCACGATCAGGAGGAGGCGCTCACCATGAGCGACACCATCGTCGTCATGAAGGAGGGCGTCATCCAGCAGATCGGCACGCCGCAGGATGTGTACAACGAGCCCAGGAACGCCTTCGTGGCGGATTTCATAGGCGAAAGCAACATACTCCCCGGCGTGATGGAGCAGGAATACATGGTCTCCTTCGCGGGCGGGAACTTCAAGTGCGTGGATAAGGGCTTTGGCGAGCGGGACGTGGAGGTCGTGGTCCGGCCGGAGGACGTGGATATCATCCCGGCCGGGCGCGTGGGCGAAAACGGCATGACGGGCGTCGTGAAATCCGTGCTGTTCATGGGCGTGCATTACGAGATACGCGTGGACACGGGGGACCACCTCTGGCAGGTGCACACGACGGACCTGGTGGATATCGGCGAGCGCGTGGGGCTGGAGATTCTGCCCGACGCCATCCATATCATGAGGAAACCGGCATGAAGCGCACGGTATTCGCCTACCCGTACGTGGTATGGATGCTCATCTTCATATTTGCGCCGATGCTGCTCATCGTGTACTACGCTTTCACGGCGGACGGCGCGGTGACGCTTGAAAACCTCAGGGGCGCGCTCGATCCGATGTACCTGGAGGTGCTGCTGCGCTCGGTGTGGATGGCGCTGCGGGCTACGGTAGCTTGCCTGCTGCTCGGCTACCCCGTGGCGTACCTGCTTTCCCGGATGAAGAAGAGCGCGGCGTCCATCCTCTCGGTGCTGTTCGTGGTGCCCATGTGGATGAACTTTTTGCTGCGCACCTACGCCTGGCAGGTGCTCCTGAACGCCAACGGGATATTGAACGGCGTCCTCGCGGCGCTGGGGCTGCCGCAGCAGTCGTTTTTGTATACCGAGGGCGCGGTGATGCTGGGCATGGTCTACAACTTTCTGCCCTTCATGGTGCTGCCCATCCATACGGTGCTCTCTAAGATGGACCGCTCGCACATCGAGGCGGCCAGCGATCTCGGGGCCAACCCCGTGCAGGCGTTCTTCCGCGTGACGCTGCCGCTTTCCATGCCGGGGGTAATCTCGGGCATCACGATGGTGTTCATCCCCTCCATCACGACGTTCGCGATCTCGCGGCTCCTGGGCGGGGGCAAGTTCGTCATGTACGGCGACCTGATCGAGAACCAGTTCCTTCTCATGCAGGATTGGGGCTCGGGCTCGGCGCTGTCGTTCATACTGCTGGTACTGGTGCTCATCAGCATGGCCGTGATGCGCCGCGCGGAGGGCGAGGCCGGGCAGGAGGGAGGCATGCTCTGGTGAAAAAGCTGCGCACGTTTTTCAAGGGCACCTACCTCGGGCTGATGCTGTGCTTTCTGTACGCGCCGATCCTGGTGCTGATCGTGTACTCCTTCAATTCGTCCAGGACCATGGGGCACTGGACGGGATTCTCGCTCAGCTGGTACGCGGCGCTGTTCCATGATTCCATGGTGATGGAGGCGCTGACGGTCACGCTCACCATCGCCGTCCTTTCGGCGGCCGTCGCCACCGTGATCGGCACGGCGGCGGCCATCGGCATCCACTCCATGCGCAGGGGGCCGCGCGTGGCCGTGGAGAACATCAGCCAGCTCCCCATCGTGAACCCCGATCTGGTGACGGGCATTTCGCTGATGATGCTCTTCGCCTTCATGAACATCAAGGGCGGCTATGTGCGGATGCTGATCGCGCACATCACGTTCAATATCCCGTACGTGATCTTCTCGGTGATGCCCAAGCTCAAGCAGAGCTCCAACGCGCTCTACGAAGCGGCGCTGGATCTCGGGTGCACGCCGCTTACGGCGCTCTGGCGGGTGGTGCTGCCCGATATCATGCCCGGCATCGTATCCGGCTTCATACTCGCCTTCACGCTCTCGCTGGACGACTTCGTGGTCTCCTACTTCACCACGCAGGGCGTGCAGAACCTTTCCATCTATATCTACTCCATCGCGCGCAAGGGCATCAACCCCAAGATCAACGCCCTTTCCACGCTGATGTTCGTCGCGGTGCTCACGCTGCTGATGGTAGTCAACCTCAAATCCATCAAGGAAGAACACAAGGCCGCGGCGCAGGCGAAAAAGGCCGAGGCCCGGAGCTAGATACGCAAAAATTCTCGTCATGGAGGAACCGAAATGAAGAAGCTGGCTTTTCTGTTGGCGCTGCTGTTGGCGGCGGGCCTGTTCCCGGGCTGCGCAAACACAGGGACGGTGACGCTCAACGTCCTCAACTGGGGGGATTACATCGACGAAACGGTGCTCGATCAGTTCGAGGAGGAGCACCCCGGCGTCAAAATCAATTATTCCACCGCCGCCAGCAACGAGGAGATGCTCATTAAGCTCTCGGCGCCGGATTCCATTTACGACATCTGCTTCCCGTCGGATTACACCATCGAGAAGATGATCGAAAAGGATATGCTCCACGCGCTCGACAAGGCCAATATCCCCAACCTCAAGAACATCGACGGCCGTTTCCTGGACCTTTCCTTCGATCCGGGCAACACCTATTCCGTCCCCTATATGTGGGGCACCGTCGGCATCCTCTACAACACCAAAATGGTGCGGGAACCCGTCACCAGCTGGAAGATCCTCTGGGACGAACAGTATAAGGGCCAGATCCTCATGTACGACAGCATCCGCGATACCATCGGCGTCACGCTCAAGATGCTGGGTTATTCCATCAATACCCGCAACGCCGCCGACGTGGAGGCCGCGCGCGACGCGCTCATCGCGCAGAAGCCGCTCGTCAAGGCGTATCTGGACGACCCCATCAAGGACAATATGATCAACGGCTCCGCCGCGCTCGCGGTCGTCTACTCGGGCGACGCCATGTACTGCATCGGCGAAAATCCGGACCTTGCCTACGCCGTCCCCGACGAGGGCAGCAACCTGTGGTTCGATAACGTCATCATCCCCAAGACCTCCAAGCATTACGCCGAGGCGGAGGCGTTCATCAACTTCCTGTGCGACGCGGAGGTCGCCAAAAAGAATACCGAGTACATCGGCTTCTCCACGCCCAACGCGGCCGCCCGGGCCCTGCTCGGCGCGGATATCACCGATGACCCCACCTATAACCCCCCGCAGGAAGTGCTGGACCGGTGCGAGGTGTTCCGCGATTTGGGCGATTTTATCGAGGTCTACAACCAGGCCTGGAACCACGTGAAATCGGCGTAAGCCGCTTTTTGAGGCTCCGCTGTTCGGTCCCCCTTTCCTTATGGGAAGGGGCCTTTCTATACTGCTGATGAGGTTGGGAAGAGGCGTGTTGCCTCACCGAGATTTACGAAAGTGAGGCAACTGCACGGTTTTTCTGAATTTTGATAGTCAATCAACATGAAGAAGTTCATCTGCCAACGCAGCAGGAGCCGCCCTTTCGGGCGGCTCCTCGGGCCGTCGACAAACCCCTCCGGGGTTCGTCGACGGTTTTTCCCATGCAGGCCTGGCGCAGCAGGCCTGCATGCAAGGTGTCCAAGCTGACGCACATGTCGTCAGCTTGGACGGATTTTATTGTGTTTCCTAAGTTTTGGGGTTTCAGCGGGACGACGGAGCGTCCCGCTATGCAGCTCCTGTTTGCGTTCTTGCATAGTAAAAACTGCTCAGAGACTTTGTCGACACTCTGAGGAGCCGCCCTTTCGGGCGGCTCCTGCTTACATAATTGTCGTGTTCCGTTTGCGCTCTCAGGCAACCGCCTTGAGGAAGAAGTAGATGCGGGACTGCGCGCTGGAGCTGTCGTAGTTGTTGCCGCAGGTGTAAACCGTGAGGAAGATGTCGTCCGTGCTGACGGGGACGTTGAACTTGATCTCGGAGCGGCTCTTCTGGTAGGCCACCCAGTCTTTGATCTGGGCGGGGGTGTAGCTCGAGAGCGGGTTGATGTTGTACTTGAGGGTGCTGGTGGGCTCTTTGGCGGCGGTTTCGTACATGGCGAACACCTGCCACTTGGTGTAGCCGAACAGGCTCACTTCCCAGGTGTTCAGCGTGGTGATGCTCGGGAAACTGGCAAGATCAAAGATCTTCGCGCCCTTATCCGTGCTCTGGGACTTCGTGTAGCCCAGCGCCTTCTCCTGGAGTACGTGCAGCTCGGAGAACATGGTGCCGGACTGCCGCATGTTGTGGCCGGTTATCGTGTTGTTGCGGACCATGTCGCCGTAGAAGGCATAGATCGCGCCGGAGCTGGAGGATTTCTTGTTGATGTCGTGGGTCGCGTAGTAATGTACGCTGGCCTTATGGTACAGGATGGGCTGCTGGATGTTGGTGCCGGGCAGGTTGATGTAGCCGATGACCTCGGAATTCTTCGCCTGGGCGGCGGCCATGTTCGCAGTTACCGTGGCGCTCGGGGTGGACTTATACTGATCCACCTTGATCTTGCCGGTGCCCAGCGTGATGGCGCCGGTATCCGGCGTGCTGTTGACAACGGGCGCGGGCGCGGTGTCCACATACCGCTTATCGATATAGCCGGTCTTGCCCGAGACGCTTACCTGATAGTAGCTGCCCGAGGTGCCGAGGATCGTCACGGTGGTGCCCAGTTTGACCTTCATGACCACGGAACCTTTGCTACTCGCCTTGGAGCGCATATTGACGTCGCTCTTGACGTTATAGATGGTGCCCGTGGAAGTGGAAGTGGAAGTCGTTGTGGCCGTTGTTCCGGCGGCGGACTTCATGGTGGAGAGCGCGGTCAGCGCCGTATACTGGTAGGGGCCCGAGAGGGCGGTCTTGTCGACATAGCCCGTGTTCTCGGTGTTGGGTGCGGTATTCACCTGGTACATGCTGCCGCTGGAGCTGACGATGGCGACGGTGTCGCCCTTGCTGAATGTGCCGATGGGGGTCGTCTTATCCGTGCCGGAATATACGGTGGTGTCCGCGAGGGCCGTGCCGTAGGCGGCGATCGTCAGCGCGAAGGCCGGCACGGCCAGGCCGAGCACCGCCGCGAGAGAGAGCGCGAACGCTACGATCCGCAGACCTTTCCTGGGTGTGTTCATGATTCTTTTTCCTCCTTGTCGTTGGTTATTCTTTGATAAACGCGGGAGCGCTTTTCAAATCCGCGTCAGTCCACGTTCTTGAGGAACACGAACAGGCGGGAATTCGCGGTCGCGGAATCGTAATTGGTTCCGCAGGTGATGAGGGTGAGAATCTGGTCCTTGTCGGTGACGTTCACGCCGAACTTGACCGGGGACCGGGCGATCTGCGAGCTGATCCAGGCCTGCGTGGAGCCGAGGGAACCGACGGCGTTGAGGCTCCAGTTGTTCGTAAGCGTCGAATAGGGTTCCTTCGCCTCGGTCTTATACATGGCGAACACTTCCCAGTGCGTCTTGCCGAAGATGGGGATCGTCCATGTGCGCCCGGCGTTCGTCGTATACCAGCCGCCCAGGCCGGCGGGGAGCGTCTTTCTGCAGTCGTTGGAGCGGCACTTTTCGTAGCCGAGCGCCGAATCCAGCAGGTGGTGCAGCTGATGGAAACCCGTACCGGAGCCCCTGAGGTTATGGCCGAATACGACGATGTTCTTGGTGGTGTAGTTCGCGAAAGCGTACACGCCGTTGTAGGAGTGCTTTTTATTGATATCGTGCTCGGCATAGTACCAGTCCGGCCCGTAAAGGATGGGATAATCGATGTTGGTATTGGGTACGGTGACCCAGCCCACGGTATCCTTGTTCTTCTTTACGGCGGCCGCGAGCTTGCCCGCCGTGGCGCTGTCCAGCCCCGCCGATACGGCGGCGACCGTCGCGGGGAGGGCGGTGGGCGCGGGCGTTGCGGAAGGTGCGGGCGTTGCGGAAGGTGCGGAAGGTGCGGGCGTTGCGGAAAGCGCGGGCGTTGCGGAAAGCGCGGGCGTGGCCGAGGACTTGGGCGTAGCCGAGGGGGAAGGCGCGGCGGTCGGGGCGGACGCGCTCTCCGCGGTCAGCAGGCCCTCCTCCCTGACATGCGCAGCCTCCACATAGCCGGTTTTGCCGCCGTAGGCGGCCTTCCACCATGCGTCGGCATTGACGTCCAGGATATGCAGGGCTTCCCCCTCGTCGATGCTGGCGAGCTTCTTGTAGCCGCTGCCCGCGCCGGAGCGAAGCACGGTATCGCGGATGGCGACGACGTCCTTCTCCACCGTCGTGCCCTGCGTATACCCGGTGATCTTGAGGCAGTTGGCCATGATATAGACCGGCTGGCCGTTGTAGCTCACCCTCCACCAGGAGGTGCTGCTCACGTTGTCGAGTATGGTGACGGTCTGGCCCGCGGCGATCTCGCCGATCATATTGTAACCCATGCCCGCGCCGTCGCGCATGAGCGTCGCGGTGGTGACGACGGCCTGCGCGGAGGTGACCACAAGCGCGCCCGCGGCGGGAATGAAACAGGTAAGCGCCAGAAGGAGCGTCAGCGCAAGCGCAAGCGCCCGCGCGCGTTTGCCGGAACCGGATGATGCCATGAATGATCCCCTTTCAACATAAAAAGCGGAAGCCCGCCGGTTTACTTCTTTTTGAGCCCTTTTTCGGACGGCGCGTTTTCGTCGGGCTTCTTCGTATCCTCTTCGTCGAACTCGAACGCGGCGCGCGGCGCGCTGTGCACGGGTTTAGAGGCCGCCTGCGCTTTCTTGCGGTCGGTCATGCGGAACGTGAATATGAACAGCAACGCGATCCCCGCGAGCGTCAGCCCCCAGAGCACATACATGACGGTGAGGAGCGCGGGGTCCTGCCGGGTGCCGTTCAGGTAATCCACAACGCCCAGCGCGACCATCATCGGGCCCAGGATAAAGCCGAACAAGCGGACCAGCCTGTGGTACTTTTCTTCCATGCCCTGCTTGATATTCTCGTTCTTGAACAGCTGCCCCCCGTTCGTTATGGAGCAGTAGAGCATATACACCCCCAGCCCCAGTTCGAACATCGAGAACATGCCCGTAAAATTGTCCATTGCCTGCACTCCTCCCCGGGGACACGCCCCGGCACTTGATACCCATCGCGGCGGAACGCAAGCAGGCATCTTCTGTTCCCTGCGTATTATATCAGCAATAACGAAGCAGGTGCAATGCAGGTTGCGTCAGTTCCACAATGTTCAAAGTTTGTTAATAAAACCAAATGCGTTCCTGTTTCTTACGATACAGGGAAAATCATCCGGAGCTTCCGGCGCGGGGCGCCGTCCGCGTCCCGCGCGATGCGGGAATGCGCGCTCCTACCCCGGCCCTGCGGCGCTTCAGCGCCTGCGCTCGAAGAACGACCGCAGAAGGGCCGCGCACTCGTCCTCGAGCACGCCGCCCACCACCTCGATGCTATGGTTGAACCAACCGTCCGTGATATCCGCCACCGAGCCGCAGCAGCCCGCGTTCGGGTCGAACGCGCCGAACACGATGCGCGACACGCGGGCGTTTACCGCCGCGCCCGCGCACATGGCGCAGGGCTCCAGCGTCACGTACAGGGTGCTGCCCGAAAGCCGGCCGCCCTCCGCGCGCGCGCCCTCGCGCAGCGCGTTCATCTCGGCGTGCGCGGTCGGGTCGCTGGCCGCCTCGGTCAGGTTATGCGCGCGCGCGATGACCTTTCCGTTCTTGACAAGCACAGCGCCCACGGGCACCTCTTCCTCCTCAAATGCGCGCTGCGCTTCTTCGAGCGCCATGCGCATGAACCGCTCGTCCATCGACTGCACCTCCGCGTTTTGCCCTGGCGGCAGAAGAGGCCGCCCTCTTGCCGCCGCGCTACGCCGGCATCTTCGCGCCGTCCTTTTTTACGGTATTCGCCTCCACGAAGGCCGCGCAGCGCGCCGCGACGTCGTCGCGCTCCTGCTCGTAAGGGGCCCCGTGGTTGGAGTGTTCCAGATAGACCGTTCCGACGTCCCTGCTTTTGACGCCGCGCTGGATCATGCCGACCGATTTCAGGCTGATGCGCTTGTCCTTGCGCGATTGTATGATCAAAAGCGGGCACGTCACCTTGGAAAGCCCCCTTTGCGCCGCCGCCATCAGCAGCCGCACGTCGGCAAGCCGACGAAGCGGCGTGCCCGCGTACCCTTGGGCATAGGGGTTATCCTCATAGCTTGCGGTCAGGTCGCCCATCAGGTACGGTTTGACAAGCCCCAGCGGCCCCGAAAGCGACAGGTAAGGCTTGAGCTTGAGCGGCGTGCAGATGAGCGCGACGCCGGCGACCTCCCGCCCTTGCGCCATCAGGAGGGCGAGCGTGCCGCCCATCGAGTGGCCGATGACGAAAATGCGCCTGCAGCCCGCGCGCTTGAGCCTGTCGTACCCGCGCTCCGCATCCCGCCGCCAGTTCCCCGCCCGCTGCATATCCATATCCGCCAGGCTGGTGCCGTGGCCCGAAAGCAGGGGCGCGTAGACCGTATGCCCCGCGGCCCTGAGCGCGTCCGCGATGACGCGCACGTTGGCGGGCGTGCCGGTGAAGCCGTGCAGCACCAGGCAGCCGGTATCGTCCCCCTGGCAGAAGAAGGGCTGCGCGGTATCGGTGAACTGCTGGACCGTCTTGGGCGTGAGTTTGCCGTTTTTCATGTGATACCCTCCGTTCGCATCATCATGCATGTTTTACGGGCCCTTTTACAAAGTAGTATACCATCCCCGCGCATGCGCGTAAACGCACGTGCCGGATGATGGACGCGGTTTTTTCGTCATACCGTCGCGCATGCGCGTAAACGGCTCAGCGCGCCGGCTTTGCGGGAACGATTTCCAGCCAGTAGCCGTCGGGATCGCTGATGAAATAGAGGCCCATCGCCTCATTCTCGTGGCAGACGCAGCCCATCCCCTTGTGGAACGCGTGCGCCGCCGCGAAATCGTCCGCGGCGAAGGCGAGATGGAATTCGTTCTCCCCGAGATTATAGGCCTCGGGGTGCTCCCTGACCCACGTCAGCTCGAGCTGGTGGCCGCCCGTTCCGTCCTCCAGGAACACGATTTTGAACGATCCGTCCTTGGGCGCGATCTCCCGCACGGGGAAAAGCCCCAGCGCCTCCCTGTAAAAGGCGACGCTTCTCGGAAGATCCGTCACGTTGAAATTGTTGTGGACCATGGCGAACCGCATACGCCGCATCCTCCCCAAACATCTTTGCATTGATTATAGCACAGTTTTCCCTTCGCATCCGAGGGCCGCGCGCCGCCGATTTTACAAAGCGCGGGAAAAATTTTACGCGTATCGGGGAACGGACGCGCTATACATTTGCGCGGATATTTTCTATAATAAAACAAAAGAAGCCTGTCCGCTGCCCAAAGAACGCAGAAAACGAGGAAAATATATGGAAAGCAAGCGTTTTACCAAGCGGGAGCGTTCCTGGATGTTCTACGACTGGGCCAACTCCGCCTATTCCATCCTGATCGCATCGGTGCTGCCCATCTACGCCAAGGCACTGGCGGCGCAGGCGAACGTCGCGGATACCCAGTACGTGGCGGATTGGAGCTTCATCAGCTCCCTCACGGGGCTGATCGTCGCCGTGCTCGCGCCCATTATGGGCACCGTCGCGGATTACCGCTCGGTGCGCAAGCGCATATTCGCCGCCTTCTTCATCGTGGGGGTGCTCTCCACCGGCATCATCCCCATCGCGAACTCCTACACCGGCCTTTTGATCCTTTACGCGGTCACCTGCATCGGCTTTTCGGGCGCGAACGTATTCTACGACGCGTTCCTCGTGGACGTCACCACGCCCGAGCGCATGGACCGCGTCAGCACCTGGGGCTTCGGCCTGGGGTATATCGGCGGCAGCACCATCCCGTTCGTGATCAGCATCGGGCTCATCATGTTCGGCGAGAAGATCGGCGTGGACCAGATGAGCGCCATGCGCATCGCCTGCCTGCTCACCGCCGTCTGGTGGGCGGTGTTCACCATCCCCTTCCTGCGCAACGTCCAGCAGGTGACTTTCATCGAGCCCGAGCCGCACATGCTAAGAAACAGCTTCAAGCGCCTGGGCCAGACGTTTAAGGCGGCCCGGCAGCACAAGAACCTGTTCCTGTTCCTGATCGCGTATTTCTTCTATATCGACGGCGTGGGCACCATCATCACGATGGCGACCTCCTACTCCGCGGCGCTGGGGCTGGATACCGTCACGCTCACGCTGGGGCTGCTGCTGGTGCAGGTGGTCGCTTTCCCGTTCTCGATCCTCTACGGCAAGCTGAGCGCGCGGTTTTCCGCCAAGCGCATGATCTACATCGGCATCGCGACCTATCTCCTGGTCTGCGTGGTGGGCTTTTTGATGCACCACCCCTGGCAGTTCTACCTCCTCGCGTTCCTGGTGGGCACGGCGCAGGGCGGCATCCAGGCGCTTTCCCGCTCCTATTTCGGGAAGCTGATCCCCGACCCGCACCGCGCGGGCGAGTTCTTCGGGCTCTACAACATCTTCGGCAAGTTTGAGACGGTGCTGGGCACCTTCCTGATGGGGCTGGTCATCAAGCTCACGGGCGTCGTCAACTACGGCGTGCTGCCCGTCGCGGCGCTGTTCGTGATCGGCTTCGTGCTGCTCCTGTTCGTGCCCGACGACAAAAAGCACAAGGCAAGCGCGTAATTGATCGACACAAGCGCATAAAAGGCCGCCCGCGGGCGGCCTTTTATATAGGACGGAGTGCGCTTCTTTTCTTTCACGGGAAAGAAAAGAAGCAAAAGAAAGCGGCGGCACAGCGCAGCCGTGACGGAGGGAGAGAGAAGTTTGAAAATATATAAATATGAAATATAAAATTCATGAGACATCTTATATAAAACCCTACGGGGGTGCGGGGTGTGTGCCCCCCGCGTCTTTCGTACTTTCGTGCGTTCCCCCGTACCCCTAAAACCACTTTTTCCTCTTGAAGTACAGGATCATTGCGGCCACCACCGCGACGGAAAGCGCGATCACGACCGGGTACATGAACGGCCACTTGTATTCCGGCATCTGCAGATTCATGCCGAACCAGCCGGCGATCAGCGTCAGCGGCAGGAAAATCCCCGCGATGACGGTGAATATTTTCATGACGTTGTTGAGGGAAATGTCCACCTCGGCCTGGTAGGACTCGCGCACCTGCGTAACGTAATCCCGGAGGTTGAGGACGCTGTGGTAGAACCTGTCCAGCCGCGCGGCGTAGAGGTGGAAGAACCGGAGCGCGCGCGCGTCGTACAGCCCCCCTTCGTTTTCCTCCAGCTCGTCGAGGGCGGACATATACTGCTCGTAAAAACGCTTGAGCACCAGGAGCCTTCGCCGAAGCGCCGCGATCTGCTGCACGCAGTCGTGCCGGTCCCGTGTCAAAAGCGTGTTCTCCAGCTGCGCGATTTCATTCTCGATCTGCTCGTGCAGCTCCAGGTGCCCCTCCGTCGGCGCTTCCAGCAGCCCGCACAGGAGCTTCGGGAGCGCGTCCCCCTGCGCCGGGAGCATGGAAAGCAGCAGATGCTCCATCGCCTTTTCGTCGCTGCAGAACACCGCCATCAAACCCTTGCGGATGCAGATCAGCGCCCGGAAGCCCTCGCGCTTATTTCCCGCCGCGTGCAGGAACAGCAGCCCCATATCCCCGCAGAAGGCGTACGAAGCCGCGTGCGCGGCTTCCCGCGCGCGGATCTCCGCCCCGTTCAGCCCCAGCCGCGGCGCGATCTTCTCCGCGTCCGCGAACCCGTATACGCCCAGGTGCTCGCCCTCAAGGGGCCAGGCTTCCTCGCAGGGCTCCGCTTTGCCGTTCTCCAGCGTATAGAACATAGTGCTTCTCCAGTAAAGGAAAGATGCGTCCCTTTTCTTTCGGATTTTTCCGGAGGGAAAGCAAAGGAACAGGGAAAGCGCGATGGACACATTTTCCAATGCGGATTTCCATGGAAAATGTTGCCTTGCCGCCGGGAACGGCGGTACAATAAAGGCGTACAGAACGCCGCGGAAAATCCGAAGCATCGGCCCCCGCCCCGGCGCGCCCGACAACCGTATTGTACCCTTTGCCCGCACGTTTCGCAAGCGGAACCGGAAAGCACGCAAAGTCCGTTATATCGTACAGAATATCTGTTATCCTGCAAGCGTATGCAGGCGTGTTCCGCGCAAAGCGGGACACGCGCGCAAGGGAAGCCAGTCCCATACCGGCGGACAGGGCGGCGCGTACAGGCCGCCCGGAGGAGGCGTTATGGCGAAATCATCCAACCAGAAGCTCAAGCTCCTGTACCTGCTCAAAATCCTCTTGGAGCGGACGGACGACGCCCATTCGCTTACGCTCGCGGAGCTGATCGAGGGGCTCGCCGCGTACGACATCCGGGCCGAGCGCAAGAGCGTGTACGACGACCTGGAGGCGCTCAAGAGTTTCGGCATCGACGTGTGCACCGTCCGGCACAAGACCACGGGCTACTACATCGGCGAGCGGAGGTTCCAGCTTGCCGAGCTCAAGCTTTTGGTGGACAGCGTTCAGGCCAGCAAATTCGTCACCGAAAAAAAGACCTTCGAGCTCATCAAAAAGCTGGAAAGCCTCTTAAGCGTCCACGAGGCGAAGCTGATGCACCGGCAGGTGTACGTCCAGAACCGCGTCAAGAGCATGAACGAGAGCATCTATTACAACATCGATTTCATCCACAACGGCATTTCCAACGACCGGCAGATCACCTTCCGCTACTTCGAATACAACCCGGCCAAGCAAAAGTGCTACCGGCACGGCGGCGCGCTCTACCGCGTGAGCCCCTTCGCCCTGATCTGGGACAACGAGAATTATTATCTTCTCGCGTACGACGCCGGCTCCAAAATCATCAAGCATTACCGGGTGGATAAAATGGACAGGCTGGATCTGACGGACGAACCGCGCGAGGGACAGGTGCTTTACAACGCGCTGGATATGGCCGCGTATACGCGGCGCAATTTCTGCATGTTCGGCGGCGAGGAGCAGCAGGTGGCGATGGTGTTCCACAATAACTTAGCTAACGTGGCGATCGACCGCTTCGGCAAGGACGCGCCCGTCGTCTCCGTGGACGGGGAGCATTTTCGCATGACGGTGCCGGTCGTGGTCAGCCCCCAGTTCTACGGCTGGGTGTTCGGCCTGGGCCCCGATGTCAAAATCACCGCGCCCGCGGAGGCGGTGGAGGGCATGCGCGCCCATGTGGAGCGCGTGGCGGCGCTGTACCGCTTTATAGGCTGACGGTCGGCTCCAGCACCGTCAGCGTGGCGTTTACGGCGTCCATATTGACGAGCGCGCCCAGAGGCACGGCCGCCTTATAGGTGCCGTGGCCCGAGGCAAGGTTGGTTAAAAGCGGCTTGCCCAGGGGGATCATCACTTCGGTGATCAGGCTTTCGTAATCCTGGCCGTAGGCGGACGGGCACTCCGTGCACTCGCCCATCAGGATCCCGATGCAGTCGTCGAACTTGCCGGCCAGCCGAAGGTCGTTGATATACCGGTAGACCGTGTTGATGGGCGCGTGCGTTTCCTCCAGGAACAGGATGCGCCCCCGCGTGCTGATCTCGTAGGGCGTGCCGAGCGTATCCACAAACGCGGTCAGGTTGCCGCCCACGATGGTGCCCGTGACGTTTCCCGGCACGCGGCCCATCAGCTGCATGCCCGGCGGGTTTTCGATCCGCCGCGGCGCGTAGACGGTGGAGGTCGCCGCGAAAAACTGGTTGAAGTTGTAGGCCGGCGTCTCGGGCTTGAAATCCAGCAGCAGCAGGCTATGGAACGTGATGACGTTGCAGAACTGCGTCACCACGTTCAGAAGCACCGTGATGTCGCTGTAGCCCGTGAGGATCTTGGGATTGCGCGCGATCACGTTGAGGTTGAGATAGGGCAATATCCCCGCCGTGCCCACGCCGCCGCGCGTGGGGATGATGGCCCGCACCACGGGGTTTTCGTACATGCTCATCAGGTCCGCCGCGCGCTGCGCGTCGGACGCGGCCAGGAATCCCGCGTAGGAGTAGGCGCTGTTGCCCACGATGACGTTGAAGCCCATATTGCGCAGCGTGATGATGCCCGTGTCGATGGTCGAGGGCTCCTGCGGGCTTCCCAGCGTGACGACGCCTATGGTATCCCCCTGCCGGAGGATGGGTGGACGAATGGCCATAAGACAACCAGCCCTATCCTTTTTTTCATATGTATATGAATGACGGGACGGGGGTACGCTACTTTTCTTTCAGGGGCAAGAAAAGCAGCAAAAGAAAGCATAGGGGATTTATACGGGGGGAAGGCCCTTTTAAAGGTTTTCTTTTGTTTCTTTTCTTTTTTCTAAAAGAAAAAAAACGTACCCCGAAAGGCGAGGAAAAATTCAGAATCCCTCGTCGCCGCCGCAGGCGGCGATACCTGAAGAATTATATATTTGCGCCCGGTCAGCATAGCCTTGCGCCGCGGCCCGTCCCGGATGTATGATACAGCTACCAAACAGACAGGGGGGAGCCTATGCCTATCACGCTCAAGGACGTGCGTGAAGCGCAGGCGCGCATCGCGCCCTATATCCGCCGGACGGACATCGCCCAGATGGCGCTGCCGCTGGGGGGAGAAATCTATATCAAGATGGAGAACCTGCAGTACACCGGCGCGTTCAAGGTGCGCGGCGCGTTCAACTGCATGCTGCAATTGACGGAGGAGCAAAGGAACGCGGGCGTCCTCGCGGCCTCGGCGGGCAACCACGCGCAGGGCGTGGCGCGGGCGGCGAACGCGCTTTCCATCGCCTGTACCATCGTCATGCCCATGACGGCGCCGCTTTCCAAGATCACCGCCACCGAGCAGTACGGCGCCAAGGTCGTGCTCTCCGGCAACAACTACGACGACGCCTGCGCCTATGCGCTGCGCCTGGTGGAGGAGACCGGGGCGACGTTCATCCACCCCTTCAACGACGAGCGCGTGATTGCCGGGCAGGGCACGCTGGGGCTGGAGATTCTGGAGGACGTCAAAGACGTGGGGCAGATCCTCGTCCCCGTGGGCGGCGGCGGGCTCGCCGCCGGCGTCGCGCTCGCGGTCAAGGCCGTGGACCCCACGGTGTCGGTTATCGGCGTGGAGCCCAAATCCGCCGCGTGCATGCGCTGCTCCATCGACGCGGGCCGCATCGTGACGCTGGCCTCCTCCGTCACCATCGCGGACGGCATCGCCGTCAAGACCCCCGGCGATATCACCTATCCGCTCTGCCGCGACCTTTTGGACGACGTCATCACCGTGGACGACGACGACATCGCCCGCGCGATCCTGCACCTGCTCGAAAAATGCAAGATCGTCAGCGAGGGCGCGGGCGCCGCGGGCGTGGCGGCGCTTTTGACCGGCAAGGCGCGCCCTTTGCCCGACGGCCGGCCCACCGTGGCGCTCCTTTCGGGCGGCAATATCGACGTGACGATGGTGGCCCGCATCATCGACAAGGGCCTCATCCGCACCGGCCGCAAGACCCTCATCCGCACCACGCTTTCGGATAAGCCGGGGCAGCTCGTCAAGCTCCTTTCCATCATCGCCACCACCGGCGCCAATATCGTGGCCGTTCAGCACGACCGCATGGCCGCCGATATGAACGTGACCGAGTCCGCCGTGGAGATCGAGCTCGAAACCCGCGACCGCCGCCACGTGTTCGAGATCATGAGCACGCTGGAGGATGAAGGGTATCGCCTCACCTAAGGTATCGCCGCCTGCGGCGGCGACGGGGGGGTATTTTATTGAATAGCGGGCGGGCTTCGCCCCCCGCCCCCTGAGGAACGGGGGCTCCGTCCTCCATGCGCTTTATTAAAGGCATGGCTGGTGCCCGCATTAAAACGCGGGGCGGGATGCTCGCATCCCACGCAGGACACCCCCAAATCACTGGATTTTCAACCAAGGAGCCGCCCTTTGCCGGGAAGGCTCCTTTTTTTCAAAAAATTTTTGTCTCCCGATTGACAGATCGTGCATATTGTATATAATGTACATATACAATTTGAAAGGAGGCGTGCAATGCGCATCATCTTGCGCAATACGGGCGATACGCCCATTTACGAGCAGATCGCGGAGCAGATGAAGTCCGCCGTCTTCTCCGGGGAGCTTGCCGCGGGGGATGCGCTGCCCTCCATGCGGGTGCTGGCGAAGGAGCTGCGCATCAGCGTCATCACCACCAAGCGCGCCTACGAGGAATTGGAGCGGGAAGGCTTCATCGTGTCCATCACGGGCAAGGGGAGCTTTGTGGCGGAAACCGACGCGGCGCTCCAGCGGGAGGAAACGCTCAGGCGCATCGAGCAGCTCATGCTGCAATTGCTGCCGCTCGCGCGGCAGTGCAGCCTTACATTTACACAACTGCAGGAGATGCTGCGCCTGCTGTATGAGGAGGAAGACAATGGAACCGGTTCTGGAACTGACTGACGTTACAAAGCGTTTTAAGGGATTCACGCTCGACCGCGTCTCGTTCACGCTGCCCGCGGGCTGCATCATGGGCTTTATCGGCGAGAACGGGGCGGGGAAATCCACTACCATCAAGCTGGTATTGGGGCTTTTGCATAAGGACGCGGGCAGCGTCCGCCTGTTCGGGCGGGAAGATTATCTTACCGATAAGCGCGCGTTCGAAGAAATCGGCGTGGTGCTGGATGAAACGGGCCTGCACGACAGCCTCACCCCCAGGGACGTGAACGCCGTGCTCTCCCGTATCTACGGCGCGTGGAACCCGGACCGCTTCTTCAGTTTGTGCGCGAAACTCGGCGTTCCGGAGAAAAAGCGGATCAAGGAGCTTTCGGGCGGCACGAAGCGGAAGCTGTCCATCGCGGCGGCGCTCGCCCACGATCCCAAGCTCCTGCTGCTGGATGAGGCGACGAGCGGACTGGACCCCGTCGTGCGCGACGAGCTGCTGGACCTGTTCCTGGAGTTCATTCAGGACGAAACGCACTCGATCCTGCTGTCCTCGCATATCCTTTCGGATCTGGAGAAGGCGTGCGACTATATCGCCTTTCTGCATCAGGGGAAGCTGGTGTTCGCACAGCGCAAGGATCTGCTTCTGGAAACATACGCGGTGTTCAAGGGCGGCGAGGCGGAGCTTTCGAAAATCGACCCGGCGCGGGTCCGCGGCGTACGGCGGAACCAGTTCGGCGTGGAGGCGCTCGCGGAGCGCGCGGCGCTGCCCCGGGGCACTGTTATGGACAACGCCACCATTGAGGATATCATGCTGTTTTATGCGAGGGGGCAACAACAATGAAGGGCTTGCTGATAAAGGACCTGATCTGCCTCAAGGGCACCATCAAAATCTATATCGCGATGATCCTGGTGTTTATGGTGCTGGGGCTCGTCATTGCGAGCGGCGACGGCGGCGAGGAGGGAATCTGGACGGTTCTGGGCATGATCTCGATACTGGCGGCCATCCTTCCCTTTACCTCCGCCATACTGGACGAGCAGGCGCACTGGGATAAGCGCGCGCTTACCCTGCCCCTCAGGCGGAGCACCGTCGTGTATTCCAAGTACCTCCTGGGCGGTATCCTCATCCTCGGGGCGGCCGTGGCGAACCTGTGCATCGGCCTCGCGGCGGGTACGGAGCTTCGGGAGCTTCTGCCGGGCATATGGGCACTGGTATTGTTCAGCCTCCTCATGCTTTCGCTCATCATCCCCCTGCTGCTCCGGTTCGGCGCGGAAAAGGGACGGTTCTTGATGATCTTTATCGCGGCTCTCCTTTCGGGGCTGTTCGTGACGGTCGGCAGCCGGATCGGCATTCCGGGGATCAGCCAGGCCTCCCTGATGCGTATGCTTCTCCTTGGGTCCCTGGCCGTTGCGGCGATCGTATTGATTTCCGTCTCCATCTCCCTGCGCGTGTATGAAAAAAAGGAGTTTTAAGGTTTGATGAAAAGTTGCCGCCGGCCGCCTTTCGGGTTTTTCTCCTTTTTGATAAAAGGTATCGCCGCCTGCGGCGGCGACGGGGGTTATTTTTATTTTATAGCGGGCGGGCTCCGCTCCCCGCTCCCCCTGGCGAACGAGCGTTGGCAAAAGGTAACTCGCCTCCCTCTGATGAGTTTCCAGGGGAGAATAAACCCTCGACCCTTCATGGGGAACGACCACCCGCCCCTCGGGCGCCCCTCCGCGGGAGGGGAATTTATCTAAAAAGAGGCCGCCGCACGTTTTCTTGGTGCGGCCGCCCCGTTTTTTTGCCCATACGGTTTTCTTTTGCTCCTTTTCTTTTTTAAAAGAAAAGGAGCGTCCCCCGTCCCCGTTCCTCCCCTCCGTTAGCCCTTCCTGCCGTAAATCCGCGTCATGCGGGCGATGCGCCGGGCGAGGGCGGGCGAAGCTTCGCCGGGCAGGAGGCGGAAGCGCCAGTTGCCGCTTTTTGTGCTGGGCGTGTTCATGCGGGCGGAGGAGTCCAGGCCGAGATAATCCTGCATGGGGGCGACGAACAGCTCGGCCGCGGAGGCCATGCCGCCGCGGAGCATGCCGTTGACCGGGCCCTCGGCGGCGTTGAGACCGAGGTACTCCGCGGCGAAGCCCACCGCCTCGGGGTCGCCGTTATGGAGCCAGCCCAGGGTGGTGTCGTTGTCGTGCGTGCCGGTATAGCTGACGCAGCGGACGGGGTAGGCGTGGGGCTGGTGGGCGCACTCAGAGGGCGCGTCGAACCCGAACTGCAGCACGCGCATGCCGGGATAGCCCGCGTACGCCATCAGCTCGAAAACGTCGTCGCTCAGGTCGCCCAGGTCCTCCGCGATGATGGGGAAATCCGGGAAATTCTGTTTGAGGGCGTCGATAAAGGGCCGGCCGGGTCCCTCCTCCCATTCGCCGCGCCGCGCGGTGGTTTCGCCGTAGGGGACGGCCCAGTAGCTGGACAGGCCCCGGAAATGGTCGATGCGCAGCATATCGTAGAGCGAGGCGGCGGCGCCGATGCGCCGCATCCACCAGGCAAAGCCGGTTTGCCGCATGCGCGCCCAGTCGTAGATCGGGTTTCCCCAAAGCTGGCCGTCGTCGCAAAAATAATCGGGCGGCACGCCGGCGACGCAGACGGGCAGGTTTTCCCCGTCCAGCAGATAGTTTTCGGGGCGGCTCCAGACGTCGGCGGAATCGAGCGCCACGTAGATGGGCAGGTCGCCGATCAGCCTGACGCCGAGCGTTTCGCAGTGCGCGCGGAGCGCCGCCCACTGCGCAAAGAACAGGTATTGCAGGTATATGTAGAAGGAAATATCGCCGGCAAGCGCGCTTTTATATTGCGCCGTCGCCTCGGGCGCGCGCAGGCGGATCTCGCGGGGCCACTCGATCCAGGGACGCATGCCGAACCGCGCTTTCAGGGCCATGAACAGCGCGTAATCGGGGAGCCAATCCTCGTTCTCATGCATAAACGCGGCCACGCGCCCTTCGTCGCGCCGACAGCCGCGCTCGTAAGCGCGGCGCAGGAGCGGGAAGCGGCCCTCGTAGACCGCGCCGTAATCCACCAGGCGCGGGTCGCGGCCCCAAAAGACCTCGTCCGTCTCCTCCTGCGTCAGCAGCCCGTCCGCAATAAGCAGATCGAGATCGATCAGGTACGGGTTCCCCGCAAAAGAGGAAAAGGATTGGTAGGGCGAATCCCCGTAGCCGGTCGGGCCCAGGGGCAGCACCTGCCAATAGCGCTGGCCCGCGGCGTGCAGAAATTCCGCGAACGCGAACGCCTCCCTTCCCAGCGTGCCGATGCCGCAGCGCGAGGGGAGGGAGGTGACGGGCAAAAGGATTCCGGCGCTGCGGGGCATGGTACCTCCTAAAGGCCCGCTGCCCGGTCGGGCGGCGGGCGCAAAATATCCCAAAACAGTTTGCACCGCCCAGTATCGTACGATATGGGCGGCGCAGGGGCAACGTTCGATGGGCGCTCAGACCATGCCATATTCCGGGGGGCCGGCCTATGACAGCAGCCAGGTCTGCGATTTTGATGCGCCGGGCGTACGCCGCAACATGGCGAAAACAACTTCGGCAGCCGCCGAACGGCCCAACACACGGGGAACGTTCCCGACGCTATGTATAGACACAGTATAACGAAAACGTTTGCGAATGTCAATCGATTTGGGATATTCTATACACTTGCAAAGAAACAAATTTCCGTATTTGCTTTTGGAGGGGGAACTGCTATACTGTACATGAAAAACCGCTGTAACCGCATATCGTGGATGACGGGGTCGGGAGAGACCGCGCGGGGTGCCGCGCGGCGCCGAAGGGGAAAGCAGAAACTCTCAGGCAAACGAACCGGCCCCTGACAATACTCCGGAAAGCCACTTTTGTGGCGCCGATGGGGCAACCCGCATGAGCAGGGAATCTCTCAGGTGCAAGGACGGAGCGCGCGAAATCTTTTCGCGCGCTCTTTTATTTGGCTGTAAAAATTTATGCAAATGGGGGAACCGTATGGACGAACTGGAGCATCTCAAGAAAACGCCGTTTTACGGAACGCACGCGGCGCTGGGAGGAAAGCTGATCGATTTCGGCGGCTGGGCGCTGCCGGTGCAGTATTCCTCCATCATAGAGGAGCATAAGGCCGTGCGCGCCGGCGCGGGCCTGTTCGACGTTTCCCATATGGGGGAGATCGCCGTTACGGGCAGGGACGCCGCAAAATTCCTGCACCATATGCTCACCAACGATATGCTCTTCTTCCAGCAGGGGCGCTGCCGCTACGCCGTGCTCTGCTATCCGGACGGCGGCGCTGTGGACGACGTGATCGTCTACAAGCGCGGCGACGGGGATTTCCTCGTCGTCGTCAACGCGGCCAATACGGATAAGGATTTCGACTGGCTGCGCGATAGCGCCGCGGGCTTCGATGCGGCAATCGAGAACCAGTCCGCCGCGTGGGCGCAGCTCGCGCTCCAGGGGCCGCGGGCGCAGGAGATCCTCGCCCCGCTCGCCGGCGGTCCGCTTCCCGAAAAGAATTATTCCTTCGCGCAGCTTAAAGTGCTGGGCGTTCCCGCCATCGTCTCCCGCACCGGCTACACGGGCGAGGACGGGTTCGAGCTCTATTTTCCGGCAAGCGAAACGGGCCTGTTCGATGAGCTGCTCCGGGCGGGCGCGCCGTATGGCCTCCTGCCCTGCGGGCTCGGCGCGCGCGACACCCTGCGCTTTGAAGCCGGCATGCCCCTTTACGGGCACGAGCTTTCGGCGTCCGTTACGCCCATCGAGGCGGGGCTCGGCTTCGCCGTCAAGCTCAACAAAGAGGAATTCATCGGCCGCGAGGCGCTGCTTGCGCCGCCAGCGCGCAAACGGATCGGCCTCCGGCTCCTGGACCGCGGCGTCGCCCGCGGCGGCGAGGAGGTCAGGCTCGGGGATACCGTCGCGGGCGTCACCACCTCCGGCGCGCCGTCGCCCACGCTGAGCGGCAATTACGCCATGGCGCTCGTTCAAAGCGAATACGCCGCCGAGCCCGCGCTCACGGTCTTCGTGCGCCGTCCCCTCGCCGCCGAGAACGTGCCGCTTCCGTTTTATTCGAGGAAGAAGTAGGGGTACGCTTCTTTTCTTTCACGTGAAAGACAAAGAAGCAAAAGAAAGCGAAACCAAATTAATAAAATCTATCGGGGTGCAGGGGTGGAACCCCTGCGTCCTCGTCCGTTTCTTCATCATATGAAATCTATTGAGGAGGCCATGCAATATGACGCCGAACGACCGCAGATACACGAAGGAACACGAATGGATCATCGTTGACGGAAACAAGGCGCGCCTGGGGATCACGGCGCACGCGCAGGAGGCGCTGGGCGACATCGTCTATGTGGAGCTGCCGGCGGTGGGGGACGAAGTGGCGGCGGGCGCGTCCTTCGCGGTGGTGGAATCCGTAAAGGCGGTGTCCAACGTCTACACGCCGGCGGGCGGCAAGGTGCTTTCGGTGAACACGGCGCTGGAGAACGAGCCGGAGCTTTTGAACCAGGCGCCCTACGAGCATTTTCTCGCGGAGCTTGAGGTAACGGCCTTGGATGAGGGCGCGTTATTGACGGCCGAAGAGTACGACGCGCTTGTGGCGTCGGAAGGCTGAGGGAAGAGCCATGCGCAGCTATGTACCCCATACGGAGGAGGAGCGGCGGGAAATGCTCGCAACGATCGGGGCGGACTCGGTCGGCGCGCTGTTCGCCGATATCCCGGAGCAGGCGCGGCTTGCCCGCCCGCTGAATCTGCCAAAGGGCAAGAGCGAGCAGGAGGTGCGGCGGGAGTTCGCGGCGCTTAAGCCCGGGGCCGCGGCGCTGCCGCTGTTCCGGGGGGCGGGCGCGTACCGCCACTACATCCCGGCGGTGGTGGACGCGGTGGCGTCGAGATCGGAATTCTACACCGCGTACACGCCCTACCAGCCCGAAATGAGCCAGGGGCTGCTGCAGGCGATCTTCGAGTACCAGACGCTCATCTGCGAGCTGACGGGGCTCGAGGCCGCGAACGCCTCGGTATACGACGGCGGAACGGCGTGCGCGGAGACGCTGGGCATGTTCCGCGGCATCACGCGCAAAAACAAGGTGCTGTACTCGGCGGGGCTGCATCCCGAATATATCGGGGTGCTCAAAACCTACGCCAGGTTCTCGGGGTATGCGCTTGCGGAGATCCCGCTCCTGCCGGACGGCAGGACGGATATCGCGGCGATGGGCGGGGAGCTCGAGGGCGCGGCGGGCATGCTCCTGCAAAGCCCCAACTTTTTCGGCGCCGTGGAGGACACGGCGGCGTTCGCGGCTGCCGCGCATGAAAAAAAGGCGCTGCTCGCGGCGGTGGCGAACCCCGTCTCGCTGGGGCTTCTGAAGCGCCCCGGCGATATGGACGCGGATATCTGCGTGGGCGAGGGGCAGCCGTTGGGCATCCCGCTCTCGGCGGGCGGGCCGTATCTCGGCTTTATGGCAACGAAAGCGGCGTATATTCGTCATCTGCCCGGCCGGATCGCCGGGGAAACGGCGGACCCCGAGGGCAACCGCGCGTTCGTGCTGACGCTGCAGGCGCGCGAGCAGCACATCCGCCGCGAGAAGGCGCAGTCTAACATCTGCTCCAACGAGAGCCTGTGCGCGCTGCGCGCCGCCGTCTACCTCGCCGCGATGGGCCCCGCGGGCATGCGCGAAACGGCGAACCTCTGCCTACGGCACGCGCATTACCTGCGCGACGGCATACTCGCCATACCCGGCATGCGGCAGCGGTACAACGCGCCCTTCTTTCATGAGTTCGTGATCGATTCGGATACGGACGCCGCGCTCATCGACAGCCGCCTGCGCAAGAGCGGGTTTATAGGCGGGCTGCCGCTTCGGCGGTATTTCCCGGCGGACAACGGCATCCTCTACTGCGCCACGGAGTGCAACGGCCGGGAGGAGATCGACGCGTTCCTGAACGCTTTGGAGGAGGCTGCAAGATGAGAAGCACCGTACCGCTTTTGTTTGAGCAAAGCCACGCGGGCCGCCGCGGGGCGGACCTGCCCCCCATGGACGTGCCGGAGACGGACGCGCTGCTGCCGGAGGAGCTCCTGGGCGGCGCGCTGCCCCTGCCCGAGCTTTCCGAGGTGGAGCTCGTGCGCCATTACCTGGGCCTTTCCCGCCGCAGCGCGGGCGTGGACAACGTGACGTATTTGCTGGGCTCCTGCACCATGAAGTACAACCCCAAGATCAACGAGGAAGCGGCGTCGGTGTTTCTTGACGCGCATCCCCTGCTGAACGAAGACGATCTGCAGGGCCCTTTCCGGATGATGTGCGGGCTTTCTGCGGCGCTGTGCGAGATCACCGGCATGGACGCCTTCACGCTCCAGCCCGCCGCAGGCGCGCACGGGGAAGTGACCGGGCTTATGATCATCAAGGCGTACCACGAATTGCGGGGCGATACGCTCCGCACCGAGATGCTCATCCCCGACGCCGCGCACGGCACCAACCCCGCGTCCGCGGCCCTCGCCGGATTTACGACGGTGGAAGTAAAGTCCGCCCCGGACGGCGGCGTGGACGTGGAGGCGCTGAAAGCGAAGCTCGGCCCCCGCACCGCGGGCCTGATGCTCACCAACCCCAGCACGCTGGGTTTGTTCGAGCGCAACATCCTCGAGATCGCCCGGCTGGTGCACGAGGCGGGCGGGTTGCTCTATTACGACGGCGCAAATATGAACGCCATCATGGGCAAGGTGCGCCCCGGCGATATGGGCTTCGACGTCATGCACCTCAACCTGCACAAGACGTTTTCCACCCCGCACGGGGGCGGCGGCCCCGGCGCGGGTCCCGTCGGCGTAAAAAAGGAACTGATCCCCTACCTCCCCGCGCCCGTGCTCGTCCGCGAGGGCGATACCGTCCGCGCCGATTACGGCCGGCCGCTTTCCGTCGGCCGGGTGCGCCCGTTCTTCGGGAACTTCGGCATCCTGGCCCGCGCCTGGGCCTATATCCTTTCCCTGGGCAGCGAGGGCCTCATGGAAGCCAGCGAGAACGCGGTATTGAACGCCAATTACCTCCAGCACGGCCTCAAATCCTGCTACACGCTGCCGCACGACCGCGTCTGCATGCACGAGTGCGTGGTGCAGCCCGGCGCGTTCGCGAAAAACGGTATCCGCACCATGGATATCGCCAAGGGGCTCATCGACCGCGGCTTCCACCCGCCCACCGTGTACTTCCCGCTTATCGTGCCCGAGGCCATGATGTTCGAGCCCACCGAGACCGAAACGCGGGAAACGCTGGACCGCCTCGTCGCCGCGATGTGCGATATCGCGAAAACCGCCGCCGAAGACCCGCAGGCTCTCCATGACGCGCCGCTCTCTACGCCCATCGGCCGGCCCGACGAAACGCGCGCCGCCCGCAGCCCCGTCGTGCGCTGGACGCCGGGGGAATAGCGGGGGGAATGGTTCTTCTTTCTAAGCAAAAGCGGGGATTGCCGGGCGTACCGCCCGCAATCCCCGCGGTTTATTTGAGCAGATAACCCCATTCCTTTTGTACGTCTTTTGCCTGGAAAACGAAATCCGGCCGTACGTCCATGGACGAGAGCAGATCATACAAATAAAATGTATAGGAACGCAAAAACGCCGCGCTTGCGCTTGTAAGCGCTCCAGAGTAGCCATAACCGCCTTCCCGGAACGTATCCGCATAGAACGCCCCTGTTATAAAAGAAAATTCGGTCAGCATTTTCGCGGCCTCCGGCGGCACACTCACTTCTTTTTCCGATCGCGGGTTATATGTCTTTGCAAGCAAATCCAGCGCGTGGAGCGCCTCCGCCTCCCAGCATTCACGGTAATGGCTGGCAAGCCCATTTTCCACCATCATAGCTTTTGGCGCCTCCCAATACGGCGCAAAAGCGGTGTCGATCGGATTTTCTTCGCGCAAAAAAGACCGTATCCGAGTCGCGTCATATTCCGCATACTTCTGCAAAACCGGCAGGGGCAATTCTCCAAAAGGTTGATCATAGGATTCTTTGTACATCCATGGCTTAAGTGCCTGAGCGGGAGTTGCCGTTGCCGTCAAAGTTACCACCGGGGTTGTGGGAACGGCTGCGGCAGGCGATGGCAGCGCCTCTTCTTGCGCTTTCGTGTGGTAGGACTGATACAGCAGCACTCCAAGCAGGATGGAGCAGCAGAGAAACACGCAGTTCCCCGCAATCAGCAGCTTTTTCATGGGTTATTTTCTCCTTGCCTCATAATCTCCATCAAAAAAAATATCCAGCGCGATTTCTTCCCGTTCGCCTTCATTCCATTTTTTCGCCCAATCATCTCTATCATGATTATTGTCTACAAGAAGATTGTATATATCTCCCACATTCCCCTCATTGAATGAAACAAGCATCAGGGCATCAAATTCCTGCTGAGTAAGCATAACATTCGGCCCTTTCTTTGCGTCATACTTTTTAAGCCCGCGTATAAGCCTGCTTTTATAGACCTCAATGTCTTTCAGCAAAAGCTCATTTGCTTCTTTAATAGACATCGGGATGCCTCCCTGTATTTTTCCTTTTGGGCCGTCAAAAGCTGCTCCCGGCGTATATTGGTTATAAAGAGCGGCCTGGTAGGGCTCTAGTTTCAAGGCCACCTTGGTAATGCGGTGGCCGTAACCGAGGGTGATGCCGCCGTCATTTACATAGTGCGGATAAATGCCTATCAGCTTTCCACTTTTATCAAACAGCCCAATACCTGTTGCCCTCAAATACGGTTCGTTCCCTTCCCGGTCAATAAAAACTTTAATAACTTCCGGGCTGATTGAAAGATCTTTTATTAGTTTTCTTTCCTGCGGATGCTCCTTAGAAGGCTGATTTTGATCTTCTTCATTCTCAGGCGTTTCCTCATCGGGAATTTCTTCCCCTTCCTCCCGCGTTTCCTCCTCTTCCTGCGCCTTCGCCCACGCGTCCACTTCATCCCAGTCCACGAGGTACAGTTTCCCCTGCCAGTCGGGGTCAAGCCGGTCGAGCCGCTTTTCCAGGATGCTCATTTGCTCCTGAATATCGTCCTGCCGCGCCAGCAGCTCGCGGTATTGCCCGCCCGGGGAAAGCCATCTCTCCCATATGGGCGTCTTTGCGGTTTCCCGCAGGGTTTGCGCAAGCTCTTCCTCGAGGCTCTTGTACTGCCCTTGCAGAATTTCCGCCACGGCGTCCCGCGACGGCCCGGCGGGGTTCTTAAAGAACGCTTCCGCGCCGCCCGCCATTCGGATGCCCAGAAGGGTTCTGCGGATATAGTCGGGATAGCCGTATTTCTCCAGCGCCGCCAGCATGGCGATCGCCTCCGCCTTTTCCCCCATGCTCAGGCCGGAGGCCGTCACTTCCTCATAGGTATCCTTCAGCAGCGAGGCGGTATCGTCCGCGGAGGCTCTCGCGTTTCCGCCGCCGGAAGTCAGCTTTTTGTAGGCGAGGTCGGTCTTCTTCCCCCATACGCCGTCCGCCGTTACGCCGAGCGTTTTCTGCACGGCCGCCACATCCTCCACCCCTTCCGGGATGGCGTAGCCCTTCGCTGCGCGGCCGGAGGATAGAAGGTTACCCGCGAAGGGTTAGGGCAAGAGGCTTTATCCTCATTGCTTTGCTCCACTGCGTATTTTACGGATGAACCGCCGTGTGTGCTTTACCACAAGAAAATTTGCATTGTTTTTTCACTTTCCTCATCGGGAAGCACGTAGGTCAATAAAATTACATACTCGCCCGAAAAGCTGGCGTTTGTAATGGCCGAATGAGGGATTATCCATATTGCCGCCTCGAATTCTCCTTCCTTCAACATTTTTTCTGGTTCAAACATAGGGTGGATTTCATACCTTAGTTTGGTTTTATCCACATTGGGCACTACCAGGCACACAACGCCGTGCCCGGCCAGAATGGGGTTCTCATATTTCGCCGTTTTACCCGTATGAATATCGACGTAATCCACTATTGTTTCCATTGTTCCCGTAGAAAGGCTGACAGATAGAACGCAATCGCCTATATATTCTACCCTCAATTCCTTTGAGGAGGTTTTATTGTATATTTCTTTCCCACGTATATCATGGATAATCACATTATAAGAATATTCCGGTTCATGGGTAATGTTCACCGAGTAATAGCTTTGCAGGTCGCAATCATGCTCCGGCATTTTGGGACTGCAGGCGCATAATGCGCCTGTAATCCTGTAATAAGGATAAAAGAAAATACGCAGCGCAGTATCTTTCTCATAAAACGCACCTTATCTTTACACATTTCACCGAAGTATCTAATTGAACGCTCTTCACTCGTCCCTGTATGATTCCGTTACAAAAAGTCCTCCTTCGCGCAGTTCCACCGTTGTGACATGCAATTTTTCCATATCCGAATCATAATGGTATTTTGTCCACTTGGTCATTTTGGGTTTCCCGCCTATATAACGGTAAATGCGCTCCTCACTGTCAACTGCGCTATCCGCATAATACGAGGCAATGGTTTTGCTTGTCGCATCAAATTCCGGGTTGCAAAGGGATAGACTTTCCAACTCTGCGCTTTGGTCGAATTGTTTTTTTACGTTGTTCCATACCCAGTAATGATATACGTCCGTTCCCGCTGTTCCCGCATCCATCAAAATGCGAAAATCACTGTATCCATCAAAGTTCAAATCTTCAATAACCAGTTCACCGGACAGCTCCGAAGATAAGGGCAGAGCCGCGATTTCAAAAGGATGGCCATTAAACGAAAGTGAAAAACTTTGCTTTTCATCGCCGGTTTTGCTATCCAGAATGCGGAGCTTTTGCGCCAGCAGGAATTGTTTGTTGTCCGAAAAAACGCCGTCAATTATTAAAAGGAATCCAGAGGTTTTACCGGGAACCGGACGAATCATTTGCTCCAAAACAAATGTATGATCATCTTTGTGGATTTGGTAACCGGATATAAATACTGGGGTGGAAGCCGGAGGAGTTAATATATTATCTTTACAGCCAATAAGCATGATAAGACAAAAAATAAACATAAAGTAAGAACATATTTTCTTCAATTAAATCTACTCCTTTAATTGGGCATGGATATTGCAATAAACCTCTTTGCAATATCCATACCATTAGTATTTAATTTATTCGTCTATATCATAACTTGCAAACAATGTGTTTTTAATATTTTCATAAGCCTGCTTTCTTTTGTCTGATAATGGCTCCCCCATCTTTCTGATATATTCTGTTACTTTTTCAAAATCGGCTCCTCCATCTATGATTTTATTAATGTCCCTATGAATTCCCCAGTACCATATTGCAGATTCCCAAGGGTACTCCTTTGCAACATAATCTGCACCTATGTTCAAGATTCTCGGATCATTCATATACTGCGCAAAAGCTTTGTATCTCTTTTCCCCTGTTATTTGTATATACCCGCTCCCCCTATATTTCCATGTACTTCCACTTTGCTTAAGCTTTTTTCCGCCGTCAGATTCGTGGGTAATTGTCGCTAGAAAAAACAGAACTTTTTTAGGTGTATTTAAATTCAGTCTTATAATAGCGTCATTAAGGCCTGCAATAATAGAGTTATCTGCAAATTCCCATCCAATTTTGTTCAATTGATTTATGTCAAAAGACATATACTTTGGATTGGGTTGATTTTTGCTATTTGACTGTCCTTTAGTATCAGGTTCTTTTGGCTCAATTACCGCCCGCCTTTCCTCCTCTTCCTGCGCCTTCGCCCACGCGTCCACTTCATCCCAGTCCACGAGGTACAGTTTCCCCTGCCAGTCGGGGTCAAGCCGGTCGAGCCGCTTTTCCAGGATGCTCATTTGCTCCTGAAT
>Ga0255336_100668_pt1 | contig 43638 bp, 47 predicted proteins | sample MeOH1_35cm_T3_17_FD_189102 | JGI IMG/M metagenome (GOLD analysis project Ga0255336, IMG submission 189102) | Sandy soil microbial communities from University of British Columbia, Vancouver, Canada - MeOH1_35cm_T3_179 | ecosystem: Engineered > Artificial ecosystem > Sand microcosm > Unclassified ...
GGCGTCGGTGGCGAGCGCACGCGCCAAGCCCACCCGTTGACGCATCCCGCCGCTCAGTTCATGCGGCAGGTGATAAGCCCAGCGCGCGAGGCCGACGACGCTCAGCACTTCCTCGGCGCGCTCGCGTCGCTGCGGGGCCGACATGCCGCGCAGCTTCAACCCGAACTCGACGTTTTCGATAACCCGTCTGTTGGGCAGCAACGCGAAATGCTGAAAGACCATGGAGATGCGATTACGCCGCACGTCGCGCAAACCGGCTTCGTCGAGCGTGCAGATGTCCTCGCCGTCCAGCAGGATCTTTCCGGCGCTCGGTTCGTTGAGACGATTGATGCAGCGTGCAAGCGTGGACTTGCCCGAACCGGACAGTCCCATGATCATGTACATCGCCCCCGACGGCACGCTCAAGGAGACGTCGTCGAGCCCGACGACATGGCCCAGCGTCTCCTGCACCTCCGACTTGTTTTTCCCGGCGTTCAGCATCGCCAGCGCTTTCTGCGGCCTGTCCGTGAACACCTTGTACAAGTGCTCGATCTTCAAGCGCTCGGTCATAGCCTCTTCTCCTGTTGAGAGCCGGCGGAACGGGACAAGTGCCACAACGGTGAAAAGTCCGTCGGCACGAGAATCCTGTTTTCCGCCTGCTCGATGTTCTCTGACAGCTTGGGCAGGAAAGCCTGCCATCTGGGATCGTCAGCCAGTTGCTGACGGCGGCGCGCCCGGTCCTGAAGATCAGCGTAAGCCCAAAGATGCGTCACCTGGCTGAGCGGACCAATATCGGTAGTGAAATACCCTACGAGATCGCCAAGGATGGGCTGCTGGATCGCCAGTCCCTCTTCCCGCACAAGTTGAAGATAATGGCCCATGCGGCCGTTCCTGATCCGGTAGATCCGCTCCTCGACAATCATTGGCGCATCTCCTCATCATCACCCGCCAGAAAGCGGCACATCAGCGTCGCGACGAGATCCGGCGCCTCGATCAGGATCGAATGCCGCAGGCCGGGCAGGATCTCGAGTTGCGAGCCGGGGATGCGCTCATGCATGAAGTGCGCCATGCGCGGATTGGATCCCTGGTCTTCTTCGCCGGTCGCGATCAGCGTGCGTGCGGCGATCTGATCGATGAATCCGCCAAAATCCGTCTGCGCCAGCACGCGATAGGCGGCCGCGTAGCAGTCGGGATCGTTCTCGGCATTGTGCTGACGCAAGCGCGCGACCAGCTCGGGATTGCGCTGCTGAAACCCTTCGGTAAGCCACCGCGACAACGACGCATCGTAGTGCGAGCCCCGGTCACCGGCTTGCAGCGCAGCGAGCCGCGCGGCGACCCGCTCACGCTCCTCGAGCGTACGGCCCGCGACGGTGGCCAGTAACACGAGCTTCCTCAGGCGTTGCGGATGCGTGAGCGCCAGCCGCTGCGCAATCAGGCCGCCGAGCGAGAAGCCAGCGAGGTCGAATCTCTCGAAGCCAACATGGTCAGCGAGAGCCAACACGTCTCCCACGAAATCATCGATCTCGTAGCGGCCCTTGATCAGCGATGAGCGTCCGTGACCACGCAGATCCAGCATCAGGATGCGGAAGGTGTCGCCAAGTCTTGCTGCGACACCTTCCCACGCTTCGAGGCTCGAACCCACGCCGTGAATGCAGACCAGCGCCCGCGAACCTTCACCCTGAAGCCGATAATTCAGCACCACACCATGGCCGGTGAACGTGCGGTCATCGGCTGTTTGCGTCGTTGAAGTCCTGGCGGCGTCCATGGCTCAGTACCCCGCAGCCGCGACGCTTGGCTCGCCCTGCGAATCCCCTTCACGGGCACCATCGCGGGCTGTATCGCGGGCGGCGAAATGCGGCATCACTTCATCGATAAAGAGGCGCAGCGTCTTGACCTGCAGCTCGAACGGCAGATTGAACGAGAGACCCAGGCAATATTGATCGACGCCCTGATCCTCGTAAATCTGCAGCTTCCGGATCACTTCGTCCGGCGTGCCGAACATCAGGTTATCGCGAATGTTGGCAGGGTCGTAGTTGGCACGATTCGCCACCGTCTCGTACGGCACGGGCTCAGGGAAACCGTCCGTGACAGTGCCGATGTTCTGCATCAGGTTCTCGAAGGTGCGCCCATAATCCACGCTGTGGCGCACAGCGGTGTGCCAGTCATCAGGACGATCGTAGACACATGTGCGCCGCTGCATCATGAAGCGTGGGCGCGCACGCTCGGGATGATCGGCCACCGCCTTGCGGAACTTCTCGCCGAGCACCGCGACTTCGGCCGGTGGCGCGGACAGCGGGGTAGACAGGATGTTCGCGCCGATACCCACGGCCCAGTCGAAACTGCCGGGGTCGCGCGTGGCGACCCAAATAGGCGGATGGGGCTGCTGCAATGGCTTGGGCACGGACGTCGCCAGCGGAAACTTCCAGTAGTGGCCGTCATGAGCATAATCGCCTGCCCAGAGCTTCTGCACGGCCGGCACGATCTCCTTCAGGTACGCCACGCCTTCCTGCTGAGGAATGCCGCCTGCCATGCGATCGAACTCGTACTGATACGCCCCGCGCGCAATCCCGAATTCGAGGCGTCCACCGGTCAGGTGGTCGCACATGGCGGCTTCGCCTGCGAGCCGGATCGGCGACCAGTACGGCGCGACCAGCGTCGCCGTTCCGAGCCTGATGCACTGCGTGTGCTGAGACAACCACGTCAGGATAGCGAACGGATTAGGCGACACGGTGCATTCGATGGTGTGATGCTCGGCGGTCCAGAGCGTCTCGAAACCACCCTCATCGGCAATACGGGCCAGCGCAAGCATATTGGACATCGCAGTGGACATTGAATCCGTCGGCGAAAACCGCTCCATGCTGATCGAGATGGCAAATTTCATAATGGGTCTCTTGAATTGGTTTTTTGGCAAGGCGCATCGCTTAGCGCAGACGAATAACGAACGGGTCTTGCATGGCGCCCGAGTAGTCGATCACGACGTTCTTCAGGCGCGAGAACTCACGCATCACTTCGAAGCCGCCGCGACGACCATAACCGCTTCGCTTGGTGCCGCCGTTCGCGGACATATACGCGGCGGAGCGATAGGTGTTGACCCAGACCGTGCCCGCCTCGATGTCGCGTGCAAAGCGCAGGGCGCGGTCGATGTTCTGGGTCCAGATGCCCGCGGCAAGGCCGTATTCGGTAGCGTTGGCGAGCGCGATGAGTTCCTCTTCCGTGTTGAACGGAACCACGCCCACGACAGGCCCGAAAATTTCCTCCTGCATGAAGCGCATCTCGTTGCGAGCCTGCGTCATCACGGTCGGCTCGAAGTACCAGCCACGCGATAGAGCCAAGTCCTTGGGCTGGCGCCCGCCGATCGCGATTTTTGCACCTTCTTGAACACCGGACGCAACGTAGCCCACCACCTTGTCGAGCTGACTGGCGAGCGCGAGCGGCCCGATATCGGTGTCGTCGGCCATCGGATGGCCGACCTTCACACGACGCGTACGCTCGACCAGTGCCTCGACAAATCGCTCATAGACTGATGCCTCCACGAAGCAGCGCGAACCCGCCACGCAGGTCTGCCCGGCCGCCGCGAAGATGCCCGACACGACACCGTTCACAGCCCGCTCCACGTCGACATCCGAGAACACGACGTGCGGCGACTTGCCTCCCAGTTCCATCTGGCAGGGAACGAGATTTTCCGCCGCGTTGCCGGCGATCTTGCGCCCGGTCACCGTGCTGCCGGTGAAGACAAATTTGGCGATGCCGGGATGGCGCGTGAGCGCATCGCCGGTGGTTGAACCATCGCCCGTGACCACGTTGAACACGCCCGGCGGAAAGCCCGCCTCGATAGCCAGTTCAGCGAGCGCGAGAGTCGAAGCCGCCGCGTGTTCCGAGGGCTTCACGACTACCGTATTGCCTATCGCGAGACACGGCGCGAGTGTGCCCGTGAGCATCATCAGTGGCGAATTCCACGGGATGATCATCCCCACCACGCCGATCGGCTCACGCAAATTGAAGTTCAGCGTGTCGAGCTTGTTGACCGGGATCGTGTCACCCTGAAGCTTGTCGGCCATCCCCGCGAAGTAGAGATAGGAATCAGGGATAGCCCGCATCTGGGCGCGCATTTCCTTGATGAGTTTGCCGTTGTCGCGGCACTCGATCAGCGCCAGTTCGTCCGCGTTGGCGAGGACGAGATCGGCGAGACGGCGCACCAGTTTGCCGCGATCGGTTTGCGTGATCCGGCGCCACGCCGGGTTCTTCAGCGCCGCTTGCGCCGAACGCACGGCGGCATCGACGTCGTCGGCATTCGCCTGCGCGAACTCATACCAGGGCTGCGCCGTTGTTGGGTCATAACTTGATACGTACTGGCCGCTGCGTGGAGGTGTGAACTCTCCGTGTATGAATAGATTCTGCCTCGACCCTTGCAAACTTTCGACTGTCGTTTTCATCATGTCCTTTCCAAATTCAAGGTTACGGATGCTGCGTGTGCGGCTGCGCTGCGCTCACCATCGCGACGCGGCCGCCATCGTGTGAATCCATGTAAATGCCGAACCGTCCTCCGGCACTCTCGCGCACATAGCGCCGCAGCATTCCGCGTATTTCCATCGTCGGAATGTCGTCGTACGGAAGCTGCTCGAGCGGAAAAAAACGGAAGTTCTCGGGGATATCGCAGGCCGCACGCGGCAGCGCCAGCCGGGCACGGTAAATCAGGTAACCGGAATCGCTGCCGGCTGCATCGAAGACGGAATAGAGGAACGTGTCGTCGGGCAGCAATTCCAGGTCGTTTCCTCCAGCAATAGGAAGCCGGCCATTGCCGAGCCGGTGTGGTGCGCTAGGTAGCGTCCAGCCGTTCTTGCCATCGCTTGCCAGCAGCAGCGACCCTTCCGCCTCGATGAGATAACCGACAATCATGTTGTGCGATGAGAGCCAGCCCGGCGGCAACGGATTCTTGACCTGCGCGTAGCGGCCGCGGCAAAAACCCAGCGGCGCAGAGGGACTGGTTCCAAAGGCCTGGACACGGCCGATGAGAATCGTGTGGTCCCCTGCATCGACGCGGTCATGGACCGTGCAGTCGAACCACGTCAGGCATTCGGTCAGCACCGGGGCGCCGGTGTGGACGCCGTCGTGACTGACGGCGGCGAATTTATCGGCAGATTTGGAGGCGAACAGATTGGAGACGTCAGTCTGCGCTTCGTGCAGCAAATTGACAGCGAAGTGATCGGAATCCTGAAAGACAGGAAAACTCGAGGCGCCCTTTCCTACGCATACGAGGAGAAGCGGCGGATCGAGCGACACCGACGTGAACGAGTTTGCCGTCATCCCGCGGGGACGGCCTTCGGCGTCGCGGGTGGTGATGACCGTCACCCCCGTCACGAAGGTGCCGAACGCTCGGCGCAAGGCCACCGGATCAATGGCGACAGGTTTATCTGAAACTTCGGCTTGCATGTACTTCACCTCGAACGTCGTTACGTTGAGGTCTAAGTTAAGCCATGCAAAAAAAGGTTTCTTCCGCTGGATCGAAGGACATCCGAGCCTAATTAACCTCTCATTCGAGGTATCGACTTTGAGCGCTTCGCGAACGGTATGCTGCTGTCGACCAAGCTGTGCAGTTGCAACGCAAGCTCGATCGCGAAACGCTGCTCCGGCGTTTCGACCTGGATGCCAAACAGGTCAGAGATCCTCGACAGGCGATACCGCAGGGTCGTCACGTGAAGGTCCATCGCATCGGCGCAATGCTGACTGCGGCAGCCTGAGCGAACATAGGCAGCCAGGGTTTCGAGGTAAGCCGACTTATGCTTCTTGTCGTGCTCCACCACCCGACCTATGGCGCCGTCGATGAAGCTACGAACATCGGCCGAGTCGGCGGCTCCGATCAGCATGGGCAGCGGTCCAAAGTCGGGGACGGTCATCGCGCCCCGTCTGCCGAATGTACGGGCAACCCGAATCATGCGCCAGCAGCGCTCCCATTCGTTCGCGATCGATTCGAGACCTTCACAGGTATCGCCAACGACTACGATGGGTTCACTGCCGAACGAGCGGAACAACGTCTCGGAGACGCGCTGCGCCAATCGCGCGACCCGGTCCAGTTCCACGCCCTCCTCCTGCGGCACGAGACACACCAGCGCCCCGCCGACCGTCACGATGTGCACCGCAACATGCAGCTGCGCCGCGAGCAGCGCGACCGCGCGATGGCCATCGACGGAAAGATCGGCGGACGTGTTCGTACTATCCGGGAAATCGGTCACGAGCATGCGCATAGGCGCCGCAAGCGACAGTCCGAGGCGCCGGCCGCGCAGCAGCATATCCTGCTCGTCGCGCCAGCGGCGTTCGACGATTTCGAAAAACAATTCGGTGAGCGTTCGCGTCTCGAAGCGAAAGCGTATGACGCTGCGCATCAATTGCACGCTCAACGCAAACTTCGCACTTTCGATGAGGAGTTTCTGAAGATCATTCGCATCGGACTTGTCGAAGGTCAGCAATGCGCCGACCGCTTCATCGTCAACCATGAGCGATTCTATGCGGGCGTAGAGCGAGAGCTTGTCGCCAAGGCGCAGTGTGATCGTCTCGGCGCGCCGGGTCGTTACAGCCTCCCGGACGTCGCCAAGAATCTGGCGACCCGTGGCGCCCTCGAGCATGAGGCGCCACGTGCCGTCGTCATGGACGCCGGGCACCGGCGACGCAGACGCAAGCAGGCTGCTGGCGAAGAAATCCAGAACGAGCACTGGTGCACCAAGAAGATCGCCGAGCATCGCGGTGAGCGTTTCTGAGGACCCCCCGGCCAGCACTTCTTGCAACAGCGAACCCTGAGCGCCCAGCACGCGGCGCAATTGCTCGGCCGCAGCAAGCTGCGCGCGATGACGATGCGCGCGTTCAATCGCTATCGCCCCCAGATGCACGATGATCGCCATGAACGCGAGGTCATCCGCCGACACATCCACCACTTTGCGCGACGCGACGGCCAACACCATGGGCCGCCCTTCTACATCGACACTCGCCATGGGATAGATCAGAACGGTGCAATAGCCGCGCTCATGCGCTTCAAGCCGATATCCGGGGAATTCAAGAGACTCGCGCGCATCGCGGATATACACAGGCTCGAAGCGCTGCAGCGCAACAAGCGCGGGACTGGTCGCCAGTTCCCAGCGGTCTCCCAGCGGACGGCGCAGCATGGCGTTGGTCTCGTGGCGCGCGGTGACCAGCGCGTAACCGTGCGCCAGGTCCACCGTCATGATCGAGCCCAGGTCCCAGGAGCCGTGCCTGCATGCCGCCTGGATAAGGTCCCGCAGCAGTGTATCCAGGTCGCCGTCGGAGTTGATTTGGCTCGCGACATCACGAAGCGACATGATTCGCGACAATTGATCTGGCATATCAGGGCATCCAATAGTCTTATTTCAATATACGACATACCGTAGCAAAAAATAAAAGATTCATCCCCCGAAGACGCGGAGGACGCGCCCGATTCCCATCGTTAGCATTCGTATAGGACGAACCGCTAACCAATGGAGTGCGCAAATGGAAACAGGGCTTCGCAAGATCGCGACGTTTATTGAAGAGACCGTCATCGAGGGCGGCCGGGCAGCAGAGCGGCCAATCACAACGGTGGTCGTTGCAGCAATCATTCGCAACCCGTGGACGGGCCAGGGCTTCGTGGAAGATCTCCGGCCGGAGATTCTGCGTCTCGCCCCCGTGCTGGGCGCCGAGATGACACGCCGGCTCGTGGCCTTCATGCCCGCCGATCGCGTCGAGGCTTATGGCAAGGCGGCGACTGTCGGTGTCAACGGTGAGATCGAGCACGGCTCGGCACTGATCCACACGCTTCGCTTTGGCAACATGTTCCGAGAAGCGGTCAACGGCACCGCATTTCTTAGCTTCACGAACACACGCTCGGGTCCCGGCGCGCTCCTGTCTGTCCCAATGATCCATAAGTCCGAAACGGGAAAGCGGTCGCACTTCATCACGGCAACGTTCCAGGTAGCGGATGCTCCCGGCCCCGACGAAATCCTGATCGCAATCGGTGCGGCGGACGGCGGGCGCGCTCATCCGCGCATTGCCGATCGCTTTCAGGACATGGCGGAGATGGAGGCCGAAAAATCGAGCGCTTGACCAGCACGACGTGCTGGCGGCCGTGACCTGGACCGGCTTGATTTAACCGACGCTTGACGAGCCGGCTTGCAGCGTCAAAGGCCCCTGGCGTTCCGCGCGGCGTCAGGCTTCGCCAGATCACAGTAGTGACTGACCTGGACACGGCTGCCCCCTTATTCGGGTGGCAAGTACCGTCTTCGTCAGCCCGCAGCCATGCTCGACAGGCGCCACATCGTCGCGTAAAGCGATCGCGCGCAACGTCTTTCGATTGGCTGATTACCCTGAATTCGAAGTTCACCTGCATGCCGTTGGAGTTTTCATGTCAGACCCGATCGCTCTGATCAGCAACATACGTTCCGATGACGAAGCAAGCTATCTGTCAGCGCTTGCTTCGGCCATGCCTGCCGAGAACGTCGTCCTGTTTCGCCAAATGAGTGCGGAACAGCGCGCGCGTGTTCAGATCGCGATAGTCGCGAATCCAGATCCGGCCAATGTAGCCGCGTTGCCCAATCTGGTCTGGGTGCAAAGCTTATGGGCAGGAGTGGAGCAGCTCGTCACCCGGCTAGTGGCCAACGGGCCGCCGATCGTGCGCATGATCGACCCCGAAATGTCCAGGACCATGGCTGAAGCGGTGCTTGCATGGACGTACTATTTGCAGCGCGACATGCCGGCCTACTTGCGCCAACAGAGGCAGGGGCTCTGGCATCAGTATGCCTATCGCAAGCCTTCGACCCTGACTGTCGGAATACTCGGACTCGGTTCGCTCGGCACGGCAGCGGCAGTTCGCCTCGGAGAAGCCGGCTTCAAGGTCGCCGGCTGGAGCCGGTCGGCAAAAAGGCTGCCCGGCGTACAGACGTTTTCAAACGACGATGGGCTTATCACCATGCTGCGCATGAGCGATATAGTCGTCTGTCTCGTGCCGCTGACGGCCCAAACGCACGGCTTGCTACATGCCGCCCTCCTTTCCGTTATGAAGCCGGGAGCGGGCCTCATCAATTTCGCTCGAGGACCCGTCGTCGTGACAGACGATCTGCTCGCGGCTCTCGACAGCGGACACCTGTCACATGCGGTTCTCGATGTCTTCGATGAAGAGCCGTTAGCTCCCGATGCGCGCCTGTGGCAACATCCGCAAGTGAGCGTGCTTCCCCATATCTCTGCACCAACCGATTTCGAGACCGCAGCAGCCGTTATCGCGGCAAACGTTGGTGCCTACCGGGCAAACGGAGCTTTGCCTTGCAGCGTGGATCTCGTGCTCGGTTACTAAAGTTGTTTGCGAAGGAGCAGTAATGCGTGCATCACTCGTTGCGCCAGCCGTGCCGCTTATCGGCAATGATCGCGGCGAAGAACGCGGCCACGATCGCACGCGCCCGATCGCGTTGTCGAAGCTGGCCTCGACGCCTGACGCGAATGACGTGATCGAGCGCGATAGCCCGGTGGCCATCTGACAGCGGTCAAGCTCGACCGCTACGACATCGCCATCCTGCGTATTCTCGCGCGCGACGGCCGCATCACGAAATCAAAGCTTGCCGAAGAGGTGAGCCTGTCGATTTCACCCACCTGGGAAAGGGTGCGCAAGCTCGAGGAGAGCGGCGTCATCAGGGGCTATCGGGCGGAACTCGACTGGGTCGGGACCACCAACGCGAGCCGGATCGTGGTGGAAGTGACGCTGGCGCGGCATACGGAGCCAGACATGCGGCGCTTCGAGGAGGCCATGCGGGCCGCGCCGGAAGTCGTGCAGTGCTATGCAACGGGCGGGGGCGTGGATTATGTACTGCATGTAGTGTCACGCGACATCTATCACTACCAGCGCTTCATTGACTCCCTGCTGATAGGTGAAATCGGAATCGAACGCTACTTTACTTATATCGTTACAAAGGTCGTGAAAAGCATGCCTGACAGCGTACCCCAGTGGGATTGAAGAACGCTTCGGGGGGTGTCGGGAAGAAGAATGGCAATCGGGCGCATCCGGATCCTCACCGCGCCGATGATGTCCACGACCCTCGCAGGAAACCGCCGAATGCGCACTCCGCACACGCAATAGAACGCCTTCTAGATCGCACGTCAAACCGATGATCCCCAGCTCACCCGAGCCAACCATGCGCAGCGTCGCGGCCGTCGCTATCAACGTGTCACGACGTGTCACTTGCGGCGCGCTCGCCACATCTTCACGCCACTGCCCGCGATGAAGCCGCCGGGCCGACACCATACGTTGAACGGTAGGCCATCTTGCCGCCACCGTCCTTCCTTTCAGTGGAAGACGCGTTTTTTAGCGCCAAGTAACTTGTATCGCATCGCCACGACGGCCAAACCGATCATCACTTCGATGAGTCGCCGCAGCGGTAGTACACCAAACCTCAATATCACATAGGGAGAAGACATTCATGAAAGCAATGATGCGAGTGGCAACGGTCGCGGCGTGCGTGGCACTGGCAACGCCCGTGATGGCCGCATCCCCGCAGGCGCTCCCGGGTGCGGGCAAGACGATTCACTATGCGCAGACCGACAGCCTGGGCGCGAATTACGTCGCGGTACAGATTGTGAAGAAGGCACTCACGTCGCTGGGCTACGAGGTGAATTTGAGCACGATGGGGACAGTGCTGTTCTTTCAGGCAGTCGCGCAGGGTGACGTCGACATGGAGACCGACGTCAATTTTCCGCAGAGCGAGCCCGATTTCCGTGTGGTCCAGAGCCAGGCGGAAATGGTCGGCGGCGGTGAGATCATTGGTGGTGGCATCAATGGCTATCTGATCGACAAGAAAACCGCGTTGGCGCACAACATCACCAGTCTCGAACAGATGAAGGACCCGAAGATTGCCGGGCTGTTCGGCGACGATAACAAGGCACAACTGATCAGCTGCGATCCCGGCTGGAGCTGCGGTGACGTTGTCAACTATCAGCTGGACAAATTCGGACTCCGGCAGACAGTGCATCCCGTGAGCGGCAAATACGAGGCGCTGATGGCGGACGTCGTGACTCGCGTCAAGGAAGGCAAGCCGGCGTTCTTTTACGCGTGGAGTCCGTCATGGACGATCAACGTGCTTGTTCCGGGCAAAGACGTCGTGTGGCTGCCCACGCCCACCGACGCGTTACCGCCGAACATGCCGAACCGGGGCTCGGCGCTCGTGAATGGCGTCGAAGGATGCGCGGGCGGCGCCAATCCGTGCCGTATGGCCATGGCATCCTGGAACTACGGCGCGGTCGCGAACAAGGCATTTATCGCCGCCAATCCGGTCGTCAAAAAGCTCGTCGAGCAGGTCCGTTTTCCATCGTCGACATGGTCAGCCTGGGAACTTGCGATCAGCAAGGGCAACGGTGCAACAACGGTCGTCTCGACACTTGCGGATCAGTGGTTGGTCGCGAACAAAACGCAGTTCGACGGCTGGCTTGATACGGCCCGCAATGCACACTAAAGCACGGTGAAGGAGCGGCGCGATCGTGCAGGACGGTGGCCACGATGTTCCCGCGGCCGAGCCGCTCCTGCATGTAGTCCGTTGGACTCTGTTGCAGTAAGGCGGTCCGCTATGATGTAGGAACAACATGAACGACTGAAAGTTCGATGAAGACGTTGAATCCGGCGGTGGCCAGAGTGAGATGTCACGCATATTGCAGAGAGATGGACGCGACCGTCCACATCGCCTAGATCTTTATCCACTACTCACTAAGGGGGTGACTGCCGCAGTTCGACCCGCCAGCGCTATGCATTGTCGCCCGATGTCCACTTGCAACAAGTTTGAATGCTTCGGGTCGATGCTATTGAATCGGCGAGGGTTTATCTCGATAGGTTTTCATGGGTCGTTCGATCCTTGACCCGAGCCTACGAGCGGCTTGTAGGTGCACCGGACACTTAAGCGCCGGTGGTGTCGTGGTCTGCGACGATCGTCACCCAATAGTGGGTCCGATAGACGACTCGCACCGGTGCGTTGCTCGACGAGCCATACCGGTAGGCGTTTGCAGTGGTCGACGCAGCTGTGTGGGTGCCCGGAATATTCTTGAATATTTGATTTGATTCGGCTTGACGAAAAAATGGATGAAATGCGGGCAAGTTCCGGTCTTGTTTGTCGGATTGCTTAGCGTTTTTTTGCTTATGCTGTAGTTCTCTCAGGTTCGGTTGGCCCCCTCGAACGACCGAACTTTAAGCCGGCGTACACGCCGGTTTTTTTTACGGTGCGCCCGCCAGGGGCGCATTCCTGGAGATGCATGTCCTCCCGTGAGTTGTGCATAGCGAACGAAGTGAAGCGCAACTGCATGAGAGCGATAAGGCGCGGAAAAGCAAGCGTGGAGCGAAACCGCGAGCCGATGGACAAGGACGGCCTATATGGCGATTTAGATTTCTGCATCACACGATCTTACGCGACCATCCCGGCAACGCGCGGCTTCGTCAATGGCATCAACGCGCGCGCAGAGATGGCCGAGGCCATCCATAGCGCGGTGGATGATCGCGCTATGGCAGTTCGCAACTTGGTGCTCGTTAGCGCCCCCGCTGAGGTGGACATCGAGAAAGCTGCAGTTTTGGACGCTGAACAACGCGTCGAGAATCGCCTGAAAAAATTTAACGCGATGGTCATAGATGCTCACAACATGAGCGATCAAGCACGTCGCCTGGCCGCGGAAATACCCCGCATTGAAGCGCTGTATCGCCCGATTGCCCTGGATATCAACCGCCTTGCGCTGAGCAATCAGCGCGATGCAGCGATCGAGGAAATTACGACGAAATGCAGGCCCTTGCTTCCTTCGCTGATCAAGGCGTCCAACGACTACGCGGACGTGACACACCAGCGCGCAGCGAAAATAGTTCAGGATGCCGAGGAACATTTTTCCAGCCAACGCAACTTGCTCATCGCAATATGTCTTGCGGCGATCGCGATGGCGGTACTGGCAGGCGTCATCATTGCGCGCAGTCTGTTGCGCGCCCTCGGTGCAGAGCCGGGCGATCTCGCGCACGTTACGCAGCGCGTCGCCGCGGGCGATCTCAGTCCGGCCGCGGGCGCCGCGAACGCCCCGGTCGGAAGCGTACTTGCGTCAATGGGTGACATGCAGGTTAGTCTCGTGAACCTGATCGGGTGCGTGCGCACCGCTGCAGACAGTATTGCGACCGGCTCCAGTCAGATCGCCACAGGTAACACCGACCTCTCTTCTCGCACCGAGCAGCAGGCGGCCTCGCTGCAGGAAACGGCATCGAGCATGGAAGAGCTTACATCGACCGTGAAACAGAACGCTGAGAATGCCCAGCAGGCAAGCACACTGTCCGCGAACGCATCAGAAGTCGCACTCAAGGGCAGCGGCGTGGTCAGTCGTGTTGTCGACACAATGGGGGATATCAGCGCGAACTCGACAAAGATCGCGGACATCACGAGCATGATTGAAGCGATCGCTTTCCAGACGAACATTCTGGCGCTTAACGCCGCCGTGGAAGCGGCACGAGCAGGCGAACAGGGACGCGGCTTTGCCGTGGTCGCAAGCGAAGTACGTAGCCTTGCGCAGCGTTCGTCCAGCGCTGCGAAAGAGATCAAGGAGCTGATCAGCACATCGCTGCATAAGGTTCGCGAGGGAGCGACTCTCGCAAACGAAGCCGGCACCACCATGTCAGAAGTAACTCAAGCCGTCGCTCGGGTGACCAACATCATGGGCGAAATTGCTGCTGCATCGAGCGAACAGAGCAAGAGCATTGAACAGGTCAGCCATGCCATCGCCCAGATGGACGAAGTGACGCAGCAGAACGCCGCGCTGGTAGAGGAAGCCGCGGCAGCGGCGAACTCGCTCGAAGATCAGGGTCGACAGCTCAACCAATGCGTCGCGTTGTTTCGCTTCGAGCCAATAACAAGCCGCTGTTAGTCCCGCACACGCGCTGGGTTACTCGAATGGCCCTCAATGAGGGCGGAGCCGACATCTCAACGTCCGCGTGAAAGTGCGGACCAACGTCAGTGGATGGTCGAGATGGACTGGACACCGCCCTCCCTTCGGCGAGTTTGAGGACCAACGAGTCAGCAAACGTGGATGCTACAAGTCGCGCTGCTCATCCCGTTATGCCATCGCTCAGCTTTTCCCCGGCACGATCTCCAAGCCGATGCGTTCAGCCAGATCCAGTACCTCGGTATAGGCATCCGCATCCTCTATCAAGCTGCGGGACACTCCCTTTTGCTGCAATGTGCTGTCCGCGACCCGGTCGCCGAACAGCACGAAGGCCCGGGCCGAGTCGTCCTGTCGGGACACCCAGGACAAATCCCTGCGCCTCGGGACACTGCCGATGAATCGCCTCAGCCCACTTCCGGGTTACTGGGTACCGGTCTTTCTCGGTGTCGATCAACTGCTTGCGCGGCACACCCAGCTTGCGCAGAGCTACTCTGCCCAGGTCGACCAGTTGCAAATCCCCGGCGAGCTCGACCTCGGAATGCGCCTGACCGGCGAGCTTATTCTTGTCGAAGCTCTTGAAGCCTGCGGTGTGGGGTACGTCGTGGAACACCGTCTCCATCAGCGCACATGGCAAGGTCGTACCGGCGTACAGCGTCGGGATCGGCTCGCCCCGGTCGTTGCGGATCGGGCTGAAGCGCGCATTGCCCTGGACGCCAGGGTTGAACTGCACAGCGGCACACTTCTCCTGATGCACGCGCTGCAGCGCCTGTCCCTTGGGAAGGGTCGTCAGTCAGACTTTCTCCTGACGAGCATGTTCGTCGCAGGGTTGGAAGCGACAAGGCGCAGGCCGCAACGAACAGGGCAAGCGGGATATAGGCGAAGTCTCGATCAGTATTATTTATGCGCTTGGCGAAGAAAGGTAACACCTCTCTACGGACAAAAAGGAACCAGTAAATTGTATGGCGTGAGGCTCACGCATTACTGCGAGGAGGTGCAATGGTCTTTTACCACCATGGTGCAGCGATTCAACCATTCGTGACAAGACAGCGCAACATGTTCCTTGCGCACGTTTTCATCTTGGAGGAAGACGGCAAACCTACTTCACTTGGACATCTTGGGCAGTTCGCCAATCGCGATTGCGCCTACGAGTTCGCTGTACGATCTGCCATTGCGTTCGTGGATGGTGAGCCCATGCCACGGGCGCCATTTGGACAAGCCGAGACGGCGTGAAGGAGCACGCGGACACCACGGATATCTTGGGCCTACGGTGTCCGTGCGTCGTAATCCTTGTGATAATTTTTGAATATAGCCGCAGCCTCAACCCCGCCCCGCCGTCAATCGTGGGCCGCTCAGCCGCACGTCGACCACGCATGCCGGAAACCCACTGCGAGAACTGCTATGTCGTGTTCCTATGAGGGAGTCTTACTCATTTTCGCCTTGATCAGGCCGACCACGATCATCAGTATGGCGCCTCCGATCCCACCGCCGCCGACATTGCCAAGGATCGAGGATAATTCGAATCCGGCGGCCGGGGCGCCGGGTGCTGCTCCGCCTGTCAGCATCGAGATCAATTGACCGCCCAGTCCACCGCCAACGATGCCCGTGATCGAATTGCCGAGTGGCCCGAGATTGAATTTGCTCAGAACCGAACCGGCGATATTGCCGCCTACAGCGCCGCTGACCAACTGGATAATCAGGCTGGTGAGGTTCATGGTAGCTCCTCTGTCATGTCTTACTATTGGATGTCGAATAAGAACGGATTCTCGAACAGACAGGCATTGCGAAACAGCGATAGCAATCCTAAACATGGGGCCGGGCGTCAATCCAGTTTATATATAGATCAAGCGCCGACTATATGCAAATCCTATGCTATCGACATAAGTATTCCCCGGGCGTTGGTGCTCTTCCTCTGTGCCGGGGCAATGCTAAGGTCATAACGTTATACGGAAGTCACGGGTTCGCTCCGAAGCGCCTGGGTTGTTAAAGGAATTTAGGTACTGGAGTTACGTCCCGAAAGCGCTGCCGGTCAAAGAGCAGCGAGAGTTGATCGCCTTGCAGGCCCGCGTAATGCAGCCGACGGCCGAGAAGATTCCGTCATACAGGCGTCAGGCGTTTGCGGCCGCGATGCCAAACCGATCCGAATGCCGGGTCGGGCGTCCTACTGGCCGTGCGCATCCGTGTGCCTGACCGTGCATATCAGGCCGGCTTCCGCCGCCACCGCGCCAGCCACCTCCGCGAGCGCCTTGAACTTCCAGATGCCGCGCATGTGCCGCTCGAACGTGACGTTCAGGATCAACTGGTCTCCTGGTTCGACCACGCGCTTGAAGCGCGCGTTATCGATGCCGGCGAACAGATACACGGTATTGTCCGGATCGTGAGGCTCCTCTGCGAACGTCAGGAGCGCGGCCGTCTGGGCGAGCGCTTCAAGAATCAGTACGCCGGGCATCACCGGTCGATTCGAGAAGTGGCCCATGAAGTACGGTTCATTGATTGACACATTCTTCAGCGCCTTGATGTTCTTGCGAGGCTCAAGTTCGAGGATTCGATCGACGAGTAGGATCGGATAGCGATGCGGTAGCTGTGTGAGAATCTTGTGAATGTCGTGATTGATTTTTTCAGTGCTCATGGTGTTTCTGCTCACACATTGACTGCGCGGTGATGGATTGGGGGTAGATGGGTTGGTGACGCGTGTTGCAGCCGATTTTGGTCGCCCGGCGACACCCGACGCCGCCAAGTCCCCTGCAACCGGTGTTCTTACGGTGTGCTCCCGACCTATCGCTGGCTCGTTCGAAGAAACTGAGGCGCCGAGCGTTTTATGCAACCCCGCGACTTGTCGAGGCTATGCACCCGTGCAGCGCTCCTGTTCCCCTACTCTCCCGAAACAGAGGAGCACCTGCCCATCCGTGGTCGATTGGTGCGTTTCGTTACGCGCCGGTTCTCATCAGGCGCACCCAGCCCTGTAAGGTTGCGTATCGCTTCGGTTCTACTCCTGGTCCAGGAATGTTCTCAATCGTCCAGACCTCGCCCGGTGACGCAGCTTGCGCAGTGCCTGGACTTCAATCTGGCGGATTCGCTCACGCGTCACATCAAACTGGTTTCCGATTTCCTCCAACGAGTGATCCGTGCCGCTGTCAATGCCAAACCGCAGACGCAGAATTTTCGCTTCGCGCGGCGTCAAAGTTGCGAGTGCCTCGCTGATCGCATCCCTCATGCTGGCATGCAGGGCAGCCTCGGCCGGCAGGATGGCCGCGACATCTTCGACCAGGTCACCCATGGACGTGTCCTCGTTTTCTCCTACGGGTGCGTCCAAAGAAACTGGCTCCCTAACCATCTGCAGCATGGCCCGAATCTTGGCTTCCGGTATCTCCATTCGCTCCGCCAGCGCTGCAGCGTCGGGCTCGTGTCCCGTCTTCTGCAGTATCTCGCGTGAAACCCGCTTCAACTTGTTGATGGTCTCGATCATATGGACCGGGATTCGAATGGTACGAGCTTGGTCGGCAACCGATCGACTAACGGCCTGCCTGATCCACCAGGTGGCGTACGTGGAGAACTTGTACCCACGGCGATATTCAAATCTGTCGACGGCCCGCATCAGGCCGATATTGCCTTCCTGTATCAGATCGAGAAACAGCAGGCCTCGGTTCGTGTATCTCTTCGCAATGGAGATCACCAACCGCAAATTCGCTTCGATCATTTCGCCTTTCGCGCGCTGCATTTTCAGTTCACTAGCCGCCATCGAGCGGCAGACTTCCCTGAAATCGTCAAGCGGCAACACAACCTGCTTTTGCAGTCCGAGCAGTTTCTCCTGCTCCCGCCGTATCGCAGGGAGGTTTCGTTCCAGCACACGACCGAACGGATTTCCAACTGCGATGTATTCTTGCAGCCACATCGGGTCGACCTCGTTTCCCCGGAAATGTGCGACAAACGTGTCGCGCGGCATGCCACACTTGTCAACCACGATCCGCGCAATCTCGTGCTCGATCGTTCGCACCTCACCGGCAAACACGCGCAGCGCGCCACACAGACGTTCGACCGTGCGCGCTGTGAAGCGGATCGTCGTCAATTCGGACCCGATGGCCGTCTGCGCCAGGCGATAACGCACGGAACCGTAACCGTCCGTTTCGTACGCGTCACGTAGTTTCTCGAACCAGTCGGCCACCCGTGAGAACGCCGCCAGCGCGTCGCGCGTCAGGGTCTCCATGTGCAAGTGTTTTGCCGACGCAGCGTCAATGTCGTCGTCTTCATCGTCGCGGTCTTCGCTGAGCGCCGGCTCGGCCTCGACGTTTTCCTCTGCGACCACAGCAATGTCGTCCGCCTCCGGCACGCTAGGATCGCTGATGCCAGCGACGAACCCTTCGATGCGCGTTTCGCCGCTGGCAACGCCGTCAGCGATCGATAGTATGTCGGCAATCGTTGTCGGACATGACGATATAGCCCGGATCATCTCGTTGCGGCCTTCTTCGATGCGCCGTGCGATCGCAATCTCGCCCTGACGGGTCAGTAATTCGGTCGCGCCCATCTCGCGCATGTACATGCGCACAGGATCGGTGGTTCGACCGAACTCCGCATCCACGTTCGAGAGCGTCGCCGCCACCTCTTCCTCGACCAGTTCATCGGACGCGGTCACGACTGCATGATCTTGCATCACCATGGTCTCAGCGTCCGGTGCCTGCTCGAACACGGTGATCCCCATGTCGGTGAAGCTTCTGACCACGCTCTCGATCGCGTCCAGTTGCGCGAGATGGTCAGGTAGGCTATCGCTGATCTCGCGACGGATGACAAAACCGCGCTCCTTGCCCAGTTTGATCAATATCCGAAGGTTCGAGAGGCCATCGTCGCTTTCGCCGGCAGAACCATTCGGCAGCGCAGCAACGGTCTCGTGCGCCCTTGGGTCTTCTTTCGTCCGCCGTGAGCGGGGGCTCGGTGAAACTGTCCCAACTGTCATCCCGGTGTTTGGCGCATTATCCAGCGTCGCTGAGGGAGTGTCTTGCGTCGTGGCTGTGGCCGCTATTCGCGTACGACCTGGAACGGTTTTTCCCGGGCGCCGCGTCGTCACGTTCATGTTGTCCGCACCCGCGTCCAACGCCTGGTTCTGGTTCACAGCCTTTTCCGTCACGCCGTCGCTCCTTCAAAAGTGACGTCAGGGTTAGCTCGCAGCACGCGCCGCAGCACTTGTCGAAGTGCCTCGCCGCTTCACAGGCGTGCGCCGTGCGCCCGGATCAGTTGCATCAGTTCAGAGACCGAAATCTCATGCCGGACTTTCTGTTCCGGACCCGTCGCATGGTGATCGCTGAAACGCTCTTCCGGTTCGATCAAAACGATTGTCTTGCCGTCGGACGACGCGTGCAGAAAGACATCACGGGACGTTGGCACTTCTTCAGCCGACGATCTGACGAGATCCTGACGCAGGCGCATTCGCTCCCGGTCGTCGCGGTGTGTGGCTGAAGTCATCTACGTTTCCTATATTCCGTTGCTGAGTGTTGTCACAGGTTAGCCTGGTCCGACGCTTTCCCAAGCAGGGCTTCGAGGTCTGCTGCAGTCGCGTACCGGCATCCCGCTGAGGTGATAATATCATTATCATTTACTGCAAATACCAATGACCTGGAGACATCATGCGCACGGCAGCCGAAGATAAACTCCGCGAAGCGGCACTCGATTACCACGAGTTCCCAACCCCTGGGAAGATCGCCATCGCGCCGACCAAGCAGATGATCAACCAGCGCGACCTCGCGCTGGCGTATTCGCCGGGGGTCGCGTTCGCGTGCGAGGAGATCGTCGCAAATCCACTGAACGCCGCGCGTTTTACCGCGCGCAGCAACCTGGTCGGCGTGGTGACGAACGGTACGGCGGTGCTCGGCCTCGGCAATATCGGCCCGCTCGCGTCGAAGCCGGTGATGGAAGGCAAGGCGGTGCTGTTCAAGAAGTTCGCCGGCATCGACGTGTTCGACATCGAGTTGAACGAGATGGACCCCATGAAGCTCGTCGATGTGATCTGCGCGCTCGAACCTACGTTCGGCGGCATCAATCTGGAAGACATCAAGGCGCCGGATTGCTTCATCGTGGAGCGGGAATGCCGCAAGCGGATGAAGATCCCGGTATTCCACGACGACCAGCACGGCACAGCGATCGTGGTAGCGGCGGCCGTCACCAACGGCCTGAAGGTCGTTGGCAAGGACATCAGGCAGGTGAAGCTGGTGTCGTCCGGTGCGGGCGCGGCGGCGCTGGCCTGTCTGGACTTGCTCGTCGACCTCGGCCTGCCGCTCGAACACATCACGGTGACCGACCTCGCGGGCGTGGTCTACAAGGGTCGCACCGAACTGATGGACCCGGACAAGGAGCGCTTCGCACGCGAAACGGATGCCCGCACGCTGGCTGAAGCGATCGACGGCGCGGACATTTTCCTGGGGCTCTCGGCCGGCGGCGTACTGAAGCAGGACATGGTGAAGGGTATGGCGCAAAAGCCGTTGATCCTCGCGCTCGCCAACCCGACGCCGGAAATCCTACCGGAACTCGCGCTCGAAGTATGTCCGGACGCCGTGCTCGCCACCGGCCGCACCGACTATCCGAATCAGGTCAACAACGTCCTGTGCTTTCCGTTTATCTTCCGTGGTGCGCTGGATGTGGGTGCGACCACCGTCACGCGCGAGATGGAAATCGCAGCGGTAAACGCAATTGCTGAACTGGCGCGCCAGGAGCAGAGCGACATCGTGGCAACCGCGTACGGCATCCAGGACTTGTCGTTCGGGCCGCAATACCTGATTCCAAAGCCGTTCGACCCGCGCCTGATCATGAAGATCGCACCGGCGGTAGCGCAGGCCGCGATGGATTCGGGCGTCGCGACCCTTCCAATCGAGGACATGAGCGCGTACGAACAGCATCTGCAGCAGTTCGTGTACCACAGCGGCACGACGATGAAGCCGATCTTCCAACTGGCGCGTAGCGTCGAGCCGGACAAGAAGCGCATCGTGTTCGCGGAAGGTGAAGAAGAGCGCGTGCTGCGCGCTGTCCAGATCGTCGTCGACGAGAACCTCGCCAGACCGATCCTGATCGGGCGTCCGGCGGTGATCGAGCACCGCATCGCGCGCTACGGCCTGCGTATCAAACCGGGTCTCGATTTCATCCTCGTCGATACGGATCAGGACGAGCGCTATCGCGACTTCTGGCAGGAGTATCACAAGTTAATGGCGAGGAAGGGCATCAGCGAGCAGATGGCCAGGCTCGAGATGCGCCGCCGCACGACGCTGATCGGCTCGATGCTGGTGAAGAAGGGTGACGCCGACGGCATGATCTGCGGGACGATCAGCACGACGCATCGCCATCTGCATTTCATCGATCAGGTGATCGGCAAGAAGGAAGGCTGCAGCGTCTACGCAGCGATGAATGCGCTGGTGCTGCCGGGCCGGCAGATTTTCCTCGTCGACACGCACGTGAACGTCGACCCAACGCCCGAACAGCTCGCCGAAATCACGATCATGGCGGCCGAAGAAGTGCGCCGCTTCGGCATCGAGCCGAAGATCGCGCTTCTGTCGCATTCGAACTTCGGCACCAGCTACGCGCCGTCCGCGCAGAAGATGCGCGACGTGCTCGAGATCCTCAAGGAGCACGCGCCGAATCTGCAAGTGGACGGCGAAATGCACGGCGACGTCGCACTTGACGCGAAGCTGCGCCGCGAAGTGCTGCCCGAGTCGACGCTCGAAGGCGACGCAAACCTGCTGGTGCTGCCGAACATCGATGCGGCCAACATCGCGTACAGCCTGCTCAAGACGGCCGCGGGCAACAACATCACGATCGGTCCGATGCTGCTGGGCGCGGCGAAGCCCGTGCATGTGCTGACCGCCTCCGCCACGGTGCGTGCCATCGTCAACATGACTGCGCTGGTCGTCGCCGACGCGGGCGCTGCATTCTCATCGTCTCGGGCCACATGACGTTTCAACTTTCACGGACAAGCGCTGGTGGCCCACGCGTTTCGCGCGTCGACTTTGACTGCATGTCCGATTTTTTTACGACATCCTGAAGACGAGCGCCGCATGTTGCTCTCGGCGGGATTCCTTTACGATTCGCTGACAGTTACGGCGTGCAATATCTTGCGGTGATTGTCCAGCGATTGCACGATTGACGATGGACACGTCCGGGTGCCGTTCCCGCATCCGACATCAGCGAGGCGGGCTGACAGAAAAACATCGGCTGGCTCGAGGAGCGCCCGAAGGCGAGTCACCTCGTTGCAAACTCTGCGCGAGGAGAGCGCTTAGCTGTTTCGCCCGATAGTTGTCGGGCATTCGCTCAAGCGTCGCGCTGCTGTTGAGGTCGAACACATACTCACATGCGTAACAGTGCCTCGGACGCTTAGTAGAAGCATTTTCGGCCGTGCGCCAGGTGTCGCCCGCGAAGAACGATAGCTACATTTTTTACCCGTGCAACGTTCACATTCGACGGCGCCCTGAACACAAAATGTGCCGCCTTACCGTCGGTAGCATGCAACGGAGGTGAAATCCCGCGTGCACATAAAATATCCCTACGCTTGCATTGCCAATGCACCCCATGTCACGCCAGCGCCCACGGCATGCATTAACACCTTGTCACCGCGACAAATTCGTCCGTCCCGATAAGCCTGATCCAGAGCGAGGGGGATGGAAGCAGCGTACGTGTTGCCATACTCACGTACGGTAGAGATCAGACGATCGACCGGGATGCCCAGCTTTCGCGCTGTGGCTACCATGATGAAGATGTTCGCCTGATGAGGCACGACCCAGGTGAAGTCTGACATCGCCAGCCCACACTGCGCTGCGACTTCCTGGCTCACGTCCTGGAGAGCACCGACCGCCAGCTTGAAAACTGCCGGCCCATCCATGCGTACGAACGGATCGCCCAACACGCCTCCATCCGCAATCCTGCCCGACACCCTGAGAATTTCCGGGTGGTGTCCGTCAGCGTGCAAGGCCGCGCCGAGTATCCCTGGCTCCTCAGAGGATCTCAAGATCACCGCTCCCGCCCCATCGCCAAACAGGACACTGGTATTGCGATCCTGGAAATCAAGGAGTCTCGAAAATGTCTCCGCTCCGATAACAAGTGCCGTCTTGACTGACGTGCCTCGGATTAGCGCGTCTGCAACCGTGAGTGCATAGATGAACCCACCACACACCGCCTGAATGTCGAAAGCCGCACAACCATTCCGTATTCCGAGCTTCCGTTGGACGAGACAGGCGGTGCTTCGAAAGATTGCATCGGGCGTTGTGGTGGTCACTACGATCAGATCGACGGCATCCACCTCGATTTGCGCCGCAGACAGAGCGCGAGACGCGGCCGTTGCGGCAAGATCGCTCGTTTGCGATTGACGGTCAGCGAACCGTCTTGACTGGATGCCACTGCGTGAATAAATCCAATCTTCGCTCGTTTCGATGCCCTTGCTGGCAAGTTGCGACATCAGGTCCGCGTTCGAAATGACGTTCGACGGCAGAAAACTACCCGTTCCGACAATACGCGCAAATGACATGATTAACACCGGTCAGAATGGGGATGGAGGTCCGCCGTCGTCATTAAAGAATCTCAGAGCGGGCAATTCTCGGATCAGCTCTACCATTGGCGGCGAACGGCAGTTCTGGCCGCGACCGGCGCCACCGGCATACCACAAATGCCTTTCCCGGCGATCGCGGTACTGTCGGATGCTGCAGCACCGGCCGGTTGCTGGAGCGCTCGCCGCCGCAGGCCACTTGATTCGTTTCAGTATCTATCCAAGCGTCGCTGTTCCCGCATGTCCTCTGTCCAGCTGCTGGTGAGCCAGGCAGCGGCAGACAGACATTGATGGGGATACGTGCCAATGGTTTCCCTGTTAGCTGGGTCGATCCACTCGGTGACGCGGATGAATCTGGATGTCAGGCGAACGAGAAGCGTATTCTATGATAATGTCGTTACAATCGCCTACTGCTTACCTGCCAGTGTGAGTGTATGCCCCAGAGGGCTAGGCGTGCTATCGCAGGTCGATGATCCCGGGATAGGGCATGCCTGCCCGTCCGGACTGGAACCCAGACGTATGCAGGCGACCGATCAGCTCGACGGTGCCGCGGTGAAGGTCATCGCGGCGCGCCCGACGAGTTGAAGAACCAAACAGGAAGGACGCCTAGCCCGCCGCATGGACCACTCTCACGCGTCCTTCGACGCTTATATGAAGTTTCTTGCCGAGCCACCCGCAGACGGCGCGCCCGTGGTGCTGGAAACCTGGCATGCGCTTTCGCTTCACTTCGATCTGCTGGCCACGCAGAGTTTCATGTCCCGGCGTGACCCCAACAGACTGGTACTTGGCTACACGAGGACCATGATGGGATTCCTGCTGCTGCAACCGGCACCCACCAGAGTTTCCATGATCGGCTTGGGTGGCGGGTCGCTGCTCAAGTACTGTTATCGACATCTTCCGAATACGAGGATAGTGGCCATCGAAATCGATCCCGAGGTGATCGCGTTGCGCGACACATTTCATATTCCGCCCGATGATGAGCGACTCGAAGTGGTCTGTGCTGACGGTGCCGAGTATGTCAAAGGGCATAACGCGCGACCAGACGTGATTCTGGCGGATGGTTTTCTGGCACACGGCATGCCTGCGCAGCTAGGTAACGCCGCTTTTTACGAGGCTTGCCACGCACGACTTGCAGACGATGGGGTGCTGGTCGCCAATTTCATCGGCAACGATCCTCATATTCCACACTACCTGGAAGAGGCGCGTTCGGTGTTCGACCGATCGCTTTCCATTTTCATGGCCGAGGACAGTGACAACTACACGCTGTTTTCCTGGAAGGGCGCGCCCAGACTTCCCTCCCGGGATACGCTGCTCGCGCGTGCACACGCCCTGGCAAAAACACATCCCCTGAACTTGCGCTCGACCGCGCGTCGTCTGAAGCAAGGCGCGCGGATCGCTTCGGATTGGACAATCGCGCAGAAACTGAGCGGCTGAGAAACGACCGATTTTCGCGACCTGACCGGGAGCACCGCGTCGCGCGTCAGCGCTACAAGCACCTCGTGCAGGGACAAACGCGCTCATTGCGCCGTGCAGGTTCTGGGAGCAGAGACGATTCAGGCGGCATCGGGCATATGCCGCATGCGAAGGCAGTGCCACTCAGCCGCTAATGCACCCGGATCGCGTGTCCACGCATTTAACGAGAGAACGATCACTTGCAGTGACGCGAAGTTGATCTGCATATCGCTGGTGAAGAACCCGTAAGCATCTCGTCGGCCGTGTGCGATGTCGCCGGCCTCCACGAGTTGAGGCGCGAGATCGGCGGCCATTTGAGTCATTTGACCCGTAGGCGCCCGTCGGCGTGATGATCGTGGCCGCGTAGCCAGATACTTATGCTTTCGACGAGATGATCCACCTGCAACCACGCTCCGCTGGAGCGAGAGGCAACGATCTCGGATAACGTGAGGAAACAGATAGATCTGCTTTCAGCTAGGCCGGGTGAGCCGCCAGCCACTGCTCAATAGTCACGATGCGCTGCTCCAGCATCGAGTACCCTCGTCGAGATAGTGCGTAATGCACTTCCTCTAAATTTTTGCGTGCTGCGATACAGTCAGCAGGTGTAAGCGCTCCCTTACGCCCTGCCACGGCTTGCTCGTGTAAGCGCTCGAGCTCGAATACAGACGCTAAAGCTTGCTCGAAATTGGTCATGTCAAGTTGCCCTATGGATCCAACACACCTGTAATCTACGCTTCGCGACCTCTTTGCACGCATATGCCATGACGAATTCGTCCGCGTGGCGAACCGAGGTGTTCGAACCGCGCAGGCGCGGTTGCTCGTCACAGAAAACCATTTGGCTGGAAAGCTTCATTCAGACGCGGGTAAGCTGCGCGTCCATTCTTCGCCGGGTAGGAAGGCCCAACTCGTTTCATGAAACCTCACAACTTCGACGCGTATCACCAGCGTCATTGGCACCTTCGTAACCGTAGCGCCAGACTCGACTCGCGTGATTCTGAATTGGCAGTTGGTAACAACGTCACCCGTGCCCGGAAGCTCCACCGATTTTCCAACATTAATTTGCTCAAGCGGGTCGGGAAGAGCGACCTCGCAAATGGGAAGTTCTGAACAAATGCCATGTGCGTCTGATAGATAAAACGTGTAGACGTATTCCATCGATTTGTTCCCTCTAATAGATCATTGAGATGCAACGGGCAATCACCATTCGTGTTTGCTCATGATCAGCGCGCCGATCGCACAAGGTGACCACTGCTGGCCATTCGTGCGAACAGAACTACTCAACGAACGGCGGCGTGTCTCGAAGGTATGCAACCGGCTGGGCTCGCGATGGTCCACTCAAGGCTCTCTGCGTCATCACATGGCTTTGCCGGTACATCCTCGCGCTCATCACCTCGACGATAAGTTGGTAATGCCATTAAAGACCAGAAATAGACTTGTGCCGAATCGAAGGCGAACGCTCCAATGGCCACGACATGATTGAAATTCGTGAACTGCGCCGGGTAGTCCGCGTAACCGCCTGGCATTCCCGCAGGGCTCAAGAAATGCATTGGGAAGAAAGCAACGTTAAAAACACGATTGAAAGCCAAAAGTGAAATTTCCAGTGTGCTTCGTTGCACAAGTTTCCCATCCATTTTGGAGACCCAAAATATCATCCGGAGAACAAGGACCCCGCAACCAGTACATCGTGGAAATGCGCAACTACATGCTAGGAATACCACTTCAATAGGCGGGTACCATGGTAACTATATTATCATGCCATCATCATGACAATTTCCCGGGCACCGACGTTCCTCATAGCTTGGCCTTGGGGACGAAGGTCGGCTGCAGGCCGACCACGCGGCGGTCAAGTCGAAGAGCGCAGATGAATGCAAGTCACCATAGTCACAGAAGCGCTGTGGGATGGCGTCGTAGCCGCACATGTAGAAGTCGCTGTTCAGTTAGACATCGGTTGCGGCGCCTATCGGAGACGCTCCGTAACCCATAGACCGACGCTTTTTGATGGCTGTATCACGTAGAGTGCTGGCGACGCAATGGCGCAAAGGACTGCGCTTGCTCAGAATCGGACGGATCTTGGGTGAGCTCAATGAAGCCATGCTGCGCGGCAGAGCGGTGCGCCGAGCGGTTCGCGTAGGGCCTGTCGCTTGAGCACGAAGTGCTGCCGGATCGGGTCTGAGCTCGACAGCATCGCCTGCGTGAATATAGGAATCCGGAAGCCGGCGTCCCGCGCTCACGCTCATGCGCGGCCTGATGGCCATCTTCGGACCGGTTGTTTACACGGGCGCTGGCTTTGACGAAGACGTGCTTAGAGTTGGCACATCTCGGGGATTTCGGCCTTCCGCCGGATAGCTGCGCAGTTGGTCGGTTGCGACCGTACGCGGCCCTTGGGGCAAGAAGCAAGCACCCGCTTGAAAAACTGCCTGGCTGTAAAGACATCAAGTCGGAACGCTGCTGATCGACTGCCCGTCGTGGCAGATAAGGCTCATCGCGAAGCGTAACGAACACTTCGTCCAGATCCAATGCGGTGCCGAGCTTAGGACGCGCATCCTTGACGCAATGTGCGAAGCCCCCGCCGAATTTGTCGCGCGAGCGCCGGACCGTATCATCTCCCTGGGCGACCTCCTTCGGAACGGAACTGACGATCTCACACCGCGCTTCGGCAGCAACGCTCAATGTCGGATGGGCTCAACTGAAACTGGAAATACCAGCACGCTGTGCAACTATGAAGACTGCAGGCAGAAAACGATGACCGTGATAGAGCCGTTTGCATTCTTCATCACGCGATTTTACTTGGCCATCCCAGCAACGTGCCGACGCCCCGCTAATGCCCCGGCATCAGCGTGTCCACGCATTGAGCGTAGACAACGATCACTTGCGGTGATGCGAAGTTAATCTGCATGTCGCTGGTGAAGAACCCGTAAGCGTCCCGCCGACCGTGCGCGATGTCGTCGGTCTTCACGAGCTGGCACGCGAGATCGGCGGCCATTCGACTTAGTTTTATCCGTAGATGCCAGTCGGCGTGATGATCGTGGCGGCGTAGCCAGATCCTCGTGCTCTCGACAAGATGGCCGACCCGCAACCACGCTCCACCGGTGCGAAAGGCAACGATCTCAGATAAAGTGAGGAAGCGGAGCAGCTCTGCTTTCAGCTTCAGGCGGTGCATTTCACAACTCGTAGTATCGTGCGAGCCTGGCGATCGTGCATCGTCGCGCACAGCCGAAGACGTGTAATTTACCTGCATGCTGCAAACGAAACAGCCTGAAGGAGTAGCGGGCAGCCTGCGTGCTGTATGAACCAGCGACGACTCGCCCGCCGGATCGCGTCATGGACTTGAAACGGGTGTACTTCAGGCCGTTTTTCGACGTGGGCGCACACCAACGGCGCTCTTTGTCTTATAGGTGACACCGTGCTGCTCAAGGTATTCGCGAATCAGTTGCCGCACCACCTGTGAGGGCGTCAAATCCTGCGCGGCGCACAGTTTTTCGAACGCTTCCTTCTTCACAGGATCGATCAGAATCGTGAGTCGAGCGCTTTTTGTTTCCATGACAGGGGGCGAAGTCCAGATATGTTAATTGAATTATAATACATCGTGTGACCCGAGTCATCTTCGTGGCGCCAGAAGCGCACAGCGGAGACCAATTCCCGTGCGCTTGCTGCGCTCAGCCATCGATCTGCTGGCGCCAACAACGCGTGGCGACGGTGCCCTAAAGCTCCGCCCTCGCGCGCAGAAAATCCTGTCCGGCTAGGGGGATCGAGACACCGCCTCGTCCTTGTCTCGGGACGGAAACCAATCCTGCCTTAAGCAGCTCCTGAACGACCGACCAGTTCAGGGAGGGGGCGTCGCGGCCATATCGCGGGTGGCCCAGACGCTCAAGAGCCCAGATGGCCGAATGGGTCACGGTGCTACTTTCGTTGCCGCGTCCTACTGTCGTCTTCCTTCCTCGAGAAGGCGGCTGCTCAAAAGACCGGGAACGGGTGTGTGCCGACATCCACACAAGGCAGATGAATGCGCTCAACACGCCTGCTCGTATCGATTCCAGTTAAATCGCTTGCCGTACTCGATGCGCGTGGCCGTGGCATGAAGGTTCACTGCGTGTCCGGTCGCGAGCCCACGCGCCCGGTCAAGCATGACTGCAAGCGAAGGAAGTCCGTCGGCGTCGCCCTTCCACGCAAAAACGGTGACATTGTGTTGACTGCCCTCCGATGGGGCCAGGGTCACCGCGTTAGCGAAGACTTCCCTGAGCGAGCGCAGGTAGCGATGGAAGTCTGATTCATCCGTTACCAAATTGGCCACCAGTATGCCGTCGTCGCTCAACCGTCGACGACAGGCTTCATAGAACGTCCGGCTGCCCAACTCGGCGGGCAGACCATCGGCGTCGTAGCCATCGACCAACAGGACGTCCGGCCGGTGATCCGGAACGGGCACCGTAACGTATTTCGCGCCGTCCGCGCAAATCACCCTAAAGCGTTCATCATCACGCGGCACATGGAACTGGTCGCGCAGCGCGATCACCTGCGGATTGATTTCGACGGCGGTAATGGTGGTGTCCGGCAAATGGCGGTAGCAGTATTTCGCCAGCGAACCGCCACCCAGACCGATCATCGAGATGCGCCGGGGCGACGGCCGGAACAGCAGGAAACCCATCATCGTGCGCGTGTACCCCAGGGCAAGGGCGTAAGGATCGTGCAGCAACATGGTGCTCTGGACCCCGCGGGCATCAAAGTACAGCGAAACAATCTGCTCGTTCTGTATGACCAACGGCTTGTTCAGAATTCTCTTTCTCTTCTTGGGCATAATTGAGCGCAAATTATTGCGGGGCCGATCGACGGATGCGCGCGTAATGTCTTACCAGGATCGGATCAGGAGAATTCCTCCGCACGCAGAATGGCCGAAAGGGCCTCAAGCGCCACTACTTCGTCGGGACCCGTTGCCAAGATGCGCACAAGCGCGCCCGGCTTCGCCCGCAACGACATGACTGACATGACATCCTTGGCGTTGACGGACCGGCCGTTCGCCATGCAGACGATATCGCTCGCAAACCGGGCGGCGCTCACGGCAAGCCTTGCTGACCCGTGTCCGTTCAATCCCGATCGCCCGCCTACCTCAATCAATGCCTCGACCAACCCGCTCCCCTCGTGCGTAATCCGTGACTCAGGGCTCCGAGCCCCTTCTGGTCCAGTTCAATGCATGGAACGTGCGACAACCTGGGCGAAAAAAGCGCGCAACAATGGATCCCACGTTTCCTCCCGCAACCCAATGTCGGCCGTATCGAGTCGTCGCATTTGCGGATCTAGATACACCGCGCGAAGCGATTTTGGGTGAGGCGGACCGCGAAAGAATTGACCGTCATCGTCCAGAAACAGACAGGGCCTTTGCCTGCATCGCGCGCCGAATAACGACGGCGCGTCCTGAACATGGCGCACCGATTCCTTCTGATAAACGAAGATGACGTTGATCCCGCACTCTTCCAGGCGGTCACAGATATCAGAAAAGCGGTACAGCATCTGAAATCCGCGTTCACCCGCTTTGCCCACGCCGACGACAATCAGTCCGCGGCGGCCTATCACATCGCGCAAAAACAGGTGCGTATAGTCATGGGACAACAGCGGAACACTCGTATCAATCACGTCGATCTCCCCGCCAAGCGCTGGTGAACGCTCCGTTTAGCTCGATCTGATCACTCAGGTTCGATGCACAGGAAGCAGCCCAGTTGATTCTGGTAATTAGCATTGTAACGTAAATCAATTATGATTCTATTATCATACTATGTGCATCAAAGAAGCAACTCCGCGCGAGCGAGGAGCGAATCGGCTTCTGCTCAGTCGGTGGTGGTTGCAGGACGTGCGCGGGCGATCCGCTCAATCACGTCTCGAGCCAGATTGAACTCGCTCGTCTTGTCAAAAAAGTAGTTTGCTCCGGCCGCTAGGCAGGCTTCGCGGATCACCGCGCTCGAATAATTTGTCAACACGATCGTGATGACCGGCCGGCTGCTTTGCGCAAGGCCGGCGAGAACGTCCAGGCCGCTACCGCCAGTCAATCGCAGATCCACAATGACGACATCGGCCTCCCCGGCTGCGATGCCGCTCAGGGCATCGCTAGCGTCCTCCGCCTCTCCGACAATCTCAACTCCCTTGATAGCTCCGATGAGCGCGGCGATCCGCCGTCGAACCAGGGGCGAATCCTCAACCAGAAAGATCTTCAACGTGGCACTGGACCGTGCGCGTTCATACATCTAAGTTCCTTCGTTCACCCATTTGCAACTGTCGTACTAGCGGTCAAGCCGGTAGATCTGACCGCGTAGATCGTCAATCAACGGCACGATCGCCAGCACGATTAACAGTCCTGCCAAGGGAATCGTTGCCGCGTATCCAATGTGCTTGAATCCCATCGCCCCCGTGACACCCCCGACGAAGAACATGGTCAGCATCGTCCCATGTACTTTCAGCTTCGCCCGATTCGCGAGCACGAACGGCTCGGCGGCGTCGACCCTGGAAGAATTCCAGTAGAAGAGCTTACCGAGCTCGATGCCAATATCCGTCACGATGCCCGTCATGTGGGTGGTACGGATTTCCGCACCGGATAGCTTCGTGATCATCGCGTTTTGCAGCCCCATGATGAAGCAGAGGAGCACGACCGTTGTCGGCACGAACAGGGGCTCCCACAAGGCCAGATGGCTGCCGAGCAAACCGAAACACAGGAGCAGGCCAGCTTCGATCAACAAGGGTGAAGCGTACTGACTGTTCAGTCGCCTGCGTCGCCCCCAATTGACGAGCACCGAGGAACAGGCGGCGCCAAGCAAGAACGAGATCAGCGATCCGGCGCCCGCAAGGACGAGCGAAAGGTCCCCCAGTGCAGTCTGGTCGGCAATCGCTGACACCACACCGCTCATATGGGACGTGTATTGCTTCACCGCGAGAAAACCGCCGGCGTTGGTCGCACCTGCCACGAACGCGAGCGAAAAACCAAGCTGCCTGTTGGCCTCAGTGCTGCGATCCTTTCCCGTCAAGGTCCGGAAATAGTGTGCTGGCATCAGGTATCGACTCGTGTGTTCGCGGGTCCGTAGCGCGCTTCGGCGCAAGCAGGGACCGGTGTAGCAAGCTGGCTTTCCGAAATTCCCCGCGCAGGGTGAGACTCTGCATTCCCGACGCCCCGACCGAACCCGGCGGGTTCTTCACGAATGCCGACGGATCATCACGTGTGGAATCGGGTCTATAAAGCTGCTAGGATGATAACGTAATTATCATCAACTGGTAACTCGATGCCCCTGGCGAATAACCCCACCCAGGAGGGGAGCAACGCGCGCGGATGCCGCCGTTGCATTCGCGGCGGCAACGAGGAAGGGTCGGTGCGGTTCGTGGTGGCGAGAGAACGAAGCCCGGTAGCCGACGGAATGCCGGTCCCCCGCGGGCCATATTGAGGAGAAGTGCCATGCCGTTTGACGACACGCTTGAAGAGCACCGGGTAGCGGGCGTCTCGTTGCGTAATGGGATGCACAAGCGCGTGAGGCTTGTCGCGTCCGCATTTGCCAACGAGCGGTGCTGCGCGCTCGGACGCTGGATTCATGAAGATGGCGCGCGATGGGACGACGCTCCCGAGCTGCTGCAACTGAAACTGGCGCACGCAAGCTTCCATGCCGTGGCATTGGTGATCGCAATCTCCATCACGCAAGGGCGTCTCGCCGAAGCGGCAGTAATGCTCGAGCCGGACGCACTGTTCGAAAACGCAGCGCGTATGCTCGCTCACGCAGTGTTGCGTTTCGAAAATCGCCGGGTAACGGGGGCGCCTCCCACGCCTGTCCCGCACGGGCAGATCCACTAAGGCCGCCGCGACTCATCGGTCGCGGCACCACTCCGGTTCGGGGTAACCGGTCTGCGTAGTTTCAGGAGAACATTGGATTGTCAGCCGATCACAATCAACTCAGGCATGCCTTGGCCGAGCAGTGGGGAAAGACGTTTGGAAAACCCGTGGTACACGATGAACTGTGCACGCGATCGCTGTGTTTCGACGCTTTCAGCATACAAAGCTCAATGCGCACGAGTGATCCGCTAGAACTCGATCTCGCCTATACGCGGGCCATGATGTCATTCCAGCTCTTTCAGCACGATCCCAAGGACATCCTGATCGTGGGTCTGGGCGGGGGATCACTGTCCAAATACTGCTTCCATAAGTTTCCGTCGGCACGGGTGACTACCGTAGAAATCGACGAAAGAGTGATTGCGTTACGCGAACGCTTTTTCATTCCACCTGATTCAGAAAGATTCCAGATCGTGCACGCCGACGCGGTCGAGTACCTCTCGGACAAAGTTGCCGTCACGGATGTGATCCTGCTCGACGGCTTCGACGCGTTTGGCCTGCCCGCCAGCCTGTCGAGCCGGTACTTTTACGATTCCTGCTATGTCGCGCTGCGTAACGAAGGGGTCCTCGTGGCCAACCTGCTGAACAACGACCCGCGGCTCACCACCTACCTCGGTCGGATACGCGGTGCGTGCAACGGAAAGCTGTTTCGCACCATGGCGCGACGCGAAGGCAACACCATCGCCATAGGCGTCAAGCAGGAAAAGGTGCCGGGATGGCTCGACCTTTATGCCCGCGCGGAAGCCATCACGACATCGATGGGGCTTGACCTCTACCGGTATGTCAAAAAAATGGAACGCCACCACCGGAGAGAGCCGGTTTCGGGATTCCCTTGGTCCGACAAGCTCGCTGTTGAACAAGACATTTGACGGCACCGGAGACAACGCCGATGGAACACTTGCTGGTCATCCATTACGTGCTGCTGGTGATCGCGGGCTGGCTGGTCGTTGGAATGCTAGGACTGGCCAATTTGCGCCGCACACGCGTGGTCGCGCATGGCCTGTTTCCAGTCGGTGCGGTGTTCGGCCTGCTCCTGAGCGTGCTGGGCCTGACTGGCGTTTTCGCCGGTCCCCAGGAAGCCACCCTGCCGCTCGGGTTGCCGAACCTGCCATTTCATTTAAGGCTTGACGGCCTGTCGGCGTATTTCCTCTCTGTCCTCGGCGTGGTGAGCACAGGCGTGAGCGCGTTCTCCGCCGGCTATTTTCGCAAGGGCGAGGGCACTGCGCCCGGGTTGCTGTGTTTCGAGTATCACGTGTGCCTCGCGAGTTTGGCGGTCGTACTTCTGGCAGACGATGCGTATTGCTTCATGGTTGGGTGGGAGACGATGACGCTGTCGGCCACCTTCCTGGTGATGACCAATCACCGCATCGCCGAGATTCGCCGGGCAGCTTATCTCTATTTCCTGATTTCCCACGTTGGCGCGCTAGCGCTCCTGCTGTGTTTCGGCCTGCTGCAGGCCAACACGGGCGACTACACGTTCGCCAACATGCGGCTCCAGCATCTGGACGTGTTCTGGGCTTCCGTCGCGTTCCTGCTGGCACTGTTCGGCTTCGGCGCGAAGGCGGGGATTTTCCCGCTACATGTCTGGTTGCCCGAGGCGCATCCCGCTGCGCCATCGCCGGTATCGGCCCTTATGAGCGGCTTCGTGCTGAAAGCCGGTCTCTACGGCCTGCTTCGCACGGTGTTTGATTTGCTGCACGTCCAACTATGGTGGTGGGGCGCGTTCATGCTGGCGCTCGGCCTCTTCACCGCCCTGTTCGGGGTGGTGTTCAGCACCGTCCAGACGGACATGAAGCGGCTGCTCGCCTACTCGTCCATCGACAACATCGGTCTGATGTTCGTCAGCATGGGACTCGCGATCCTGTTTCGTGCGTATGGCATGAACGCGCTGGCAGCCCTGTCGTTGACGGCGTTGCTGTATCAGATCGCCAGCCACGCGACGTTCAAGAGCCTGTTGTTCCTCGGGACCGGTTCAGTGCTCCACGCAACGGGCGAGCGCAATCTCGGGCGCTTAGGCGGCCTGATTCGATTCATGCCGTGGACCGCGTGGGTGGCCCTCGTGGGTGTGTTTGCCAGTGCGGGCCTGCCGCCATTGAGCGGCTTCGTGTCCGAATGGCTACTGCTGCAGAGCTTTCTGTTCACGCCAGGGCTGCCGAACTCGTTCCTGAACATGGTAGTTCCGCTCGTTGCCGCGCTGATCGCGCTGGTAGCCGCGCTCGCGGGTTACACGATGGTCAAGTTCTTCGGCATCATCTTTCTCGGCCAGCCCCGCGAGGCGAAGCTGCGTGACGCACGGGATGCAAGCCCGTGGGAGCGGGTGGGCTTCGTGTGGCTCGCGGCAATATGCGTGCTGCTCGGCCTGTTGCCGGTGCAGTTCGTGATCGTTCTGGATCGCGTCACACAGATGCTGGTCGGTGCTGGCATCGGACAAGCTGTCGCGAGAAATGGCTGGCTGCTGCTGGCACCCACTAGCGTAGACCGGGCCAGTTACATGCCGGCGGTGTTCCTGCTGTTCTTCTTCGCCTGTTGTGGGCTGGCGTGGCTGCTGGTCCGCCGTCTCTACCATGGGCGCCTGCGGCGCGCCATACCCTGGGCGTGTGGCTACCCATTCGTGAACGCGCGCATGCAGGATACGGCCGAAGGATTCGGCCAGCCGATCCGCGAGATCTTCACGCCTTTGTTCAAGATCGATCGGCAACTTCCCTCTCCATTCGACAAACACCCGGTCTATAGCGTCACCGTGACAGATCGTGCGTGGACCCTGATCTATGCACCGCTGGAGCGGCTGGTCAAGCGCGTCGCGGCACTCGCCGGGTTGCTCCAGGCGGGCCGCATCGCGGTCTATCTGATGCATAGCTTCCTCGTGCTGATTGTCCTGCTGATGCTGGTGAGACGATGATCACTCTCTCCGGATTACTCTCCCAGGGACTGGAGATCCTGCTTGCACTCGCGGCCGCGCCCTTGCTAACAGGTTGGGTCAACATGTGTCGCGCGAGGCTGCAGAACCGCCGCGCGCCGAGCATCTGGCAGCCCTACCGGATGCTCCACAAGCTATTCAACAAAGAGTCCGTCGTGGCGGAGCACGCGAGTCCCGTGTTCCGTGGCGCGCCCTACGTCGTCTGGGCTTGCATGACGCTCGCGTGCGCGATCGTGCCGACGCTTTCAACCGACCTGCCGCTGTCGCCAGCCGCCGACGCGATCGCCCTGGTGGGCCTCTTCGCGCTGGCCCGCGTCTGGATCTCACTGGCTGCGATGGACGTCGGCACTGCTTTCGGCACGCTCGGCGCGCGCCGCGAAATGCTGGTCGGTTTCCTGGCAGAGCCTGCGTTGTTGATGGTGCTGTTCTCAGCGTCCCTGATCACGCAGTCCACCTTGCTGACCAGCATCGTGGCCACGCTCAGTCATCGCGAGTTGGCGATCTATCCGAGCCTCGCGTTCGCGGGGATTGCCTTCACGATGGTGTCCCTTGCCGAGAACGCGCGGCTTCCGGTCGATAACCCGACCACGCATCTTGAACTGACGATGATCCACGAGGCGCTGATCCTTGAGTACTCGGGCAGGCACCTCGCGCTGCTGGAATGGGCCGCGAGCCTCAAATTGTTCGCGTACTCCTGCATCGGGCTTGCCCTATTCATCCCGTGGGGGATTGCCGAAGCCGGCAATCCGATGGCGCTGCTGCTCGCGATACCGGTGCTGTTCGTGAAGTTGCTGGTGGGTGGCGCTGCGCTTGCGGTAGTTGAGACGACCAACGCGAAGATGCGCATTTTCCGCGTGCCGGAGTTTCTCGCGACGGCCTTCCTGCTCGCCGTCATCGGGATGCTCGTTCACTTTCTGCTGGGGGCGTGAATGCACGGGTTCGCCACACAGATCATCAACTTCCTGGCCGCAATCATGCTGCTGCTGTCGTTTGCGATGCTTGGCCAACGCCGGATCCTGTCGCTGATTCACCTCTACACACTGCAGGGCCTGACACTCGTCTCAGCAAACCTGGTATTGGGATTTGTCACAGCCGACATACACCTGTACATCTCCGCTGCGCTGACCCTGTTGCTCAAGGTAGGCCTGATTCCCTGGATACTTTACAGGCTGGTGCAGCGTCTGAACGTGAAGACGGACGTCGAGCCACTGCTCAATATTCCGGCGACCCTGCTGGTAGGCATTGTGCTCGTGATCATCGCGTTCAACGTGGCATCGCCGATCAGCCAGTTCTCCTCGTCCGTCGCGCGCGGAACCCTTGGCATTGCACTCGCCTGCGTGCTGCTGTCGTTCATGATGATGATTACGCGCGCGAAGGCAATACCGCAGGTGATCGGCTTCCTGTCGATGGAAAACGGCCTGTTTTTTGCCGCTGCGGCTGCCACCAACGGCATGCCGATGATCGTCGAACTCGGCATCGGACTCGATGTGCTGGTGGGCATCCTGATCCTGGGCGTGTTCATGTTCCAGATTCGCGAGCAGTTCGACAGCCTGGACATTCATCACCTTGAAAAACTCAAAGATGACTGATGCCTACGTCCTGCTGCTGGTTCTCGGCATCCCGCTGCTCGCAGGCGGATGTCTGGCGCTCGTGGGACAGAACCATTTCGCTCCGAATCTCAATGTTGGGTTCAGTTTCCTGACATTTATGGCCGCCATGCTGCTCGCCGCGCAAACCGTGGCGCACGGACCGGCCTTCGCGCTGGGCAAGCTCTTCTTCGTCGATCCGCTCAACGTGTTCCTGGTCGCGCTGACGGCCTTCGTCGGTTGGACCACATCGATTTTTTCACGACCGTACATGCGCATCGAGCGTGACCGCGGCAAGATGACCGGTGGGCGCATGCGCCTCTACCACAGCATGTACCAGCTGTTCATCTTTGCCATGCTGCTCGCGCTGCTCACCAACAACATGGGGATCCTCTGGGTTGCCATGGAAGCCGCCACGCTCGCAACCGTCCTGTTGGTCAGCGTATACCGGACCGCAGCAAGCCTCGAAGCCGCGTGGAAATACTTCATCCTGTGCGGCGTCGGTATCGCACAAGCGCTGTTCGGCACGATTCTTCTCTACCTCGCCGCGAGCCGGCAACTCGGCGGCGGCGATGCGCTGCTCTGGACCAGTCTGAACGCGGTCAAGGGCAGTCTCGACCCGACCATCATGTCCCTCGCGTTCGTGTTCCTGCTGATCGGCTATGGCACCAAGGTCGGCCTGGTGCCGATGCACAACTGGCTGCCCGATGCGCATGCCGAAGGTCCGACGCCTATTTCTGCCGTGCTGTCGGGTTTGCTGCTCAACGTTGCGCTCTATGCGGTGTTGCGCTGCAAGGTGTTGGCGGATGGCGCACTTCAGAACGGTTTGCCGGGACACCTGCTGATCGGCTTCGGGCTGGTTTCGGTGCTGGTCGCGACCTTTTCGATGTTCCGGCAGAAGGACGTCAAGCGGCTCTTTTCGTATTCGTCGATCGAACACATGGGCCTGATGACGTTCGCCTTTGGGCTGGGTGGCCCCATCGCGACCTTCGCGGGTTTGCTGCACATGACGGTTCATTCGCTCGTCAAGTCAGCCATCTTCTTCACCGTTGGACACGCGGTCCAAAAGGCCGGTACCCAGACGATCGACGACATCCGCGGATTGTTGCGCGTGAGCCCAACCGTCGGGTGGGGCATGATGCTGGGTGCGCTCGCCATTTTGGGCATGCCGCCATTCGGCGTGTTTGCGAGCGAGTTCCTGATCCTGACTACCGCAATGAGCACACTCCCGTGGGCCACGCCCGTCCTGCTGCTCGCGCTTGCTGTGGCGTTCGCGGCCATCTTCGTACGCGTGCAGGGTATGGTGTTTGGAGACACGACGGCCAAGGCTCTTGAACACCCGCCGGCATTGCTGCCGGTGTTTGTCCATCTCGGCATCAGCCTGACGCTGGGACTCTACATTCCGCCGTATCTTGCGACGTGGTATCGGCAAGCGGCGGCCATGATCGCGGGGTAACACATGCGCATCGAGGCACTCGGGTTTCCCAATCAAGTCCGCTTGTCTGTGTTTGCGGACAAGTCTTCGGCTTTTCTGGCGCGAATCGATTCCGACACGTGGACCCGCACCGCCGAGACCGTGCGCGAGGCAGGCGGGCGACTGATTTCCCTGTGGGGTACCGAACAGGCCGCAGGCACATTCGCGATCTCTGCCGCTTACGCGCTGGAAGACGGCATCCTGTGGCTTCAACTGCCAGTGGGCGACGGGGATGGAAACGGATACCCGGATCTGTCGACCGTCTTTCCGTGCGCGACGCGCATGCAACGGGCCGTCTACGATCTGCTAGGGCTGCGGGCGATCGGCGCCGAGGATACCCGGCCGTGGTTGAACCATGGCAACTGGCCGGCCGACTACTATCCCCTGCAAAAATTGTCCTCCGGTACCGAACGGTTTGAGTCGCAGGAAGCGGACTATCCGTTCGTGCCAGTCGCCGGGGACGGTGTCCACGAGATTGCAGTGGGGCCGATCCATGCAGGCGTGATCGAGCCGGGACACTTTCGCTTCTCGGTCGTCGGTGAGAAAGTGCTGCGACTTGAGGAGCGGCTGGGCTATGCGCACCGGGGCATCGAACGACTGTTCGAGCGCACACCCCTGCTGCTCGGGCATCGTCTGGCGGGACGGGTCGCCGGAGACACCACGGTCGCCTTCTCATGGGCGTACTGCATGGCGGTGGAGCAAGCGTTGGACGTACGCATTCCTCCGCGCGCGCAGTGGCTGCGTGCGCTGTTGCTCGAGCGCGAGCGCGTCGCCAACCATCTGGGCGATCTCGGGGCGCTTGGCAACGACGCCGGGTTTGCGTACGGCCTGGCACAGTTTTCCCGCCTGAAGGAAGACTGGCTGCGTCTGAACGACCGGGCTTTTGGACACCGCTATCTGATGGATCGAATTATCCCCGGGGGTGTCGCAACGGACATCGACCCGCGCTTCGTCACCGCGATGTTGACGCAGTGTGACCAGATTGACGCGCAGGTTCGCGTGATGCAAAACATTTACGACGATCAGTCTGGTCTGCAGGATCGCTTCGCAGGCACCGGTCTTCTCTCCGCGAAGGTGGTGGAGCACTTCGGGGTATGCGGGCTGGTTGGGCGGGCAAGCGGCCAGAAAATCGATGTGCGCGTCGATCACCCGCACGCGCCATACCATGAGGTTCAGGTGCAAATGGTCAGCGATGATCGGGGCGATGTGGCAGCCCGGGTCGCTGTCCGGTTCAACGAGATCTACGAGTCCATCCGGCTGATCCGGGCCCTCCTGAGCGATCTGCCAGGCGGCGACATCGTGAAGCAGATTGACCACGGCCGGCCGCCATCCTGCGGGTTGGGCTGGATCGAAGGCTGGCGCGGCGATGTGTTCGTCGCACTCGAAACCGGGGCCAACGGGACCATTTCACACTGCCATTGCCATGACCCGTCGTGGCAGAACTGGCCAGCCTTGGAGCACGCGGTCATCGGAAATATCGTTCCCGATTTTCCGCTGATCAACAAGTCGTTCAATCTGAACTACGCCGGACACGACCTGTAATGTGGCAACTTCTCAAACAGATCGCCAAGACAGGCACGCCAACTCAGCGCCTGCCCGAGGGCGATGACGCATGGCGTACCGAGGGCCAGCGGATCCAGCAGGAAGTACTCGACGTGCTCGGCCGGGCGCTGTGCGTTCGCGCGATCGATGGAGGCTCTTGCAACGGCTGCGAATTGGAGATCCACGCGCTCAACAATCCGTACTACAACATCGAAGGCCTGGGTATCAAGTTCGTCGCGAGTCCCCGCCATGCCGACATGCTGCTGGTCACCGGCCCGCTCACACTGAACATGAAGGAAGCGGTATGGCGAGCGTACGAGGCGACGCCACATCCGAAGCTGGTCGTCGCGCTCGGCGAGTGCGCGTGTACAGGTGGCATCTTCAAGGAAAGCTACGCCGTGTGCGGGCCGCTCTCGAATCTGCTTCCCGTCGACGTCACGATACCGGGCTGCCCACCGTCCCCCATCGATATCCTGAGGGGCATTCTCACCGCGCTTCGTGCGAAACACACAAACCTCCCACCATGATCTCCCCTGGCGACGTGTGCCGCGGACGTCGGTCGTGGGCATGAGCTTCACTCCGGATCGACGCATGATGACCATCCCGTGTGCCAGGGCAATACTTTAGAGGATAACGAACGATGAGTGAGCGATCGGGAAATCTGAAAGAGATCAGCAGTGCTCTGATGCGTAGGGCATGGCCACAGGTGCTGACGATAATCGTCTTCATGGTGGCGATCAGCCTGCGCTTTCCGTTGTGGTTTGTTGCGCTCTCGGCCGCCGTCAACGGTGCAGCGGTGGCATACCTCGTGCGATGCTTGGCGTCCCAACCGTCAGGCCTGGCTTATGACCCATTCCTCGGCGCCGTTCTGATCGGTAGTGGACTGGCCTCGATCGCCCTGACGCTCAAGTGGTGGTTCGTGGAACAACAAATGAAACTCGCACCGGGCGTGCTTCTGCATCTCGCCGGCCATGCCGAGGCGGCTTCAAACCCGACTTTGGCGTGGTCGAGCGTCTTAACCCAATGGGGTTCTTGCTCGATCTTTCTGGTGATCGTAGCTGTGTGGGGGCTGGGCGGTGGGCGCGCCGAATGAACACCGAATGCGATGGGCGCAGCCAGCCTCGTGCTCCGCGCGCAGGCAACGGCATTTTGCGCCTGCACGCGGAAAATGAATGCGAACGGTCACCGTTGTCAGCGTTCAACGGGCACCCGCAACGCGGTCGAGACGTGCACCGGAGTGACAGCCAGCGAAGCGCGACCGATGATGAACGGCTGGGGCGGAGAAGGTTTTGATTCAGTCGACGGCGTACCGGATCCCACTGCGCGACCAATGCCGGTTGACGTCGACGGCCGGACGACGAGGACCGGGATCTGGCTGTGCGTCAGCACCTTCTGCGTCTCACTGCCGAGCAACAAAGCTCGCAGACCGCCTCGGCCGTGCGACGCCATGACGATGAGATCACAGTTTCGTTGCTCTGCAACGCTGATAATCGCCTCATACGGGTGATCGCGATTCCGGGCAACCGTATCGCACTCGACACCGGCCTGCGTGGCCGCCTTCATGACCTCCCCGAGATAACCATCCGCATGCTCTCGGGTGAGCTGTAAGAATCGCTCCTCGGACTCCGCGAGCATTTCACTGCCATACGCGAGAACATGGAATTCCGGGATGACGTGGAGCCCCGTGACTTTGGCTCCGCTTTCGCTAGCGAGCGTCACCGCCATCTGAATGGCAGCTTCGGAGAGTGCCGACCCGTCAGTCGGCACTAGCAAATGCCTGAACATACGTTTCTCCCTGCGGACAGACTTGTTCGCCTTGACGTCCTCTTCGGAGCCGACCGCTTGAGCCAGTGCGCCTGAACCAGAGCGACTTCCTTCAGTATAGTCAGCGTGACGAAAATTTGGCAGGTTGGCTATATCCGTGACAACGTGCCGCGCGGCCCCAGCCGAAAGCGGGTATAGATCAGTGTGAATCGCAGACAGGCTCGCCGGTACGGTGATAGAGACTGGGATCGTGCGCCGAGCTGCCGACGGCGCGTGCGTCAGGCAGCAGACGCCTAAAGCTGCCCGGAGAGCCGCGTCAGGTTTGGCCCTGACGTTGTCAGCCTGAGTCTGCCCATAATCCTACCCATGTTGTGAAAGGGCAAGTCCTAGCGAGGTCACCGTCATCGCGACGAGCACAGATCGAGTGGGGTTTATCGCCGACAGGCACGAACCAGCCCCATTTAAGCCATTCAGATTGGATTTGCGACCGTCCGCACACCAGCGAACATAAGACGGTCGCGGGCTACGGTTCTATCTTCTGCGCTTGCGCGAGGCATGTGGAACCCGCTTGCGCACTATTTCTGTCGTGCATAAGCTTGTATGCCAGAAAGAGCAGGCAGTGTAAGCGGGCGACTCGGTACGATTGAAGATGAGGGGGCGATGATGAGCGATCCGCTTGCCGGTCCAATGTTAAATCCCTGGCTCGTTTGGCCATCGTGGCTAAATCAAATCATGGCGTCAGCGACGCGAGGCGCCTTTACCACAGGGATTCTTAACGAGCCTATTTTGCCCAATGGGTCCTTTGCAGGGGTTGTCATCAATGAAAACAATTCAAGCGATCCTCGAGCTGAGCTGGCCATCGTTAGCAAAAAGAGCTATGGACGACAGCTAGGTCAACTGATGGATGCTGTAGCTGTCTTGATCGACGAACGGCCGGCAGGATCCGAAAAAAGCGACGCGCTCGGAGATCTACTCGAACTGAAAGCGGAGATCGACGGCATCAAACGGGACGCTGCACGATCCCGCTTCGATCGTGTCAAAGCCGACCTTGCGCGGCTAAAGTTAAACGCGCCGAAGGAGTACCAAAAGAGAATCGCCGAACTCGAAGCGTTGCCGTCAAGCAGGTGATTCTTCACTCCGATTCAAGGCACCGCCGTTTGATTGGCAGGCCTAGCCGGAAAGTCGTACCCTTCCCGACTTTACTTTCGACTTCCAAGGTTCCGTCATGCTTTTGTACGATGCCGTACGATAACGATAACCCGAGCCCCGTTCCTTTACCCACGGGCTTCGTCGTGTAAAACGGATCGAAGATACGTGACAGGTTTTCCTTCTCGATGCCACAACCCGTATCCGAAATTTCAATCGATACGGTCTCATGTTCTGCGCGCGTACGGATTGTGATCCTGCCTCGCTCCTCCCCCAACGCATGCGCTGCATTGACGAGCAGGTTCATGATCACCTGGTTGATTTCGGATGGCAAACACTCAACCTCTGGTATCTGACCGTATTCCCTGACCACATCTGCTTTGTATTTGATCTCGCTGCTGATAATGTTCAATGTGGCATCGATTCCCTGGTGCAGATCTGCGAATTGCCACTCCAGCTTGCCCCCTATACGCGAAAAATCGGTAAGTGCCTGGACAATCT
>Ga0255336_100669_pt1 | contig 43454 bp, 44 predicted proteins | sample MeOH1_35cm_T3_17_FD_189102 | JGI IMG/M metagenome (GOLD analysis project Ga0255336, IMG submission 189102) | Sandy soil microbial communities from University of British Columbia, Vancouver, Canada - MeOH1_35cm_T3_179 | ecosystem: Engineered > Artificial ecosystem > Sand microcosm > Unclassified ...
CGCGGAGCTTGTCCGGCAGCGCGATTGCGGCGATTATTGCGGTTTGGTCCTCTCCCTGTAGTTCAATGGATAGAACAAGTGCCTCCTAAGCGCTAGATACAGGTTCGATTCCTGTCAGGGGGACCAAGAAGCTTCCCAGCATCTCCCAGATTTGCCCAGAAAAGCCCCGTATGCCTTGCGCTGCGGGGCTTTTTGCTGCCATCATTGCCCAAGGTTGCCCAATACCATCTCGGACGTTACTTTAGCCGGTGACGACCACTACACCGTCACGACCCAAGTCCGCGGCGGCATGACACCGTGGGGCGAGATCAAGGCAACAAGCCTCAAACGGGCGGACGAATACTGCAGCAGCCAAGGAAAACAGATGCATCAGGTCGACATGCAGACGCACGGCGTGCGAGGGTGGACGCCACAGGACGCGGAACTGACATTCGCGTGTATTCGTCCGCAGACAGACAATGCCGCCATCAAGTAACTTCGACGACGAAGCGCGCGCCGAGCTGCTCTGCTACTTGGTAATCGCACAGCTCGTCGCCCGTGCACGTACGGGAGAATGGTTGCGAACCGATCACCTGGTTGAATCAGGACGCATCTGGTGCAAGGCAAACGGCGTACGCTTCGATTGGCAGGAGCGCGTCTCACTCGGACAGACAGCGGCTGAACTGGCGCCGCGGGTTAGGGAGACGTTTGGGCTGACGAGGGAGAGGTCGTTGACGCCGCTCTTTGTCGACGGCTGGATGCTCGACCGTGAGTCGCCAGTGGTTTGTGACATCCATGAGGTTTGCTCACGGCGCCTCGCATCTTCCACTTAGTCTTCTCGGCCGCCTACCCGGCAATCCGCCCCGCGTCTGAGTCGCCGCCGGGACCGGATATTGCGGTCTCTCCTCGCACACAATGGACGGGGAACACGATGATCAAATTGGCCAGCGTATTTGCCTTGGTGGCGGCTCTTACGGGTTGCGTCATTGCCCCATCGCCACCCGGCTACGGCTATGAGCCGGCCCCAGCTTATGGCTATGGTCCCGGCTATTACGCCGCACCATCGGTCGACTTGGGTATTGGCATTGGTGGTTCTTGGGGTGGCCACGGCGGCGGACATGGCGGAGGTCACGACGGCGGTGGTCATGGTCGTTGAACGCGCGTCAGTTTGCTCACGTCGCAGCGCGATTAGTACCCCCAGCGCGTTCAACTCGACGAGACCCCGCATCCATAGAGGGCCGCACTGTGGACCTTTTTCCCCGCGACCCGGATCGGCCGTTACTGCTCGATATACATCCGCCACTCCGGAAATTGCTCGAAGAAACTCTCGCTCACGTAGACAAGATATAGAACCGGCGAGTCGGCGCTTGTCGTCGCACCCGGTTCGTTGACGATGGTCAGGCCCGGATCGACGCCGGAGACGGCTGCCCACGCCGTCAGATCATCCGGCAAGTCGGCGGCTTCCTCGCGAGGGACGCGCAATCTGATCGGTTCCATCATTCAAGCTGCGAAGAAGACAGCCGGGCTCATGTGGAATCGCTTGGATAATTCGCTGATCTGTCGCGTGTTGAGTTCCCGTTTGCCGTTCAGGATTTCGGACACCACACCCTGACTGCCGATCTCTGGCAGATCAGACTGGCGTACGTCGTTTGACTGCATGAGGTAACGCAGCACATCCGCCGCAGACGCTTCCGGTAAATGGTGATGCCCAGAATCGTATTCACCTACAAACTCGCCGAGCGCGTCGACAAGCGGAGCAAGCTTGTGATCTTCATCCGCAGCTCCGGCATCGAGAAGCGCGTTGAGTGCCCGAACCGCGAAATCGTATTCGCGCTCAGTCGTGATGGGATGCAGCGGTACCTTCTGGGAAATGGCCTCGAAATGCGCGGCCAGTTCATCAATGTCCTCCCGCGAAAAATTCAAGGTTTCCATTTGTCATACTCCTTGTGCGTCAAAACATGTCGCACGTATAGCTTTTGCGTATCAAAATGTATTGCGGCAACCAACCGATACTTGTTGCCAGCGATGTCGAACACATAAAATTTTCCTGCTTTATCGGTCGCATTGAATGCCTGCTTCAGATCGGCGAAGCAGGCGAAAAAACCTGCCTCGATCGTCCTGCGCCACATCTGAAGCGGCGTCCCAGCGTCAGGGTATCTCGCGGCAAAGTCGACTAATGTCCTGTTGGAAATCACTCGCATGACCGGACGATATCTCAGTTTGAGATTTGACCAAAGGACTGTTACAAACTCTCAGAGGCGGCGCGCACATAGCGATCGAAGGGTACCATCAGTCGGATTAGTCTTCCGACCCCAAATCGCCCCGGTGCTCCCCTGAACAACACAGTGGGACTTGAGCCAAACCGGAATCGCACCCGTATTTCCTCAGGAGACGCATTTTAGGGGTACTGTTGGGGGTACAAAATTCGATAAAATGGCTGAAACTGCCTACCAGCCTTGACGTATGAATTCTGTCAGGGGACCAACAAGCTTCCCAGCGTCACCCAGATTTGCCCAGAAAAGCCCCGTATGCCTTGCGCTGCGGGGCTTTTTGCTGTCGTCGTTGCCCTCGTTCGCCCAACACAAGCCCGACTAGTTGGGGATATCGGTACGGATATCCCCAGAAGTGCCGCTACCGCACGCCAGGCCTGCCTTGCCGCTCGGCCTCGATTTGCATCGCAGCAAACTGATTCTCGCGATCACGCTCGCGTCTATCATCGCTATCGATTTCATCACGCTGCCTGCGCCCAAAAGTATTCTGATCAAAGCAGTTCCGAACATTACGTCAGCCCACCGAAAAAACCTCTTTCCGTTCTTAAACCACATCGGGACATGAGCGCTGCGGATGCATAAGGATCGCGTGTTGAAAATGGCCGAACCTTCGGACACGAAAGAGGAATATGAAGCCAGGATCATCCATCGCTTCGGCGGTCAATGGGAACTTGAACCAATCGTCGAAAAGTAATCGCCGCGGCATCGTCAATCCATACCCCGCGCACGCCGAACACAATCAGACGATAGCCGCCTACACCACCACGCCGCGCCGGATTGCGAGCCGCGACAAGACCAGTCTCTGGACGGGAATCTCTATCAGATGATGAGCCGCTGCCGCGACCGCGATAGCCGCCAACCAGTACAAGGCAGCCTTGGCCGCAACCGGGTAGCTCTGCGCCATATACCCGTGGTCCTCCGCAAACCGCAAGACGAGTTGATGCACCACGTACAAAGCAAAGCTGATCTCACCAAGATAAATGAGAAGCCGCGCTTGAAGAAGGCGAGACAGGCCGCCGTCTTCCAGCGCGAACACGGCTATCAGCAGAGCAAACAGAACACCCGCACCACAATTGGAAAGCCAGATTGCAACGGGCTTGCTCAGAGGGAAGGGTAGATCCGAGACAACCCTGAGATCGGCTGCCCAGATCGCTGACACGGCAATCAGCACAGCGCCGATCTCGAACGCGCTCGCGCGCCAACCACCTTCAATGGCATTCCGAAGTGTGCCCCGTAGTTGATAGGCAGCGATGCCCATCATGAATTCGCTCAGTCTGGTTATCGGCGAAATGTACGCGGACCACAGCATAAGCGGGCGGCCCATGTTCTCGAAGGCGACCAGCATTGCAGCCGTGACGAGTATCGTTCCCGCGAGCTTGACCGCCCACGTGGCATTCACCCGCCAGATCAGCAATGGGAAAACCGCATAGAAAAAGGCCTCATCGGACAAGCTCCATGAGACTCCATTCAAAGAGAAGTACGTGGCGATGTCGGGTGACCATGCATGCAGCAGCACGTTGAGGATTGCCGCAGAGCTGCCAACCGACCCACCCTCGTAATGGATCAGCCACGCTGCCGCCGCGGCGCCGATGAGGTGAAGAGGCCAAATCCTACCCAACCGCTTGATATAAAAGATGTAGAGATCCGACCTTGAGGTGATCGTTCTGTGGGTGTGGGCGAGGATATAGCCAGACAGAACGAAAAAGAGGGACACGGCTTGCGTGAGCGCCAGGTGTTCAGCGAGGCCGAAATAGCCGAATTCGCGGCGGGTGTGGAAAACAACCACCATGCCCGCAGCAAAAAACCGCAACGACGTAAGCGAATCGATTTTTTGAGCCGGCACTGTAATGTCCCGAAAAATTTTGACATATCAGCAGTGTCCGTGCCTGCGCCTTCACAGGCGGTAATCCGCGGACACAATTGCCCTCGAACTTCGACGCATGTCCCCACTCTGATCTTTTAAGGGGGTACACCATGCTCAAGCTCATTGCAGTCATTGGTCTGGCGGCCGTTTTATCGGGTTGCGTCGCCTATCCCGCCGGCTACGGGTATGCCGATCCCGGATACGCCTACGGGCCGGACTATGGTCCGGCGTACGGCTATGGCACTATCAATGTCTGGGCCGGTGGTGGCGGCGGCGGTTACCACCACGGCGACTACCACCATGGAGGATGGGACCATGGGCGCGGACGCTGGGAAGGCGGCCGCGGCGGTGGACATGGAGGTGGACACGGCGGCGGAGGCGGTGGTCACGGGCGCTAACGCGCCCTAGCCTGCATTCGTCGCAGCGTATCAACGTCACCGGCAATATCAGCCTCGCGAAGTGACAGATCTTTTTGAGGCCGCTTCGCGCGGCCTCTTTTTGCGAGCGTCGCGGATTCGTTGGCGCCATACGGTCCGTCGCTATACCCGCGATCTGGTCAATTGCCAATTGCCACACGCCCGTCACAATTCAAAATTAGCAACTCACGTACAGACGAAAATATCCGCCGAATCGCCGGAATATGACGTAGCCACGAGCGGCTTATCTGGCGCCAGGCGCGATTAACCAATAGCGTTCACGACACGCCTGCACACCCGGACAGACGCGGCCCGGATCGGGTAAACTGCGCGCGACCACAAAATAATATCCACATATGACCAACTACAAAGCCACCTTCGAACGGGACGGATTTCTGGTTCTTCCGAAATTCTTTGCCGAACAACGTATCGACGCGGTGCAAGCGGCAGTTAAAGCAAAAATCGCGGCGCGCCCACGCGATGTCGTCGTAGACGTTCTCGACACAAACGAACGTAAGCTGCTCTCCAGCCTCACGCCTGAGCAGATCCGCACGACGCGCATGAAAGTCAACGACCTTTATCTAAACACACCGGCAGTGCGGGATATCGCGATCGACACCGATCTCGCGAAAATCCTTTCCGATTGCATGGGCACGCCGATAGCGCTTTGCAACAGCCTGTATTTCGAAAAAGGAAGCGCCCAGCCGCCCCACGTCGACGCGATCTATATGACGCCCCAGACGCACGGACATCTACTCGCGTCGTGGGTCGCGCTGGAAGACGTGCATGAAGACGCCGGCTCGCTCGAATACTACCCGGGCAGCTAGTTGATCCCGCAGTGGAAATTCAGCAACGGAACCTATCACTCGGTCCCTGAAGAGATGGGCGCGTGGCACGCGTACATGGACGCGCAGTTGAAAGAGCGCGGGCTTACGAAACAAAGCTTCGCCGCGAAGAAAGGCGACGTGTTCATCTGGCACGCAAATTTGCTCCACGGCGGCGGTCCGATCAATGATGTCCGTCGCACTCGCAAATCGCTGGTATTCCACTATTACACCGCTGCGGACAGTCGAACCAGGTTCAGACTCGAACCGCAGAATGAGGTTTTCTGGATCAGGCGCAGCCCTCAATCCGTACCCACTGCACTGACGGGATGGAAGAAGGCAATCAGAAAAATCAAGCGGTTGATTGCCTGATCGGCTTCCCGCAATTCGTCTGCGCGGCGCAATCTCGCCGAAAGACTCTCCGTCTTCGCAGAATCAAACCGTGGCACGCGTCGGCATTCGAACTTCCTTCCGAGAAACCGGTGGGAGCCTCTTCGTGCCGACAAAGCCATGTTTGCACGAAGGTCGGCCTCAAGCATTCGGCCGGTGGAGCCTGAGTCGGACACGCTTTACGCAGCTTGTGAAGGCGAGCTGCAAGGTCTGCATCTAAAGTTTGTTCGGCGGCTGCCGAAAATCAGGCATGGACAACGACGACCGCCTCCGCCCCGGCCACCCTCTCTATGAAGAGGCGATGGCCCTCGAAATGACCGTACGTACCCTGCGCCGCGCACAAGGCAAGAAGAACCCCGAAGACGTTCTCTATGCCTCGCCGGAATGGGACGTCGTCAGCGAAGAGTTTGTTCGCGATCTTTATCGGGCAATGGGCGGCAATCCCGGGGATTTGCATTGACAATCCGACTGTGTGACTGCCGCACGCCGAATCAGCGCCCCCTATTCCGAAGTCTGCTGTCGAAAGTCGAGTAACAGCTTCGACACGGGCCTTCAATACGAAATGTTTCGCCCGCCCGAGCCAAGCTCGCGTAATTTTGTCACCGCGGCACGCAGCGGCGCGGTGATTCGCCAGGAAGTGGACGACTCGAGCGCCTTGATTGTCGAAGTCCTCGATGCAATCTCATCTTGCATCACCGCAAGCCTCGCTCGCAATTCCGCGAGGGCTTTCTCGGCTTCGGCAAGCCGCCCCGTAGCATCCGCGGTGCCCACTGAAGCGCCGTAAAACTCCTCGGTCGCGAGTTCCACGCGAGGGGGTTCTTTGCGAAGGACGATAATCATCTCTCCGCCGGTTTCTCCGCGCGCAGGCACAAAATCGGCGAGATTGAATTCCACGAAACCCATCATGAGAATAGGTTTCAAAACCCTGGATACGATCGTACCGCTTTCGAAAACATGGTTGTGAATACCGACATGCGGAGGCGCCTTCAGTTTCTCCTTGATACGGTTCATGTCCAGTTTGTCCGACACATGCATCGGCATATTGACGAATGCTTCGTCGTAATAGATCTCGCATTCGATTTGATGCTCGCGTGGAATTTCCTCGACGCCGGCCAGATACTCGGCCACAAAATGGCTCAGCGCCGTATCCTGACGATATTTGTCGAAACTGAACTTCTTGTCCGGCAGCGCAAGAAAGAGGATTGCGCCAGGCTGCATCATGTCGCACAGATCGGATAACCATTGAATCATGTTCGGCGCATGTTCCATCACATGATTCGCGATAATGTAGTCGAACTTATCGCCGATATAATCGCCGTACCGGTTCGAATGAACCACATAATCGATTTCGGGTATGTCGACGACCATATCCGGGTGCGTGCACTCCTGAACCAGCTGCTCTTTGTTTTTCCAGTCCAGATACCGCACGTCTGCTTCCGATTTGAAGACGGTCGGCTGATCATACGGCCCGATTTCCAGGCCGACGCCGGAGAGATCGATGTGTTTCAGAAGGTGCCCGCGGCGAAGCGTCGTAACCAGATTCATGAACCACCTCTCGGCAAAGGGGTTTCCAATTGCGCAACTTACCATGCCTTGCCGAGCCGGCGGATAAAAACAATCAATGACTATTGGTATAACGAATATGACCGTCATTACGGCGATTGTGGGATTTTGGCCTCGTAACGAATGTGCGGCCCGCGCCGCACGAGATGCCGTACCCACTGGTGTGACCTTGTCGCGGCACGGCCGGAGATAAATTTTTCGGCCGCCCGCGTGAACCCGTTACGACGGACGCTTCGGAATCTCCAATCCTTTTGCCACGGCCGGGCGCGCGACAAACGCAGCCAGCGCGCGCGTGACATTCGGAAAATCCTGAATGCCGACGAGGTCGCCCGCCTCATAAAACCCGATCAGATTACGCACCCACGGGAAGGTAGCGATATCGGCGATCGAGTAGGTATCGCCGAGAATCCACTCGCGTCCTTCGAGTTGGCGATCCAGCACGCCGAGCAGTCTTATCGATTCGGCGATGTAACGATCGCGCGGACGCTTGTCTTCGTATTCCTTGCCGGCGAACTTGTGGAAGAAACCCACCTGGCCGAACATCGGCCCGATACCGCCCATCTGGAACATCACCCATTGGATCGCTTCATAGCGTCCGGCGGCATTCTGCGGAATGAACCGGCCGCTCTTCTCCGCGAGATAAATCAGGATCGCGCCGGACTCGAATAACGACAGCGGTTTGCCATCGGGCCCATTCGGATCGATGATCGCCGGAATCTTGTTGTTCGGATTGAGCGACAGAAACTCCGGCGTCATCTGATCGTTCGTATCGAAGCGCACGAGATGCGGCTCGTACGGCAAACCCGTCTCTTCGAGCATGATCGACACCTTCACGCCATTGGGCGTGGGCAGCGAGTAGAGCTGAATCCGGTCAGGATGCCCGGCAGGCCATTTCTTCGTGATCGGAAAAGCGGATAGATCGGTCATGTGACGGTGTAACCCTTGTGCGAGTGTTGTGGGTTGAAATGAAAATCGGGCCTCGTAATCGGCTGGGGCAGCCGGACGGTAGCGGAAATGCCGACGCGGGAGCGCCAAATATAAACCGGCTCGGCACAACGCGCAGGGACGAGTCCCGATGAGCGGCAACGGCGCGCCTGACCGTCCGCGTAATCGAGCTCCGGGACTGCGAACACAAACCGCCCGCTAGCCGTGACTCACCACAAATCCTTGGTCGCCGCGCCGGCGCGCAAGTTATAACCTTCCCGCCACAACGACGCGCCAACCGTCAGAAGCAGCGTCTTCTGTTCGCCGTCGAGCAACTCCCACGCCGCGGCCAGCCAACTGGCGAAGCTCCCGCAGGTCTGTTCCAGGTCGACGGGCGTTTTGCCCTCTAGATACTGCCTTTCGAACATCGAAAGAATTTTTTCGGGTGTCATGGGCGCCGTCTCCGTGTTGGATGCGGCAAGTCTAAAGGCGCCGAGCCGCGCGCGAAATGCTCTGGACGCCGACTCCGGGTTACTCCCAGGCGAAGGCCGCCATCTGCCGGAAAACCCACTCCTCAAGAAAAAAAGCAGCGCTAAAGAACGGAAAAGGCGCCGAAGCGCCTTGTCCGTCAATTGCATCGGAGCCCGGTTACGGCGCGTTGCGCTTTGCATTGTCCTTGGCGTCTTCCTTAGCGTCGCCATAGGCCTTTTGCACCTTGCCCGCGCCTTGTTGCAGGTCGCCCTTCAGTTCCTTGCCCGGGTTGTCGGTGACCTTGCCGACCGCTTCATTGACCTTGCCCTTGACCTGCTCGGTCACACCCTTCACCTGGTCCTTGTTCATGTTCGGCTCCACTATTTGGAATGCCGGCGCGACATTACGCCAGTATCCACATTCAGCAACGGGTGTGCCCGAAGCCGCAGGCGGCCCGTTTGCCTGGCGAGCGCCGCGAAAAAATATTCCAGAAAAGTCCTAAAGTCCCGCCGCAGCCTGCCGTAAAGGTGCCAAGGAGGAGCCATGGACCGTCCACTCGTTACGCTTTTGGGGTCGTCCCAAGCTGTACTGATCGATCGGGACATCGCGCATATCGCGCGTGTGATGAGGCCGTCTTTACACGGCGATCTGGGCGGCCCAATCCTGCCGGCCGCCTACTGGCGCAAACGTCTGTACCAGTTGCTCGACGCCGGCAATCTGTCCCACGCGCAACTGTGCGCGGTCGACAGCCTTCTGCTCCAGCTCGACCAGTATCAGGCCGAGCCCCAATTGGCATGGGACGCACTGGCCCCGGCCTCCGCCGCCTTGTTCCCGCCACCTTATCCGGCTAGCGCCCGCCACACTGCCTGAAACGCTGCGAGCCTGAACCGCCGGCCCTTTTCAGGCTAGCCGTCCGCTCTTTGCTCACGAATAAAAAAAGGCCGCGAATCATGCCGCGGCCTCAACACGTCGCAACGCGGGGAATTCGCGTCACGCGGCAAGCCTACACGCACAATTGTGACAGCCGCATTTAGCCGCGGACTTTCCGCGTCCGTGGCGGACCGAGGCGTGAAATTTTCCACCCAAGCGGCGCAAAAAATGGGGAATTGGGACGACCTTAGGTCATAATGTCCGCAAAAATTCCCAGCAAGGACACTCGTGACCCTCGCCGCACCGCTCGCACTGCTCAAGCAAGCGCGCGCCCGCTTCACTCAACGCGAAATCGCCGCGCATGTCGGCAAGGACATCAAGACGGTGCGCCGCTGGGAAAAAGGCGAAACGCCGTGCCCTGCCATGTTGGAGCCGGCTTTGCGCGATCTGCTGCAAAACCGGGCGCAAGCCGGAGGCGGCGCGGGCGGCGGTGCCCAATTCCGCTTTATCGATCTGTTCGCCGGCATCGGCGGGATTCGCATGGGCTTCGAAGCGCACGGCGGCGACTGCGTCTTTACGAGCGAGTGGAACGACTTTTCGACCAAAACGTATCGCGAGAATTACCCGGGCGACGGCGAGCACGCGCTGATCGGCGACATCGTGTCGTTTCCGGCTGAAGAGGTGCCGGGCCACGACGTGCTGCTCGGCGGCTTCCCATGCCAGCCGTTTTCGATCGCTGGGGTCAGCAAGAAAAATGCGCTCGGGCGGCCACATGGTTTCGAGTGCACGACGCAGGGCACGCTGTTCTTCGACGTCGCCCGGATCATCGCGGCAAAACGTCCCGCCGCGTTCCTGCTGGAGAACGTGAAGAATCTGCTGTCACACGACAAGGGCCGCACCTTCGACGTGATCCTGCAAACTTTGCGCGATGAACTGGGCTACGAAGTGCACTACCGCGTGGTGGACGGCCAGCATTTCACGCCGCAGCACCGCGAGCGGATCATTATCGTCGGCTTTCGCGGCGAGACCTCCTTCTCCTGGGACGATCTGCATCTGCCGGAAAACGGCCCGCGCCTCGGTTCGATCCTGCATCGCACGGACGGCAGCGAACCGGTGCTGCCGTGGGACCACGACCGCTTCTTCGATCACACGAGCCGGCGCGTGCAACCCAAGTACACGCTCACGCCGAACCTCTGGACCTATTTGCAGAACTACGCGGAAAAACACCGCGCGGCGGGCAACGGTTTCGGCTTCGGTATGGCTTATCCGGACAGCGTGACGCGCACGTTATCGGCGCGCTATCACAAGGACGGCTCGGAGATCCTCGTCTATCAGGGCGAGGCGCTGCGTCCGCGCCGCCTCACGCCGCGCGAATGCGCGCGGCTGATGGGCTTTCCCGACACCTTCAGAATCCCGGTGAGCGACACGCAGGCCTACCGGCAATTCGGCAACAGCGTCGTGATGCCGGTGATGCGCGAAGTGGCGCGCATCATGCTGCCGCACGTGCAAACCCTGCTCGCGAAGGAGACGCGCCGTGGTTCGAAGCAGACTCTCTCGCTGCACGCCTGAGCGCTCGGTCGGTGTTTGCGCCCGGCATGTCGCCTCATTGGCCCAGCATTAGAAATGGTCGATATCGTCGATAGCGCGACGCGCAGCCGGATGATGTCCGGCATCCGCGGCCGCAATACCAAGCCCGAGATCCTGATCCGCAGCCTGCTGCACCGGCAAGGCTTTCGCTTTCGTCTGGATGCGCGCGATCTGCCGGGACGCCCGGACATCGTCTTGCCGCGCTATCGCGCTGTCGTGCTGGTGCATGGCTGTTTCTGGCATGGCCACGACTGCCGTCTTTTCAAATGGCCGCAAACGCGGCCGGAGTTCTGGCGCGACAAGATCGGCCGCAATCGCAGCAACGACGAGAAGGTTCGCGCGGCGCTGCTCGCAAGTGGCTGGCGCGTCGCCGTGGTGTGGGAATGCGCTTTGCGTGGTGCCAATCGCGATATCGAAGGTGTCTTGCAACGGCTCGTCGAATGGCTGAAAGGCGACGCGCCGAGCTTCGAGGAGCGCGGCTGAAAGCCGCAAACAGCCCTTCCGGCTTGAGCCGGTCCGAAGCCCGCTGGTGATACACTCGACTGGCTAACCCGGGGGTATTTCGGCGTGGCGCCCTGCGCTGCAACACAAGCGCACAACTGCCCGCCCCGACCATCCCGGAACCACTCAAGAAGGGAGGCACATCATGGCAGAATTCCGTCTCTGGTCCGACGAATTTCCCACCAATGGCTTCATGCCGAAAGCCCACGAATATCATGACAAGGCCTTCGGCGTGGACGGCGAGAACATCTCGCCCGCGTTGCAGTGGGAAGCGCCGCCGCCCGACACCCAAAGCTTCGCGCTCACCGTTCACGATCCCGACGCGCCCACCGGCAGCGGCTTCTGGCACTGGGTCGTGGTGAACATCCCGGCCGACGTCCGCTCACTGCCGCGCAACGCCGGCAAGGCGGACGGCTCGTTGCTGCCGCACGGCGCGCTGCAGGTGCGCAACGACTACGGCACGGTCGGCTTCGGTGGTGCCGCACCGCCGCGCGGCGACAAGGCGCACCGCTACATCTTCCGTCTGCATGCGCTGCGGGTGCCGCATCTGCCGATCAACGCGGACACCACCAATGCGGTGGCACGTTTCATGACCCATCTGAACGAACTCGACTCGACTACTCATACCGGCCTGTACGAACTCAAATAACGCGCGAGCCGCGATGCCGGCGCGCGCCAGATGGCGCCGGCATCAGCGTTGCGACTGCCGGCTCTCCCGACAACGGCGGGCAGCGCATGCGACTTGTCGCGTGACCCGCGAGCCGTCTACTACAACTCGAACAATCGATGCACGCACAACCATCGCGCAAGGACGGCGCAGTGCCCGCCGAAGCGGCCGACACACTCGCCCCCGACACTTCGATTCCGGACAACGCCGAACAGGGCCTGCCGGTTCCACAACGCTACTGGGCGATGCTGGTCATCGCGCTCGCCCTCACGCTCGCGGTACTCGACAGCGCGATTGCCAACGTGGCGCTGCCGACAATCGCGCGCAACCTGCGCGCCAGCGCGGCCGGTTCGATCTGGGTCGTCAACGCCTATCAGCTTGCGATCACCATCTCGCTGCTGCCGCTCGCCTCGCTCGGCGACCGCATCGGCTACCGGCGCATCTATCTGTCCGGCCTGATCCTCTTCACGGCCGCGTCGTTCGGTTGCGCGTTGTCGACTTCGCTGTCTACTCTCGCACTCGCTCGCGTGATTCAAGGCTTCGGTGCGGCGGGCATCATGAGCGTGAACACGGCGCTGGTGCGCATGATCTATCCACGCGCACAACTCGGGCGCGGCATCGCCGTCAACGCGATGGTAGTGGCGGTGTCGTCGGCAGTCGGGCCGACCGTCGCGTCCGGCGTGCTGTCCATCGCCTCGTGGCCGTGGCTGTTCGCGATCAATGTGCCGATCGGCATCGCGGCCATCGTCGGCGGCTTCAAGGCGCTGCCGATGAACCGCGGCCACGAATCGCCGTACGACTACCTGAGCGCCGTGATGAACGCGTTCGTATTCGGCCTGCTGATTTTTGCCGTGGACGGCCTCGGCCACGGCGAGCGCTTCGGCTACGTCGCGATCGAGGTGGTCGCCGCGGTGGTGATCGGCTATTTCTTCGTGCGCCGTCAGTTGACGCAACCCGCGCCTTTGCTGCCGGTGGATCTGCTCAAGATTCCTGTCTTCGCGCTTTCCATCGGCACGTCGATCTGTTCGTTCTGCGCGCAGATGCTCGCTTTCGTGTCGCTGCCCTTTCTGTTGCAGGAAACCTTGGGGTTCTCGCAAGTGGATACCGGCTTGCTCATGACGCCCTGGCCGGCAGTGATCATTATCGCGGCGCCGATTGCGGGCGTACTCTCGGACAAGGTGTCCTCGGGATGGCTGGGCGGCATCGGACTAGCCGCGATGACGGCCGGGCTGATCCTGCTCGCCACACTCGGCGCGCATCCGGACGCCATGCAGATCACGTGGCGCATGGCCTTGTGCGGCGCGGGCTTCGGCATCTTCCAGTCGCCCAACAATCGCACCATGCTGGCCGCGGCGCCGCGCGAGCGCAGCGGCGGCGCGAGCGGCATGCTGGGCACCGCGCGCCTGACCGGGCAGACGCTCGGCGCGGCGCTGGTCGCGCTGATCTTCGGCGTTGCGCCGCAACACGGACCGACGATCGCGCTGTATGTGGCCGCATGCTTTTCGGCGGTTGCTGCGGTGATCAGCACGATGCGCGTCATGCAGCGGGTCAACGCGCAGCCGGCCTGAGCGCTTGCTCCAAGTTTTCAGTTGCGCCCATGCAAAAAGGGCACGTCTCGCATCATGCGATTCGCGCCCTTCTGTTCCTCTGCCCCACCTACGCTGCCCCTGATGACGTGACCGGCACACGCGGCGACACTTGCAAGCCGCGCGGCCGCTGCTGCTCCCGCTACGACGATGCGGTCACGTCAGCGAGCTTTACCGCTTTGGCGGTCACCGAAGAGGCCGTGGCGACGTTGCGCAGATCGGCAAGGAAGGTGTCGCGCCAGACCGACAGATTGTTCTCGCGCATCGGCGCCATCATGTCGGCATGCCGCGCCTGACGTTCGGCGAGTGGCATCGACAGAGCGCGTTCGAGCGCTTCGGCCATCTGCGACAGATCGAACGGATTGACGACCAGCGCGCCCGGCAACTGCTCGGCGGCGCCGGCGAATTGCGACAGCACCAGCACGCCCGGATCGGCCGGATCCTGAGAGGCGACATACTCCTTCGCGACCAGATTCATGCCGTCGCGCAGCGGCGTCACATAACCGACCTGCGATTGGCGGAACAGCGCCATCAGCAGATTGCGCTCGTATTTGCGGTTCAGATACTGGATCGGCGTCCAGTCGAGTTGCGCGAACCGGCCGTTGATGCGCCCCGCCTCGCCCTCCAGCGTCTGACGAATCCGCTGGTAAGTCTGCACGTCCGCGCGCGTCGGCGGCGCGATCTGCACCAGCGAGACGCGTCCGTGCCACCCCGGCGCATTCAGCAACAGCCGCTCGAACGCCTGAAAGCGCTCCACCAGCCCCTTCGAATAGTCGAGACGGTCCACGCTCATGATCAGTTTGCGTCCGCGCATGCCGTCGCGCAGACTGCGCACCGGCTTGCGGTCGGTGAACTGCTCGGCGGCCTTGGCAATCGCGTCCGGATAGATTCCGATCGGATACGCGCCCACTTTCAGGAAGCGGTTATACGCATGCACCATGCCGTCTTCGCTCGACGTGCCGTGCTGGCCGCGCTCGATGAAATCGACGAACGACTGGCGATCGGCGTCGGTCTGGAAGCCGATCACGTCGTAGCTGCACATGGCCTTGACCAGTTCTTCGTGTGGCGGAATGGTGCGCAGCACTTCCGGCACCGGAAACGGAATATGCAGGAAGAAGCCGATGGGATTCTTCACGCCCAGCTCGCGCAGGCAGCGCGCGAACGGCAGCAGGTGATAGTCGTGAACCCAGATGATGTCGTCGGGCCTCAGCAATTCCTTGAGTTGCCTGGCGAGCGTGGCGTTCACGCGCTGATAGCCCGCGTATTCCTGCCGGTCGTAGCGCGAGAGGTCGTTGCGATAGTGGAACGTCGGCCACAGCGTCGCATTGGAAAACCCACGGTAGTACTGGTCGTAATCGCGCTTGGTGAGACCCACCGTCGCGTACGTCACGTTGCCCTGTTTCTCGATCACCGGAGCGCTCGGCTCGCTCACCGTCTCGCCGCTCCAGCCGAACCAGACCCCGCCGGTTTCCTTCAGCGCGTCCAGCACGCCGATCGCCAGCCCCCCCGCTGCGGGACGGCCTTCCTGAGTCGGCGCGACACGATTCGATACCACGATCAGTCTGCTCATTGGTGCTCCACCTAGTTCAGTTGTTTCGTTGCATACGGATATGTGCCAAAAAGGTGCATGCAAGTCGCGTGCCGTTTTTAGAGATATTGGAAATAAAAATGTATGCAGATGTGACAGACAAGCAGAAACGCGCAGCACCGTTTCGCCACGAAGAAATTTTTTCTGCTTTATCCGACGAAACCGGAAGGCCTATTTACCGGCCCCTGATCGGCTTTACGCGTCCTGTTCCGAGCCGAGGTCGCGCTGGTATTCGAGCCCTTCCGGGCGCACGCCGCCCTGGTTGTGCTCGCCGTCCGGCGGCGCATCGGGTGCGACGCGGTTCTGCCCGGCCGGATCGGGCGACGCCGGCGGGCCGTCTTTGCTGCCGCCCGGCCGGGAGTCGCGCTTCGAGTGGCGCGCTGAACGTCGCAATGCGGGATGTCTCATGATCCATGCCTCCAGGGGAAGCCCGCCGCGAGGTTTTGCGGCATCAGTACAGTCTAGGGGTCGCCAAGGTAAATTGCCGGTAAAAGATGCGCCGGCTTTGTAACAAGTACATAAATTCTCTGCGCCGGACTGTGGTGTAGCGCACGGAACGCGTCAGAGTTGCATGCGTCGCTGCTGTAACGGCTGACGCTGACTGGCTTGTGGCGTTTGCGTGGGCTGCGGCGGCGGATCGCCGATCGGCGGCGCGACCGGTTCGATGGGTTCGATCGGTTGCGGCCCCGGATCGGGACTCGGAACAGGAACCGTGTCGGGTTCGCCGGGGCTCGGCGGCGCGACCGGAGGCGCAGAGGGCGGTTCGATCGGCTCGGGACGATGAGCGTGCTTCGACAGGGGAAGCGCGGGAGCGGCGGCGTATTCCGGCATGTTGGTTATCCTCGTTTGCGTTTCACTGGATCGCAGCAAGGCCTGTGCCGTTACGGGCCGCTCCCGGATGGGGTGGCGTTAGCAGTGTGCCAGCGGTGCACGTCGCGCGAATGGCGTGCGAAGCCGTCAAGCGTCCGCGCCGCCCAGCGCGCGCGATTCGTCGGCGGCGTCACCGTCTTCACGTGCGTCGTTGCCATATTCGACCAGGCGGTTGTACAGCGTCTTGAGGCTGATGCCGAGAATCTCGGCGGCCCGCGTCTTCACGCCGCCGCACTGTTCGAGCGTGGCCAGAATCAACTGACGGTCCGCTTCCGCAAGGGAGGTGCCGAACGGAATCGTGATCGCCGTGCCGGCCGCGGGCTTGGACAGCGTGATCTGCAGCGGCACGGTCGCCGTGCTGTCCGAATCCGAGCCCGACATGATGTGGGCACGTTGCACGTAATTCTTCAGTTCGCGCACATTGCCCGGCCACGGATACGACATCAGCATGTCCTTCACGGCCGGGGGGAAATGCTTTTTGGTGCTGTGGCGTTCGTTGAGTTCGTCGAGGAAAGCCTGGGCCAGCAGTTCCACGTCTTTGCCCCGGTCGCGCAACGGCGGCAGGCTGATCGGAAACACATTCAACCGATGGTACAGGTCGAGCCGCAGCTTGCCTTCCAGCACGGCCTGCTCGGGATCGCGGTTGGTGGCCGCAATCAGGCGCACGTCCGTTTCGATCTCCTTGGTCGTGCCGACCCGCATGAACATGCCGGTTTCGAGCACACGCAACAGCTTGACCTGCAACTCGATCGGCATCTCGGTGATTTCGTCGAGGAACAGCGTGCCGCCGTTCGCGCGCTCGAAATAGCCTTTGTGCTGGCGGTCCGCGCCGGTGAACGAGCCGCGCTCGTGGCCGAACATTTCCGATTCGATCAGATTCGGCGAGATCGCGCCGCAGTTCACCGCGAGAAACGCGTGCTTACGGCGCAAGCTCAACTGGTGCAGGGTTTGCGCGGCGACTTCCTTGCCGGTGCCCGACTCGCCCACCAACATGACCGAGGCCGCCGTCGGCGCGACACGGCCTATCTGGTCGTAGACCTCCTGCATGGCCGGCGAATTACCGAGCATCAGACCGAAGCGTCCCATGCGGCGTAACTCGCCGCGCAGCGTGCCGATTTCCGCCTTCAGGTCGCCCGCGCGCGGCAGGCGCGAGAGGATCGCCTTCACGCGCTGCATGTTGATCGGCTTGACCAGATAGTCGGTGGCGCCCATTTTCAGCGCGTTGACCGCCGACTCGACCGTGGCGTGGCCGGTAATCACGATCACTTCCACGCCGGAGCGCGGATCCAGATCTTCGAACAGATCGACCCCGCTGCCGTCGGGCAGCTTCAGGTCCGTAAAAACGACGTCCGGCATCTGCCGGACCAGTTGAATGCGCGCTTCGCGCAAATCGCCCGCGGTGGCGGTGGTCAGGCCGTCTTCCCCGATGATGGCGGAAAGCGCCTCGCGGGTACCGGCATCGTCATCGACAATCAGTACATGTGGCATCGCGTCTCGAAAGCCTGCAAGCGTGGGTATGGGAAAACATGCTAAGGCGCATGCTGAAAAGTGCGCCGGCGGCGCGGCGCTTCGCCGGCGTTAGCGGGTGCTCCGATGTGAGTGCCCACCAACTTCAAGTCAACATACTCGCCGGTGACTTGATCCAATTTTGCAACAATACGGGGCCAAAGCCCCGGGCGAAAACCGCCATTGTTGTCTATTTGTCCATTATACGGCTTTATTGGTACAAATTAGTAATGCGCGCCGCGGTGCACGGCGCGCCGCTCGTTAGAGCCGCGCGCCCGTCGCCGTGCGGGCAAACGCTCAACTACGCGGAAACGGCCATGCGCCGCCATTGCCGTTCGGATAGGCGGAACCGTTGCCGCCGGGGGTGTCCGGGCTCACCTCCGCTGCCGGCGTAACATTAGCCGCCGGTGTAGCCGAAGCCGCCACCGCGCCGCCCTCGTTTTCCCAACGGCTCAATTCTCGCGCCGCAGGGACTTGAGCGGCGCGGCTGCGCTGCACGTAACGAATGGCCAGAAAACCGCCGAGCGCCATCAGTGCGCCGAAAATGCCGATCTTGGGTCGTGCCATCGTGAACTCCTTGTCTTCATCAAGCGGATTGACACCGGAATGCGCATCAGCGGGTAGTCAGCACGCCGAGCACGAAGCCGACGCCCGCAGCAATGCCGATCGAGCGCCACGGGTTGTGCCGCACGTAACGTTCGGTATTGACCGTGGCCGTGCGGTAACGTCGCTGCGCATTCTGCTGCGCGTCGCCAAGCGCCGATTGCAGGGTTTCGACGTGCGTGCCAAGTTTGTCGCGCAGCACGCCGACGCCCTCGCCCGGCACATTGGCGGCAAGCCGCAGCATTTCTTCCGAGTCCTTCAGCAGCACCCGCAGGTCTTCGACAATCTTCTGGCCGCCGAGTGCAAGTTGTTGTGTACTGTCAGTCATCATTCACTCCTGGTCTGAGTTCGGCGTTCGCATGTGTGCTTTGCGGCGAATCTGCGCGTCCTGCGAATTGGCGAGCATCGAGTGCTGCCATCGCGAGAACATGAAGTGCAATTGCTCAAAAAAGCAAGCGCGTGTCGGATCAGTTCAGCAAACGTCGTGCCCGGTAACTTCGCCCTCAGAATGCATGACAAGTGTGGCGCCACGCACTTTCGACCGAGCGTATAAGAATGTATCCCGTCGACGCGACATCGTTTGCCGAAAACGGTGTCAAAGTGGTTAAATCGATCTTTGAGAGATAGCGGCTTGACTGGTTTATCTCGTTCCCAGGCCTGCGCGCCGCAACACCGAACTCATTTGCACAGGATCCCCGTTTATGGCGTCAATCGACCTGGACTCGCCCACCGTCTCCGCCGGAGGCAATGCTTCGGCACAGGCGAAGCAGCGCGTCGCGGACGGCATCGCGGGACTGAAATCGTACGGCCTGCTGTACGGCTCGTCGCCGGTGATGCTCGATCTGTACGAGCAGATCGAACGCGTCGCCAGCACCGACGCGACCGCGCTGATCATCGGCGAATCCGGCACGGGCAAGGAACTGATCGCCCGCACGATTCACGATAAAAGCAGCCGTAAGGACGCACCGTTCGTTGCCGTGAACTGCGGCGCGATTCCCGACGAACTCATCGAAGCCGAATTGTTCGGCCACGAGAAAGGCAGTTTCACGGGCGCGGTCCAAGGCCGAGTCGGCTACTTCGAACACGCGAACGGCGGCACGCTGTTCCTCGATGAAATTACCGAAATGGCGCCGGTGCGCCAGGTCAAACTTCTGCGCGCGCTCGAAACCGGCACGTTCTACCGGGTGGGCGGCACCGACCTGATCAGCGGCAACGTGCGCGTGATCGCCGCGACCAATCGCGACCCGGCGGTGGCGGTCAAGGAAAACGGCTTGCGTGAAGACCTCATGTACCGGCTCGCGGTTTTCCCGCTGCGCGCGCCGCCGCTGCGCGAGCGCGAGAACGACCGCGAACTGCTCGCGCAGCACTTCCTCGCGCTGCTCAATCAGCAGGAAGGCACGAGCAAGAGCTTCAGCAAAAGATCGATCGAAACGCTGCGCACCTGGTCGTGGCCGGGTAACGTGCGTGAATTGAAGAACGCGGTCTATCGCGCGTTCATTCTCGCGGAGAAGACGGTGGAGCTGCCGCATCCGCATCTTGCGTCGCGCGTGAAAAAGCCCATGACGCAGGGCGATGCGATGAGCGTATGGATCGGCACGCCGCTCGCCGACGCGCAAAAACAGATCATTCTCGGCACCCTCAAATATTGCGGCGGCGACAAACGGCGCGCGGCCAAAGCGCTCGGCGTGAGCCTCAAGACGCTATACAACCGCTTGAGCACATACGGCGACGAAGGCGCGGAAGAAGAGGCTGAGCAATAAGTTCATGCCGCAGTGCTCACGTGACGCAGTCGCGTGAGTTACTCCGCGCGCGTTACTCCGCGTGAATACTTGCATCGTGCGCCCGGCCGCCGGTTACGAAACCTCTGCTACACGCTCCGAATCTCGAATCAAATCCCTTCGTACCACCAATCAAAATCGGCGAGCACTCACCAGAAACCAGTTTATCCCGCATCATCTTTTGCAATTGCTTGCATTTTCCCTCTGCCAATTACAAATAGCATCCTGCAAAATGCGGCACACGCATTGCTGGGTGGGGAACGCGTGTCGCTCGTTCAGAGTGGCTCTCGAGCGCGAACGAAAGGCATTTGCAGGAGCAGAGACAGGGAAATGCAAAAAAGTGTGATGTGGGCCGAATGGACAAAACGAACAGCCGGGCGTGGACATCCCAAGGCAACGGCGCTTGTTGTTCTGGTCGCGGCCATTTCGTCGGCGTTGAGCGGTTGTAGCTCACTCTATTCGGAAGGCGCCACCGCAGGCGCCGGTATCGCGGGCGCCGCGCTCGCGGCGAAAGTCACGAGCAACGCGGCCGTCGCCACCGGCATCGGCCTCGGCGCGGTGGCCGCCGCGCGGGCCGGCGTGCAGTACTCGGAGCGCGTGGTCCACACGAATACGCAGGACGGCATCGCCAAAATTGCCGGGCCGCTCGACGTCGGCGCGGTGGCGCCTTGGAGCGTGACCCATTCCGTGCCGATCGAAGACGACGAACACGGCCGCGTCACCGTCAGCCGCACAATCAGCGCGGGCGCGCTCGACTGCAAGGAAATCGTCTTCTCCGTCGATCAGTCTGCCACCAGGAATGTGCCGGCCAGCAGCGCGTTTTACGTCGCTTCGATCTGCCGTGACGGCGACAACTGGAAATGGGCGTCGGCCGAACCCGCCACCGAACGCTGGGGCGCGTTGCAATGACGGCGCGTTCGCGTACGGCCGGACAAGCGGCGCGCCGCCGTCGCCACGCCGCATGGTCCGGCAACCGGCTGCGGCTCGTACTGGCCGGCGTGCTGTGCGTCGGGGCGAGCGTCCTGACGAGCGGCTGCTCGTCGGTCGGCGCGGCAAGCGGCGCGGCGGCCGGTGTCGCGTCGGGTCTGGTGACATCCAATCCGGCAATCGGCATCGGTGTCGGCATTGCCGTACAGGCTGCGACAGACGAGGCCATCGGCCACTATATGCGCACCATGCACACCGATCAGCAGAACATGATCGCCGCGTTGGCGGGCGCCATGCCGGTCGGCGAGACCCGCCCGTGGGCGGTCAAGCACACGCTGCCGATCGAAAACGGCCACGGCCAGGTGCGCGTGACGCGCGCGTTCGGTTCGGCGCTCGCGCTCTGCAAGGAATTCGTGTTCTCGGTGCAGGACGGCGACGGCCCGAACGCGCATGAGGACTGGTACACGGCAAGTGCGTGCCAGCAGGACAAGGGCTGGAAGTGGGCCTCCGCTGAGCCGGCCGTTACACGCTGGGGCAATCTGCAATAAGCGCGCGGCGATAAAAAACGGCAGGGTCTCCCCTGCCGTTCTTGCTTCGCGTCAGCGTCGAGCGCCTTGATCGTTACTTAAGCGCGCTCAAGACTCCACGTCTTCCAGACTGAAGATTTCGGTCTGGTCGTTGTACGAGAAGATCTCGCCATAACGGCCCCAGTTGATGACCGCGTCGAGCGTCTCTTCCGCAGCGCTGTCCGACAGAAAATCCTCCAGCTCCTGCTCGAAGCGCACGCGCGGCGCGCGATGCCCCGGCCGTTCGTTGAGCACCTTCTTGATTCGCGCGGCGAGCGGCACGTGCCGCAGCAGATGCTCGGCGAACATCATCTTGCGTTCCTGCGTGCCGAACTCGGCGAACACGCGCGCCGGCGGCGTCAGGAAAATATCGCCTTCGCGCACGTCGGCGAAACCGAGATGCTGCAGCACTTCGGCCACCGGGAACAGATCGTCCACCTCCAGATGCAGCGAACGGGCGATTTCCGGCATGTCGGCGCGGCCGTGGTACGGCGCTGCCGCGAGCGTTTCGATCAGACCGGCCATCAGGTTGGTCGACACATGCGGCAGCCAGCTGTGCAGCTCGAGCCCCTTCTTGGTCTTTTCGTCGGTCTGGCGCGCGGTCATCTTCGCGTAGATCTCGTCCACCAGCCGGCGGAACGCCGGATCCAGGCGATTACGCGGATGCTTGAACGGCACCTTGATCTCGGCGATCACGCGCCCCGGATTCGACGACAGCACCAGAATCCGGTCGCACATGAACACCGCTTCCTCGATGTTATGCGTGACGATCAGCACCGCCTTGATCGGCATGCGGCCTTGCGTCCACAGGTCGAGCAGGTCGGTACGCAGCGTTTCGGCGGTCAGCACGTCGAGCGCGGAGAACGGCTCGTCCATCAGCAGCAGCGTGGGGTCGACCACCAGCGCGCGCGCAAAGCCTACGCGCTGACGCATGCCGCCCGACAGTTCGCGCGGATAGGCGTTCTCGAAACCGTCCAGACCGATCAGGTCGATCGCCGCAAGCGCGCGCGTGCGCCGCTCGCTCGCGCCCACGCCTTGCGCTTCGAGCCCTGCTTCCACGTTCTGCAGCACGGTCAGCCACGGGAACAGCGCGAAGGTCTGGAACACCATCGCGACGCCCTTGGCGGGGCCGTCGAGCGGCTTGCCCATATACGTGACTTCGCCGTCGGTCGGCTCGATCAGACCGGCGATGATACGCAACAGCGTCGACTTGCCCGAGCCCGAACGGCCCAGCAGTCCCACAATCTCGCCTTCACGCAGCGACAGGTTCGCGTCGTCGAGAACGAGCAGCTCGCCCTGCGACTTGTTGAAACCGCGGCACACGTCCTTGACGCGCAGGATCTCTTCGCCGAGGCGCGGCGGCTTCGGCGGCGTCTGGATCGGCGCGGCGGTCATAGCAGCTTTAGGATTTTGCATCGCGTTTTGCCTTTATTACTCAAGAAAACGCCGGGCCGCCCCCCAAGTTTTCTTACCCCCTCGGGGGGCCTGGCGCCAAGCGACAGGTCCGGGGCACTTAATCAAGCCGGAGCTTGGCTTCGGCGTAGGCGTACATCGGACGCCACAGCAGGCGGTTGAACAGTGTCACGAACAGGGACATCACGGCGATCCCCACGATGATCTTCGGATAGTCGCCCGCGGCGGTGGACTGGGCAATGTAGGCGCCCAACCCATGCGCGGCCACTTTGGTGTCGCCCCACTGCACGAATTCCGCGACGATGCTCGCATTCCACGCGCCGCCCGACGCGGTGATCGCGCCCGTCACGTAATACGGGAAAATACCCGGCAGAATTGCCTGACGCCACCACTGCCAGCCGCGGATATGGAAGTTCTTGGCCGCCTCGCGATAGTCGTTCGGATACGACGTCGCGCCGGCAATCACGTTGAACAGGATATACCACTGAGTGCCGAGCACGATCAGCGGCGACAGCCAGATGTCCGGGTTCAGATGGAAGCGCACGATCGCGATCACGAACACCGGGAACAGCAGATTGGCCGGGAACGCGGCGAGAAACTGCGCGAGCGGCTGGATCTTCTCGGCGAGCGCCGGGCGCAAGCCGATCAGCACCCCGACCGGCACCCACACCACCGACGCCAGCGCGATCAGCACCACCACCCGCAGGAGCGTGATGAGCCCGAGCACGAAGACGTGCCAGACTTCGTCCAGCGAGACGCCGGTGCGCACATACATGACGACGCGGTACACCACATAGACGGTCGTGACCAGCACCAGCGCCGCCCACGCGATATCGCCGACGCGCGAACTCTTCTGCATCTGCGGGATCTGGAAGCGCGGCCCCTGGAAGGCCGGCAGCCGCAACGGCACGCGCGCGGCCTTGGCGAACATCCAGCCGAGCGGCACCAGCAGCCGGTGGATCAGCCGGGTACGGCGAATCAGATCGAGCAGCCATGACTCCGGCGCGTCGCCCGAACTGGTGTTTTCCATGCGGAATTTGTCGGCCCACGCGACGAGCGGCCGGAACAGCAACTGGTCGTACGCGAGAATCACGATCGTCATGGCGAGAATCACCCAGCCGATCGCGTGCAGATTCTTGTCCGAGATCGCCTGCGCCAGATACGCGCCGATCCCCGGCAGGATGATCGTCCGGTTGCCGACCGTGATCGCTTCGGAAGCCACCACGAAGAACCAGCCGCCGGACATCGACATCATCATGTTCCAGATGAGGCCGGGCATCGAGAACGGGACTTCCAGTTTCCAGAAGCGCTGCCACGAAGTCAGATGAAAGCCGCGCGAGACTTCGTCCAGATCGCGCGGCACCGTGCGCAGCGACTGATAGAAGCTGAACGTCATGTTCCACGCCTGGCTCGTGAAGATCGCGAAGATCGCCGCCAGTTCGGCGCCGAGCACGCGGCCGGGAAACAGCGCGAGGAAGAACGTGACCGTAAACGAAATGTAGCCGAGCACAGGCACCGACTGCAGGATGTCCAGAATCGGCACCAGCACGAGGCCGGCGCGGCGGCTCTTGGCCGCCAGCGTGCCGTACGCCAGCGTGAAGACCAGCGAGGCGACCATGGCCGCCAGCATGCGCAGCGTGGTGCGCATGGCGTACTCGGGCAGATTCGCCGGATCGAGGGAGATGGCTTGAGTCTTGAGCGTCGACATGGGCGCCAAGGTCTCGTGAAAGCCGATCGCCGCCATCGCGATCAGGCAGATGATCAGCGGAAAGGCAACGAAGTCCCAGCGGTTGGGCAACACCCGCCATGCCGATGCATTCGCGGTGCGCTTGAGGTCGAAGCTGAAATCCATCAGATGCCCTCCCCGTCGAGCCAGCTGGTCGAAAAGGAGGCCGCGGCTGCGGCGCGGCGGTCTGAAGATCGGTCCGGAAAGCGGAAATCAGGCATGGCAAAACGCGTGTGCGCGGTAAATCGTTAGCGTTGGAGACACGTGGACCGGTGAAGGATGTGTCCATGGACGAGCCCGCCCAGGACCGCAACCGTCAAGCCGGACTCCTGTCGCCGCAGGCGCCGCCCGTAGGCTGGCGAGCTTTCCTTGTTTTGGACGGCACGACACTACACCATCCTATGTTTCAGGCACAACCTTTCGCGGCAAATAGCGACAAATAACAGGGAACGTCCGGCTAGCGCCGTTGGGCGCCGCGCGTACCCGCCGAGCGGCCGGCCATTCATCGGCGCGCGCGGACCACGGCTTCAGCGAGCGCGGCCGCAACCCGGAATCGCGCCGGGCAACCCGGAAAACCCGTACAGCCATCAAGAAACCAGCCGGGCCGCCGTTAAGATCCTGATGGGCGCGCTATACGGGCTTTGCATTCCCGCAATAACGATGGCGTCAGGCCCCATGCCGGTTAAAATCAGAAGACGATGCCTGCCGTCGATTTATCCCGGGCCACAGCGGCGGCATATTGCCGAGCGCTTGCAAAGGGACGACACAGCGCCGGCGCGCTGCCACGAATGAGCTAGTTGCATGTCACAGCCAGACGGATCACAGAGTCGATGAACAGGACAACCTTGCGCCAGGCAACCGGGCCGGTCAGCTTCATGCTGGTCGTACTGGTTTGCTGGTTCGTGGCCGGCATGGTTGCGGACCGGATGGTACAGCAAGAGCTGAACGCGGCCCTGCGTGCGCAGCGCCAGATGTCCACGTCGATCGTCGACAACATGGCGGAGGTGATCGCCAGCGATCTCGCAATGTCTCGGGCCATCCCCGCGACCATGGCCGAAATGGACGTGATCCAGCGTGCCCTGGTGCAATCCCAGAATTATGCCGTGAACAGCGAAGCGACGGAACCCGCCCTGCGCGCCGCATTGCTCAAAGACACGAAGATGGCCGCCGTGAGCAACTTCCTGCACGACGCGCAAGGTTTCTCCGGGCTTGACCAGATCTGGCTCGTCAATGCGAACGGCGTCTGTGTCGCATCGAGCAACTCCGCCAATAATCCGCTCGCGGCCAGGCGCTCCTTCGTCGGCACCGACATGCGCGTGCGCAGCTATCTGACGAACGCGCTGCTCGGCGCGTTCTCCGAGGCCTATGGCGTGGGCCGCACGAGCGGCGAGCCGGGCATCTTCATCGCCGCGCCGGCGTATTCGGAAGGTCTGCTGGTCGGCGTGGTCGTCGCCAAGGTCGGGATCGCGCGGCTGCGCCACTGGGTCGCGCATGCCGGCACCTTCGTGACCGACGAGAACGGCGTCATCATCATGGCGCACGACAGCACGCTCGAAGGCCGCGCGCTGCCGAACTCACGCGTCATGCAGATGAACCCCGCCGAGCGCAAGGTCATCTATCTGCGCGAGACATTCCCCGACATCCAGATCAGCGTGGACTCGCAAGTGCGCGAACAGGCGCCGTGGGTACCCACCGCTGTGGCCGGACAGCTGTTCGGCATGTCCGAGCGCCCCGTGCCGTCGCTCTATCAGGCGCGCGGGGGCCTGAACTCAGGGCTGTCGGCGCATCTGGTCGATCCGCTCGCAGCCTGGCCGGAACTGCTGCGCAATCACAAGCGCGATCATCTGCTGGTGTTCCTGACGCTGGCCGGCACGGTCGCGCTGGCCTGGGTGATCACCGTGTCGTATGTGCGCGAGCGGCGCCACCATCGCGCCACTCGCGATCTTGCCGAGCAACTGCAATCCGCCAATACGCTGCTATCCGCCGAAGCCCGTCACGACGCGCTGACCGGTGCGCTGTCGCGGCGCTACTTCCTCGATCTGCTGCGCCATGAGATCGAACGCGCGCGTGTGAGCAACGAACCGTTGTGCATGGCGATCGCCGACCTCGACCACTTCAAGCAGATCAACGACCGCTTCGGCCACGCCGCGGGCGACCGCGCGCTCGAACATTTCGTCGACACCTGCCGCGCCGAGTTGCGCGGCGCCGATGCGATCGGCCGGCTCGGCGGCGAAGAATTCGGGCTGCTGCTGCCGGCCACGGACCTGGCCGGCGGCCGCGAAGTCGTCGAGCGGCTGCGGCTGCGTCTGAAAGCGATGCCTTCGCCGAAGCTGCCCGCTTCCGTGGGCTTGAGCGTGAGCATCGGCATCACCGAACTCTCCGCCGACGACCTGCCCGAACGGATCATGAGCCGCGCCGACACCGCGCTTTACGCGGCGAAATCAGGCGGCCGCGACCGCACCGAAGCCCTGCCGCCCGACGACACCGCGCCGCCCGCCCGCACGGTGGCCAACGTCTGGTAACGCTCCCGCCGGCGGCTGGCCACCGGCGTCTCGACGCGCACGCAAGTTAAGCGCGCTACTGAGCACGCCACCGGGCACGCAATGTCAGCACGCACGCTGACGCAGCGCAAGACCCGCCCTCGGGCATCCCGTAACGAAGCAGGTATGATCGACCCTGATATCAAGGTTGCCGCTACCGCTCTAACGGAGATTCGCATGAAGGGAAATCTGGTCATCGTCTGTCGCGATCAGGATGCTGACGCGTTCGACCATCTGCTGGCCGAATATGGTGCGTTCCAGACGCGCCTGTCGTCCACCGCGTGGTATCTGAAACTGGATGTGGCGCCGGAACTGATTCAGGAGGAGATCCTGGCGCGTCTCGGCAAATACACCACGCATTACATTTTCGAAGCCGAAACGGTAACGTGGAATACCGTGGATAGCGACGCGGCGAATGCGCTAAATACGCTGTTTTCAGACTAGCGCGCCGCCGGATCTTGCGTCCGGGTCTCAGGGCGCGGTGCAGACTGCTGGAGCCGGCGCCGCGCTCCGATCATGACCACGCGCTTTCCGAGGTGGCCGCGACGCGCGGCAACACGTCGAACGGAAAGCTCATCAAGACGCGCAAGCCCCGCCCGCCGTGGTTGCCGATCTCCCACTCCCCACCCGCACGCCGCACCAGCCGCTCGACAATGGCGAGCCCGAGGCCGCTATGGCCGTTGCCGCCGCGCGCCGGATCGAGCCGCACGAACGGCCGGCTGGCGTTGATCAGGTCCTGAGCCGCAATGCCGCCGCCGCTGTCGCTCACCGACAAGGTGAAGCCTTGCGGGGTCCGCGCCGTGGCGACGACGATTGGCGGCGCGCCGTACGCATGCGCATTGTCGAGCAGGTTCGACAGAATCCGGTCGAGCGTGGCGGCGGGCAACAGGAACGCCGGCCCCGCGTCGAGTTCGGTCTGCACGGTAGGTGTGCCGGAAGCCACCGCGCGATAACTGCGCACCACCCGCTCGCACTGCGCGTCCACTTCGACCGCCTCGCTGCGATCGGCGCCGTCGTGCGCGAATACCAGAAACTGGTCGACGATATGCGTCATGGAATCGACGTCGCGCACCACGCCGTCGCGCATCTTCACTTCCTCCATCATCTCGGCGCGCAGCCGCAGACGCGCGAGCGGCGTTTTCAGATCGTGTGCGACACCCGCCAGCATCACGGCGCGGTCGTTCTCCGTGCGCGCCACTTCCTGGACCATCTGGTTGAAACCGTGTGTCAACTGACGCAACTCGCGCGGGCCGCGCTCCGGCACCGGCGGCACCGGCAGACCGCGCCCGAAGCGCGCCACCGCCTGGGCAAGCGAGCGCAATGGCTGCTGCAGCGCCCACGCGGCAAAGAGCGCCGCCATGACCGCGAACGAGAAAATGATGGCAAGCCACAACACCGTGCGGTCGAGCGAGCGCGGCGTGCGCAACGGCTGCACCGGCACGACGATCCAGCTGCGATCCGACGTGGCGCGCACCCAGAGCGTGGGCGGACGGCCCGGCAGGCCGACGCGCACCTGTGTGCCGGACGGCATGCGGTCGCGCACGTCTTCGACGAAACGCTCCATTGGCGGCGGCATGTCAGCGGTTTCCGGCGGCACTTCCGGGCTCGCCGGATCGACCAGCTTCACGCGTGACGGCAACGGCTGATCCGGCGTTCGGGCCACATGCTGGCGCACCGCGTCGACGAGGAAGGTGGCTTCTTCGACCGCGTAGCGCGTTTGCAGTTGACTGCGCTCGAGGCGCATGAGCGCGTACCACGCGAAATGCGACAGCAGCAATACCGCGACGACTAGCAGCGCCAGCCGCCCGAACAGCGAATCAATGGGCCGGCGCATGCTGTTCGCCGTCGGGCACGAACACGTAGCCGCGGCCGCGCACCGTTTGAATGAAGCGCGGCGTGGACGGGTCGGTTTCGAGAATGCGGCGCAAACGCCAGACCTGTACGTCGATGCCGCGGTCGGTGCCGTCGTACTCCGGACCGTGCAGCAGTTCGAGCAGGCGCTCGCGCGTGAGCGTGCGCATGGGGTGATTGACGAAGATCTTCAGCAATGCGAATTCGCTGCCCGACAACGTGAGCGGCTTGTCTTCCAGATGCAGCGTGCGCGACTGGAAGTCCAGCGTGAAGCGGCCGAAGTTGAACGGCTCGCGCTGCTCCGGCGCTGCCGCCGACGGCAGCGTGCGGCGTCGGCGCAGCACGGCCTGCACGCGCGCCAGCAGCTCGCGCGGATTGAACGGCTTGCCGAGGTAGTCGTCCGCGCCGAGTTCCAGCCCGACAATGCGGTCGACGTCGTCCGCCCGCGCCGTGAGCATGATCACGGGAATGTCGTCGCCCGACGCGCGCAGCTTGCGCAGCGCCGTGAGCCCGTCGACACCCGGCATCATCAGATCGAGCACGATCAGATCCGGGCGCTCGCGTTCGAGGCGGCGCTCGAGCGAGCCCGCGTCGTGCAGCACCGAAACCTCGATACCCTGGCGGGCCAGATAGTCGCGCAGCAGATCGCGCAATTCGACGTCGTCGTCGACAACAAGTATTTGAGTAGCCATGAGATGAAGTTTAACGCGCAGCGAGAAGGGTTTTCGATTTCAAACGGCCCCAAGGGTTACCGGGTGTTACGGTGAAAGCCACACGTAATGTCCCGTAACAGCCGCGTCCAGCCACGTAACACAGCGAACGGCGCAGTTCTCTACGCTGTGTCTTACCGAATGCAGGCCGCCCACTTCGAACCGGTTGCTTCGTCGGCTATTCCATTACAGGGAGTCTCATATGTCCACCAAAAAGATGTCGCGCGTTCTCGCCGTTGCCGCCACTGCTCTCGCCATCGGCGCGGGCGCTGCCTATGCCGCACAACCCGCCGAGCACGGCGGCCCCGGCGGCTGGCACGGCCACTTCATGAAGCAACTGACGCAACTGCACGACCAGCTGAAGCTGAACGCGGATCAGGAAAAGCAGTGGCAAGCCGCGCTGGATACCATGAAGCAGAACCATGAGGCCATGCGCGCCAACCATGAGCAGATCAAGAACCAGTTCAAGGCCGCGCAGCAACAGCCGATCCTGGATCTGAACGCAATGGCCGCCGCGCACCAGCAGGTCGAGCAGAAAGACGCGCAACTGCGTCAGCAGACTTCGGACGCCTGGCTCAAGTTCTACAACGGCCTGAACGACCAGCAGAAGACCACCGTCAGCACGGCGCTCAAGCAGCGCTTTGCGAAGATGGAGTCGCGTCACGAGAAGATGCATGAGCGCTGGGAGCATCGCAAGGGCGCAGCGTCGGCGCCGGCTGCCAATCAGTAAGCGGCGCGGACAGGCAGCAGGCAGCTTGCGCGGCCGCCTGCCTTGCCGGATGCAAAAACGCCACGGAGGTTTCCTTCCGTGGCGTTTTTTTTGTTACACGGCATGCTCGTTGCGCGTTCAACCTTTCCTTCGGAAACAACGAAACACGTCGCTGGCGAATTCCGGCCTAGCCGTTGAGCTGGCCCAGATCGAACAGCAGCACTTCAGCGTTCTCACCGTTCTCCAGCTTTACCGTCTCCGTGTCGCTGAGTTTGGCGGCGTCGCCCGCATGGAGCGCCTCGCCGTTTACCGTCACGGCGCCGCGCGCCACATGCACATACGCGAGCCGTCCTTTGGGCAGCGCGAACGTGGCCGTTTCCGCGCCGTCGATCAGCGCCGCGTAAATCGACGCATCCGCATGGATCGTCACCGAGCCGTCGCGGCCATCGGGCGAAGCGATCACCCGCAAACGGCCGCGCTTGTCGGCGGCGTCGAAGCGTTTTTCCTCATAGCCCGGCTGGTCGCCCGCGCGTTGCGGAATCACCCAGATCTGCAACAGATGCGTGGGTTCATCCTGCGACGCGTTGAACTCGCTGTGCTGCACGCCCGTGCCGGCGCTCATGCGCTGCACGTCGCCGGGACGGATGGTCGAGCCGTTGCCCATGCTGTCACGGTGAGCCAGCGCCCCTTCGAGCACATAGGTGACGATTTCCATGTCGCGATGGCCGTGCGTGCCGAAGCCCTGGCCGCCGGCAATCCGGTCTTCGTTGATGACCCGCAGCGGGCCGAAATGGACGTGCTGGGGATCGCGATAGTCGGCAAACGAGAAGCTGTGATACGAGTCGAGCCAGCCGTGGTTGGCGCGGCCGCGTTCCTGCGAGCGGCGAATCTCGAACATGATGGTGGGGCTCCCGGTGAATAAATAGCGATGCAGGGAATGTATGGGCACGGGTTGCGCAAGACAATCGGCACAGGCGCACCGGATCGTTTCATCAATCACCGCAATCACACCGCAATCGCGGTCATGCGCCGGCAGGAACGCGACGGCGTCGCGCTCGCACAACGTCCTCGCATGGCAGTTTGCCGCTGGAATCCTGCCGGACTGGCGCCTCGTCCACGTTCGGGTAAAATACCGCCCTTTTCGAGATTGCCTGGGCGCCGAAGGCGCGCCGGCGGGCTCGTCACGGGGAAGCGCGATGGATTGGTGGCGCGTTTCAGAGAGGCGCCAGGCTGCGTCGATGCATCGAATGGACGCGCCTTGCGCCGAAGCGGAAACCCCGAGCGGCGTGACAATTTTGACCGCCTAGAATAGCGACGGCCGGCCACCGGGCGCGGCGCCCACGAAACCGGGGGCTCGCCCGCATGGGCTTTCGCGAGGCTTCGTAATACAGTCGGCAGTAGATTCACAAGCAGTTTCACGACAAGAGTCGAAAAGCGCGCTGCAGGACCGGCAACGGCCATGCAGTCATGATTTGCACAGCGGTGCGCTGTGCGCCGCAGGTCACAGCGAGCCACAAGCTCGCGGCAAACGCGGCGCAGAGTTGGCCGCGTCTTTCGCGGTGTGTCGCAAGCACATCGTCAAGGACCCCCTATGTTCCTTCAAGGCTACGGCCCGCTGCTCCTCAACGGCACCTGGCAAACCGTCAAACTGGCGGTGTTGTCGCTGGCGTTCGCTTTCGTGCTGGGCCTGCTCGGCGCGGCGGCGAAACTGTCGAAAAACCGCATCTCGAACGGCGTAGGCACCGTCTACACCACGCTCGTGCGCGGCGTGCCCGATCTGGTGCTGATGCTGCTGCTGTTCTATAGCATCCAGATCTGGCTGAACAACCTGACCGATCTGCTCGGCTGGGACCAGATCGACATCGATCCGTTCGTGGCCGGCGTCGCGGTGCTCGGCTTCATTTACGGCGCGTACTTCACCGAGACCTTCCGCGGCGCGTTTCTCGCGGTGCCGCGCGGCCAGCTCGAAGCCGGCGCGGCTTACGGCATGACCGGCTGGCAGGTGTTCTCGCGCGTGATGTTCCCGCAGATGATGCGCTTCGCGCTGCCCGGCATCGGCAATAACTGGCAGGTGATGGTCAAGGCCACGGCGCTGGTGTCGATCATCGGCCTCGCGGACGTCGTCAAGGCCTCGCAGGATGCGGGCAAGGGGACGCTGCGGTTCTTCTTCTTCACCCTGTTCGCAGGGGCGATCTATCTCGTCATCACCACAGTGTCCAACTTCGTGCTGATGTACCTCGACAAGCGTTACTCGACCGGCGTGCGAAAGGCGGATCTATGATCGAGATCATTCAGGAATACTGGCGCAATTATCTTTATACCGACGGCTACCGCTTCACCGGCCTCGCGATCACGCTGTGGCTGCTGGTGGTGTCGATCGGGCTCGGCTTCTGCCTGTCGATTCCGCTCGCGGTAGCGCGCGTGTCCAAGAAGAAGTGGCTCGCCGGCCTGGTGTGGCTGTATACGTATATCTTCCGCGGCACACCGCTGTATGTGCAGTTGCTGCTCTGCTACACCGGCTTGTACAGCCTCGAGATCATTCGCAATCACGAACTCACCAACGCGTTTTTCCGCGACGGCATGCATTGCACGCTGCTCGCCTTCACGCTGAACACCTGCGCGTACACCACGGAGATTTTCGCCGGCGCGATCAGGGCGACGCCGTATGGCGAAATCGAAGCGGCACGCGCTTATGGCATGTCGTCGTTCACGCTGTACCGGCGCGTGATTCTGCCGTCGGCATTGCGCCGCGCATTGCCCTACTACAGCAATGAAGTGATCCTGATGCTGCATGCCACCACCGTTGCATTTACCGCGACCGTGCCGGACATCCTTAAGATTGCGCGCGACGTGAACTCCGCGACGTATCAGTCGTTCAATGCATTCGGCATCGCTGCCGTGCTCTATCTCTGCATCTCTTTCGCGCTCGTGTGGCTGTTTCGCTGCGCCGAGCGCCGCTGGCTCGCTTACCTGCGGCCGCAAGGCAAGTAACCCGGGGCACCGCGCCCTCAGCAAGTAAGCACGCCCAAGGATCCTGATGAACCCCAAGAAGCAGAAGCTCTTCGTCGACGAGCTTCACAAACAGTACGGCGACAACGAAGTTCTCAAAGGCGTCTCGCTCAAAGCCAACGCCGGCGACGTGATCAGCGTGATCGGCTCGTCCGGTTCGGGCAAGAGCACGATGCTTCGCTGCATCAACTTTCTCGAACAGCCGAACTCAGGGCGCATCTTCGTCGACGGTGAAGAAGTGCGCACGCAGATCGGCAAGAACGGCGCGCTGCGCGTGTCGGACCCGAAGCAGTTGCAGCGCGTGCGCACCCGGCTGTCGATGGTGTTCCAGCACTTCAACCTGTGGGCGCATATGAACGTGCTCGAGAACATCATCGAGGCACCTGTGAACGTGCTGGGTCTGAAGCGCAAGGAAGCCGAAGAGCGCGCGCGTGAATATCTGGAAAAGGTCGGCCTCGCGCCGCGCCTCGAAAAGCAGTATCCGTCGCATCTGTCGGGCGGCCAGCAGCAGCGCGTGGCGATTGCCCGTGCGCTCGCCATGAACCCGGACGTGATGCTGTTCGACGAGCCGACTTCCGCGCTCGACCCCGAACTGGTCGGCGAAGTGCTGAAGGTCATGCAGAAGCTCGCCGAAGAAGGCCGCACGATGATAGTCGTCACGCATGAAATGGCATTCGCGCGCAACGTATCGAATCACGTGATGTTTCTGCATCAAGGCCGGGTGGAAGAAGAAGGCCATCCCGACGAAGTATTCAGGAACACGAAGAGCGAACGGCTCAAGCAATTCCTCTCCGGAAGCCTCAAATAGAGACCCGCTGACAACCCGCTATTTGGGCTGTAGTCAAAGTAGTATTACAAGGCGCTTACGAGCGCCTTTTTTGTTTCGGTCAACTGCACATTCCGGCGATTTCGGCCGCGAAAACTGTGTCCCGCCACCCTCCAGCCTCCACCTTTCCGCCTTACTCTGCCGCATCTTAAGCGTCAATAGTGGCAATCCTTAACGTTACTCGCGCCGAACCGTGATTCCCTTGTCGTATAAGGGTTTGCGCGTTTTTTGCACGCGTTGCCGCGGGCGGTCGCGCACATTCTTATTGCAATTTGGAGACATCAAACGAGGCAGGTACTAATTTCTTCTCCCACTGAAGGGTATTTTTGATAAATTAGTAACCAAAGTAGCAAAACAAAGTTGATTAAAAGTAGTTTCACTTCAAAGCACAGAGGAGAACCGGTCGGCGAGGGATCGGCATGGCGACCAGATAGCCTCAAGGCTACACGTCACGGCAGGAGACCCAATCCACCCGCTAATCTCCCTGGTACCGATTTCTGTTCGGCGCAGCTTGCGGCCGAGCACCATTCGCAGTACTGGGTTTCACTTTTTGACAGGGTATGGAGGAGAAGATGAAGAAAGCTTTGCTCGCCGCTGCGCTGATGACAGCCGGTGTTGTTGCGCACGCCCAAAGCAGCGTGACGCTGTACGGCCGCCTTGACGCCGGTATTGAGTACATGACGGGCGTTCCGCAAGGCGTGGGTGCAAATGGTCAGGCAACTGGCAGCACGAACCGCTGGCGCGCGGAAAGCGGCGACTGGGGTACCAGCCTGTGGGGCTTGAAGGGCGTTGAGGACATCGGTGGCGGCAACAAGGTCCTGTTCCAGTTGGAAGGCTCCTTCAACACCATGACGGGTGCAGGCCCTGGCGGCGGCGGTCTCTTCAATCGTTGGGCAACTGTCGGCCTGTCGAACGACCAGTACGGTACGTTCACGATGGGCCGCATGCTCTTCATCTCGAACGGCGATTGGGACTTCGACCCGTTCGGTCAATCCAACTGGTCGTCGGCATCGCTGGTGCGTGGCCGCAACTGGCCGCAATCGAGCAACAACTTCGCGTACCAGTCGCCGAAGATCGCAGGCTTTGACTTCTACGGCCAATACGCGCTGTCGAATGCAACGAGCTGGAACGGTAACGGCACCACTCCGCAAGGTCGTGAAGCCGGCGCGCAGATCACCTATACGAATTCGCTGTTCCAGGTTCGCGGCATGTACGACGAAATCCGCAATCCGACGAACGGTACGCTGTACGGCCCGAACGCAAGCGCGGTCAATCCGGGCAACATCGGCAGCGGCGTATTCGCGGCATCGCGTGAATACTCGGCGTTCGTGAACGTGTTCCTCGGCCAGTTCAAGATTCAGGGCGCTTACCAGGCTATCCGTTCGGCAGGTGCAACGGGCGTTCTGCCGGGCCAGCCGACCACGCTCGATCACGAATGGGGCGGTGTGACGTGGCAAGCAACGCCGGCTGCAGCGCTGATCGCAGCGGTCTACCACGTGAATGGCAACAATGGCGCAGGCAACGCGACGATCTACACGGTCGGCGGTTCGTACAACCTGTCCAAGCGCACGCTGCTGGACATCCAGGTCGCGACGACGCAAAACAGCAAGACGGCTAACTACGGCCTGAACGCGAACAATGCAGGTACGGCAACCAGCACGGACAACCCGCTGCCGGGTCATAGCCAGACTGGCGTGTACGCAGGCATTCAACACTCGTTCTAATCGAACGGTGGCCCTTGGGGAGAGTTCCTTAGGGGCCTAGTCACAAGTTCTTCAAAGAGAATCTTTTTCACGCTGCTGCGAGAGGCGCGTATCGGTGCGATGTCCGAAAGGGTATCGCACCGTTTTTTATTTGAGCGCACGGTTTTGCCACTGCCCGAGCGCACCGCGGCGGTGCAGTCACGGACCGCGTTGTGCGTCTGAGCAGTCGGTAAATTCTGGCACCCGCCCCTGCTTCAGGATGACGAAGCCAGGTACTTCAGACCGCTGCTTCGTTTTCTTCGCCGGTACGAATGCGGATCACGCGCTCCACGTCCGCGACGAAAATCTTGCCGTCGCCGATCTTGCCGGTGCGTGCCGCGCCGATGATCGCGTCGATCACCTGGTCGCACTGGATATCCGCCACCACCACTTCGATCTTCACTTTCGGCAGAAAGTCGACCACGTACTCTGCACCACGATAGAGCTCGGTATGCCCCTTCTGCCGACCGAAGCCCTTGACCTCGGTGACGGTCAACCCCGTGAGGCCGACTTCAGCGAGCGCCTCGCGCACTTCGTCGAGTTTGAACGGTTTGATGACTGCAGTGATGCGCTTCATGGCGGACCTCGTCTCGTGTCTGGAAGAGTGAAAGGGAAATGGATGATTTTTATTCTACGCCGCACCGGATGCGTTGCGGCAATCCGGCGCGTGGTTCAGTTGGGTCCGCAGCGATTCGCTGCGGATGCGCCGCAGTTCACTCCACCGGCTCGGTGTAGCGCGACGTGATCGGATAACGCCAGTCGCGCCCGAACGCGCGATGCGTGACGCGAATGCCAATCGGCGCCTGACGCCGTTTGTACTCGTTGATCTTGATGAGGCGCGTGACGCGTTTGACGTCTTCGACCGCGTAGCCCGCCGCGATGATTTCGGCGAGCGAGCGGTCCTCTTCCATGTACATGCGCATGATCGCGTCGAGCACTTCGTACGGCGGCAAGCTGTCCTGATCGGTCTGGTTCTCGCGCAGTTCCGCCGACGGCGCGCGCGTCAGGATCCGTTCGGGAATGACGTCCTGCTTGCCGAAGGTGGTCGCCTGGTTGCGGTAGTGACAGAGCCGGTAGACCAGCGTCTTCGCAATGTCCTTGATGACCGCGAAGCCGCCGGCCATGTCGCCGTACAACGTGCAGTAGCCCACGGCCATTTCGCTCTTGTTGCCGGTGGTCAGCACGATCGCGCCGAACTTGTTCGAGAGCGCCATCAGCAAGGTGCCGCGAATCCGTGCCTGAATGTTTTCTTCGGTGGCGTCTTCGGCGCGACCGGCGAATTCTTCCGCGAGCGAGCCCTGGAACGCGTCGAACATCGGCGCGATCGCGATTTCGTCGTAGCGCACGCCGACGCGGCGCGCCATCTCGGCGGCGTCGGTCGTGGAAATGTCCGCCGTGTAGCGCGACGGCATCATCACCGCGCGCACGCGGTCAGCGCCGAGCGCGTCGCACGCGACGGCCAGCACCAGCGCCGAATCCACGCCGCCCGAGAGGCCGATCAGCGCGCCGGGGAAACCATTCTTGTTGATGTAGTCGCGCACGCCCATGACGAGCGCCGCATAAACCTGAGCCTCGATCGAGAGATCCGGCGCGATCGCCGTGCGCAGCGGCTTGCCGTTTTCGAATTCGACGATCGCGGTCGCCTCTTCGAACTGCGCCATCTTGGCGACCAGCTCGCCCTGCGCGTCGAGCACGAACGAGCCGCCGTCGAACACCAGTTCGTCCTGCGCGCCGACCATGTTCACGTAGACCATCGGCAGGCCGGTCTCGCGAATCCGCGCGCGCAGAATGTCGAAGCGCACCACTTCCTTGTTCAGGTGATACGGCGAGCCGTTCGGAATCAGCACGACTTGCGCGCCCGCCGCCTTCGCCATTTGCGCCGCCGACGCATGCCATGCGTCCTCGCAAATCACCACGCCGTACTTCACGCCGTCGAGTTCGAACACGAACGGCTGCGGGTCGGACGCGAAGTAGCGCTTCTCGTCGAACACCTCGGTGTTGGGCAGATCCTGCTTGCGATAGGTGCCGCGCACTTCTCCGTCGACGATCAGCGAAGCCGCGTTGAACGTATCGACCGGCGGCACGCCGCGCTCGATCGGCGCGTTTGCATTACCATGGCCGTGCGCCGCGGTGTGAGTCACATCGCGCAACGGATGGCCGACAATGACATGCAACCCGGTGAACGGCTTGAGTTGCGCAGCGAGGTCGGCCAGCGCCGCCGCGCTCGCGGCATAGAACGCGGGACGCAGCAGCAGATCTTCGGGCGGATAGCCGGAGAGCGCGAGTTCAGGCGCGATCAGCAGCTTCGCACCATCGTTGTGCGCGGCGCGGGCGGCGGCGACAATCTTTTCGACGTTGCCGGCGAAGTCGCCGACGGTGACATTGATTTGGGCAAGAGCGATTCGGGTCTTCATGGCAGGATCGACAGGCAAGCCGACGTGGCTTGCGAGTACCGCGGCTGGTTAGCTCGACGGAATGGACAAATCGGATAAACGATCGGCATGGCGCTCAACGCGCTGCGCCGCTCATTGGGAACAGTCACACAGATTGAACCAGGAACGCTTTGATTATCGCACGGGCATTCTGGCGTCGCCCTCCGAGGTGGACGCCGCCGAATGGAACGCCCTTCTCGCGCAGCAGCCGCAACCCACGCCGTTTCTGCGGCACGAGTTTCTGAGCGCCCTGCATGCGACCCGCTGCGCGGTCGCCGATACCGGCTGGGCGCCGCAATTCGTCACACTGACGGACCCGCGCACGGACAAACTCGTGGCCGCCGCGCCCGTGTATCTGAAGGGCCACTCGTACGGCGAGTACGTGTTCGACTGGGCTTGGGCCGACGCCTACAAGCGCAACGGCTTGCCGTATTACCCGAAGCTGCTGTGCGCGGTGCCGTTCACGCCGGTGCAAGGCAACCGGTTGTTGTCGGCGGATACGCATGCGCTCAGGCATCTGGCGGCCACGCTGATGGCGTTCGCCGAGCAGGCCGACGTGTCGTCGCTGCATGTGCTGTTTCCCACCGAAACGGAAGCCAACGCGCTCACCGAAATGGGCATGATGCAACGCGAAGGCGTGCAGTTCCATTGGCTCAACGACGGCTATCGCGACTTCGACGATTTCCTCTCCACGCTCGAACAGAAGAAGCGCAAGAACATTCGCGCCGAGCGGCGCAAAGTGCATGAAGCCGGCGTGACCATGCGCCGGCTTCGCGGCGAGGACATTCAGGACGCGGACTGGCGTTTCTTCAGCAAGTGTTATCGGCAAACTTACCGCGAGCACTTTTCGAGTCCGTATCTGAACCTCGATTTCTTCCGCATGATCGGCGCGTCGATGCCGGAGAACCTGTTGCTCGTGATCGCCGAATACGAAGGCAAGCCGATCGCCAGTTCGCTCGTGGTGTATCAGCGCGACGCCAAAACCGGCGGCACGCTGTATGGCCGCTACTGGGGCGCGCTGGAACACGTGCCGTGCCTGCACTTCGAAACCGCGTACTACCAGCCGCTCGAATTCTGCATCGAAGAAAAGCTCGGCGCGTTCGAAGGCGGCGCCCAGGGCGAACACAAGATGGCGCGCGGCTTCCTGCCCACGGTGACGCGCTCGGCGCACTGGCTCGCGCATCCTGCTTTCGCAGACGCGGTCGGCCATTTTCTCGACAACGAAAAGAACAGCATCCACGCGTATGTGGATGAACTGCGCGAACACAATCCGTTTAAAGGCTGAAGCGCACCGATGGCGTGGTTTCTCTATCTGCTCGAATGCTCGGACGGCAGCGTCTATACGGGCATTGCCGTCGACGTGCAGGCGCGCTTCGACAAACACGTGAGTGGCGAGGGCGCGCGTTATACGCGTTCGCGCAAGCCGGTGCAGGTGCTGGCGTCGTTCGAACTGGCGGATCGGTCGAGCGCGTCGCGCGCGGAGTATTGGGTCAAGCGGCTGTCGCCGTCTGAGAAGCGGGCGCTGGCGGCGGGCTTTCGCACGCTGGAGTCGGTCATGCCGGAGCCGGAGCCCGAGCCTGACCCGGAACCTCAGCCTCAGCCCGAAGCGATCGAAGCCGGGCAGACTCAAGAAGCCACCCGCGCGACCTGAAACGGCTTCAGCTTCGTCGTCGCTCTTCCTCGCGCCGCGTTACTATCCCCTCGCCTCCCGCATCCGCTCATTGAGCAGCCGATGCATCAGCGCAAGCTCGCCCACCGCATCCGCCTCCAGCGAAGTCAGCCCGTCGCGTGCGGGCAGCGCGTGGCGAACCGGCCGCAAGGTCCGATTCAACGCGGCGTCGATGTCCGCGCTCACGGTCGCGATCCAGGCGCCGAGCTCATCGTGCATATCGCGCCGGTTCGTGCTCAGACGCAGTTGCGTCGCGGTGCCGGCCATTCTGCGCAATACGCTCAGCACCGTCAGCGTCACGGTATCGACCATCGAGTCCTCGAGCTTTTCGAGGCGCATCCGGCCGATGGCTTCCTCCGCGTTATTGCTGCCCAGACCGGCGGCCCGGCGCAAGCGCTCCATGTCCTTCTCGCTGCGACGGGGCGACTCCAGCGCGGCTCGCAGATACGCGAGATTGGCGCGCACCGCCTCGCCCAGATACGCGCGGTAGTCGATCTTTTCGCGCGTCGGCCACAGATAGAACGTGGCCAGCAGCGCCAATACGCAGCCGAGCACATTGTTGCCGAGCCGCGTGATCGCATAGGCGAATTCGCTGGCGCCCGGCGTCGCGAAGTCGGCGACCAGCACGAAGGTCGGCGTGAGGAACAGCACGAACAGGCTGTAGCTGACCGGACGCAGCGCCATGGTCGCCATCACCAGCGGAAACACCGCGAGGGAAATGCCGAGCGGCGAATGGATCGCGTAGCCGATACCCGCCGCCAGCACGCCGCCGACAATGCTGCCCGCGGCCCGTTCGATACTGCGCGGCCACGTAGCGGCAATCGACGGTTGCAAGATCAACAGCGTCGCCATCGTGGCCCAGTAGCCGAACGGCAGCCCGAGCGCGCGAATCACGAGAAAGCCCGCCGTGGTCGTCACGCCGACGCGGGCCGCATGCCGCAAGCCGACCGAGTCGGCCGACAGATTGGCCTTGAGCGTGGCCCAGATGCGCGTGAAAAGCCGCGTCGCGCTATCACGCCAGCTTTCCGGCTGCGCATACACCGGCGTGAAGTCGACCAGTTCGAAATCGGACTTCAGCTTCACGGGTTCCATCAAGGCGCTTTCGAGCCGCCTGGCAAAACGCCGCAAGCGCAATTGCAAATCGGTAAGACGCGCCCACTGTCCGTCATTGACTGCCGCGCCGATGCCGCGCAGCACGTCGCCCGTGGCCGTCAGCAACCGGACTGCGCGTTTTGCGCGCCATGCGTCGTCCGGTGCTCGTTCGCATGCGCCGGAGACGGCGATCAGATACGCGAACAACGCTTCGCTGTCGGTCAGCAAGCCGAGCAGCGTGTCGTAAGTTTCACGGCCACCCGTTCTCGACGCCGGCACCCGCGCCAGCACCTTGCGCGAGCGTTCCAGCGCGGCGCGGGCGTCGGCGCGAAATTTCGCGGCATGCGTGGCCCACTCACCGCGGGCCGCGCGCCGCTCCAGCAGCCGCGCGCTATCCAACGCGATGTCGGCCAGACGCAGGTACACGGCGCGCAGCGTCGAGCGGCTCGTACTGAACGGGTGAATGCGCCAGACCGTCAGACTCAGCGCCACGGCAAACAGGCAGCCGATCAGGTAGACGCCGAGAAACGCCATGCCTTGCCGAACATCGTGCATTGGCCGGTCGACCATCACGACGCACGCGGTGGCGACGAGAATCGTCACCTGTGCAGTGGCGGCGCCCCAGATCCGGCCGAACGCGCCCAGACTCGTGAAGACCAGCAACGCAAGCGCGGCGAACACGGTCCCGGCTGCGGAGGCGAAAGCCGTCAAGCCGCCGCATAGCGTGGACAACACGGCGAAGCCCATCATCGACGCGAAGCGGGCGCGGTTGGAACCGGCGGCGTCGGCGAGACAGGTCCAGAAGGCGCCGATCGCCGCCCACGCGAAGGTCGGTTCGTGCAGCACATTGCCGAGCGCAAGCATGGCCGTCGATGCGCACGCCGCCCGCAAACCTTCCGACAGACTGGCCTCGCTCGCCGAAAACGACACCATCCATACCGGCCGCTGGCGGTAAATCGCATTGGCGACGGCATACAGCCAGTTCGACCAGCGCTGCGAAGAAGACGACGACGGGTTGGACTTGCGATTCAGCATCCGGACGGTGTGCTCCTTGGAACGCGGATTGGCGCCGCGTCAGCGCCTCTGGATAGCCGGCGGAATGTCAGCGCGGCGGGGAGCCCAATGATAAGGGTTTACACCTAGATATAAAAATGCATTCGGTTCATCCTCTCGATGCGCTGTGTCTATGTGGTGTCGATGGAGCGGCGGTGCTCAAGCGGCAGGGAGTGCAACCTCGCGACGGCTACTGCCCGAATCGGCGTTCGAATAGGTGCCCTATATCCGAATGCGATTCTCGGTGCGTTCACAGGCATGACAGGCGCGACGGAAGACCTCGGCGAAGGGGGCGACGAAGCGTTGGAACATGGCTCCCATGATAAGCTGGACTTCCGTGCGAACGGTGCGGGCGCGGGCACGTGGGCCTGCCAGTCAGAAGCGCTGGCCCGATTCGATGGAGTGGTTCTTGATGCGCTGAAAGATGTTCAATGCGGCGTTGCCGGTTATAGCGGCAACATCGACCGCATGCACTCGCTCGAACGGCCTTACGCATTGGCGGCTGATTCCGCGAGTCACGCCGACCACCTCTACTCAATGGGCCACCGATAGCGGGCTCGATTCGATCATAAGCAGAGTCGGCGTGTCTCTCAGTCAGTCGACGCGGCAGATGGGCGATGACACGACCTCACTCACGAACACGACGTCGCGCCAGAGAATAAGTAAAGGAAAAAATGGATACGCTGAACCAGATGCGTGTGTTTGCACGTGTTGTTGAATCGGGCACGTTCACCGCAGCGGCAAACACGTTGAATACAAGTCCCGGCGCAATCTCACGCGCAGTCGCGGAACTGGAAACACGGCTTAGAACGAATGGCACTTACTTAAGCCCGAGGAGCGTGCCCATATTTTCGGGCGCGCTCGCGAGCGATGTGACGAGGCTCTTTCAGCCATGGATAAGACTTCGGTCTACGTTTACGCATTCGTGGTTC